>Ga0105242_10001082_pt1 | contig 21400 bp, 22 predicted proteins | sample KBSM24metaG_FD_81521 | JGI IMG/M metagenome (GOLD analysis project Ga0105242, IMG submission 81521) | Miscanthus rhizosphere microbial communities from Kellogg Biological Station, Michigan, USA - KBS M2-4 metaG | ecosystem: Host-associated > Plants > Roots > Rhizosphere > Soil | place... | reverse complement strand
TGCCGTCGCCCACCCACGCGACGTACCCATCGGGTCTGATCAGCACGGCAGCAGGGGCCGCCACTTGGCCGATCGCCGGAAGCTCCCAGTCGCCGGCATATTCGGCGTCCAGCGCCACCAGTCTGTCTGCCCATCGAGAAATGTCGAAACCCGAGGGCTTGCCGAGGTTCAGAAGGACCGGGCGGGCGTCGTGGAGGAGAGTGAATATACGCACAGTTCCATCGCGGGTGTCCAGGTCGAGATCGGGCATGCGGCGTCCAAGCAGCAGATGTCCCTCGCCCAGGTCGTAATGGATGTCGAGGCCGGACATCATCGCGGCGAATCGTTTGCGTGGCTCGTCCATGCTCAGCAGCTCGGACACCGTGTCGCGCAACGCCTCGGTGGGGTCGTCGGCGCGCATGAGCGCGACCTGCGCCATCGTGTTGCGCAGCACGCGGGCAGCGACCGGGTGGCGCTCCGCATGGTAGGTATCCAGGAGACTTTCCGGCGCTGTCTGGTGGACGACCTGGGCCAGCTTCCAGCCGAGATTCACCGCATCCTGCACACCGGTGTTGAGGCCCTGTCCACCGACCGGGGAATGCACGTGCGCCGCGTCGCCGGCGAGCAGGATCCGTCTGTCGCGATAGGCCGCGGCCTGCCGAGTCATGTCCGTGAACCTCGTGATCCAGGTGGGACTGTGGATCCCGTAGTCGGTCCCGTAGACGGCGATGAGTCCCTCGCTGAGATCGCGCAGCATGGGTTCGCTCGTGGTTCCGACGTGGGGCTCGGTCACCATGACCCGTACCGTTCCGCCTTCGTTGTAGACGACCTCGCCGTCGCGGATCTCGTACTCCACCTTGCCCAAGGAATGGATTCCAGAGGCATCGCGGCGCGTGCCTAATTCCGGTTCTTCGACCATCTCGACCTCGGCCAGCAGGGCGCTCGTCGTCGCATCCGACCCAGGGAATTCGATGTCTGCTGCTTTACGGACGACACTGCGTCCTCCGTCGCACCCGACGAGATATTGCGTCCGCAGCGACTGACCGTCGGACAGCGCAACGTCGACGCCGGTGTCGTCCTGCGCGAACCCCGTCACTTCACGTCCGCGGTAGACAGTCACCGCCAGCTCCCCGACCCACCCGGCCAGGATGCGCTCGATGTGGTTCTGCCACAGACCGAGCGCGTAGGGGTGCCGGGTGGGAAAGTCGCTGATGTCAAAACGAGTGCTGCCGAACGCCGCGACCTGCACCACCTGCCCTTCCGAGAGGAACCGATCGGCGATTCCACGCTGATCGAGAACCTCGATGGTGCGTGAGTGCAGACCGCCGGCACGCGAGCCGGGGAGGTCCTGGCTGGCGCGCCGCTCGACGATGGCAACGTCAACCCCCGCCAACGCCAACTCGGCCGCCAACATCAGCCCCGTCGGCCCGCCTCCGGCGATCACCACCGCATGCTCGGTCATGGCCACACTCCGGCCGATGATTATGCGGCACGACCCCGGGCTTGCCGCAACCCCAGGGTGCGGAATAAACTGGAAGTGGAGAGAAGCGGTAGCCCTCCTCATTGGTGGTCGGAAGCAAAGACCAACAACATCTGACCCGGCCAGGAGACGCCGACGTTACGCAGGACTACGTGACGTCGAGCTTCCCCTTCATTCCGAGCGCCGCATGACTGTCGATCGTGCACTTGTACGTGTAGTGCCCGGCCTTCAGCATGACCGTGAGGCTGGTGGTCTTGCCGGGCCCGATCGCCTTCGACTTGTGTCCGTCGATCTCGAAGTCGTGCGTTGTCTTGCCAGCGTTCTTGATCGCGAACGTCACCTTTCCGTGTTTCACCTTCTTCGTCGACAGCGTGAACGAGAAGTCCTTCGCAGTCACCTTGACGGTCGTGTGCTTCACGGCTGAAGGTCGCGCTGCAGCCGTGCTTGCGCCCGCCAGGACGAACACGGCCGTCGAGAGGAGTGCCGCGGAACGCAGAATCATCTCGTAACCTCCTGAGTCGTCGTTGCTTGTGCACTGCAAGCCGGCGCCAACAAGCTTCGGCGCTTCGCGCGCGGACACACATCGGCCGCTCGACCGATCGAGAGGCCGAACGGGCGCTGAGATCGGATGACCCGGACGGGGCCAGACCATCGTCCGGTCGTCCCATCCCCGTCCGTCGTCCGAACGGTCAGGCTGACCACGATGACGAACGGCAGCCGCAGAGCGCCGCCTCGTGTTCGCGCCCCAAAGGGCGAGCAACAGGCGCGCATGGTGTGGCGCGCAACAGTGGGCCTCTTCGTCGGCGTTGCGATCGCAGCCGGCGTTCTCCTGGCGACACACTCCTCGCCGGCGTCCCCTCCGGCGCGCTCGGTCGCCGCCGCCGATCTCAAGGCCCCCTCTTCCCTCGTGAAGGCCGCCAACAAGGTTGGCTTCGTGCCCACGACCGAGCCCGGCGTGGGCCTGATCGAGGGCCAGCCGGCATCCGAAGCCAGTCCGCCCTCGAACCGGAGCCTCCTTCGGGTCGGCACCACGGCGCCGGGGTTCAGGCTCAGGACGCCGCAAGGGCAAAGGGTCAACCTCCAGAGCCTGAGGGGCAAGACGGTGCTGCTCGAGTTCTTCGCCACCTGGTGCCCTCACTGCAATGCCGAGGCGCCGCACCTACGTCAGCTCTACTCTTCGTTGACGAAGAGGCGCTACGCGTTTGTCTCGGTGAATGCCGACGGTGAGGATGCTGCGAGCGTCTTCGCGTACCACCGGTACTACGGGCTGCGGTTTCCGGCGCTGCTCGATCCGAGCTCCCACCCGGGGACCTTCTCCTCGCCTGGAAGCGCCGGCCCCGTGACGATGAAGTACGCGGTTGAGGACTACCCGACGTTCTACATCCTCGATACGAAGGGGCGCGTCGCCTGGCGCAGCGACGGGGAACAGCCCGATGCACTCATTCGTCGCGAGCTGACCGACGCCGCGGCGCGTGCGTAGAGCCGTCCCTCTCCTCGGGTTGGCCGTTCGACTCGCGGCTGCCGCGATCTGGCTCGTTGCGGGAGCGGCCAAGCTTTCCGATCTCAACCACTTCGAGGCCCAGGTAGCCGGGTACAAGCTGCTTCCGCACACATTCGACGCGCCGTTCGCATACACGCTCCCCTTCATCGAGCTCTTCCTGGGCGTGTACCTCGTGCTCGGTCTGCTCGTCAGGCCGGCCGCCTTGCTCGGCTGTGTGCTGATCGTCGTCTTCGTGGCCGCGCAGGGGCAAGCATGGGCCCGCGGCCTATCGCTCGACTGCGGCTGCTTCGGATCGCTCGCACACAATCGAGTCGGGTTAGCCACCGTTCTGCGGGATGTAGCCCTCGGCCTGCCCTGTCTCGCGCTGGTGCTTTGGCCGGCCAGACTCGCCTCCCTCGACCACCGCGTGCTCGGGTTGCCCGATCGGTTCTGCCCGGTTACGCCTTCGCCATGACGTTTCTCGGGTGGTGGCACGCCGCGACGTGTCCGTTGCCGTAGTCCACGAGCGGTGGCTCCACCGTTCGACAGATCTCGGTGGCGTACGGACAGCGAGTGTGGAAACGACAGGCGGGCGGTGGCGTGACGGGGCTCGGGACATCGCCCTGTAGGACCCTCCGAGACCGCTGCCGCTTCTGTGCATGGACCGCGACGACGGGAACAGCCGCAAGTAGCGCCTCCGTATACGGGTGGATCGGCTTCGCGGTGAGCTCATCGGCAGGCGACACCTCCATGATCTTCCCGAGGTACATCACCGCAACCCGGTCCGAGACGTGGCGGACGACGCTCAGGTCATGCGCGATGAACAGGTAGGTGAGCGAGAACTCGTCCTGAAGATCCTCGAGGAGGTTCAGTGTCTGCGCCTGGATCGATACGTCCAGCGCCGAGACGGGCTCGTCCGCGACGATCAGCTTCGGCGTGAGCATGAGGGCGCGTGCAATCCCGATGCGCTGGCGCTGCCCGCCGGAAAATTCGTGTGGGTAACGGTTGTAGTGCTCGGGGTTGAGCCCGACACGCCGCATCAGCTCCTGCACACGTCGTCGGCGCTCAGCGCGGGTGCCGACGCCGTTCACTCGCAGAGGTTCACCGACAATCGTCCCGACCGTCCGCTTCGGGTTGAGCGACGAGTACGGGTCCTGGAAGATCATCTGCATCTCGTGCCGTAGCGGGCGGAGCCGGTGGTTCGACAGACGTGTGATGTCCTGACCGTCGAACAACACCTGACCACTGGTCGGCTCGAGCAGGCGGGTGACGAGGCGGGCGACGGTCGACTTCCCCGACCCGGTCTCGCCGACGAGCCCGAGCGTCTCGCCTCGGCCGATCTCCAGCGAAATCCCGTCCACTGCGTGAACCTGTCCCGCCTCGCGTCGGAGAATCACGCCGCTGCCTAGCGGGAAGTACTTGACGAGATCGCGCAACTCGACCAGCGGGCCCGCTCGTTCGGGTTGCGGGCTCGAACGTGCCGCACGGAGCGCCGGCCGGTTCATCCGACGCTGACCTCCTTCGAGGCGACCTCGCGGCCGATGCCTCGTCGCGTCGGAACCGGCAGGTGACACGCGACCTCGTGGCCCGGCTGGGATACGAGCAGGGGAGGGACGACCTGCGGACAGATGCCGAACGCATACGGGCACCGCGGATGAAAGGCGCAGCCACTTGGAACACGGATCAAGCTCGGCGGCTGGCCCGAGATCGGGTGGAGTCGTTCGGTGCGCGGGGCATCGAGCCGCGGCAGCGACTGGAGGAGGCCCCATGTGTACGGGTGCTCCGGGGCCTCGAGGACGGATTCGAGCGGCCCTCGCTCGGCGATGCGGCCCGCGTACATCACCGCCACTTCGTCGGCCGTCTCTGCCACGACGCCGAGGTCGTGAGTGATGAGGACGACTCCGGTCCCGCGCTCGTCCTGGAGCACGCGGATCAAATCGAGGATCTGAGCCTGGACGGTGACGTCGAGTGCGGTCGTTGGCTCGTCCGCGATCAGGATCTCCGGATCGAGCACGAGCGCGATCGCGATCATGACGCGCTGACGCATCCCGCCTGAGAGTTCGTGGGGGTAGCTGTCCAGCCGATCGGACGCGCTTGGGATCCCGACTTCCTTCAGCGCCTCGAGTGCGCGGCGCCGCGCGACCTGGCCCGAAACGTCCTCGTGTGCGTTGATCGCCTCCTCGATCTGCCAGCCGATCTTGTGGAGCGGGTGCAGCGAGGAGAGTGGATCCTGGAAGATCATTGCGACGCGCTTCCCGCGAATGCGACGCAACTCAGCGGGCGAGATCTGCAGTAGGTCCCCGCCGTCGAAGAGAATCTTGCCGTCGATGCTCGCGTTGGGATGCTTCGTCAGTCCCATCACGGTCAGGGCGGTGACGCTCTTTCCCGAGCCCGACTCTCCCACGAGCCCGAGAGTCCGCCCACGATCGACTGCGAGCGAGACGCCGTCGACCGCATGCACGACCCCGTCGCGAGTTTGAAAGCTCACACGAAGGTCTTGGATCTCGAGTAGCGCCATCTCAGTAGCGCACGCGTGGATCGAGGAACGCGTAGAGGATGTCGACGATGAGGTTCGCAACGACGATGAAGACAGCGCCGAAGAGGACCGTCCCCTGGATCGCCGGCAAATCGGAGTTGACGATCGAGTCGTAGGCGAATCGCCCGATGCCGGGGATGTTGAAGACTGTCTCCGTCAGGACGGCGCCGCCCAGGAGGATGCCGATGTCGAGCCCGATGATGGTCACGACCGGCGTCAACGCCGCGCGCAGCCCGTGCCTGACGATCACGCGCCGCTCAGAGACTCCCTTCGCGCGCGCGGTGCGGATGTAGTCCTCTCCCATCACCTCGAGCAGGTTCCCGCGGACCATCCGGGCGTAGAACGCGGCGAACGAGGCCGCCAGTACGAACCACGGCAAGATCAGGGAGGAAAACCAGGCACGGGGATCGTGCGTGATCGACACATAACTGCCCGCGCCGCCGAAGAGGCGGATCCTGCCGATGTCCGACGCGAACAGGAAGAGCGCGACGAGGCCTAGCCAGTACACGGGTGCGGAGATGCCGACAAGCGAAGCCCCCATCGCAACCCGGTCGAGAAGTGAACGCGGCTTGATCGCCGAGAGCACGCCCACGGGAATCCCGATCAACATCCACACGAACACTGCGCCGGCGGTGAGTGAGAGCGTCGCGGGGAGGCGCGAAGCGATCTCTGCACGCACCGAGATGTTGTTCTGGTACGAGTAGCCGAGGTTGAAGTGCAGAACTAAGTTCTTCATGTAAATGAAGAACTGGTCATAGACCGGCCTGTCGAGCCCGAGCGAATGGCGGATCTGCGCGATCAACTCCGGCGTCGCCTGCCGGCCCGCACGCAACGCAGCCGGATCGGCGGACGGCAGGGTGTAGAAGATCACGAAGGTCAGTGCGCTCACGGCCAGGAGCATCAGGACCGCCCAGAGCAGGCGCCGCACGATGTAGAGCGTCATGGACGACGAGACGGCGCGCCGGAGCGCCCGAGAGTCTGATGCACCCGGGCGCCCCGTTTCATTTGCGGCTTCGGCCGCTGCGCTCATGGTCTACTTGACCGCCATGAAGGTCACGTCCGGGCTGCCTCCGTTCCACAGCTCGGTCGACGGGGTGACCCGGCTCGAGAAGAGGGTCGGGTACTGCTCCCACAGCCACGGAATCGCAACCGCGGTGCGGGTGACCATCTGGTCGATCCGGCCCCAGGCCGCGTAGCGCGCATTCGGATTGACGATCCGCTCGGCGCGATCCATCGCACGATTGATGCTCGGATTATTGAGGAGCGGCCAGTTCGAGTTGTTCGACGACGTGATGTTCTTGCCGTTGAACGTGACGTCGAGGACGGTCTGCGGCTCGTGGAAGTCAGGCAGCCAGCCGACGTTCGGACAGATGTTCGGCTCGCTCTTCGGCACGTTGCAGAACCGCGTGTACATCGTCGTGTGCGTGACGGAGATCGTCTTGACCTTGAAGCCGATCTTGGCCATGTCCGCCGCCACCACCTCGGCGGTGTTCGAGCCCGGCGGTGTGTTGTCGGCGACCATCGTCACCTGCGGCCCGGTGTACAGCCCGGACTTGTAGCCGGCCTTCTTCATCAGCTGCTTCGCCTTCGCGACGTTGCCGTTGAAGTTGGCGCTGGGGAACGGGTTGAAAGCCAGTCCGCCGGCTTGATCGAAGCCCTTGTCCTTGAAGCTCGGGTCGATGAAGTGCGTGGCGATGCGGCCGTCGATCGGGCCGCCGCGAGTCAGCCGCATGGCGTTGCGGTCGAGCACGTAAGCCACGGCCTCTCGCACCGCGAGCTTGTTGAACGGGGCCTTCCGCGTGTTGAGCGCGATGTAGCGGCTCCCGCCCGTCGGCGTGAAGACGAGCTGCTTCTTGTCCGCCGAGTTCGAGAGGAGCGAACGGAGCTCGGCCGGAGGCGGCGGAGTGTCCCCGTTCACGTCAGCCGATCCGCTCAGGATCTGACGCGTCATGACAGTCGGATCCTGGAAGCCCTCCTTGAAGAGAATCTCGTCCGCATTGGCGGGGCGCCAACTCGTCTTCGCGTTCCAGTTCGGATTACGAACGAGCTCGATCAGCTTGTTCGGTTGGTAGCCGATTCCGTTGATGCTTCCGGACGCGTTGTTCTTGATCATGTATGGCCCGGTTGCAACCTGGTGGAGCCCATAGGTCGAGACCGTCTCCGCATCGAACGGGCGCGCATAGCTCGCCGGAACCGGGGCGGTGATCGGCATCCCGAGCGCTCCGACGAACACACCCGAGGGGTGGCGGAGCCTGAAAACGATCGTCGTCGCGTTCGGCGTCTCGATCCCGCTGATGTTCGGGACACGGTGCGTCGGGCTCGTCGGTGCGCCGACGAGGTCTCCGAAGTACGCGCCGACGTAACCGTTCGCGACGCTCGTGTCGAAACCGCGCTCGATCGCATATTTGACGTCTGCCGAGGTGACCGCACGGTTCACCGGCGGGCTGAAGCGCACACCCTTGCGGATGTGCACGGTGAGTACCCGCCCGTCGGGCGACACCTTTGGCATGCTCGCGGCCAGGTCGGGGACCGCATTTACGCTCCCCGGCTTGTAGGCGAGCAACGTGCGCTGCGTCGCATACGTGATCTCGTAGGTGAACGAGTAGTACGCCTCGCCCGGATCGATGTGGTCGACATCGCCGGCCGACAGGACGGTGATCGTCCCGCCGCGCTTCGCGGCATGAGACGCCGCTCCCGCGGCGCCGCTGCCGAGGCCGAGCACGGCGATCCCGGCCAGGGCGACTGACGCAAGGCCGGCGGTCATCCGCGGCGCCGTACGTCTGATGGTGTTGGTCATGACTCCTCCTTTGGATGGGTGGACATGCTCAAGTCGCCATGCGCGGATCGAGGGCGTCCCGCACGCCGTCCCCGACGAGGTTGAAAGCGAGCACGGTGAGCAGAAGTGCTGCGCCTGGAAACGCGAAGAACCACCAGGCGCTGTTGAAGATCGGCGTCGCCTGCGCGATCATCTCGCCCCAGCTCGCCTGTGGCGGATTGATGCCGACGCCGAGATAGGAGAGCGCCGCCTCGAGCAGGATGTTCTGGGGGATGACGAGCGTCGTGTAGACGACGATCGGCGCGACCAGGTTCGGCAGGATCTCGCGACCCATGATCGTCCAGTCGCGCGCACCGCCTGCGTGCGCCGCTTCGACGAACTCCTTCTGCCGCAGGCTCAGAACCTGCCCGCGAATGATGCGGCCGATGTACGTCCAGTTGATGACGACGATCGCGACGGTCACGGTCGTCAAGCCAGGCTTGATCAGCCCGTGTAGACAGCCGCGTCCGAGCGAGCAGGCCGAGGCGATGCCGAGTGCGAGCAACAACACCGGGAAGGCCAGCGTGACATCGATCACGCGCGAGATGAGCGTGTCGATGCCGCCGCGGTAGTAGCCGGCAATGAGCCCGAACAAGACGCCGAACAGCACGGCGAGGGCGGTGGCAACGAGCGCGACCTCGAGCGAGACGCGCGCACCGTAGAGCACGCGCGAAAAGACGTCCTCCCCGACCGAGTCGACGCCGAAGAGGAACTTCGAGGACGGTCCGGTCGGAGTGCCGAAGCGGGGGTCGAGCATGTTCGGGTACTGCGCATTCGGAGGATGCGCAACGGCCCTGACGATCAGCGGTGCAAAGATCGCCGCCAGGACTTCGAGGACGATGAAGCCGAGCGCAACGAGTGCAACAGGGTCTCCTCGGAACCGCTCCCAGAAGAGCTGCCACTGCGTTCGCGATGCGATCTCGGGCTCGTCACCCGGGACCCAGGCGCCGCCGGGTTGGGCCATGCCGAGTGCCTCTGCGGTACCCATGTCAGGTTCTCCGCGAGGCAGGACAGGCAACGGACAGACGCCGTTCGTGCATGTGCCAACAAACTGCCTGTGCGCGTCGGGGGTGCAGATCCTGCGACCAGAGGATTCAGCGGCTCATCTGGTCCGAGCGAAAGAAGGAGGATCGGATCCTTCGCTCTCTTCCGAATCCTGCGCCTGGCGGCACTTGCTCGCACGTCGTCCGGTAGGACGACCCACCTTCATGCGGTGAATCGTTCGACCGCTCGATTTCGCACAGGCGGTCGCCGCTGCACCCTGTACATGAAGTGAGCCCGACGAACGGCAACGGCCATGACCCTGCCAACGGAAACGCCCCGCCGGCCGAGGTCGCAGCCGCGGAGCGCTTCGCGCGGACGATCGTCTTCACCATCGAGGTCTGTGAGGAGGGAGGTGTGGCGCTGTCGCCCGCACAGAAGGTCGCGCTGATCGAAGCTGCGCTGCTGGAGTTCGACGGTCTAGGAGCCGAGCTCAGCTCGCTCGCCGGCCTCAGCGCACTGCTTCGATCGTTTCATCTCGACGACCGTGTCAACTGAGATGTCATCCCACGCTGATCTGTTCGCGACCGCCCCGCGACAGGTGGCGGCGCGCGGCACGGATCTGAGACCGGCCGTCCTGACCCCTGTCGAGTGGATCGTGGTGGGCTCGGGTGCCGGTCTCAGCGGCGGGCTCCTCATGGCTCTGCCGCTCGTCGTTTGGGACTGGATGCGCTCGGCGCATCTCGCCTTCGAGCTTCCAACTGCGACGGCCGCTTGGCTGTTCGGGCTCGACCACTTCTCCCACCGCGCCTACCACGCCTGGCCGCTGGTGATCGGGATCTCCGTCCTCTGTCTGTACTGGATCGCAAGCGGGATCGCCTTCACCGGGCTCGCGGATCGTGTCTACCACGCGGTCACGCTCGGCACGAGCGTCATCGCCGGCGCCGCCTGGGGCTTCGTGAGCTTCGTCTTCTTCTGGTACATGGTGCTGCCGATCGCCCGAGGCGGCGCACCCTTCCGGGCGACTGCCGCGGCACCGGGGCTCTTCGTCGCGCCGAACTGGGTGTGGATCCTCGCGTTCACCGTGTTCGGAATTGCCACGGGCATTGCCTACGCGGCGCTGCGGCCTAGGCGCTAGGAACCCGAACCTTGACCTGCGTTCCCGTCCCCGGAACGGATCTGATGTCCAGGCTGCCGCCCGCGGCCTCGATCCGGACACGCTGTGAGGCCAGACCGACGTGCCCGTTGGCGATTTGCTCCGCGAGCCGTTCCGGCGGAAACCCTCGGCCGTCGTCCGCGACGGTCAGCTCGAGCTGGTCGCCGACTTCTTCCAGCCTGACCATCACGTGCTTGGCGGAGGCATGGCGGACGACGTTTGTCAGGAGCTCACGCGCGGCCGAGAAGACCAGTTGCTCCCGGGAGTGCGCTCCATCGCAGGAAAGATTGAGGCTGAGGTCGAATCCTCCGCGGCTCGCATTCTGGTTAGCGATTGACCGCAGCGCCGCTTCGAGCCCGACGACCTCGAGGACGTACGGGTGCAGCTCGAACACCGCTTCGCGCAGCTGCCCGATGGTTTCCGACAGCGTAGCGTCGGCCCGGTCGAGGGACTCGTGGGAGACTGCCTCGCCGGCTTCCTCGAGCTCGTGACGCACTGACAGAAGGTTTTGGATCGCCTCGTCGTGCAGGACCTCGGCCAGTGCCTTTCGCTCGCGCTGCTCGGCGGACAGCGCATCGCTGAGCAGCTGCGAGCGGCTTTCGGCCAGACGAGTCGCCTGCGCGGTTCGGCGCGCAAGCAGCGCCGAGAGAAGGACGCACGCGAGACCGACCCAGGCTAGGAAGCCTGCTTGCGTCAACACGAAGCGCACGGCTTGCGGCTGGCGAAAGGCCGGGTGTGCGACTGCCTGCAGCACATAGGCAGAGGTTGTGACAATGGCGGCGACGGCAGTGGTGGAGGGCCGGAAACGGAACGCAACCGTGACGGGCACGAGGAAAAACGCGAGCCTCGCATGCGAGAACGCCCCTCCCGACAAGACCGCGAGCACACTGATCGCGGCGATGTCGACCCCGGTCGCAGTGAGCGCGAGCCTAGGCCCGGGTGTGCGCAGATAGACCCACGCCAGCATCGCGGCACTCCAGGCCGAGAAGAGGACAAGTGCGAAGAGGAAGCCTCGCTCGTGTGGGTTCGGATGCTGCAGGCTCTGGCTCAAAGCGAGCAGGCCAATAGCGGGGAGACGGAGCCAGGCAACGACGCGCTCCGCTTCGACGGCCGCTTCCCCCGAGGTGAGGACCGGCGCGTTCGTCACACGCTTACTCGATCAGACCTCGGCGCATCGCGCTCGCAACCGCCGCAGCCCGGTCAGAGACCCCAAGCTTCTCGTACAGGTGCTGGACGTGCGTCTTGACCGTCGTCAGCCCGAGGTAGAGCTCCTTCGCAATGTCGGGGAGACTCTTCCCTTCCGCGATCAGGTGAAGAATCTCCTGTTCGCGTTTGGTGAGTGCGGGGGTGTCGTCCTGCTTGCGCAGTCGAATCTCTGCAACAAGACCGGCTGCGACATCGGGCGGCACGACATTCTCGCCTCGAGAGCACGCGAGAACCGCATCGACGATCTGCTCCCTGCGCGCCTCCTTCGATATGAAACCCGCAGCGCCGGTCTCGAGCGCCTTGTAGACGACGCCGCTGTCGGCAAACGCCGAGACGAGCAGAACGCGAGTCGGCAACTGCTCGCGGACCACGGCATGCGTAACGGAGACGCCGTCGAGCTCGGGGAGCTTGTAGTCGAGCACGGCGACGTCGGGGACGTGGCGCAGAATCTCGGCCAGCGCCGCGCGGCCGTCCTGCGCCTCGGCGACGATGTCGATCTGTCCGCTTGCCGAGAGGGCCCGAACAACCCCCTCCCGGTAGAGCGGGTGGTCGTCCGCGATGACAACACGAACGCGCGTCTTTGCTGAAGTCGGCACCTCTTGAGTCATCGTACGCTCCTACTAGCGGGCTGGGACGTTCCCGAGTGTGATCCCGACCGTCCGACGCTTGTCATGGCGAACGATCTGGAGTTCCAACCGCTCCCCTGGCTTGCGGCGCGCCACGGTGTCGGCGAGTTGCGCCGACGTTGCGACCGGCTTCCCGTCGATCCCGACGATGGCGTCACCGCCGATCGGAACGCTCATGCCGTTGACGGTCACCTGGCTCGTCGCCGCCTTCAGTCCGGCTTTCGCCGCGGGGCTGTGCTTCGCGACCTGCACCACCATCACGCCACTCGCCGGGAGGCCGCGAATCACAGCGGCCGCGCCCGGGTTGATCGTTTCGATCCGGACTCCGAGCCACGCGTGCTGCGCACGTCCGCTTGCGATCACTTGTCCAGCGACCGAGATCGCAGTGTTGCTCGGGATGGCGAAGCCAACCCCGACGTTTGCGTTGACGGTCCCGCCCTCGATCTGCGCATTGACTCCGATCACGCGGCCGTAGCGGTCGAGCAGCGGACCACCCGAGTTGCCATGGTTGATCGGGGCGTCGGTCTGGATTGCGTTCGGAATCGTGAGGCCGTTCGGCGACTGGATGTCGCGACCGGTAGCGCTCACGATCCCCGCCGTCATCGTCCGGTCGAGCCCGAACGGATTGCCGATCGCATAGACAGGATCGCCGACCTCGATCCGGGCCGAGTCGTCGAATGTGATCGGCTCGAGCGCCGTCGGCGGCGCCTTCACGCGGACGACCGCCACGTCGGTCGAAGGATCCGTGCCCACGATCTTCGCTGGATAGGAGCCGCCGTTGGAGAAGCCCACGCGAATCCCGGTCGCTCCCTGGACGACATGGTCGTTTGTGACGATGTCTCCGTGCTTGTCGACGACGAAACCAGAGCCGAGGGCGCTGACCTGCTCTTTCGAAGCGGGTGTGAAGAGCGTCGGCGGAACAACGGTTGTCTGTGTGTCGCTGATCACGACGACGGCCGGCGCGGCTCGGCGATAGATCGCCTCAGGCGATAGACCAGGAGTCGATTTGGAGGTCGTACTGACGAGCGGCGCTGCTGATGCGGTCGCGGGCGCAATCGTGCCGGACGTGGACTGCCCGTCCAGGAGCAGACCGACGATTCCCCCGGCGATCGCGCCGGCGACCGCGGCCGCAAAGACGATCGGCAATGTCAGCTTGAGATTGGGCTTCATGAAGGATCCGGGCTCGTAGGCCGAGCATCACGGCCCTGGGCGGGAATCGGCATCCGACAGTCGAATGATCCGCAGGGCATCGCGGGTTCGTCCGATCGGACGATGTGGCACACCCCGCTCCGGGATTTGCGCTCGCAGCCAGTCGTCGGAGAGAATCGAGGGCGTGAGCCTAGTCCCGAAGGACGACTTGCGGGCTGCGATCGAGGCAAGACGCGAACTCGGCACTGAAATGGAACCGGCAGTGATTGACGCGTTCGTGGAGCGGGTCGAGCGGCGGCTTGATGAACGGGCAGAGGAGCGCGAGAGGTCGCTGAAGCGGAAGCGCGACCATCAGAAGGAAATGGTGCTCGGCGCGATGGGAATCTCAATCCCCCTACTTGCGATCGCCCCGATCTTCACCGGCCTGGCCGGCGTCCTCGTGGTGTGCGCGGCCCTCGCCGTCATCGCGATCGCCACGGCCCGATAGGTCATCGTCCGAGACGGTTTCCCTTACCAGACGCGGGGGAGCATGCGGTCCGTCGAAGTGGCGTAGGTGGCGTAGTCGGAGCCGAATGCTTGTGCGAGCGCGTGTTCCTCGACCCGAATACGCGGCAGTAGCCCCACGAAGACGATGAGCAGCGCGAAGACGGCGCTCACCCAACTTCCGAAGGTAAGCCCGAAACCGGCGAGGATGAGACAGATGCCGGCATAGGAAGGGTGGCGAAGCACGCGATACGGCCCACGACGCACAATCCCCTGGCCCGGCTCGATTGTCACCTCGCGGCGGAAGTAGCGGCCGAGGCTCAGGATCGCCCAGTCTCGAAGGGCCGCCCCCGCGAAGACGATGGCGAGCCCCAGGCCGAGAGTCCACCAGTTGTTAGCGTCAACCCGGAGGCGTGGGACCCTTGCAGCCGCAAGGGCGGCGGCGATGGCGAGGTAGAGGGCGAGGGCGACAATCACCCTCGTCCCGCGGTCCTGGCGCACCGCCGCACCTCGGCCGTGCCTGTACAGCAGCAGTGAGTCCGCCAGGCCCCCGAAGATCTGACTCTTCCCCTCCCGGGCATGACCGAGATAGGTGGCGACTAGCTCGCCGGTTACGACCGCGACGGCTGCGGCGACGATGAGCCAGTGGGCGATCGGATCGTGCAACAGTTGCGGCACCGGGCCGGTCGCCGTCAGTCCGGGTACTCGTCCTTCCGCCACGCGCGGGGCTCGGGGGGTTGGGCTTTCGGCGTTCGCTCGAGCAGGAAGTTGTAATAAGGCGCGACGAACGGATCGGGCGCCATCACCGTATAGGTGTGGTAGACGGTCCCGTTCTCGCGTGCGAACGCTATCCAGGTCGGGCCCTCTCGCAGCCCGTCCTTGAGCTCGGCCCCAATTTGGCCTGACCACTCCTGCAGCCAGTCGGGCGGTGCGTCGATCATCTCCTTGACCTCGGGTATCTGCTGCGCCTGCTCCTCGGTCAAAGCGAGGCCAAAGTCGAATGCGAAATCGGTGTTGCGGGTTGAGACGTACGGGAACTGCCAACCCATCCGCCGCTTATAGGCGGTCAGCCGCTCGATCGGCGCCCGCGAGAAGCAGAGTAGGGTCACGTCGCGGTGGTTCAGGTGGACGAGTGAGCCGTCGAGCCCATCGGCCAAGTTGGTGCAACCGGGGCAGGCGCCGCGTGTGTAGTCGGGGCCAAACATGATGTTGTAGGCGAGCAGCTGCGAGCGCCCGTCGAAGAGCTCGGCGAGGGTCTTCTTGCCGTCCTCGGTGTCGAACTCGTATTCCTTCTCGACCGGGACCCAGGGGAGATCGAGTCGCTTGCTCTTGATCTCCTCATTTCGTTCCGCCTGCTCTGCCTCGAGCTTTGCGAGCTCGTTTCGCGCCGCCTGCCATTCCTCGCGGCTTCCAACCTTGTGTTCAGACATCTCAGCTCCTTCCGTCGAGCGTTCGAGCCGAATCCATCGCCGGATCCGACGTTACAGGGGACTACTAAATGAGACTCGCGGCCACCCAGAAACTCATCGGGTTAGGTCTCAGTCGCTCTGAGCTAGAAGTGCGCCAGGACGCGGTCGAGCGGCCGCGGGACGCGCTCGAGGTCGAGTGCCTCCACCAGGAGCACGGCGTACTTCTGCTTGCGGTTCCACATGAAGCCGTGCAGCTGTTCCTCGAGCGGCCGGGCGCGGTGTGCGGGCTGCTTCTGGTAGGTCCGGAACGCGCGCAGCTCGCCTTGCTCGGCGAGCAGGCGCTCCATTCCATCCGGCCCCACCGCCCGCGTCAGCTCGTCCTCGAGGTCGCGCGTGCAGGCGTAGAACCCGGCGCGCTCGAGCTCATCACGGTCGTCGCACCCCAGTGCGCGCAGGAAATGCCGCTCCTCGCCGACGTCATAGAGCCCTGCGAGTCGGACGTCGCGGTACTGCCCGAGAAGGCGTGGGAGATTCCCATAGCCGCCCATCGGCACGATGGCGACTCCCTCGGCCTGGAGGTCGCGGCCACGGCGACACGCAAGCGTCTCGACGGCGCGGCGGTCGCTCGCGCCCTCAACGAGTACTACTCCGCACAACTGCATAGATGCATCAGATCAGGTCGATTGTCGGCTACTCGCGGGTGGCAAGGTACGCTGCCCACATGTTCCCGTGGATCCTCTTTGCCCTCGTCGCCGTCCCATTGGTCGTCGTCGGCTTCGTGGCCTCACGTCGCCGAACGGCGGCCGGCGAGCATCCTGCGGGCGAAGACCCGCAGGCAACAGCGCTAACGGAGGAGGAGTTCGCGGAGGCGGAGGCCTACGAGGCGAAGTGGCGCGAGAAGGACGAGGAGCGGTATCACGAGGAGCGCCTGCCCTAGTCGGCTCGGCTGCGTGGGTCACTGGGTCGCATGCGTGCGCCCCGAGCACCAATGTCATCGGAAGGCTTGGGTCGTGGCGGTCTGGTGACAACCTGTTGCCTGGCCGGATCGGCAGGCGTAGTCTTCTAGGCCGAGTCCGCTAGCAACGGGGAGGTCAGCATGAGCACCACGACCCTGCTACCTGACGTCGGGATCGAGCTTCGGGAGGGTTACGCCGAGGTCGGCGATCAGACCTTGCATTACGTCGAGGCCGGTGACGGCCCGCTGATCGTTCTGCTGCACGGTTTCCCGGAGTTCTGGTTCGGCTGGCGGCGACAGATTGCGCCGCTCGCGGCGGCGGGTTTTCGAGTCGTCGCGCCCGACACGCGTGGCTACAACCTGTCATCGAAGCCAGAGAACTTCAAGGAGTACGGCGTGGATCTGCTCGCCGACGACATCCGCAGCCTCATCGGAGAGCTCGGTGCCGAGTCTGCGCTGTTGGTCGGTCACGACTGGGGCGGAAGCATCGCCTGGACCGTGGCGATGAACCACCCCGAGGTGGTCGACCGACTCGCCATCCTCAACGCGGCCCATCCTCGACGGCTCTCGGAGGGACTGCACAACCCGAACCAGCTGCGGAAGTCCTGGTACTTCTTCTTCTTCGCGACACCGGGGCTGCCCGAGGAAGTCGTGCACCTCAGGGACTGGCACTTCTTCCGGCACTTCCTTCACGACGCGAACCCGCCCTACACGCCGGAGGAAATCGAACGCTACGAAGAAGCGTGGTCGCAGCCGGGCGCAGCGGCCGGGATGATCAACTACTACCGGGCCTCGGTAAGACAGTCGCAGAAGGAAGCCGTGGCAAAGCTTCGCCCGATCTCAGCACCGACGCTGGTGATCTGGGGCGAGCGCGACTCCTACCTCGGTCCGGATCTAGCGGAGCCCGACCGCGACGATGTGCCCAACCTCGACCGCGTCGAGCGCCTGGCCGGCGCATCGCACTGGGTCCATCACGACGAGGCTGAACGCGTCAATCAACTGCTTAGCGACTTCTTCGCCCCTGCGGCATAGGGGCTGAAGGCTCGGGCGAGCGTCCTTTCGCAGGCGGGGCCCTTCAATGCGAAGGGCCCCGGCTCTGTCCGGCGTAGGCTGGCGGAATCGTGAACACGCTGATGGTCACGCCCGGCACCTCGGCCGATCTTCGCGGTCGAGATCCGCGCGACATGCTCGGCCTCGCCGGAAAAGACGAGGGCAAGGCTCGGCTCGCCGCGCTGACCGATGAGCTGAGCTCGTTCCAGGCCCGGCTGTACGCAGAAGGGAAGCAAAGCGTCTTGCTGGTTCTCCAAGGCCTCGACGCCTCCGGGAAGGATGGCACGATCCGTCACGTCTTCACCGGTGTCAATCCGCAAGGCTGCCACGTCACGTCGTTCAAGGCGCCGACACCGAATGAGCTTGCCCACGACTTCCTCTGGCGTGTCCACGCCGAGTGCCCCGCGCGCGGCATGATCGGGATCTTCAACCGCTCGCACTACGAGGACGTCGTGACGGTCGGCGTACTCGGGCTCGCGCCGGAGGGGATCTGGCGGAGGCGCCCAGCTCGGATCGTCGAGTTCGAACGCCTGCTCGTGGAGGAAGGGACGACCGTCCTCAAGTGCTTCCTGCACGTCTCGGCTGAGGAACAGCGGAAGAGGTTCGAGGAGCGGCTGTCGGATCCGACCAAGGCATGGAAGTACAACCCCGGCGACGAAGAGACCAACCGCCGCTATGACGAGTTCACTGCTGCCTACGACGACGCCATCAGCGCCACCTCGACGGAGCACGCGCCGTGGTACGTGATTCCAGCAGACCGAAACTGGCTGCGGAACTTCGCTGTCGCGACCGTGCTCGTGGAAGCGTTGCAGCGGCTCGATCCGAGGTTTCCTGAGCTTCCGGCTCACGGCTCAGCGCAGTCCGCAGACCTGTAGTGGCCCATTACTATCGACGGCATGAGCCCGGCACGGCCAACGGTTCAGGTTGTGGGTCGTCGAATGGACGCCGAGCACTACCGCCTTCGAGATTTCCTTACGCGCACCGCGCAGCCCTACGAGTGGCACGAGGCTGGCTCCACGGAGGCCGGCTTGCTGCTCGCGAGTTTAGGGGTGGCCGATGCGAGCCTCCCTGTCCTCGTCGACGGCGACCGGACCTTCACGAATGCGACTGTCGAGTCTGTCGCGTTGGCCTGGGGTGGCCTGAAGCCGCCCAAACACGCTCACTATGACTTTGTAGTCATCGGCGCCGGGCCTGCGGGCCTCGCGGCCGCCGTCTACGCCGCTTCGGACGGCCTGTCGACGATCGTGTGCGACCGGGATGTGCCCGGCGGCCAGGCCTCGTACACGGCCATGATCGAGAACTTCTTCGGCTTTCCCGACGGGATCGGGGGTGCCGAGCTGGCGCGTCTGGCCGGTCGTCAGGCGGAGCGCTTTGGGGCCGAACTGATGGTCTTACGTGGCGTCCAGGGCAGTCGGCTCAAAGGTCACGACGAACCAGTCGAGCTGACTCTCGACGACGGCTCCGAGATAACTGCGTCGGTCGTTCTAGCGGCGACGGGCATGGATTGGCGGCGACTCGAGCTGGCGGGCATCGACGAGCTCCTGGGCCACGGCGTCTACTACGGAGCGGGTCGCAGCGAGGCGGCGCAATGTGCGGGGCAGAGTGTGGTGGTGGTGGGCGCCGGCAACTCCGCCGGCCAGGCCGTGCTCAACTTCGCGAACGCAACTGCGCGTGTAACGATGCTCGTGCGCGGCGACCGGCTCGCAAAGACGATGTCCGCCTATCTGATCAGGCGGATCGAACAGCATCCGCTGATCGACGTCCATCTGGAGACGCAGTTGACCGAGCTGCACCCGAACGGTGACAAGATCGCGGCTGTCACATTCGCCGACGCCTCCGGCAAAACAGAGACGCGCGCATTGGACGCCGTCTTTCTCTGCATCGGCGGTAGCCCACACACCGACTGGTGTTCGCGCGAGCACGTTGTCACCGATTCAGCGGGCTACATTCTGACCGGACAGGATCTGCTCGAGAATGACAGCCTGCTTGACAGCTGGCCGCTCGATCGTGATCCACTCCCGCTCGAGACAAGCCGCGTGGGTCTCTTCGCCGCAGGTGACGTTCGGCACGGCTCGACGAAGCGTGTCGCAGCCGCGGTCGGGGAAGGCTCGATGGTCGCGGCGCTCGTCTTCACCCGTCTTGCCGAGCTCGGTGTCACCGTCTGAGCTCGTCGTAGCCCTCGAGCACGCGCGACAGCGGACGGAGAATCTGCTGGAGCCGCTCTCGGACGAACAGTTGACGCTTCAGATCTCGCCACTGCAATCGCCGCTCGTCTGGGATCTGGCCCACATCGGCTACTTCGAGGAGTTGTGGCTCCTGCGACGCGTCGGCGGACTGAGCGCACTCTCATCGGAGTTCGACGACCTTTATGACTCGTTCGCGCATGCACGCGGCGAGCGCGGCCGGTTGCCGCTCCTGCCACCGCAAGCCGCACGCGGGTACGTAAAGGACGTCCGCGAGGCCGTGCTCGCGCTCCTTCCTGAACTGTCGCTCGACGATGGCGATCCGTTGCTCAAGGAGGGTTTCGTCGTCGGGATGGTGGTTCAGCACGAGCTCCAGCACGCCGAAACGATGGCGCAGACACTGGCGCTTGCGGGCTTGCGTGGGCCCGCGCCTGAAGGACCACCAGAGGTGAGCGCGAGCGGCGAGGTCACTGTCCCCGGTGGCCCGATCACCCTCGGTTCCACCGACCCGTGGGCGTACGACAACGAGCGGCCCGCCCACCTCGCTGAGCTCTCGCCTTTTCGAATCGACTGCGCACTCGTGACGAATGCGGAGTACGCGGCGTTTGTCGACGCGGACGGTTATCGCAACTGCGACGTCTGGAGTGAGCGAGGCTGGCGGTGGCGCGAGGCGGAAGGAGCGGACAGGCCGCTCCTTTGGGACCTTGCCGCGCGCCCTAACGCGCCCGTCCAGCACGTCTCCTTTCACGAGGCGGAGGCGTACGCGCGCTGGGCGGGTAAGCGCCTGCTCACCGAGCCCGAGTGGGAGAAGGCCGCGAAGACGGTGGCCGGGGAGCTGGAGCACATGACAGGCGCGGTCTGGCAGTGGACGTCGTCGTTCTTCGACGGCTATCCCGGCTTCTCGGCTTTTCCGTACGCGGAATACTCCGAGGTCTTCTTCGGCGATGAGTACAGGGTTCTGCGCGGCGGTTCGTGGCTCAGCGATCCGCTCGTCGCCCGGCTCACTTTCCGCAATTGGGATCTTCCGCAGCGGCGGCAGATCTTTTCCGGCCTGAGGTGCGCGCGCGATGGCTAAAGCATCGAGTGAGCAGGGCGGCGTCCGTGTCGATGTTCTCCGTGACGAAGCCGACGGTCGTCCGGCCCTTTACGAGGAGACGCTCCGGAGCTTGCGCGCGGATGTGAAAGCGCTGCCCTCCGTCTGGCTCTACGACGAGCGGGGCTCGCGTCTGTACGACGAGATCACTCGGCTCCCGGACTACTACCTCCCTCGCCGCGAGAGTGAGATCCTGCGCGACCGGGCGAGCGCGATCGCGACGCGCACGCAGGCGCGCACACTCGTTGAGCTCGGCGCAGGGAACGCGAAGAACACCCGCCTCCTACTGGACGGGCTCGACACCGCGGACACGCTCGAACGCTTCGTCCCGCTTGACGTGAGCGAGCAGACCCTGCGAGCGAGCGCGCAGTCGATTGCGGCCGCTTACCCTCGGGTCTTCGTGCATGCGATCGTCGGTGACTTCGAACGCGATCTTGGCGTGCTCGCCGGGTACGACCGCCGGCTGATCGCGTTCTTGGGAAGCACGATCGGGAACCTGGACGCTGAGCAGCGCGGGCGGTTCCTCAGAACGCTGGGCAGTGCGCTCACCCAAGACGATGCGCTTCTGCTCGGAGTCGACCTCGTCAAGGACGTTGCGCGACTGGAGGCGGCGTACAACGACAGTGGGGGCGTTACTGAAGCGTTCGTCCGCAACGCTCTCGCCGCCGTCAACCGTGAGCTGGACGGGACGTTCGAGCAGCAGCGCTTTTTCTACGAGGCGCGCTGGGATTCGGAGCACGAATGGATGGACATCGGCCTGCGCGCGAGGCAGGCACACACAGTCTTGCTCCACGGTCTCGACCTCCACGTGCCGTTCGA
>Ga0105242_10001076_pt1 | contig 21448 bp, 26 predicted proteins | sample KBSM24metaG_FD_81521 | JGI IMG/M metagenome (GOLD analysis project Ga0105242, IMG submission 81521) | Miscanthus rhizosphere microbial communities from Kellogg Biological Station, Michigan, USA - KBS M2-4 metaG | ecosystem: Host-associated > Plants > Roots > Rhizosphere > Soil | place... | reverse complement strand
TCAAGGCATTGCTGTTCCTCGGCTCGGGCGTGGTGATGCACGCGATGATGGGCGAGCTGGACATGCGGAAGATGAGCGGCTTGAAGCGCGTGTTGCTGATGACGCGCTGGCTGATGCTCATCGGCTGCGCGGCGCTCGCGGGTTTCCCGTTTCTCTCCGGCTTTTTCTCGAAAGATGAAATCATCATCGCTGCATGGGACCGCAGCCGGTTCCTCGCGCTGGTGATGCTGTTCACCGCGCTGTGGGCACTGTCATGACCGATCCGGTACGGCCAAATCGTCTGACCAACCCGAACGATTTTCAGGGTCCGCGCAACGTATTGAACGAGCTGTACGCCACCGCCGACGCCGCCAATGCGATCGCAACGGAAAAAGCCGAGTACGACACCAACTTCCCCGCCGTGATCCTGCCCGAGACAACGACCGCACCGCCCTATGTCCTGGCCGACGTGCCGCCGCCGGTGCCGCCGAACCTGCAGCCGATGCCTGATCCGGTGCAGGGGCCTATATCGCCAGGCCAGGCGATCGTGTACGCTGAACCGCATGTAGTCGACGTCCAGATCCGCAATCGGATCAAACGTGGTTACTACAAACGCGATTGATTGCGCACTTGATTGAGGGCCGTGTATGACCAGCCAGTATCGCCACCGGCGAACGTCGAATCCTGCGACCCCGGCCCCCACGCTTGAACCTGGCGAAATCGCCGTCAACACCGCCAACCGCCAGCTCCACCTCGGTGACGCCGCCAGCGCCACGCTCGGCACGCCGAAGGCGCTGCTCGCGATCCGCTTCTTCGATACGGCGGCGATCTACGCCATCGGCGATCTCGTCATCCAGGCCGGCAAGGGTTATCGCGCGATCGTCGCCAACGGGCCTGGCGCCTTCAACATCACGCAGTGGGAATTGTCCGGCGCGCAGCTGATAATTTCGACAACGCCTCCGGTCGCCGCCGGCGACGGCACACTGTGGTGGAACAACTCGGAAGGCGTCGGCAAGCTCTACGTTCGTTACAATGACGGCAACAGCGTGCAGTGGGTGGAAGCCGCCCCGCAGCCGGCGGTCAACCAGTTCGTGCAAAAAGCCGGCGACACCATGACCGGCAACCTTATTATCAGGACTGCCGACAGCTCCATGCTTGCGATGTTCAAGGCCGGCGGCGGCGCAAACTATACTGGCATTCAAGGCTATGGCGGAGCGACCCCGGCATTACGCTGGCAGACGCTGTGGGGCAATGGCGTAGCCGAGAGCACCGGCGACAACGGTTCGAATTTCGAGATCAGTCGATTTAGTGATGCGGGTGCGTACCTCGACAGCCCGATAGAGATTCGCCGCAGCACGGGTATCATCGACTTCGCCAAGAAGCCCACCGTCGCGGGCCAGGTCTGGGCCGCGCCGTTCGACGCGCTGGCCTACAGCGGCATGCAGGTCAACGGCTCGTTTGATGTCAGCCAGGAACGCGGCGCATCACCTTCAAACGCGCTGTATCACTGCGACGTTTGGACTCTTGGGTTAAATGCCGCGCCTGCTGCTATCACCGGAACGCAAACTAACTTCGCGCTTGTGTATGGCTTGCCGTGGCACTTGTCGTTTACCGTAACGACGGCGAACGCAGCACTCACCGCCGGGCAATACGCTTATCTCGGACAAAATATTGAAGGCTCGCGCGTAGCACGACTTGGCTGGGGAACACCAGGCGCCATGCCGTTAACGCTTGCTTTCACTACGGCGCACCATCGAACCGGAACCTACTCTATCAGGATCGGTAATTTTGATGGCACGCGCTCCTACGTAGCGACCTACACACAAAACGTCGCCGACGTCGGAGAATATAAAGTAATTACTGTTCCCGGCTGTACAGACGGTACTTGGCAAACCGACAACAGGATCGGAATATCTCTGGTTCTCGCGATGGCGTGTGGCACCAACTACACGGCACCGTCAGCCAACTCGATTTGGCATAACGCCAACTATGTTGCGGCTCCCGGTCAAATTAATGCCGTGGCCGCTACTTCCGATGCTTTCCGCATCACCGGCGTCGTCCTTCTTCCCGGCATCGAGGCCCCGCCCGCCGCGCGCTCGGCGCTCATCATGCGGCCCTACGATCAGGAGCTGCTGGCGTGCAAACGGTATTACTACAAAGGGATACCGGCCTTTAAGGGGATATGGCAGGTCAGCAATATCAGCCGACTGTCCGGGATTCACCCGGTGTCGATGCGCGTAGCCCCGGCAGTTTCGCTGGTGGGCACAGTCAACGTGTTTGACGGGGCGGTGGGCACAACGATAACCAGCTTGCCTAATAATTTTTCCACCACGGATATTTTCGAGGTCAACGCCAATACCGCCGCAGTAATGACCGAGGGGCGTATGGTTTCGATATACCAAGGCGGATCTGGTTACATTGCTGTAGATGCGAGGCTCTGAAATGGCTGACTACACCCTCACCCAACCCGAAGAACCCTGCGCAGTCATTCGTGCTTCTGACAGCGCATGCATCCCGCCAGACATGGCCAATCGCGATTACAATGGCGATGAATTCTCTCCTGGCTACATCCAGTGGAAGCAGGCCGGCAACACGGCTGATCCCTATGTGCCGCCGGAGCCGGCGGCGCAGACACCGACGCCAGGCCAAGAGATCGCATTCGAGCATGAGAACCGCATCCTCGCACTGGAAGGCCTGCCGCCGATAACCGCGGAAGACTTCGCAGCCAAGGCGCGCGGCGAGGCGCCGGCGCAGCGCAAGGTGCTGCCGAAGCGAAAGGGATAACGATCATGGCCGCGATGGACTTTCCCGCCTCGCCCGCCGTGGGCGATCGCTATCCGACTTCAGCGGTCGCCGGCCAGACGCAATACGTTTGGGACGGCGAGAAGTGGGCGACCGCCGGCAGCGCCGGGATCGACCAGGCCGCCGCCGACGCGCGCTATGTCAACGTCGCTGGCGACACCATGAGCGGTGATTTACATGTGGGTGCGGGCACAGGCGTGTCCCGTCTACATATCGATGGAGGCAACGCTACAGGCCAAGGCGGCTTATTGGAGTTTGACAGGGGCGGCGGGCTGACGTGGCTAGCTGGTAACGCCAGTAGTCTTTTAGGTACTGCCTCCAGCGATCTCATATTTTGGAACCCCACCGCCGGGCCTGTTCTAAGCCTGAATGCAACCAGCGGCGTTGTCGATTTTCCGACGAAGAAGCCGACCGTCGCAGGCCAAGTCTGGGCCGCGCCGCTCGACGCGCTGGCCTACAACGGCATGCAGATCAACGGCTCGATGGAAGTTAACCAAGAGACCGGACCTGCACTCATACCCAATGCCGGTGACAGAGTGCCCGTTGATACCTGGAGAGTAACATATTCGCACCCGACGGCGGCGTTTACGGTGACACAAGCAGGTACAGGCAATACGCCTATCGCCAATGGTGTGTTTTTTCAAAATTTCATCGTGCTGACCGCCACAACGGCGATGGCATCAATCGCCGCAGCAGATTATGCGCATCTCTTGCACTACATCGAAGGCTATCGCGCGGCGCGACTGGGTTTTGGTACGGCGGCCGCGCAGCCACTGACAATTGGTTTCTGGGTCTATTGCACGGCCGGTGGAGTAGCTTCGGTAAGTATACACAACAGAACACATGATCGGAGTTACGTCACGCCAGTAAGCGTGACGGCGGCCACTTGGCAGTACAAAACAATTACCGTTCCCGGATGTACGGACGGCGTGTGGGAGCGAACCAATCAACATGGACTGGGTCTTTTCTTTAATTTTGCTTGTGGCACCAACTTTTCAGGTGCAGCGAATACATGGGTTAACGGCAACCTTCTTACGGCGCCGGGCGCCACCAACTTCTTCGCTGCCGCTAATAGCGCCGTCTACATCACCGGCGTCGTCGTCCTCCCCGGCATCGAGGCCCCGTCTGCGACCCGGTCCCCGCTCATCATGCGGCCCTACGATCAGGAGCTGCTGACGTGTCAGAGGTACTGGCGACCGATAGTTGCCGCTAGCGGCGCAGCGTACAGCGCGACGAACATAGGCATTCTCGTCGAGCATCGCGGCATGCGAGCGACCCCAACAGCGTCGGTGCCGGGGGTTGTGACATGCACCGACATCTACTCAACCAATCCGGTGCAGACCACTGCCGCTGTTGCCATTTCAGTCAACGGGCCGGACCGGGGCAATTACTATTTTGCGAACTTTACCGGGCTGGTGTCCGGAAGAACGTATTGGATGCACGCAAGCAGTAACCCCGTATACCTCGACGCGAGGCTCTGACATGACCGACTATCAACTCACCGCAACCGACGCCTCCGTCATCCGCACCGCCGACGGGGCCCCATGATCCCGATGCTGGTGTTGATCGTGCTGCACTCGGGAAGTGGTACGCCGTTGGAATTGAACCCGGCGATGGTGACCAACCTGCGCAACCCCGAGCCGGGTAACGGCGCCTTCAGTCCCGGCGTCAAATGCCAGATCAACCTGGCGGATGGAAAATTCGTCACCGTCAAGGAGACTTGCGAACAGGTGCGTAAGATGATGGAGATAGCAAAGTAGGAGGCCCGCTATGTGGAAGGCCCTGCTGATCGCACTGCCGCTGGCACTATCTCTGACAGGTTGCCTCACTCTGGAAGAGCAGCGCCGGATCGATGACACCTACCAGTTCCGCTTCTACTCGAAATCTGAAGTAGACGCCCTCAACGCCAGGTCCGAGTGCCGGCTCCTGGCCCGCAACCTGGTGCAGATCGCGCGTTGCGACGGGAGATAGAAATGCTGACCTCTGTCATCACCTTCCTGATCTGGATCTGCGTCCTCGCCATCGTCATCTACCTCGTCATCTACGTCCTGCGCGACGTGGTCGGCCTCCCCATTCCGGCCAAGGTTATCCAGCTGATCTGGGTCATTGTGGCGCTGATCGCCATTCTGTGGTTGGTTCAGCTGGTGCTGGGCGGCGGCCACGGGTTGCCTCGCCTTAACTAGGGAGCCAACATGACCAAGTACCTGTTTGCCGTCATCGTCCTGTTGATGGCGGCCGAGAGCTGCGCCGAGGCCCGCACCCGCGTTACCATCACCGCGCCCACCTCGCGCAGCAACGCCGAGATCATCTGCCCCTGGACGACAGGCTCGGTGTCGCCGACCTGGCCGCAAGACCAGCAGAAGCTGTATCTGGGCGTCTGCCCGCCGCAAGCCACCCACCGCTAACCCAAGGAGAACACCATGCCCAAGAAACCAGGCGGCAAAGGCCCCGCCGCCGTCGGCAAGCCGGTCAAGCCATCAGCCGCAGTGCAAAGCGCCCGCCAGGGCAAGCCGCCAAAGGGCGGCAAGAAAGGCAAGTAACATGGCCAAGATGACCAAGGCGCCCACCGTCAACATCAAGCCGCCGCCGGCGCCGAAAGCCCCGCCGCCGAACTTCTCCAAGACGCAAGACAACTTCTCGCACCACACCTCACCCAACAAAGGCCCGCAGGCGGTGGACCCGACGGTGAACGCGGTCAGCTCGGCGCCGCGGGCCAAGATCCGCACCCTGCCGGACGCGCCGCAGGCCAAGTACAAGCATGACGACTGACAAGGAACGGCAGCTTCGGCTGCTGCGGCGCAAGCGTGCGATTCTCACGGCGCGAGAGGATCTGATCGCGTTCACGCAGCTGATGATGCCGGACCCCAACTTTGACGACGATGTCACCAAGTCGCTGTATATGCCGCAGCAGTTCCATCGCGTTATCGGCCGCTCCCTGGAGGAGGTCGAGCGCGGCGATTATCGGAGGTTGATGATCAATGTGGGGCCACGGTTTGGCAAGACTACCCTTGCTAGCGCGATGTTTCCTGCTTGGTATATCGGTCGACATCCCGAGCGATCGATCATCGTCGCCACCTACAACGAACACTACAGCTGGGATCTGGGGCGCCGGGTACGGGATATTATGGCTACCCCGGAGTATGCTCAGGTGTTTCCGGCGGTGGAGATCAAGGTAGGTGCCAGTGCCGTTAATCGCGTGCAGACAACTCGCGACGGCGTGGTTTTCAGCGTGGGTAGAGGCTCATCGATTACTGGTCGAGGCGGCCATTGCATTCTACTCGATGACCCCATCAAGGACCGAACCGAAGCCGATTCTATGCTGGTGCGGGAGAAGCTGTGGACCTGGTACAACCAAGTGCTCCGTACACGCCTCATGGACTCCACTGGTACCATCGTCATCGTGCAAACGCGATGGACCGAAGACGACCTCGTCGGCCGATTGATCGACCCGCTGAACCCCTACTACAACCCGGAAGAAGCCAAAGGCTGGCGCAAGATCGACCTGCCCGCCCTGGCCGAAGACAACGACATCCTCGGCCGCGCGCCAGGCGAGCCGCTGTGGCCGGAGCGGTTCACCAAGGAATATCTGGAAGAGATCCGCGCCACCGATCCAAGAGGATTCTCCGCGCTGTATCAGGGCAAGCCCTCGCCGGTCGGCGGCGCCTTCTTTCAGAGCGCCGACCTCGTCCCCTACACCAAGATGGATGACATGCCGTCCTGGCAGAAGATGCGGTTCTACGGGGCCAGTGACCACGCGGTGTCGACCGATCGCGTGGCCGACAAGACCTGTCTGATGGTTGTTGGCGTCGATGAGAAGGACAACATCTGGATTATGCCTGATGTGGTCTGGGCCAAGCTCGACAGCCACGCCGCGATCGAGGGCATGATCGCGCTGATGAAGAAATACAAGCCGCAGTTTTGGTGGGCCGAGGGCGGCAGCATCACCAAATCGATCGGGCCTTTCCTCCGCAAACGCATGATCGAGAAGCAGGTGTTCTGCGCGATCGACCCGATCAATCCGGCCGCGGACAAGCAGCAGCGCGCGCAATCCATTCAGGCGCGCTGCTCGATGAAGATGGTGCATTTCCCGACCTTCACCCGCTGGTGGGCTGACGCCCAGGACCAGATCCTGAAGTTTCCGCACGGCGCCAAGGACGATTTTGTCGACGCTCTGGCCCTAATTGGTTTAGGACTAGCCAAGATGCATGGCCGGACCCGGAACAGGCCGCCGGAGCCGGACATCAAGGAAGGCTCGTTCGCTGAGATGTTCCAGCAGACCCGCCGCCGCGAAGGTCAGAGCCGCCGGGCCAGGAGTTTGCAAGGATGGTAGACACCTTCGACAACTCCACGATGGGGCTGTTCTCGGGCGAAAGCCCCGACGCCAACAGCGCCGCCGACATCAATTCCAATACCGGCCGGCCCAACCTCATCCCCCGCAACCAGCCCGAGCCGCCGCAGCGCCGGCATCGCTTGGTTTCCTCCTGGACCGACAAGGTCAAGAAGGCCAAGCGGTTTTGGAAGCCAAGCTTTGACCGGATGCGGGAAGATCAGGAGTTCGCCTTTGGCAAGCAATGGTCCAAGGACGCCGGCGATCGGCGCTACGTCGCGAACCTCACGCTACGCCTTGTGGCTCAGAAAACGGCCTTCCTCTACGCCAAGAATCCCAAGGCCGTGGCCAAGAAGCGGCCACGTCTCAATGCCACCTCCTGGGACGAAAGCCAGACCACGCTGAACCAATTGATGCAGTCCGGCGCCATGATGATGGGCCAGGCCCAGCAGATGGGCATGCCCGGCGGCGGTGGCATGCCCGGCGGCGGTGGCATGCCCGGCCTGCCGCCCGAGATGATGGGCAGCGTGATGCAGGCCGCCTCCGGCGCGCTCGGCGGCGCGATGCCGATGGCGACCAACAATACCTCGATTGACGCTCTGATGGCCGGCGGTGCTCCTTCCGCCCCGTCAGGCGGCCCGCCTGGCGGGGGTGTTGGTGGCCCGCCAGGCGGCAGCCTGAATTCGATCGCGGCCGCGGTCGGCTCTCAGCTTGGTGGCGCTACCATGCCCGGCATGGGCGCAGGCCCGATCCCCGGCGCCATGAGCGGCGGATCTGGCCTCGGCGACCAGCTCGGCATGGCCGCCGCCGCCGGCGCCGCCCAGGGTATGGTGCCGCCGGGGTCGCCGATGATGGCGCAGGCGGTCGGATCTGGCCTCGACATCATGATGGACGCAGCCCGCGTCAAAAACGAAAACATCATGATGGACAAGCTGGCTCGGACCTTGGAGCTGCTTTACGCCTACGAGGTCGACAACCAGCCGCATCCCTTCAAGAGCATGCTGAAGATGACGGTGCGCCGCGCCGTGACCAACGGCGTGGCCTACGTCAAGCTTGGCTATGAAAGAGTGATGAGCCAGCGGCCGGACCTGGAGAAGGGTATCGCGGACGCCAACGAACGGCTGGCCACGCTGGAGCGGTTAGCGGCCGACGCCGCCGACGACATCACCGACGACAACGACATGGAAGCCGAACAGCTCAAGCTGTTGCTGCAAGATCTGATGGCGCAGCAGGGCCATGTGGTGCGCGAGGGCCTGACCTTCGACTTCCCGCAATCCACCAAGATCATCCCCGACGTCAAGTGCATCGACCTGAAGAACTGGGTCGCCGCCGACTGGGTGGCGGAAGAGTACCTGCTCTCGACTTCCGAGATCGAAGAGATCTATGGCGTCGACGTCCGCGGTCATTGCACCGAGTATGGCGACAACGACGCCAACGACCCGGTGGCGATGATGGCCAACTGGTCGACATCGAAAGACAAGACCGAGAACCGCGGCGACAAGAACGCGATCGTCTGGGAGATCTACAGCCGCAAGGACGGCTTGGTCTATGTGGTCTGCGACGGCTACAAGGAATTCCTGCGCGAGCCGGCTTCGCCCGACGTATACAACGAGCGGTTCTATCCCTGGTACGGGCTGCTGTTCAACGGCATCGAGGACGAGAAGGAGCTGTATCCGCCGTCGGACGTCCGCCTGATCCGCGACATGCAGCTGGAGTATAACCGCTGCCGCGAGGGCCTGAAGGAACAGCGCATCGCGGGGCGGCCGTTTATCGGCGTCGTCGCTGGCGCGATGGACGCGGAGGATCTGGAGAAGATCACCAACCGCGAGGCCAACGCGGTGATCGAGCTGAACGCACTGCAGCCAAATCAAGACATCAAGCAACTCCTGCAAGCCTACGCCGGCGCCGGGATCGATCCCAACCTATACGAAGTGAACCCGGTCTACGAGGACATCCTGCGCACCACCGGCATTCAGGAGGCCAACCTCGGCGGCACCAGCAACACCACGGCGACCCAGAGCCAGATCGCCGAGGGCAGCCGCATGACCAGCATGGGCAGCAACATCGATGACCTCAACGATCTCCTGACCCAGCTCGCCCGCAACGGCGGCCAGATCCTGCTTCGCGAGATGAGCCAGGAGCGGGTCAAGCAGGTGGTCGGCCAGGGGGCTGTGTGGCCCGCCAACCCGGAGGCGCAGAACGTAGCTAATGAAATCCTCCTGGAAATCGAAGCGGGCAGCATGGGACGCCCGAACCAAGCGCAGGAAATTGCTAATGCGCAGCGACTTTATCCGCTGCTCATTCAACTGCCCGGAATCGATCCCGAGTTCCTTGCAAAGGACGTTCTACGTCGACTTGACGACCGGCTCGATCTTACCGAGGCTTTCAAATCGGCGCTTCCGTCGATCGTCGCCATGAACGGCGCCATGTCGGGCGGCCCGCCCGGCGGCGCGCCTGGTCCCACCATGCCAGGCGCCGGCGCCGGAGCTGGTGCGGCGATGGGCGCGCAGGGGCCGATGAACGGTCCTGCACCCGGCGGCCCGCCCCCTGGTGGCGCGCCGGACGCCGGCACCACGTTGGAGGGAATGAAGCCCGGCCGGCCGCATCCGATGCCCAGCCAGGTCAAGATGCCTTCCATGCCAGGCTGATTTGGCTTATTGATCAACCAGAGGTGCCAGACGGCACCGGGAGAACCGCACCATGGCAGAAGACGACAAGCTGTCCACCGCGATAGCAACGTCCGTCGAAAACGTACCTTCGCCAGGTACAGGCGGCCAAAGTCTTCGCGAGGCAATGCAGGACGCAGTCCCCGAGCTGCGCATCAACGCCAACCGCGACGACGACGGCGACCGGGGTTCGCCAGCCCAAGTCGCGCGGGATGATGATTCCGACTTGCCGGAGGAAGCACCGCCGGAGGAGCTAGCTAAACTTTCGCAAAGCGCGAAGCGTCGAGTATCGAAGCTGAACAAGCAGCGCATGAAGCTGGCTGCCGAAGTTCAGCGGCTGAAGACGTTAGAGCCGAGCGCACAAGCTGCCGACCAGGTCACCCAGTATCTTCGGACCAATGACATTGGTCAGGACGATTTCCTGATGGGCCTGGAGCTGATGGCCGCGATGCGGCGGGGCGATTTTCTGAAGTTTTACGAGGGGGTTCGGCCCTATGTGAAGCTTTGCGAAGAATACCTCGGCATATCGTTGCCCCCTGACCTGCAACAGCAGGTGCAACAGGGGCACATGACGACTCAGGCCGCGGCCATGTTCTCTCGCGAGCGCATGGACAAGGCGATGGCGCAGACCAACGTGGTCCGCCAGCAGGCTGCGCTAACGCAGCACCAGCAGTTGTCATCGACACAGCAAGAGCAGCGACGGCGAGAAGTGCTAGCAAATCAGGTGGCAACCAACGTCAATGCATGGGAAGCGCAGATTGCGCGCAAAGACCCCGACTACGCGGCGAAACAAAAAGCTGTCCAGAATACGATGCACGCTGTCATGGCCGAGCAAGGCCCGCCGCGGTCAGTCGAACACGGCCTCCAGATCGCCCAAGAGGCGTATCGCCGTGTCAACGAACAGTACCGCGCCTGGGCACCTCAACGCCGGGCCACCTATCGTACTCCGAGCAGCACCGGCCGTACCGCTGGCGCGAATTCACCCGAGCCGAACACCTTGCTGGAAGCAGTCAGGTTCGCACGGGAAGGAGCGCGCCTCTAACCATTTGAGAGGCGACCATGCCTACCTATACCGCTCCGCTGCTTAACCACATTACGACGGCCGCTCTCGACTGGTGGCTGAACAAGGGGACGGCTTTCCAGGAAGCCATCCAGGAGAAACCTTTGCTCGCCGCGATGGAGAGCAAGAAGAAGACCTTCCCCGGCGGCAAGGGCAATATCATCGTATCGGTGAAGGGCGACTTCGGTAACACCGCAGCCCCCGGCACCGCCGACCAGCTGGTCGGTTACGAGCTTGCCGATACCGTCAACTACTACACCCCGGCCAACCTCACCCAGGCGGTGTTCCCCTGGAAGGAGCACCACATCGGCATCATGCTGACGCATTCGGAACTGAAGTCCGACGGCATCAGCGTCACCGATTCCGGCAACATGGACGACACCAACGAGCACTCCGGCCGTGACGACACCGTCCTGGTCGGGCTGCTGCAGGATGCCTTGCAGGATGTCAGCGAGCAGTACGCCCGCGGCATGAACAACCTGCTCTGGACCAACGGCGCCGCGGACCCCAAGGCGCTCGCGGGCATGGCGGCGCTGATCACCGATGACCCGAGCGTGGGCATCGTGGCCGGCATCAACCGGGCGCAGCGCACCTGGTGGAGAAACCGCGCCTACACCACCGCAATGGGCACCGCCGTCGGCACCACGCCGGCGCTGGCCGCCTGGGGCGGCGGGCCGATCACGTCCAACACCACCAATGGTGGCTCGCTGATCACGCTGCTGCAGAAGGAATACCGCCAGCTCACCCGGTACGGCGCCAAGCCGAACACCGCGTTCTGCGGCTCCGACTGGTTAGGTGCTCTCGAAACCGAACTGCGCGCCAACGGCAACTACTCGATGCAGGGCTTCGCATCGGGCAAGGACATCTCGGTCGGTAAAATCTCATATATGGGCACCGACTTTGAATACGATCCCTCGCTCGACGCGCTCGGCAAATCGAAGCGTTGCTACTGGTTCGACAGCCGCGACATCTTCCTGGTCGCGATGCAGGACGAGTGGCGGCACCAGCACTCACCCGATCGCGCGCCGGACAAGTATGTGATCTATCGCGCCATCACCTCGACAGGCCAGCTCTGTGCCCGACGCCTGAACGGCGCCGTGGTCATGGATATTGCCTGACCCTCTTTGGGGTCGCGAAAAAATTTTTTCGCGGCCCCGATTTTCCAGGAAGGCTGACCATGACCAAGAAGATCCAGTACTGCACCTGCAAGGTCAATCTCGCGGGGCAGAATTGCCACACCGTGATCTACAACGAATTCAACCCGGTGACGTGGCCGGAGATCCAAGTGCTGATGCAGTTGCATGGCGAAGAGAACGTCATGGACATCATGCCGTGCGGCATCGGCGAGGTTTGGCCTACGGACGAGAAGAACCGGCTGACGGGCATCTACGGCCCCAAGGTTGTCGAGGCGTGCTTTCCGGGGCGGGCCTTCCGCATGGACTTCGTGATGACCGGCGAGGAAGACCTGCCGCGCTACGCGGACGGCGAGCGGGTATCCACCAAAGAGCCGAAGCCGGGCAACGGCGATGACGAAGAGGATGACGGCGGCGAGGATGAAGTGGTCAAGAACCTGGCCGCCGCGCAACTCGAGCCGATCTTCAAACCGTCGACGCGCGGACGCAAGGCTGAAGTCGCCAAGGAGGCCTGATGCCGCTAGGGGTCACACTGCTGGAGCTGCGTCGGGAGCTGCGGGCCGAAACCGGCACCAGCATGAACCCGGCGCAGGGTACGCAAGCGCAAAGCTCGCTGGACATCATCCTAGCGCGCCAGCAGCGCGAGCTGTGGGACGCCTATAACTGGCAGCACCTCAAGCTGTGGCTGGACATGGGGCTGACCGCCGGCCAGACCACCTACGACTTCCCCGAGATCATGCTGTTCGACCAGGTGCAAAACCTGTACGTCGCGTCCAGCATGAACTCGGACTGGAAGCGGCTGACATACGGCATCGATCCCTGGATGATCAAGCCCTCCGGCGTTGGCCTCGGCACGCCGGCGCGCTGGCGCAATGTGGTCGGCATGGATCTTACCGTCAGCCCGCCGATCACCAAGACCGACGGCCAGTTCGAACTGATCCCGGCACCGTCGACCGATGACATGTTGCTGCGCTTTGAGGGCATGGCGCCGCTCAATCGCCTGGTCAACGACACCGACAAATGCGTGATCGACTCCAAGGCGATCGTGCTGTTCGCGGCCGCCGAGGTGATGGCGACCCAGAAGAACGAAGCCGCACCGATGAAGCTCACCAAGGCGCAGAACTACCTGCGGCGTCTGCTCGCCGACCAGGGCGCGGACAAGCGCGCGAACTACAACATGGGAGGCAACCACCGCGGCGGCAACGACCCGGACAGAAGCCGCCGCGCTGTGCCATACATCGACTACATCCCCGGCTGATGGAGGTAGTCGTTGCCATATTTTACCATAACGGACTTCGCAGCCGGGCTGGATATTCGTCGCTCTGAACTGACCGCGCCAGCCGGCACGCTGCGCAGCATGATCAACTGCCACATCACGCCGGGCGGCGAGATCGAAAAGCGCATGGCGTTCGTGCCGTTCTGGGAATGCGCGCCGGAAAGCCGCGGCCTGGTCCAGGTCAACCAGAAGCTCTACACGTTTGGCCCCAACGGCCCCTACAAGACCGAGCCGCCATCCGGCTTGTGGTCGATCGGCGTACTCGGCCAGGCCACGCCCACGATCTACGAGATCATCGACTTCGACATCTTTGACGACAAAGTGTTCACCATCCTGTGGAAGGATAACGTCGGCAACATCGGCCGCTACTTCGACGGCCAGGTTGTTGCTACCGCCAACGGCTTCTACTGCAAGACCTACAAGACCAAGATGTACGCGGTGGGCGGCAACGTGCTGCACTTCTCGGCCACCGGCAACCCGGCGATGTGGTATCAGCCGCCGCCGAACACGGTGCAGGACGGCTCGGGCTTCATCGATCTGTCGCTCGGCGATTCCGACATGACCGACGGCATCGCGCTGGAGGTCTACTACGACAAGCTCGCGATCATGAGCAAGACCGCCACGCAGCTGTGGGTGATGGACCCGCTGCCGGAGAAGAACCAGTACGTTCAGACCTTGCGGCAAGCCGGCACCATGGCCTGGCGCAGCGTGCTGCAATACGGCTCCGGCGACGTGATGTATGTTTCGGCCTCCGGCATCCGCTCATTGCGCGCCAGGAACTCGTCACTGGCGGCCGCGGTGTCCGACATCGGCTCGCCGCTCGATCCTGTGATCCAGGATCTGTTTCGCTACATGGGCGAGGACTGGATGAGCGGCATCATCGCGCTGCTGCAGCCGGTGACCGGGCGGTTCTGGATCATCTTCCCCGATCGCATCTACATCCTCTCTGCCTTCCCCGGCCCCAAGATCACCGCCTGGTCCGAGTACGACCCCGGCTTCACCATCACCGCCGCCGCCATCCACGATAACCGCGTGGTGGTGCGCGACACCGCGAACATCGTCTACGCCTATGGCGGCATCTCGGACGAGGGGCCGGTCTACGACGACTGCTATGTCGAGCTGGTGTTTCCGTTTCACGCCGGCGAGAACGTCGCCACCTTCAAAACCTTCACAGGGTTGGACGCCACCTGCACCGGCCTGCCGTGGGAGGTGTCCTGCGCCTTCAACATCGAAGACCCCTACAGCGAGGACTATGTCGGCCTGTTCGACGGCTCCTCGTTCCTGCAGGGTCGCTTTCCCATCGTTGGCCACTCCACGCACATGTCGTTGCGGCTGCGCTCCAACCCGCTCGGCACGCCGGCGGCGGAACGCCAGCCAGGGCCGCAGATCCTCTCCAACATGGTGGTTCACTACCAGGTATCGGAGAGCGGATGAGCATCGACATCGCCAACGCCGATCGCGGCATGATCCACGCGGTGCTGGATAATCTTCGCGTGGATGACTGGACCGAGATGATGGCGTCGGGCGTCGATTTCAGCACGCTGCCGGCGGTCATCATGCGGCACAAGGTGTTCGCGTTCTGTGCGTTCGATTACGAGGATGGCCCGATCGCGATCTGGGGCCTGGTGACGCGCAGGCCCGGCGTCGGTGCCGGCTTCGCCTTCGGCACTGATCAGTGGCACCGGGCCGTGATACCCATGCTGCGCCAGATCCGGGGCTTCGTGCTGCCTTTCCTGGTCGAAAACGGCTACCATCGGGTCGAGGCCGCGGCACTGGCGCGGCGTGACGACGTCCGGCGCTTCATGGAATTGATCGGCGCAGAGCCAGAGGGGCTGCTGCGGGGCTACGGTACAGGCGGCCAGGATTTCACGGCTTACAGGTGGCTTAAAGATGAACATGGCAGTGCAAGTGCCAACCGTCAGACGCAGAACGACAGCCACACCGCACATTAACCTGCGGCTGGCCGAGGTCGGCGACGTCGAAAAGATCGTGCCGTTCCTGGCCGACTTCTTCGCGCGCTCCTGCTGGGCCAGGGATCTTAAGTTCCACCCTGCGAAGGCGCAGCGGTATCTGTTCGGCGCGATCGGCTCCGGCTACGCGCCTTACGTTATTGCGATGGACGGTGACGAGCTGGTCGGCCTGTGCAGCTACCACACCTTCGACGTCTTCACCGACCCGATCGCGGTGATGGATGAAACCTATGTGGTCAAGAAATATCACCGCACCGACCTCGGCCGGCGGCTGGTGTCGCTGGTGCTGACGCTGGCCAAGAGCGAGGGCTGCAAGGTGATGAACTTCCCGATCGCCTCCGGCATGCCGGAGCAGAACTCGCTGATGAACATGATCGGCCGGCACTTCGGTGCCGACTATGTCGGCACCGTTTTCAGGAAGGTGCTGTGATGGGTGGCAAGGGGGGCGGCGGTGGTGGCGTGATGACCGTGGACCAGGTGGTCGCCGACCCGGTTCTCTCGCAGCAAAAGCGTGACGAGATCAACGCGATGGAGAAAAACGACCCGGACTACTTCGCCGGGACTTACGGGCCGAACGGTAACTACCGTGAAACCTACATGAAGCTGTTCACTGAGCAACCGGCAGCGCCGGCAGCGGCGGCGGCGGAAACACCAAAGGCGGAAGAGCCGATCGTGACGACGCCGGACCCGACGCCAACGCCAGATCCGACACCAACGCCAGACCCGACGCCTACCCCGACGCCGACAGATCCGGGTGGTGCCCCGAGCGGGGATGTGCTCGGTGGTTCGATCCTGAATCCGCCGAAGTACTGGGTCGGCGGCATCGACAGCTACAAAAAGGGGCCGTCGACCAAATCATCTTCTCTAACCACGACGCAGACGTGAGGACCGATCATGGGCGGTAAAGGTGGCGGCGGCAACGACGAGCCTGGCTGGATGCCGATCTGGCGCGCAGAGCAGGAAAAGCAGGCCAAGGCGAAAGCCGACCAGGACGCCATCGACGCGGCCAACAAGGCTGCGGCCGACCGGGCGGCCAAGGAGCAGGCCGCCGCCGACAAGGCCGCTGCGGCCGCCGCCGACAAGGCGGCCAAGGACGCCGAGAAGTCGGCCTCGGACAAAGCTGCCGCGGACAAGGCGGCCGCCGACAAGCTGGCCCTGGAGACACCGATTGGTCCTGCCATCCAGGCCGGCGGCGCCATCACCCAGCCGACGGCAAGCGGCAACCCGGCCGTACCCGGCACCGGCGCCGGTGACACGCTCGGCGGCGCGGTGCTTGATCCGCCGAAATACTGGGTCGGCGGCGCCGACAGCTTCCGGTCACCTTCGACGCGCAAATCGTCGCTAAGAACAACTTTGTGAGGATACGAGCATGGGCGGAAAAGGTGGCGGTGGTGGCGAGCCTGGCTGGATGCCGGTCTGGCGCGCAGAGCAGGACCGGCTAGCCAAGGAAAAGGAAGCCGCGGACGCGGCGGCCGCGACGGCGAAGGCTGCGCAGGACAAGGCGGACAGGGAGGCGGCCGATGCGGCGTCAGCCGCTGATGCTGCGTCGAAGAAGAAAGCCTCGGACGACGCGGCGGCGGCAACCAAGAAGGCGGCAGACGACGCCGCGATCGCGGCGGCGCCGAAAGCGACAACCAACCTGGCTACGCCGGACACGCCATCCGTTACGGGGACGCCGGCGGCACCTGTGACGCCGGAAGCGCCCGCGGCCGCGATCGGCACGCCGATCGAAACCGGCGCGCCGCTCGGCACCACGCCGGCGGTAGAAACCGGCGATCTCCTCGGCGGCGCGGTGTTGAAGCCGCCGAAGTACTGGGTCGGCGGCCTCGACGCCCAGACCAGCGAAGCCCAGACCGGGCGCAGCCACGGCGCGCTGAAAACGACACAGACGTAGGAGCGATGGCATGGGCGGCAAGGGCGGCGGCGGCGGCAACTACTATCAGCAGCCGGCTGATACATCAGGCTACGGCACGCCCGAGGAAGCGAAGATCACGCTTGCCAAGGAAAAGCCGATCGACATGTCGGAGTACCAGCAGACCATCAACGTCAAGAAGGCGGCGGCCGATGCCACCGCCAAGGAGCAATTGGCCAAGTCGGTGGCGCCGCCAACCAACATCAAGACCGACACCGGCGATGCGCTGGCCAACGCCATCATCAAACCCCCGGTATATTGGGACGAGCAGGAAAAGAAAGCCGCCGCGACACCGCGCCTGCTGACCCCGCCGCCTGGCGTACAAGCTTAAAAGGAGGTCGCCATGGGTGGTAAGTCCGGGCCGAGTAATAATCAGATGGTCCAGTTCCAGATGGAGCAGGCCCGCAAGGCCGAGCAGAAAGAGAACCTGCGCCAGGCGCGCCTTGATCAAGGCAAGGGCGCGATCGATGAGCTGTTCGGGCCTGACAATTTCGGCGACGAGTTCTTCAACAAGTACAACAAGGCCTCGCTGGACTACGCGCTGCCGCAACTGGAGGGCCAGTACGACACCGCCAAGTCTGGCATGACGGCGGACCTGGCGCGCGCCGGGCTGTTGCGCTCCTCATCGGCCGGCTTCGCCCAGGGCCAGATGGAGAACCAGATGGCGGTCAACGAGGCCGGCCTGCGTGCCAAGGCAGATACCGATACGTCCGCGCTGCGCCAGAGCATCGCGAGCCAGCAGCAGCAGGCCTACAACCAGCTCTACCAGACTGAAGATCCAACCGTGGCGGCCAACACGGCGGCCAACTCGGCCGCCAACGCACAGCTGACACAGCCCAACACAGGTGCCTTGGGCGACATGTTCAAGCCGATCGTCATCGGCCTCGGCTCGGCGGTGGCGCCGGTGTACGGTGCAAGCCAGGCCAACAGCTACCTCAACCCGCGGTCGCCCAGTGGCAGCGGCTCGGCCACTTACAGTAACGGATAGCCGCGATGTGTGATCCGATCAGCATTATCGGTCTGGCCCTCTCGGTCGGCATGGCCTACGCCAACTACGCGGCGCAGGAGGACATGGCCAACCAGCAGCAGGCCGCCAACGACTCTTGGGTCGACTACCAGCGCAGGCAGGCCGCCGACTTCCAGAAGCGCGACGAGGCGCTGCGGCGTAATGCGGAAGCCGCGCGCTCGGCCTCGCTCGGCGAACTGACGCCGGAGAAGCAGAAGGCGGCGCAGGAGGGCGAAGAGGCACGGCTGAAGGAAACGCTGTCCTCGGAGGACGTTGCTAATCTAGAAAAAGGCGACCCCAACGCGCTGGCCAGCAAGATGCTTTCTGGACAAGAAGGCGCTGGAGATTACGCCAAGACCAACATCCAGGCCCAGATCCAGCAAGCCGCTATCGAAGCGCGCAAGCGCATCCAGGCGCTGGCCGCGGTGCAGTCCTATGGCGGCAGCCAGTTCGGGCTTACAAATCGCGCCAACACCATCCTGAACGCCTCCGGCCAGGATATTCGTCTGGCAGGAAACGAGCGCGCCGGTGAACTTGCAGCGTATAACGTGGCCAAGGCGGTCGAGCCGATCAAGATCGTGCAGCATGGCGGCCAGTCGCTCGGCGCAGGCGCTGCCGTCGGCGCGCAGATGGCCGGAGGCGGGCTTGGCAATGCAATGGCGTCCGGCATGTCGGTATAGGAGTGAACGATGGGTTCGCAGTTCGTTGACGGCTCGGCAGGCTGGGGCAGCATTCTCGGCAACGTGGTGAGCGGCCTCGAATCCGCGCCAGGCAAGGCGCTGTCCAACATCCACGCCGCCGAAACCATCAAGGACCAGCGCATCAAGCGGGCGCGGGAAGAGGAAGACTATCAACGGCGGCTGAACGCCGCCCAGGGCCTGGACGCCGCCACGCCGGCGGCGCAGGCGGCGCCGGTCACCACGTTCGGGCCGTATGTCGGTGACCCCGCCACTGACCCAGGGGTCACGGCAGGCCTTCCGACCGCCACCTTTATCGACCCGCGCGAGCAGGCCGCCGCGGAGGCACGACGCAAGTTCCTGGTCGACACCGGGAGGGCGGCGACGATCATCGATCCGAAGCAGGCTGCGGCTTCGCTCGGCTACTCCACCGTCGGCGCCACCGGCGTGCCGACAGACGCGCCCAAGCGCGCCGAGCTGGAGTACTACGCCACAGGCAAATTCCCCTCCCACATTGGCGCCGACGACAGCAAGAACCCGATCAAGCAGTGGGTACCGGTCAACGACAAGAACGAGCCGATCGGGCAGGCCGTAGCCTCGCGGGTGTCGCCAGGCCCGAGCTATGTGCTGGCCAATCCGATCTCGCTGAACCAGCGCGACGACACCAAGGTCACGATCAAGAACTGGGTCGAGATCGACCCGGCCACCAGGCAACCCACCGGGCGGCGTATCTCCCAAGCCGACAAGCCGGAGGGCGACAACTGGCTGCTCGGCGGCGTGGCCGACGCATCGGCAGTCAGCCCACTGGACGACAAGAACAAAGCGCGCGTGGCGCTGGCCAAGCTCGATGACGAGCGCATCACCAACGGCGGCTTGCGCACGCCGGTGCAGGCGATGGAGGCGGCGCGGCTGTTCGAAATCGCCTATCCGCGCAGCCGCATCGACACTGACGAAGCCGGACGAAAGATCACCAAGAACGTGCGCGCCGAGCCGATACCGGACAATCTGAAGCAGCTGCACCAGATAGCCGACGACGTCGCCAAGGGCCGGCATCTCGCACCGGCAGACGCGCCGCGCTCGCCCTATGTCGATCCCAACGCCGACGAAGTGCTCTACAAAGGCCCGGCCCAGGCCGCCGAACTGCGCAAGGAGTATCAGAACACGCAGGCCGTATCCGACTGGATCATCACGGCTCCGCTGTACAATTCGGCGATCAAGTCGGCGCAGGCGCCAACCAACCAAGGCGACATCAACATCATGTACGCCTTTGCCAAGCTGATGGACCCAGGCTCCGTGGTGCGCGACAGCGAGGGCAAGCTGGTGATGAACTCGGGCACCATCCCGCAAAGCATCGTCGGCACCTTCAACCGGCTGATCCAGGGCGGCGGCACCATGGATGCGCAAGTTCGCCTCAATCTGATCGACACCCTCAAGAACCGGATGGACGAGATCAAGGCGTCCAAGGACGTCACCGACAAGTTCTACCGCGAGCAGGTGGCGCCGAAAGCCGGGCTGGCACCGGAAGAGGTGCTTGTCCCTCTGGTGGAGCCGTTGGTGTACGACCGGGAATCTATTCTACGATCCGGCGGCGCGGCGACGACGACGGCGGCACCGCCGCCGCGGCGCGGTGCCGATGCAGTACTAGGACGGTAGCCCATGGCTGAGATCGATGACCTCGACAACTGGATCGTGCAGAACGCCGAAACCGCCAAGGGCACGCCTGAATTCGTGCAGAAGGCGGCTCGCTATCGCGAGCTGCGCGATGCCGAAACCAGCGGGGCGCTGCCCGACGCCGAGGCCGAACTGCGCGCCCGGCGCGCCGCCAACCCCGGGGGCTTCGACGCCACCATGAACCGGATGTTCTCCGGCGCGGTGACCGGCCTGCCTGACCTCGGTATCGGCATCACCAACATGCTGTCCCGTGTCGGCGGCCGCATTGCCGGCGTTGAGAAACCGCCTCAGATAGCCCCGCTCGGTCCCCAGATGATCGAGGCCGGCGGTGGCGGCGTGGTGCAAGACCCCAGCACCCTGCGCCAGCTCCTGGAGGGCGCCGGCAGCGCCCTGATCGGCGGCGGCGCCGGTGGCGTGGCCAATGCCGCGGCAGCCGGTACATCAGCCCTTAACACCGCGGGCCGCGTGGCTAGCGCCACCGGCGCGCAGATCGTGGCGCCGACCGTGACGTCGCATTACGGCGGCGAGGTCGGTGGCTATATCGGCGAGAAGCTGGGCGATCGCGAAACCGGCGCGCTGCTCGGCTCCATCATCGGCGGCGCCGCGCCGACGGTGGCGCAGGGCGCTGGGCAACGCTACAGCCACAACCGGCTGGCTGCCCAAGCCGCGCCCAATGCCGCGGAGATCGCCGCGGCCGCCGCCGCCCAGGACGTGCGGCCGACCGCCGGCATGCTCGGCAATCGCGACATCCAGAACCTGGAGCGCACGCTCGGCAACCAGGTCGGCAGCATGGGAATCATCGACCGCGCCCGGCGCGGTGCCCGCGCGGACATTGGCGCCGCACTGGATCGGCTGGCAACGGAGCGCGGCTCGACCCATGGCAACCCAACCCCCGGCACGATCGGCGAGAACGCCATCACCGCGGCACGCGAGAGCGCCGAGGCGCTGCGCGCCGGCAGCGAGGGCGCC
>Ga0105242_10001071_pt1 | contig 21471 bp, 24 predicted proteins | sample KBSM24metaG_FD_81521 | JGI IMG/M metagenome (GOLD analysis project Ga0105242, IMG submission 81521) | Miscanthus rhizosphere microbial communities from Kellogg Biological Station, Michigan, USA - KBS M2-4 metaG | ecosystem: Host-associated > Plants > Roots > Rhizosphere > Soil | place... | reverse complement strand
GAGGGAATCCCCGCGACTACCCGGACTGGGGAGCCTGCAACGCCATCGACGGGTTCTACGTCGCGCTCACGACCTACGCCGGTCTCATCCACCGCTCCTACCCGGACGGCCAGCACGGTCTCAGTTCGGACCTGGTCCGCTCCCACGGCATCCGGCTCATCCACGGGGTCAAGGACGTGGAGACGCTGCGGATGCTCCAGTGGTGCTACGACACCTGGGCGGAGGCGACCGTGACGGAGGGCAATCTGCGCGAGACGTCCATCCGCGAGGACGGCGTCGGCGGGATGCGCGAGGGCGAGCGCATCACATGATTTCGATACTCGTGCCGTTCCGCACGGACAGCAAGACCGACGCGCGCATCGCCGCCTGGGAGTGGATTCGCCAGCGGTGGTCGGTGCTTCTTCCCGGTGCCGAGATTGTGATGGGGGACGACACCGGAGGGCACCCGTTCTCGAAGACCGTGGCGGTCAACGACGCGTATCGGAAGTCGCGCGGCGAGATGCTCATCCTCGCCGATGCCGACTCCTGGGTGGAGGCTCACGCGCTGGAGCAGGCGATTGCGATGGCCGCGCGACGGGAGCGGCTCGTCATGCCGTGGATTCAGTCCTACCGATTCTCGAAGGCAAACTCCGCCGCAATCATGGCGGCCGACCCGAAGGGACCGCTGCCGGTCACGGCGGAGATGCGGAAGCAGGGCAAGGAGGACGCGCCCTCCCCGGCCACGGCGGCGATGGTCGCGGTCCTGCAACGCCGGGCGTTCGAGCGCGTCGGCGGGATGGACCCGCGCTTCCGGGGCTGGGGTTCGGAGGACGTGAGCTTCGGCCTGGCCTGCTGGACGATGCTCGGCCGGAACGCGTTCATCCTCGGCGAGGCGTACGCGCTGTACCACCCGCGACCGCTGAACGACGGGAACATGCGGGTGTGGAAGAAGGACCCAGGCAGCCTGAACTTCGCGCTGTGGCACCGCTACAAGCACGCGCAGGGTCGGCCGGAGGAGATGGTCTCGCTGTGTCGCGAACACTCGCTGGGCTTCCCGGTCGAGCCGTCGCCGGAGCTTTCGCCCGACGACCTGGTGCTGCTCCCGGACGAGGAAGACGCGCCGGTGGATACCGCCCCCATCGTGCGCGAAGCTCAGGGCGGCACACACATCGGGGATAGGATTCAGCTGTGAGAGCACTCATCGTCGGCATCAACGGTCAGGACGGTTCGTACCTCGCTGAGCTTCTCCTGGACAAGGGCTACGAGGTCCACGGAACCGTGCGCCGGTCGAGCCATCCGAACCTGCAACGACTGGAGACGACGCGCGACCGGCTGAACCTGCACTGGGCGGACCTCACGGATGCGTCCTCGCTCGCGTCTGCCATCGACGCGTCGATGCCGGACGAGGTCTACAACCTGGGCGCGATGAGTGACGTCCGGGTCTCGTTCGATACGCCGGTCTACGCGGGGAACGTCACCGGCGTCGGCGCTGTCCGGCTCCTGGACCTGGTCTGGCGGCTCCGGCCCGGCGCGAAGTTCTACCAGGCGGGGTCGTCTGAGATGTTCGGGATGAACCCGGACGTGCCGACGAACGAGGCGAGCACGTTCTGTCCGGGGTCGCCGTACGCGGCGGCGAAGGTCTACGCGCACCACGTCGCCCAGAACTACCGGGACGGTTACGGCATGTTCGTCGCGACCGGCATCCTGTTCAACCACGAGTCGCCACGGCGCGGGGTCGAGTTCGTGACGCGGAAGATTACGCGGGCGGTCGCGGCCATCGACGCGGGACGAGCGACCCGCGTCAGCCTCGGCTCCCTCGAATCCCGGCGGGACTGGGGCCACGCCAAGGACTACGTCGAGGCGATGTGGCTGATGCTCCAGACGGAGACGCCAGCGGACTTCGTCGTCGCGACCGGCGAGGCGCACTCGGTGCAGGAGTTCGCGGAGATAGCGTTCGGTCATGTCGGACTAGATTGGAAGGAGCACGTCGTGAGCGACCCGAACATGAAGCGCCCGCTTGACCCACCGGTGCTCCTGGGAGATGCGACCAAGGCGGGGATTGTCCTCGGCTGGGAACCGACGGCCGGGTTCAAGGAGCTTGTGACCGAGATGGTCGACGCCGACATGGCCGACCTGACATGAGGGTCATGGTCACCGGCGGCAACGGGTTCCTCGGCCGTTACGTCGTCCGCGAACTAGAGGCCAACGGCCACGACGTCTTCGCCCCGTCCTCGAAGGACTACGACCTGACCACAGACGACGGCCTCGCTCAGGTGTTCCGCGAGCCGGTCGACGGTCTCATCCACCTGGCCGCAGTCGTCGGCGGTATCGGCGCGAACGGCGACCATCCGGGGAGGTTCTTCTACGAGAACGCGCTGATGGGCATCAGGCTCATCGACACCGCGACGGCGCACAGCATCAAGAAGGTGCTGACCGTCGGGACCGCGTGCAGCTACCCGGCGTTCGGTCCCATCCCGCAGATGGAGGAAGACTTCTGGCACGGATACCCGGCGCGCGCGACGGCGCCCTACGCGATGGCGAAGAAGATGCTGCTGGTGCAGCAGCAGGCGTATCGCAAGGAGTACGGGCTGCACGCGGCCTACGTCATCCTCGCGAATCTGTACGGGCCGGGGGATAACTTCGACCTGGCGACGGGCCACGTCGTCCCGTCGGTCATCCGCAAGGTGCAGCTGGCGCGCGACGAGAAACGCTACGAGGCGATTATGTGGGGCACGGGGATGGCGACCCGCGACTTCTTGTACGTCGAGGACGCGGCGCGCGGTATCCGGCTGGCGTTCGAGAACTACGATGAACCGGACCCGCTGAACCTCGGCAGCGGTGTGGAGGTTCCCGTCTACGGCTTGGTCGACACGGTCACGATGCTGATGGGATACAGCGGCGTCATCACCTGGGACCACTCCCGTCCTGACGGCCAGCTGCGCCGCTGCCTGGACATCACGAAGGCGAAGGACAAGCTGGACTGGGAGCCGCTCGTGGACCTGGAGGAAGGGCTGTCACGCACCATCGAGTGGTGGAAGCTGCAACCGAAGTGATTAGCCTCTGCGTCCCGACCCGCGCCCGGCCTGAACGGTTCGCTCACATGGTGGCCTCCGCCATGAGGACGGCCGCCGGACCCATCGAGGTCGTGGCCTACCAGGACGAGGACGACCACCCGTACGCGCCGCTACCCGGCGTCACCTACGTGCGGGGTCCGCGCCAGCTGACGGACGAAGGGCTGGTCCAGATGGCCGGGCTGTGGACGCGCGCCTGGGAGGCGGCGACCGGGGACATCGCGATGCTCGCGGCCGACGACATCGTCTTCGAGACCGACGGCTGGGACCTCCGCGTGGAGGCGGCCTTCCGCACCGTGGGCGACCGCATCGTGATGGTCTGCACGAGCAACGGCCAGGACGACCGGCCGCTCCTGCCGTTCGTCTCGCGCGAGTGGATAGACGCGGTGGGCTTCACGCCGGACGACCTCCAGGGCTGGTTCGCGGACGAGCACATCTGGTCGATGGCGGCGGAGGTCGGCCGGGCCATCTTCCTGAACGACGTGATGATTCGGCACAACCAGTTCGGTCTGGACCGGACCTACATCGAGGGCCAGCAGGCGCGGGCGCGCGTGGGCGGGCTGAAGGCGATGCGCCGGACCTTCTACGAGGCGGGTGCTGTCGCTCGGCGCGACGTGCTGGTCGAGAAGCTCCGCGCCGCGATGCAGTCGACCGACCGGCTGGAGCCGGTCCCGAAGCCGCGCTGGTACACCGACTCCCTGGAGATGGCGGCCGCCGCGCGCGAGCACACGAGGCTGATGCGCGAGGAGACGCTCGTCGTCGTCCACTGCTACGCCGGGGACCGGGCCATCGTGAAGAACGCGATGCCGCTGTTCCAGCACCACGGCGCCCCGGTCCTCGTGCTCTCCCCGTCGAACGCGCCTGTTCGATTCCGCCAGCCTGGGGTCACCTGCCGGTCGGCGGGCAAGGCCGCGTACTTCGGACAGGATTCGCTCGACCGCGAGCGGGCGCATCTGGAGTTGCTCCTGGAACAGCCGCAGCGGTTCTTCCTGCTGAACGACGCTGACTCCGTGTGCCTGTCCCCGACGATTCCCCGCTATCTCTACGACGGGGCGGCCCAAGGCGTCGTCTACTCGAACGAGGTCTTGGACTGGCGCGAGCACGCCAGCCCGTATCCCAAGATTGCGATGCAGCCGCCGTACTTCCTGTCTCGCGAATCCATCGAGCGGATGCTCTCGGTGGCCGAGGGAATCACGGCGCATCCCATCACGCCGTACATCGACTGGTATCTCGTCGCGCTGGTGAGCGAGGCGGGCGTTCCCCACCAGAGCTACCCGGACGGCGCGAGCTTCCCGGCCTGGCGGCGGGGGCACATCCCGGAGACGCAAGAACTGGGCCACGACTTCGTCCACCGCAACGACCCGGAGGGCGGCATCCAGGGCGACGTGGCGATGCGCAGCCGGGTCATGGACGGGGCGGTCCTCATCCACTCGGTCAAGCACCCGGAGGTCTTGGCGGACCTCGTCGAAGCACACGCGGTCTGGCTCCGGCGCGGCTCCCCGCCTCCTGTTCCGGTCGACGCCGGGACGGCCGTCATCACCTTGGACGAGTTGGTGGCGGAGCGCGTCAGCGTGAGCGAGGGCGAAGGGATGGCCTTCGGAGATAGCGTGCGTGTCTAGACGGAGGGCGTAGACTGAGCGCCAGCCATGAGCCGGAGACAAGAGGGTGAGGCTGCACAAGAACTACCCGCTGGCTGAGTTCAAGGCATTACCGGACGAGAACGGCACCACTGGACGCTTCTCCGCAATCGTAAGCGTCTTCGGAAACGTCGACTTCCAAGGCGACAAGGTGATGGACGGCGCCTTCACGAAGTCAATCCAGAAGTGGCGGGATTCGGGCGACCCAATCCCCATCATCTGGTCGCACGACTGGGGCAACCCCGACGCCATCATCGGCTTCGCCGACCCCAACGATGTCGAGGAGGTCCACGCCGGACAGAAGGACGGAGAGGCTGGCGTCGGAGGTCTCCTCGTTCGCGGACAGCTGGACATCCACAAGCCGTTCGCGGCGCAGGTCTACGACCTCCTGAAGCGCCGCATCGTGAAGGAGTTCTCCTTCGCGTACGACGTCATCAAGGAGAAGCAAGGCGAGGACAAGGCGAACGAGCTTCACGTCCTGGACCTCATCGAGGCTGGCCCGACGCTGAAGGGTGCGAACGACCAGACGGAACTGCTCGGTGTGAAGGCTGGGCTGGAGAGCGCGGCCAAGCGACAGGACACGGTGCAGGCGTTGTCGGCTGCGCTGTTGGCCGACCCCGAACTGGCCCGGTCGTTCCTGCCGCCGCCGGAGGAGAAGCCCGCGCCGCCCGCGCCAGCGAAGGAGGACGACCCGCCCGTGGTTTCCTCCCCGGAGGAGACGGTCGTTCAGGTCATCGACCCCGACGGCATCAAGGCCGAGGTCGACGACGGAGAGTGGGACGGTAACGCAGCGATGCAAAGCTGCTCGTCCGCTGCGGATTACGCGAAGATTGCGTTCCGCCGGACGGGCGACTCGGACCCGGACACCGCCGCAGCGTGGGCGCTCCCACATCACTCCAGTCCCGGCGCTCCGCCGAACGTCCGTGGGGTCGGTTCCGCCATCGGCGCACTCAACGGCGCCAGGGGTGGAGAGCCTGGGCTGGCTGACCCAGGCGCCGCGCGGTCCCATCTCGAAGCGCACCAGAGCGCCATCGAGAACGCGAGCAAGGAGGAGAAGGTGGCGGAGGCAGGTTCGGTGACGCTGAAGGTTCACCTGGATACATCAGAGGTCGACGAGTACGTGACCGGTCTGAAGGCGGGGCGTGTCATCGGCGCGAAGGCGCTCTCGGACCTAAAGTCCCGCATCGATGCGTGGGCGGCCGAGGTCAACGGCACGCTGGCCGACGAGGAGAAGGCCTCGCCGATTGACGAGGCCGTCGTCACGGTCGCGCCGGACGTGGCCGAGTTCAACGCGAAACTCGCAGCCATCGCGGGTGAAGCGTGAACGTCAAGGCCTATCGGTTCCGCAACAGCTGGAAGCGGGTGAAGAACCGCCTGCGCTATCCGCCGCCGTTCTACAAGAAGGTCGGCGGTATCTCGGCCGTGGTCATCCGCAAGGACGGGACGCGCGAGGAACTGGGGACCGTGTCCGACGCCTACGCCAAGCGGTGGGGCGTGGGGGCTGGCACATGACCGACCCGAACGACCTGCTCAGCCAGCTGGCCTTGCAGCACGGGACCGACAAGGCGCGGGACCACTGGTACACGCCGCACTACCACCGGCGCTTCGACGCGCTCAGGGATTCCCCGGTCTCCGTGCTGGAGATTGGGGTGGGCGGATACCAGGACCCGATGACCGGCGGCGAGTCGCTGAAGATGTGGCGCGACTACTTCCCGAACGGGACCATCGTCGGGCTGGACATCCACGCCAAGGCGATGAACCTGGGGGAGCGGGTCCACATCGAGAAGGGCGACATCACCGACCGTCGCGTCGTGCGCCATCTCGGCGAGACCTACGGGCCGTTCGACATCATCATCGACGACGGCTCGCATCGGTGCGACGACGTGATGATGGCCTGGGCGTACCTCTGGGAGTTCCTGAAGGACGGCGGCTGGTACGTCGTCGAAGACCTCCAGACGAGCTACTGGTCGGAGTACGGCGGCTCCTCGGAGCGCACCGGCGAGACGACCATCGGCTGGATATTCGGTCTCATCAACCACCTGCACTACGCCGACCTGAACATCGCGAACTACCACGTCACCGACTACGACCGCACGCTCGTCGGCATCGAGCTTGCGCGGAACCTCGCGTTCATCCGCAAGGGCGACAACACGAAGCCCTCCGAGATGATGCCGGAGCACCCGCACGCGCTCGTCGGCGAGTCGCGGCCGGACGGGGTTCCGATGGAGGTCACGGTCGGATGAAGCTGTGGACGAAGGTCGAGAAGCCCGTGGACCGGCGCGTGCTCGTGCCGTACACGAAGGCGACCGAGAAGGTGCAGGCGGTCATCGACTGCTTGCGCATCCAGTACGTCCAGCCGGAGGCCGTGAAGGTCGACACCGGCGACGCCTACTGGAAGATGCTGCGTGACGCCTGGTCCGACGGCCGCGAGTTCATGGTCGTCGAGCACGACGTGATGGTCTGGCCTGGGTCCGTGGCGTTCCTGTTCAGCTGTGACATGGACTGGTGCGTCCTGCCGACGCTCTGCCACGGACGCATGTATACGACCTCGCTGGGCGCGATGCGATTCGGTGCCACGATGATTCAGCGCAACCCTGGACTGTGGGACCGCATCTCGTCCGAATGGATGTACCTCGATGCCCATCTCTCCGAGGAGATGGGGTGGCCCTTCATCACACCGCACGCGCACTACCCGGCGGCGGCGCACCTGAACGAGTCGCAGTGGCCGAACGACATCTCGATGCGTGAGATTGAGCGCCGAGTCGGCTGGCATGTGCAGGAGTCCGGCGGCGACCCTGTCGCTTGGATGGGGGACCACAAGGAGGAGACATGGCAAACGTCCTGACCAACCGGAGGCGCGTATGAAACGTGCTCCGGTCCTCCAGGCGAAGCAGGGAAAGGGCCAGCCGCTCCTCAGCCCGGAGGCGACTGAGCGCAAGCGCGCGCGCAATCGGGAATACATGGCCCGCAAGCAGAAGACCAGAACGCCGGAGGAGAAGGCAAGACTGCGCGAGTATCAGCGGACCTATCGGGCGGAGAATCCCGACAAGGTGCGCGAGTGGAACAAGCGCCACAACCTGCGTGGCAAGTACGGGCTGAGCGAGCAGGAGTTCCACGAGATGCTCATCGCGCAGGATGGTCTCTGCGGAGTCTGCTATTCCGAACCCGCTACTGACATCGACCACGACCACGAAGAAGGAACCGTGCGCGGGCTGCTGTGCAACCCGTGCAACCTCGCCCTAGGGTTGTTCCGTGACGACATCGAACGGTTGAACGGTGCCGTTCTCTACCTGAAGGGGGAATGACTTATCGCTAATGTCTTGACCAATCTGGGCGAGGAGTGGGTCGTCGACCGGCTCATCGGTACGTCCGGGACCTACTCGTCTTCGACCGGCGCGTACGTCGGCTGGGGAACCGGAGCAGGCACGAGCAACAAGACCGACACGGCGCTGTTCACGCAGTCGAACGACCCAAGCTCGACGGCGATGGTCTCGACGAACGCGTCCGTGACGAAGACGGGAACCGGTTCGTCGGCGAAGTGGCAGTGCGTCTCGACGCTGCCGTCGACATCCAGCCAGACCATCACGAACGCGGGCATCTGGGCAGGCGCCAACGCCTCGTCGGCTGCTCTGTTCGTGAAGGGCGACTTCACCGGTATCCCGCTCGTGTCCGGCGACAGCATCCAGTTCACCTTCACGCTAGACCCAAGCTGAGGCGCTAATGGCGCGCCGGTTCTACCAGCCGACTGGGGACGTTCCGGCTGTATCCCCGGCGTTCGATGCGGCATGGACGCTGACCGGGTCGGCGGTGCGTCGGCGCATGATGACCGTCGTAAAGACGGCCAACGACGCGGTGGCCAACGGAGGCGCCATCGCGTCGAACGCATCCGGCGATGTGGTGCTGCACCGGCAGTACGTGTCGGACCCGATGAACGCCGGTCTGGTGTTCGACACATCCACCACGTACAAGTGCTATCTCCAGGCGTTGGAGTCGGCCATCAACGACAACGCCTTCCCTCGCATGGGCGTGCGCATCGTGAGCTACGACGGTTCCACCGTGCGCGCGACGCTCCTGGCGGTGGCCGACTACTCCACGCCGACCGAGTTCAACACGGCGCTGCGCAACAAGATATTCGCCAACGGCGACACGGGCACGAACGCCTCGTACACGACGCAGACCGGCGACCGGCTCGTCGTGGAACTGGGACACGGCGACACAGCTGGCGCCACCATCTCGGTGACGCTGCGATGGGGCACGTCGGGTGCATCGAGCGGCGACCTGCCGGAGGACGAGACGACGACCACCACGACGTTCCGTGGATGGTTCGAGACGTCAACGACCGTCACGTTCTGGGAGCAGGCCGACGACTTCGAGGTCTCGCCTGACAACACGACCCTCAACCCAGGGAACATCGCCACGACGACGGCCACGGGCACGACGGTCTCAGACTCGGGACGCACGCCAGCTGTCGGCTCCTTCTCGGCGATGTTCGCGGCGCCTGCTGCAACCACCCAGCTTCGATATGACCACCTGGCTGTGTCCGAGGCGTGGTGGCGCTTCTACGTGCAGATGGACACGCTCGCGCCCGCCAACGTCGACCTGATTCTCATACGCAACGGCGCCTCGAACGCAGGCAGTATGCAAATCAACACGGCTGGCAACATCCGGCTGCGTGACCAGACCCTGGCGCAGATTGACCTCTCGGCGGCCACGCTCGCGGTGGACGTGTGGCATCGCATCGAACTGCACATGACCACCACGCGGTTGGAGTGCCGCTACTGGTCCGACCCCACTCATCACGGCGGTCCCTCGTCTGTCGTGGAGGATGAGACGACGCTCGGTGGCACCGTAAGCAATACGACGTGGGACAACTTCGCCATCGGAGTCGTCTCGGCTACGACGTGGACCATCTGGCTGGACGCGTTGGCGGTGCGCTTCGCTGATGGCTGGGTGGGGTCAGCCCGTCCATACTCGTTGTCGCCACGCGCACGTCATCCGATGCAAGCCCAGCTGACGAGATAGGAGAGCGCCATGAGCAGGATGTATTCCGCACCGATGGACGCCATCGCCGTGACGACGGCGACCGACCTGTTCCACATCACGGTGGCCGACACCATCGTCATCCACGTCCTGGAGTTCTGCCAGACCACGGACCTCGGGGACGCGCAGGAGGAGGTCCTGCGTATCGGTCTCTATCGGGAAGTGACGGGTGGGTCCGGCGGTACGGCGCTGACCGAGTCGCCCTACCTGGACAAGGACGACACGGCCGCGACGGCAGCGGTGCTCGCCGCTAACTCGTCCATCTCGACGGGCGGTGTGCTGCTCGACATCATCGGGTGGAACATCCGCGTGCCGCTGGAGAAGATATGGACGCCGGAGACGCGGCCGTCCTTCGACTCGACCGAGGACCCGGTGGCCTTCCGGTTGCTGACGGCGCCGACCGACTCCATCACCATCAGCGGCACCATCATCTGGGAAGAATTCTAAGTCGATGCCAGCACGCCGGGGGTCGCGGACCTCGCGCGGCGGCGGTGTATTCCGCAGGCGATTCATCCAGCCGCCGACGCAGGTGCGGGAGTGGATACCCTCCGCTGGCGTCAGCGGGACCCTCAACTTCCAGCAGGTCGACGTCACCATGACGCTCACGCCTGCGCTGGTGCGCCAGGTGGGCAAGCCACTGGCGACCGCCCTCTCGTTCGCTGTGGCGCTCTCCCGGCGAACCTCGAAGACGGCAGCGGTGACCATGACCCTGACGGTCGCGCTCCTGCGCATGGTCGGCAAGCCCATCGCCGTCGGTCTGACCATGACCGCCGCGCTGACGAAGCAGACCGCGAAGACCATCGCCGTGACGCTGACGATGACCGCCGCGCTCGTGACCGCGAAGATAAAGGTGGTCGCCATCCCGGTGACGATGACGCTCACCGCTGCCCTGAGCAGGATGGTGGGCAAGCCGCTCGCCACGACCATGACGTTGACCGCCGCGCTCTCGCGCATGGTCGGGAAGGTCCTCGCGCAGTCGTTCACGATGACGGTCGCGCAGACGCGCAAGACCGCCAAGACCATCGCGGTGACCGTGACCATGACGGCGGCGCTCGTGACCGCGAAGATAAAGGTCGTCGCAATCGCGGTCACCATGACGCTCACGGCCGCGCTCACGAAGCAGGTCGGCAAGCCCATCGCGACCGCGCTCTCGTTCGCCGTGGCACTCACGAAGCAGGTCGGGAAGGTCATCGCCACGTCGCTGACCCTGACCGTGGCGCAGGTCCGGCGGACCTCCAAGACCATCGCTCCGACGCTGACCCTCACGGCGGCCCTGACGTTCTCGAAGGTCAAGGTGATTGCCATCGCGGTGACGGTCACGCTGACGGCCGCCCTCAGCCGCCGGGTCGGCAAGCCCATCGCCACGGCCATGACCCTGACGGTCGAACTGTTCAAGCGCATCCCGCAGCGCATCGCGGTGACCTTCACGATGACCGTCGCCCTCGGCCGCCGTATCCCGAAGACCATCGCCACGACGATGACCCTCACCGCCGCGCTGTCGCGGAGCACCGCCAAGACCATCGCGGCGGGCGTGACCCTGACGGTCGGCATGGTTCGCGCGACGGCTCGCACCATCCTGCTGGCCGTCACCACGACCATCGTCCCGGCGCTCTCACGCCAGGTCCGGCACACCCTGGACGCCACGACCACGTTCGCCGTGGCGCTCTCGCGGCGTATCGGCAAGAGCATGGCGGCCTCGTTCGTGACGACCATCACGCTCAACGCCTACCAGTTCTCAGGCATCCTCTACTCGCAGGCGGTGGATGCGGTCACGACGCTCGTCGTCGGGCTGAACAAGCGCATCCCGCAGCACATCTCGGTAGCCGTGGGATTCCTGGTCTCCTTGGTCCGTAGGATTCACCAGAGGTTCCCGACCTGGCCAGGAAGCAGCAACGACAACTGGCCGCAGAGCGACAACGACAACTGGCCGCAGACGAGCGGCGACGACTGGGAGGAATAGGATGACCATCACGATGATTCTTCCGCCGTTCATCTCGACGGATGACCTGGCCGCGCTGATTGGCGCACCGGTGGACGGCTCCGACCTCATCACCGACATCGCCCTGGACTCAGCGTGTACCTCGGTGCGCTCCTACCTTCAGCAGGAGGTCAACTACCGGGCCGACGCTACCGAGGAACTGGACGGGCGTGGCCTGGTGACGCTGCGATTGCGGGAGCGCCCCATCCGCTCGGTCGCCTCGGTCACGGTTGACGGCGTCGCCCTGGAGACGACCGGGTGGAACCTCCGGGGGAACCTGCTCCGGCGTATCGACGGCGGGGTCTTCACGCTGGGCATCGCGAACGTCGTGGTCGTCTACTCCCACGGGTGGGACGTCTCCGACCCCATCACGCTACCCGTCCCTGCCGACATCCGAATGGTGGCCCTCATCGCCGCCAGGAGGGTCTACTCGGCTGTAGGGGCAACGGACGCGGCCGGGACGCAGCAGAGCGAGACGATGGGCAGCTACTCCTACACGTCCGGCTCGACGGCGCAAGTGGCCTCCACGGCCGCGCAGCTGTTGGACCCGGAGAAAGAGGTTCTGCACTGGTATCGGGTGGGGCTGATTCCGTGAGTTTCGACGGGCTGCTCATCCACCTGGTCGACATCACCACGCCGGACCTGCCGGAGACGACCACTGACCGCTACGGGAACCCGACGCTCACCGCAACGACGGTCACTGGGGTACGGGCGCGGGTCCAGCAGACGGCGGCGGACGAGAACCTGGTGAACCGCGACACGCGGGTGACGTCGTTCCTGATGTTCGTCCCGGCGGCCACGGTCATCACGGGTCTGTCGACCATCGCCTGGGACGGTCGCTCGTTCCGCATCCAGGGAGAGCCGTGGGTGGTCGACGGCCGCAACGCGCCGCATCACATCGAGGCTCGTCTGGAGGAAATCCTTGGCTAGCACGAGCACGCACTTCATCCCGAATCGAGCAGGCCTGCTGGAGATTCAGCGGACGGTCCAGATGGTGAAGGGCATGGAGGCGTTCGCCGAGAAGATTGTCGACGGCGTGCGGAGCGTCGCACCGGTGGACGAGGACGCGGATGCGCACTACATCGACATGCTCGAAGTCGAGTCGGGAATCGAGTCGGGGGTGGCGACGGCGCACGTCATCGCGATGAAGTTCACGGCGCTGTTCCTGGAATTCGGAACCGGAGCGCCAGGGCCGACACCCGCGTTCGCTCCGCTCCGGCGCGGTGCAGAGTCGGCTGGGTTCAGGGTGACGGGCGGTGCCAAGGGATGACCACCTACCCGGCGTTCCCCGATGCGGAAGCGGTCGTCGCTTCCTGGCTCCGCAGCCATGTCCCAGGGCTGTCTCGCGTCTACTCCTCGGTCCCGGCGAAGCCGACCTATCCGCTCGTCACGGTCTCCAGGACCGGCGGCGCCCCGGCGGTGCGCCAGTACCTGGACGCGCCGAGGGTCGACGTGAACGTGTGGGGAAACTCGAAGTCGGAGGCCTACGACCTCGCCGCCGCTTGCCGGAAGTCTCTGATGGAGATGGAAGGACAGAGCGTGACGGACCCGGTCGCGGCGTTCGTGTCGGGTGTCGACGACGTTGTGGGAGTGACGTTCCTGCCGGACGAGACGACCGCGAGGGACAGATACGTGTTCTCCGTGACGGTCTATCTCCGGTGAACTGTCCTCGATGCGGTGAGGACGTCCCCGACCACCTGAAGCATCTCCCCTCTCGGGAGACCAACGGCAAGCATCTGGGCGGCTGCATGATGGTCTCCGTGGACAAGGACGGTCGCTCCAATCGCGAGCGAATCGCCTGGACTCAGCTGAGGAAAGCAGCGTCGGGCGGCAAGCGGGTGTAGCATGAGCCAGCCCTAGCAGCCGGGTCTCCGAAATCCGGTTCATATCGAAGGGACGTCCGAGTCCCGGAGGAGGGCTGCATAGTGGCCGGAAACAACGCCACTGAGGTCGTCGTTGGAGCGAATGGTCAGGTCTACGTCGGCCCAACCAGCGCGTCCGCGCCGACCGGTATCAACAGCGCATTGACGACCCCGTGGGTCGCACTGGGTTTCTGTTCCGAGGACGGCGCCAAGATTACGGACTCGAAGACCATCGAGGACATCGGCGCCTGGCAGTCGTTCTATCCCATCCGCAAGCTGGTCGCCGCGCGTGAGTTCACGGTCGACTTCGCGCTCCGGCAGTGGAACCAGGACAACGTCCCGTTCGCGTTCGGCGGCGGCTCCATCACCAACGTGTCGGGCGGATTCAAGTTCACACCGCCGGACCCCAGCGTCATCGACGAGCGTTCGCTGACGTTGACGTGGCAGGACGGGCTGAAGCGGTACATGCTCTACGTTCCGCGCGGCATCCACACAGCCAACACCGAGGCGGCGTTCATGCGGACGGCAGCGTCCGACCTCGCCATCTCGTTCTCGGCTCTGTCCGACGGCATCACCGCGCCTTACCAACTGTTCACCGACGACCCGGCGTTCACATCGTCGGTCTAAGGTGAGCGAACATGATAGACGCAGACTCTGCGCGAGCGGCTCGTCGTGAGGCGCTCGGTCATTCGCCGTCCGTAAAGCTAGGTGGCAAGACCTACAAGCTCCCGGTGGAGCTATCCATCGAGACCGTCGAACTGCTCGACTCTGTCACTGAACCAGACGTGAACGAGTGGGAGGTCGTGCAGAAGGTCATGCCGCTGCTGTTCGGCAAGAAGGCCGAGGAGGTTCAGAAGGAGGCGTCGCTCGGTGACATCTTCTTCATCTTCAGGAACCTGCTGAAGGAGTACGGGCTGCAATCGGGAAATGGCGTAGCCTCGCCTCCGTCCTCGGGGACTACTGGGACACGGCCGAGGCGGTCTTCCAAGACAAGTACGGAATCGACCTGAGATGCGCGGTCTACGGCCCGAACCCGACGGGCGTCCGCAGGCTGTGGGTTCTCGTGAAGCACGCGCTCCCGGACATGGGGCTGCAACTTGTCGAGCGCGAGCCGGAAGCGGAGGCGAAGCCTGAGATGGCGACACCGAAGCAGCTGGCATCGTTCGTGAGCGAGAGCGTCGCAGCGATGGAGACCGAGAACTGGGCTGACGTGGTGAAGGAGCAGGTCTCGTGGCAGTAAACGTCGGCACCGCTGAAATCGCTGTTGTCCCGGAGATGAAGAACTTCGGACAGCAGGCTGCCAGCGGTCTGTCGTCCGCCAAGAGTGGCCTGACGAAAGCCGCCGGTCTGCTGGGCGTTGGCCTCGGTGCTGCCTTCGCGCTGTCCTTCGGCAAGGAAATCGTGGGCGCGGCGAACGAGGCGGAACGGTCGAACAAGAGGCTCGCGGCCGCGACGGAGGGCACCAGCGTCAGCACGCAGAAGCTCATCGACGACTTCGCAGCGTTAGGTCTGGAGACCGCGCAGGACGACGAGATGCTGAAGGACCTCGCGGCGACGTTGTTGCGGATGGGATTCAAGGGGTCGACCTCCCAACTGGAGGCGGAGGTCCAGGCCATCACCGACCTCGGCGCCGCGACGTCGAAGGGCACCAACATCATCACGCGGTTCTTCGTCGCCTTGAACACGGGCAACGTCACGAAGGCTATCTCCTCGGCGAGGACGCTGGGTCTCGTCACGCAGGAGCAGGCGGACCACTTCAAGGAGATGGCGGCGCAAGGCAAGGCTGCCGAGGTCATCCAGCGACTCCTCACGCGGGCGGAGGAGCGCGGGAACGGCGCCGCAGCTGCACAAGCCACCGCCCTGGACAAGCTGGCCAACAGGTGGGCCGAATTCAAGGAGGAGCTTGGCACTGGCGTGAAGGTCGCCCTGGAGAACGTCGGGTTCATCTTCGAGGGGCTGAAGCAGAACATCCCCGGCGTGGTGGCCGTGCTCGGACTGTTGACGCTCGGCTGGGTCGCGTCCGGCGGGGCTGCATCGGCCGCAGAGACCGCGTACCTGGCTGCCTCGTACGCCTTGGATGCGGCGCTCGGTCCTATCGGTCTTGTCGTCGGTGCGCTCAGCCTGTTGACGCTGGGGTGGGCCGAGAACGCGAAGATTGCGGCGCAGAACGCCGAGACCATCGACGCCTGGGCGCAGTCCATCTCCGATGGAGACGCGACCCTAGAGCAGTTCCAGGCGAATCTCGCCGCGTCCGACATCCCCGGCTGGGCGCAGGACACCGCAGACGCAGCGGTGGAGCAGGTCAAGCTGAAGACCGCGCTGCTGGACCTGGACAAGGGTCTGAAGGACGGGACCCTCTCGGCTGCGGAATACACCGCGAAGGCCAGGGAGTTGGGTCTGACCTCTCGGCAGATAACGGCGAACCTGAACGCCGAGAAGGAGCAGTCGGACGACACTGGAGACTCGGTCATCGACCTGGCGAAGGCGCACCGCATCGCGGCCGAGGCTGCCCATGCGCAGAAGATTGCGGAGGAGCAGCTGGCCGGTGGGTTGCTTGGACTCCGCGCCGATGCGCAGGCGATTGCGGATAGTCAGGCGACCCTGAACCAGCTGCGCGCGGACGGCAAGACGAAGACGCGGGAGTATCGGGATGCGGAAGCCGACCTGCTCCAGAACCAGCTGACGCTCACGAGTGACATCCGGGAATACAACGCCGCCCTGAAGGAGCAGGGGCTGACCTCCGACGACGTGCGGGATAAGGTTCTGGCTCTCGGCAGGTCCCTCGGACTGACCAAGCAGGACGTGGAGAACATCCTCGGTCCCCTGGGGCAGTACGACAGCCTGCTCCGCAACCTGCCGGACGAGGTCGTCACGAACGTGCGCACGACCTACTCGCACCAGCAGCTGGCAGCGGGCGGAGTGGCTCTCGGTGGTACGACCCTCGTGGGTGAGCGTGGGCCGGAACTGGTGGAGCTTCCGCGTGGCGCCGTCGTCACGCCGAACAGCGAGATTCGGCGCGGCCGGGTGCGGGCGGCGGGATGGTCGGACGAGCCAGTGCACATCGTCGGCGAACTGAAGATTGCGGACTGGCGGAACGGTATCGGGAAGTTGGATGCAGAACTGGCGTGGGGCGACGCTCCCGCGAGGACGGGCTAACGGAAGGAGAGTGACATGGCAGCGACAGTAGTCATCGAGCGATGGACGGGTTCCGGTGCAGGCACCGGCGCCGACCTCGCGGCGAGCAGCAACACGACCAGGCTGAAGCAGGCGGACAACGGCACGGCCGACACGAACAACCCGGTCCCCGCCGTCACGACGTCCTACTCGTACTGGGCGAACACCCGGCTCCACTGCACGGTGGTCCCGGCGAACCTCATCAACAACCTGAAGTGGTACTCCGACGGCGTCTCCGCTGGGACCGGACTCACGGTCAACGCGGCGAAGGCCTCGACGGGAGCCAACGCGGGATACCGGCAGGCAACGTCGGCGGTCGCGCTGAACAACACGAACCACACCGGCCTGGACGTGGCCAGCCCGACGGACGCCTCGACGTACACGTCAGGCTCCCCGCTCTCGCTGACCGGCTCGACGTCGACCGCCATCGTGTTCGGCGACTTCGTGGTCTTCCAGCTGGCGGTCACCGCGAGCGCCTCGCCGGGCGCCATGTCGGCACGCACGTACACCTGGCAGTGGGACGAGACCTAAGCCATGACGAGCGATAGAGGGCTGGACGCCATCCTCCCGGACTACGCGCCGGAATTCATGTCTCCGGCGGACTACGCGTACTGGGAGGTCCTCTACACCGACGGCACCACGCTGCGCGAGACCGACGGCAAGACGTACGCCGACATCGACCGCAGCAAGGTGGCGAGCTTCCGCATCGTGCACGGCGGGGAGACGCTCATCGAGACGTTCCCGGAGGGCGGAGCGACGGGGCACAACCTCGTGTATCGGCGGCGCACGCAGTACGGCGGAGCGGGACGGCGCGTCATCTTCCTGTTCGGATGGGCACCGATGGGTCCGGTGTTCGTGCTCGACCCGGAGAACGTGTCGTACCGCGTCGCTGAAGGCTTCGACCCCACCGACCAGGAACTGTCACCACCCCAGCCCATGCCGGGGGAACCAGAGGAGATGTTGGACTACATGAAGCTCCTGTCCCCGTAGGGGGCGCCGCCCATGACGCTCCTCTGCTACTCCAGCTTCAATGACGGGAGCGACCCTGACCAGGTCAAGGTCAGGAACTACCACCACGGCAACCCCGGTGCCTGCAACGACAGTTCCCCCATCATCGCGAGCGAGAGCACCGAACCCAGCTTCCACTGGGGTGGGAACCGCGAGCACTACGGCGGCTCCTTGGAGACGACGCCGCTGACGAACATGTTGACGGCTGATGACTTCAACAAGGACCGGCTCACGCTGTGCTCGTCGGGACTCAGCAACTCCTACGCGGCGGTCGCCGCAGCGGCCGTCGGCAGCACCATCTGGAACAACCTGGTGGCGCGCGGTGTGGAGATTCGCAACTTGCAGAACGCACGCCGTGGGCTTCGCAAGTGGGGGAGCACGTTCTGCTGGACGCTCAGCCACGAGGTCTTCTCCAAGGCCAACCCGACCGAGTGGCTCGGCGCGATGCGCACCATCATCGAGGCGTGGAAGTCCGCCGGTGTCGTGATGTGGCAGGGCGGCAACGACCTGTCGACGACCGTTGAAGGTCTCATCCCCGGCGTGTGTCTCATCGCCGACCACCCGACCGGATTCCCCGGACACCTGAACGACATCGACCTGTTCTGGCCGCCGACCACGAACGCCACGGTGCAGAACGACCTCTGGGCGAACGACAACCTCGTGCTGTTCGCGCCGGACCAATACAACGGGTCGCAGGCCTTCCGCTACTACCCGCCCTCCAGCTTGTTCGTGAACCTCCGCAACAAGGCACGCGCTCGCGCTGCTCTGTCTGCCCAACGCGGTCGGCCGTTCGTCACCGGTATCTACGAGCACGCGTGCGCGGAGCTTGAACACTTCACGAACGGTCCTGGCGCGACGCTGACGTCGAGCGGTGTGTCCTACCCCGGCTGGAACGCCGTGTATCCAAGCACTCCGTACAGCAAGCAGTTCTGGCAGGCCGAGGCCGGGGCGTGGCTCCGCGACAACTGGCCCGACCTCGCGTTCCTCGTGTATTGGGACAACAACGCGAACGGTAACTCTGGCCCTGGTTCGGTGGGCATCACCAACTTCCTGGACTCGTCGGAAGCTGCGTGGGATTCGTTCATCGCGAACTGGGTCAACAACTCGACCTTCCAGAACGCGTCCGACCCGGTCCCGTCCGGCGCTGCTCCGCCTTCGCCGCCGGTCAACTCTCCGCAGCTGGTCTCGTCGACCGCCATCATCAACTCGACCACGGACGGCACGGTGTTCAACTCCACGCCGTTCGATGTGGCGGATGACGAACTGCTCCTGTTCTGGCTGGAGGCCGACCGCACGGACAACGTCAACCCGACGTTCCCCACGTTTTCATTCACCGCTGGTTCGGGGGTGGTCCCCACTGTTCCCGCGCGGTACTTCGGCTCGGAGAACCAGTGGTCGACCACGGCGGCGCTGCGCTCGCAGCAGAGCTTGTGGCTGACCCGAAGCAACGGTGGCGCGGCGACCGGGCTGGTCCTGCGCGCCACGTTCGCCTCAACGCACCAGGGATGCACCGTCATCATGGAGCGCATCAAAGGCGCTGACATCAGCGGCGTCACCCCGTCCATCGCAGCGGTCGGCCTGCTCACCGCTCCGGCCATCAATCAGATGTACGGGAACATGCCGGTGGCGAGCAACTCGCGTAACCGCACGTTCGCGTTCGTCAGCCACGCGCTGAACGAACCGACGACACCGCTCCGCCTTGGTCCTACCGTCAACGGCACGCCGGTGGGGGCGTATAGCTCGGGCGGGTCGCTCACCCTCACGCGCCCGGCTGGAGCGCAACTCGGTGACGTGCTCATCGCGTCCATGAACTTCACGCCGAATCCCACGCTCGTGCTGCCGGATGGATGGACCCTGCTCGCGCGGTCTCGCGATGTCCACGTCTTCGGCATCTATGTCGACGCCGACGTGCTGGCCACTTCGAGCTTCACCTGGAGCGGCGGGTCGACCGGAGTGAGCGGAGGCATCGTCACGGCGTACGCGAACGTGGGCACTATCGGCGTGTTCGCAGGGCTGTCGGACACCGACCTCAACGCATCGGTGAACATGCCGTCGGTCTCGACCGTTGAGCCTGATGCGCTGTGCATCGCGGCCATCGGTTCGTACAACGGCGTGTATGCCCTGAGCGCAACGAACAGCTGGGTGCAGCGAGGAGTGCAGCCGTCAGCGCCGCAGACCATCACCATCCTGGACCGTCCGACCCCGACCGCCGGTGCCATCGGCACCGCCGTCGCCACGATGGTCACGTCGGGGCAGCAGGCCGACACCGTCGTCGTCGTGCTGGAGTCAGAGTCCCTCGTAGCAGAGGGCACCGACGTCACCCGCCTGACCCCTGGCATCGGGACCGAGACGTACCACAGCGTGACCGACACCATCAGGAAGCCTGGCGCCCAGTGGGCGACGGTCACCGCTGCCGGGATAGTCGCGGTTGAGGTCAACGCCGCTGGGTCGGCGTCCGGCGTTCTGCTCGGTGCGACCGTCAACAACCTGTCGACCTTCGAGACGATGATGGGGCGCAACGTCGACGTGGAGCGCATCTACGTCGCCGATACCGCAGCGACCGTGCCGTGGGGGTCCGGCGGCTGGGCGCAGGCCGTCACCGCCAACACGCACGGAGCGTCGTCGTTCATCTCGTGCTTCCTCGGGACGAACACCTGGGCACAGATTGCGGCGGGGAACGTCGACACGTACCTGACCGGTATCGCGACGAACCTGGCCACGCTCCTGCCTGGGGTCTTCTGCTACTTCCCAGAGCCGGAGGACGACACGGGAACGCGCGGCACGTCGGCGCAGTTCCGCTCGGCGATGACGCACGTCATCAACCTGATGCGCCCGCTCATGCCGGAGTGGCGGTTCGCGGTGTGCCTGTCGGACACCAGCTGGTTCAACACGACCGCGTTCATCGGGAACCCCAACTTCTCGGCGAACGGCCGTGTCCCCGCCGACTGGATTGTCCCGGAGGCCGACATCCTGGCGGTGAACGCCTTCAACCGCAAGGGCGCCACGTATCCCGCGCACCCCTACGCTGACCCGGCCGCCTCCACGTATCCCGACATCCCGGTGGCGCTGTTCGCTGACGAATGGCTGGCGACGGCGGCGACGTACGGGAAGACTGTGATGCTGTCGGAATTCGGGTGCGCTGTCGACGACCCAGCCGTGAACGCGAACGGTCACTCGACGCGCGCCCAGTGGATTGCCGCAGCGATGACGTACATGCGCGGCAAGGTGGAGACGGTCAACTACACCGACCTGGACCAGGCGAACCAGCGCATCAACCTGCGTATCACCGGAGGCGTGGCAGGTGCGGAGCAGGACTCGGTGACGGCGTTCGCCACGGGCGCGGCGTCGGTGGCTCTGAACAAGACCCACACGGCCACGGCGCTCATCAAGAAGACGCTCACCAAGACCCACACCGCGACGGCCATCGTGCGCAAGGCCGTCACGAAGACGCATACGGTGACCGCCGTCATCAACGCTCCGCTCCGCGTGACGCACACGGCCGACGCCATCATCACCAAGTCGGGCGTCACGAAGTCGCACACGGTGACGGCGTTCATCCAGCCGTATGTGCTCGTCGTCCATATCAACTCGAACACCGGGACTAACGTCACGTCAGTGACGGTGTCCTGATGACCCTCTCCCCGCTCTGGATTGAGGGTTTCGACCACGAAGTCCTGGACGTCAGCCAGTTCGGCGGCTCTGGGCAGGGCGTCTGGGACACG
>Ga0105242_10001068_pt1 | contig 21528 bp, 17 predicted proteins | sample KBSM24metaG_FD_81521 | JGI IMG/M metagenome (GOLD analysis project Ga0105242, IMG submission 81521) | Miscanthus rhizosphere microbial communities from Kellogg Biological Station, Michigan, USA - KBS M2-4 metaG | ecosystem: Host-associated > Plants > Roots > Rhizosphere > Soil | place... | reverse complement strand
CCGGGTCATGCACGTCGCCGAACAGCCGCGCGTTCGTCGGGCAGGCCATGACGCAGGCCGGCTGGCGGTCCTGCGGCGGCAGCAGTTCGTCGTAGATACGGTCAACGCATAGCGTACATTTGGTCATCACCTTTTCCTGCTGGTCCATTTCGCGCGCGCCGTAGGGGCAGGCCCAGGCGCAATACTTGCACCCGATGCATTTGTCGTAGTCCACCAGCACGATGCCATCCTCGGCGCGCTTGTAGGAGGCGCCGGTCGGGCACACCGGAACGCAGGGGGGATCCTCGCAGTGCAGGCAGGACTTGGGGAAATGCACCGTTTCGGTATCCGGGAACGCGCCGACCTCGAAGGTCTGCACCCGGTTGAAGAACGCGCCGCTCGGGTCCTTGCCATAGGGGTTCTGGTCGGTCAGCGGGCCGGCTTCGCCGCCGTTGTTCCATTCCTTGCAGCTGGTGACGCAGGCGTGGCAGCCGACGCAGACATTCAGGTCGATGACCAGGGCAAGCTGTTTCTTTGTCATGCGGCGGAAATCCTCACGCGCACGTCATACCAGCCCGCCTGGCCTGTGAGCGGATCCGAATTGGAAACGCCGTCCGGCAGGCGATCCGACATTACGTGGTTCAGGATGAACCCCTTCGTGAACTCATTTGCGTCCGGCGCAAGCTTCCATGCGCCGGGTGATTTGCCGATGGCATTCCAGGTCCAGACCGTGCCGGGCTCGACCGCCTCGCTGTAGCGCGCCATGCAGCGCACGCCGCCCCATTGCGACTCGACCCGCATCCAGCCGCCATCGGCAATGTGCTGCGCGCCCGCGGTCGCCGGATTCACGAACAGGTAGTTGTGCGTATGGATCTGCCGCAGCCAGGCGTTCTGCGAATCCCAGGAGTGGTACATGGCCATCGGCCGCTGCGTGATCGCGGCCAGCGGGTATTTATCCTTCTCGGTGGCCTGGACTTCCAGGGGAAGATAGAAAAACGGCAGCGGATCGAAATACTTTTCGACCCGTTCCTTCAGGTGCGCCGGAGGCCGCCGCACCGACGGGCCGCGCCCCTGCGCCGCAAGGCGGAACCGCTGCAGCACCTCGGCGTAGATCTGGATCATGATCGGGTCCGGGTGGCGGCGCAGCTTCATCTGTTGCGCCCACTCGTGGTAGCCCTGGTTCCAGTTGCGCATGTACTGCATCGATTCGGGCATCGGAAAGTGGAAGAAGCAGTTGTTTTCGGCGTACTTCTCCCATTGGCGGGGGTTGGGCTCGCCCACCAGCGCCTTGTCGCCGTCCTTGCCGCGCCAGCCGATGAGAAAACCCTGGCCTGAGCCCGGCTCGGTCTCAAAATTGACGACGAAATCCTCGTAGTCCTTGAACTTCGGTTTTCCGTCCCTGGTGAATGCCGGAAAACCCAGTCGTCCCGCAAGCTCGATAAGGACGTCCTGGAACGGCTTGCAGTCGCCTGTGACCGGCACCACCGGCACGCGCACGGAATCGATCGGCCCGTCGAATTCCGATATCGGCCGGTCCAGCAGCGACATGACATCGTGGCGCTCGAGGTACGTGGTATCCGGCAGCACGAGATCGGCGAAGGCGGTGGTTTCGGATTCGAAGGCGTCGCAGACGACCAGGAAAGGAATCTTGTATTCGCCGTTCGCGTCCTTGTCGATCAGCATGCGGCGAGCATCGTCCGCGTTCATGCTCGAATTCCAGGCCATGTTCGCCATGAAGAGCATCAGCGTGTCGATGCGATAGGGATCGCCGCGCCAGGCATTGCCGATGACGTTGTGCATCATGCCGTGCACCGCTAGCGGATATTCCCAGGAGAAGGCCTTGTCGATGCGCACCGGCTCGCCATTGCCGTCGATGAGCAGGTCCTCCGGGCCGGCGGGAAAACCGAGCGCCGCGCCGTTGAGCGGCGTGTCGGGCTGCACCGCGTCCGGGCTATTCGGAATGCGCGCGTAAACCGGCGGCGTGCCGCGCGGGAACGGCGCCTTGTGGCGGAATCCCCCCGGGCGATCGATGGTCCCGAGCAGCGACATGAGGATCGAGAGCGCGCGGATGGACTGGAAGCCGTTGGAATGCGCCGCCATGCCGCGCATCGCATGGAACGCGACCGGGTTGCCCCGCACGGCCTGGTGCTTGCGACCCCAGCTGTCGGTCCAGGCGATCGGCAACTCGAAGCTCTCATCGCGCGCCGTGCGGCCCATCTCGCGCGCAAGCGAGCGGATCTTCTCCGGCGCGATGCCGGTGATCTCCGCGGCCCATTCGGGCGTGCATTCCTCGAGCCGTTCGCGCAGCAATTGGAAGGCGGGTTTGACCGGCATGCCGTCGGCGAGGCGGTACTCGCCTTCGAGCGCCGGCACCGCACCCTCAACATGATTGCGCACCGCCCTCGCGTCGGCCAGGTCCCACCAGAGCTGGTCGTGGCGCCGAAAGGGATTGGTCTTGTCCTCCGCCTTTTCGCAGGCAAACAGGCCCTGCTGCTCGCTCGCCGGGTCCACGTTCACGAGATAGCCGGCGTTCGTGTACTGCACGAGGAAATCGCGATCGCAAAGATCCTCTTTCACCAGCTCGCGGCACAGCGCCATCATCAGCGCGCCGTCGGTGCCGGGACGGATCGGAATCCAGTCGTCGGCGATCGCCGAATAGCCGGTGCGCACCGGGTTGACGGAGATGAAACGCCCGCCCGCGCGCTTGAATTTCGAGATCGCGATCTTGAGCGGGTTGGAATGATGGTCTTCCGCGGTGCCGATCATCACGAAAAGCTTCGCCCGATCGAGGTCCGGGCCGCCGAATTCCCAGAACGAGCCGCCGATGGTGTAGATCATGCCGGCGGCCATGTTCACCGAGCAGAAGCCGCCGTGCGCGGCGTAGTTCGGCGTGCCGAACTGGCGCGCGAAGAGCTGCGTGAGCGCCTGCATCTGGTCGCGCCCCGTGAAGAAGGCGAATTTCTTCGGGTCCTCCGCCCGTATTTTCCGCAGCCTGTGCTCGAGAATGGAAAATGCCTCTTCCCACGCGATGGGTTCGAACTCGCCTGCTCCCCTTTCAGATCCCTTTTTCCTCTTCAGCGGACGAGTCAGCCGCGCCGGCGACTTCTGCTTCATGATGCCGCTCGCGCCCTTGGCGCAAATCACGCCCTTGTTGATCGGATGCGCGGGATTGCCGTCGATGTAGCGTATGTCGCCGTCTTTCAGGTGCACGCGGATGCCGCAGCGGCAGGCGCACATGTAGCAGGTGGTGGTTTTTATTCCGCTGCGCTGCGCTTCCATGGCGTTCATCTTACTTGGCGGCGCGTTTCTTGGCCGTAACTTACGTATCGCGTGCCGCCTGAGCTATGATCGAAGAAATGGACAATCCACCGCCATCCGAGAGCGGTCGCTGGCTGGTGCTGGTTGCGAGCCTGCCGACGGAGGATCCGGCCGCGCGCATGCGCGGCCTGCGCACGCTGGAGGCGCTCGGCGCGGCGGTCCTGCGCGAAGGCGTGTATCTGGTGCCCGAGACCGCCGCCACGCGCCAGGGGCTGGAATACCTCGCCGATTACATCTCCAAGGGCTCCGGCAGCGCGCAGGTTCTGGCTGTGGTGCCGGTTTCGGAGGCGCAGCAGCTGGCATTCCGCAAGATGTTCGACCGCTCGGCGCGCTATACGGAGCTGCTCAAGGTCGTCGATAGCCTCAAGGTCGGCTACGGTATCGCGGATCCGAGCGCGGTGCTCCGCGTGCTGCACAAGAAGCGCCATGATTTCGAGGCCATCAGTGCGCTCGATTTCTTCACCAGCGACCTGCAGGAGCGCGTCAGGACCTCGCTTGCCGAGGCCGAGGCGGCGGTGCACAAGCTGCTTTTTCCCGCGCAGGCGCAGGCCAGCGGCGCGCCGGACCAGCCGATGCGCCGCAGGGTATGGGCGACCCGCAAGCCGGCGTGGGCCGACCGGCTCGCATGCGCCTGGCTGATCCGGCGCTTTGCGGACCCCGAAGGCACCGTGGTGTGGCTCGACAAATCCCACGAAGTCCACCCGGACTCCGTCGGTTTCGCTTTCGGCGGCGCTCGCTTCAGCAACAGCGCCACCAAGGTGACGTTCGAGGTGATGCTGCAGCATTTTGGCCTGGCTACGAACAACGCCCTGGTCAAGATCGGCGCCATCGTCCACTACCTCGAGGCACACGACACGCCGGTGGCCGAGGCCGCTGGCGTACAGACGCTGCTGCAGGGCGCGGCGCGGCGCTCGACCAGCGACGACGAACTGCTGGCGGAAGCTGAAAAGACCTTCGACCTGCTCTACGAGGCCTATTTCGAGGCGCCTACGGCCTAGCGTTTTTTCGCGTCCTGCAGGTCCCGCGCGTGTTCCGCCCGAAGTTCCTTCAGGCGCGCGTCCACCACGGAGAGCTCGTAAAAGTTTCCCTCGCCGGAGCTTTGCGCAAATTGCAGCTGCTCGATCGCCGCGGGCAGGCTGCCCTGCAGGATGTAGAACTCCGCCTGCGCCTGGTGCTGCAGCAGGCGCTTGCCCTGCCCGGCATAGGCCTTGGCGCGGGCTTCGTGCAGTTTCGGATCGCGCGGATAAAGGCGCAATGGCTCGGCGAGCGCCGCCAGCACGTCGTCGTAGCGGCCCTCGTCCTGCAACAGCCCGAGGATCGCATAGAGAATCGAACGCCGGTGCGCGTAGCGCGCATGCGCCGCCTGTAGGATCGCCATCGCCCCCGCGTGGTCGCCCAACGCCAGCCGCGCGCGCGCCGCCAGCGTGTCCACCATCGGGCTGGCGAGCCCGCTGGCGCGCAATCGGGCGATTTCCGCTTCCGCGCGCTTGGGCTCCTTGGCGCGCAACAGGGCTACCGCGAGCCCGTAACGCGCGCCAGGCTCGTTGGCGAAGCGGCGATCGGTCACCGCATCGCCGAACGCTTTCACCGCCTCGTGCACATCGGCCGCCTCGGCGCGCAACTTGGCGCGCACCAGGTGATATTCCACCGAATCGGCGCGCTGCCTGAAGGGCATGCCTTCGGCGCGATTCTGCGCATCGGTGATCCGCTCCACCGTCACCGGGTGGCTGCGCAGGTATCCGGGAACGGCGCCGCTGTCCATGATCCGCGTGTAGCGCTGGAGTTTTTCGAAGAAGGTCCCCATCGCGCGGACATCGAATCCCGACGCCGCCATTGTCTGGAAGCCGATGCGGTCGGCCTCGCGTTCGAAGTCGCGGTTGAAGCTCAGCTGCGTCTGGATCGCGCTTCCCTGGACGGCCATCGCCGCGCCGCTCGCCAGGTCCGGGCGCGAGCGCGCCAGCAGGAGCGAGGCCAGCATCGCGATCGTCATCGGCAGCTGCATCTGCTTCTGGATGCCGAACTGGCGCGCGATATGGCGCTGGGTCACATGCGCCATTTCATGGGCAATCACCGAAGCCAGTTCCGATTCATTGTCCGATGCGCTGATCAGCCCGGTGTGCACGCCGACGAAGCCGCCCGGCAGGGCGAATGCATTGATGCTCGGATCGCGAATCGCGAAGAACTCGAAATCCTGGCGCATCCCCGTGCCGGCGTTGCTCAGGCGCGCGCCCAGGTCGTTCAGGTACTCGGTGACCTCGGGATCGTCCAGGTAGGACGGCTCGCGGAACTTGATGTCGCGCATGATCGATTCGCCGATCTTGCGCTCGGTCTGCGGCGACAGCTCCGCGCCGCTGGCATCGCCCAGGTCAGGCAACCGCGCTGACGGCGCCGGCGGCGGCACCGCCGAATACTGCGCAAACGCCCGCGGCGAAAGAGCGAGAGTCGCAGCCAGCAGCCATGCCATGAAACGCATCCAATTATGATACCGTCCCGACGGTCAAGTTCACTCGCCCACGCTTCGGAGGACGGATTGGCACGCAAGCTTTCGCCGCAGCTCACCCACTTCGATCGCAAAGGCAGCGCCCACATGGTCGACGTCGGCGCCAAGGGCGATACGCACCGTGTCGCGGTCGCCTCGGGGCGCATCACGATGCGCCGGGCCACCTTCCGCATGGTGGTCGAGGGCAGCGCCTCGAAGGGTGACGTACTCGGCGTGGCGCGCATCGCGGCGATCCAGGCGGCGAAGCGCACGCCGGACCTGGTGCCGCTCGCGCATCCGATCTCGATCACGCGCGTGTCGATCGATTTCAAATTCGATGCGCCGCGCAGCGAGATCATGCTGCTCGCCACGGTGGAATGCCGCGGCCGCACCGGAGTCGAGATGGAGGCGCTGACCGCCGCCGCGGTGGGACTGCTCACCATCTACGACATGGTGAAAGCCGTGGATCGCGCGATGGTGATCCGCGACCTGCAGCTGGAAGAAAAACGCGGCGGAAAATCGGGCCACTACCGCCGCGCCGCGAAGTGAATTTCATGGCCGCGCGCGGCGCGCGGCTGCTGCCGGTATTGGCGCTGTTGCTGGCGTCCTGCGCGGGCGTGCCGCCCGGGCCGACCTACCTGAATCCAGTCCTTGACCGGGATTTCCCGGACCCGGCGGTCATTCGCGACGCGGAAGGCTGGTTCTACGCGTTCGGGACGCAGAGCGAATCGGCCGGCCGCATGCTCAACGTCCAGGTGGCGCGCTCGCGCGACCTGGTGCTATGGGAACACCTGGGCGACGCGTTGCCGGAGAAACCGCGCTGGGCGAGCACGAAGCAGATCATCTGGGCACCCCACGTGATCCACGATCCGGTCCAGCGCAGGTACGTCATGTATTTCTCGGCAGAGCCCGATGCAAGCGACGGCAAATGCCTCGCCGTCGCCACCTCGGTCCTGCCATCGGGTCCTTTCGTCGACTCCGGCAATCCCCTGTTGTGCGGCGAACGCTTCGAGCACATCGATCCGATGGCGTTCGACGACCCGAGGACCGGCAAGCGGCTGCTGTACTGGGGCTCGGCCTCGAAACCCATCAGGGTCCGCGAGCTGGCGCCCGACCGCATGCGGTTCGCCGCGGACAGCTCGGCCACGGACTTGATTTTCGCCGACCCCGGACGCGCCTACAGCAGGCTGGTCGAAGGCGCGTGGGTGATCTACCGGGAAGGGACCTATTACCTGTTCTATTCAGGCGACCGCTGCTGCGGCAGCAACGTGAACTACGCCCTCATGGTGGCGCGATCGAAGGATGCCTTCGGCCCGTTCGAGCTCCTGGGGACTCCGGTGATTGAACGCAGCGCGCAATGGGACGCGCCCGGTCACAACTGCGTCGTCACGGACGACGCGGGGACCGACTGGATCCTCTACCACGCCATGCGTGATGCGCCCCGGCGACTGATGCTGCTCGACCGGATCCAATACCGCGACGGCTGGCCGCGCGTCGCCGGAAACCGGCCGTCCGATACGCCCCAGGAGCGGCCGGCCATCGCTCGCGACCGCTAAAATCACCTCTGTTCATGAGCGCGCCCGCCGAGTCCGACATCCACCTCAGCATTGTCGCCACGTCGCGCAATGACGATCACGGCGGATCCCTTACGCGCCGCACGCAGCATTTTGTCGACGGACTTGTCGCGCAATGCAGGCGCCATGGATTGCGCGCCGAACTTATCCTGGTCGAATGGAATCCACCGCCCGATCGCGTCCCCTTGATTCAGGAACTGCGCTGGCCCGCGGATCCCGGTCCCTGCGACATCCGGATCGTTACGGTGCCGCCCGAGGTGCACCGGACTTTCGATCACGCCGACCGCATGGGCCTTTTCCAGATGCTGGCAAAGAACGCCGGCATCCGCAGGGCAAGGGGAAAGTTCCTCCTGGCGACAAATATCGACATCCTCTTCTCGGATGAAGCCATTCGCTTCCTGCGGGACCGGCTGCGGCCGGGCTACCTGTACCTCGCGGATCGCGTCGACGTTCCGGCAGACGTGCCGGCATCCCGGGACTTCGGCGAAGTCCTGTCGTTTTGCGAGAGACAGGCCTTCCGCGTCAATACCGGCGCGCTCGCGGTGGAGCGCGGCAGCGGAAACTGGCGCGTCAGAGACAGGATCAAGACCGCACTGGGCGCGCGCGGCAGCTATGTCATGGATATCTTCGAGAACTACTTCGCGCTAGCCGGCAGGACGCTCAGGAATCCAAGATGGGTGTTCAGGCGCGTGCTCGGCCACGGGTTGGCGGCATCGGCGCCGCAGATCCGGGAATCCCGCGCCGCGGTACCGCTGCTGCTTGCCAGCGGCGCCTGGGAAATCGCTCGCCGCATGGGCGCCGGCGTGGCGGAAAGCGTGCTGCAGCTCAACTTGCCGTTCACCAACGCCTGCGGCGATTTCACCGTAATGTCGCGCGAGGACTGGCTGCAAATTCGCGGCTACAGCGAACGCGCCATGTATTCCTGGCATCTTGATTCCCTGCTGGTGCACCAGGCGGTCGGACGCGGCATCCGCGCGAAGCGCCTGGCTCCAGGGGCGCACGTATTCCACATTGATCATGGGGGCGGCTACACGCCGCAGCAGGCGGCCGCCCTGTTCAAGCGCCTCGACGCCAAGGGGATCCCGTATCTCACCGATAATGATCTACGGAGGCTGCATGACGATATCTTCGAAAAGAAGCGCTCGGGCCAGGATATTCAGTTCAACGATCCGGGCTGGGGACTGTCCGGCCTGCCGCTGCCTGAGGTCCGACCCGGGTCCGTATGACGCAATCTGCTGAAACTCCATGAATGTCAGACAGTTCGTGCTGAACGCGCTCAATCGGGCGCTGAGACCGGCCGGAATTTCGCTGCAGCGCTACAAAGTTCCTCGGGCCGTCGTGAACACGGATCGGCCGATGACACGCGCCTTGTGCGCATCTTCGTGCTTCAAAAACGATCCGGTTGCCTTCGTCGATGTGGGCTGCGCCGGGGGCCTGGACGAGCGTTGGCGCCTTTTCGGCGACCAGATGCGCGCATTGGGAATTGACGCAATGACGGAGGAATGCGACCGGCTGAGATCCCTGGAGCGCAATCCCGCGGTCAAGTACGTCGATGCCCGTGTCGGCGTGGCGCGCGACCATCCCGTCGTGCGCGGCCGGCCGCAAGGCGCCCTGCCGCGGCGCAGTCCGTGGGAACGGTTAAGCGTCGCCTCCGCGCTGGCGATTAGGCGCCGGCAGCAGCGCGGGCGCGAAGAAGCGTTGCGCAGCAACGAGTGGCCCGAGCAACCCCTTTCGCCGAGGCAGTTGACGGTGGATGAACTGGTGGCGACGCAGAGTGTCAGCGACCTGGATTTTCTCAAGATCGACGTGGACGGTCCGGACTACGAGATTCTCGCCGGCTTCATGCCGCACCTTTCCCGCCTCCAGACGCTTGGCCTGAAACTGGAGATCAATTTCCACGGCGACGCGGAAGAGGACACCCATACCTTCCACAACACCGACCGCCTGATGCGGCGGAACGGCTTCGACTTGTATTGGCTGTCCACTCGGAACTATTCCATGTCGGCCCTGCCGGCTGACTTTGCCTATGGAGAACTCGGACCGACCTCGTTCGGGCGCATATTCCAGGGCGACGCGATCTATTTTCGCGATCCTCTGGGCGAATCTCCGGCCGATCTGTCCGTCGTGAAACTGCTCAAGCTGGCGTGCCTGTTCGAACTGTACGACCTGCCGGATTGCGCGGCGGAAATCCTGTTGCGCTTCCGTGAAAAAATCGCCAGGAGCGATACGGACCAGTTGCTGAATCTCCTGGTACCGCGATTTGACGGGGCCAGGCTGCCCTACACGGAATACCTGGCGCGCTTCAACGCCGATCCGCGCAGCTTTCTCTGATTCGGCTATTCTCGGCAGACATGATCTCCCAGGTTGACCTGTTCCTCGACGAGTCCGAGCTCGCGCTGGTGGAGAAATGCCTGCGCGATCGCTGGCTCACGGAAGGCCCTTACGCCAAGGCGTTCCAGGAGGCGATCCGCGCGCGCACCGGCTCAAAGCACGTGATGTTCGCGCCGAACGGCACGCTAGGGCTGTTTCTGGCGCTGCTCGGCCTGGATCTCGAACCGGGCTCGGAAATCATCCTGCCCACGTTCACCTTCTACGGCTCGGCGACTGCTGCGGTATTCGCGGGCCTCAAGCCGGTCTTCGTCGACGTAGATCCGGCCACGTTCAACGCGCGCGCCTCCGATTTCGAGTCCGCCATCGGCGCGCGCACGCGCGCCCTGATGCCCGTGCACGTATATGGCCAGGCCTGCGACGTCCAGGAAATCGTCGCCCTCGCGCGCAAACACAGGCTGATGGTGGTGGAAGACGCCGCGCAGGCCCTCGGGACCACGCTGCACGGCAAGACCGCGGGGACGTTCGGCGACATCGGCGTGTATTCGACATTTTCCGACAAGGTCGTCACCACCGGCGAAGGCGGCATCCTGGTGACCGACTCCGACGAGCTGGCCGCCCGGCTCGCCCTGCTGCGCAACCAGGGCCGGCCGCATGCCGGCACGTTCATCCATCCGTCGCTTGGCATGAATTTCCGCATCACCGACCTGCAGGCGGCGATCGGCGTCGCGCAGATGGCAAAGCTGCCGCGGATCCTTGCGGACAGAACGAAGAAGTGGACGCACTATTCCGAGGCGCTGCGCGGCGTGGGGGACCTGCAGTTCATGAGCATCCTGCCCGGGTCGAGCATCGTGCCGTTTCGATTCCCGATCCTCACCGGCAAGCGCGACGCGCTGGCCAAGCACCTGGAGGCCAGTGGCGTCCAGACGCGCGGCTTCTTCTATCCCATGCACCTGCAGCCGAAGCTCAGGGCCTCGCCACCCGCCAGCCTGCCGGTGGCCGAAGGCCTGCACGCGCGCGGGCTGTGCCTGCCGGTGCACGTCAACCTTACGGACTCGCAAATGGGTCAGATTACGGACGCGATACGCGGTTTTTTCAAATGACCGGCCAACCGTATGTCAGCGTGGCGTTCGTCAATCGCAATGACGGCTACGGCGGAGACCTCGAACAGCGCATCGCCAAATTCATCGACTACTACGGGTACTTTGCCGCCCGCTGGCCCGGGCTGTTTGAATTCGTGATCTGCGACTGGAATCCCCCCGAAGGCCGCGCCCGGCTGCGCGATGCGTTCAACTGGCAGAGGCTGGGCGACGTACTGCATGTCGAAGTTCCGGCGGAAACGCACGCGCGGCTCGCGGGTACTCGCGGCCGCAAGATGCTCGACTACATCGGGCGCAATGTCGCCATCCGGCGCGGCCGGGGCGAGTTCACGCTGGTGCTGAACCAGGACATTTTCGTCAGCGCGAGCATCCTCGAATTCATCGCGCAAAGAAAGCTTTCCCGCACGAACTTCTATCGCGCGGACCGCTGCGACTTCGATTTCGAACCCTGCCGCGCGGTGCCCGCCGAGGCGTTCGAAGGCGCCGCGCTGGCTTCGGTATTCACGGTGCACCGGCGCCATCAGAGCAATCAGCAGCCGATCTCCGCTGCCACGTCGGCCCAGGGGCTGGCGGCGGCCGGTTCCGCGCCGGAGCCCGGCGACCGCCTCGACCGCGGGACCGGCGTGATCCATTGTTCGGCGGCGAGCCGCCTGCACGCGAGGGATCGCCGGCTCGCCCGGCTCTGGGAACTCGGCGCAATTCCGCGCCTGCTGCTCGGCCGATGGCACAAGGCGTACCGGGACGATCAGTATCATTGCAATTTCTACCTGCACACCAACGCTTCCGGTGACTTCATCCTTGCCGCTCGCGAGGCATTCGACAACATCCAGGGAATGTGCGAGACGACGGCGTTCTACCTGCACCTCGATTGCTACGCGATCGTCCAGCTGTTTGCCGCGGGCTACGAACAGGCAATCTTCGCCCAGCCGCATCGCGTTTTTCACGCGGATCACGACCGCTCAGGACGCGCCGATTTCAAGGAAACGATCCTCTGGCGCGAGCACGAGGCCGTGCTGTCCGCGATCCTGCGTGGAGAGCGTCCCTATCGGCTGAATGGCGGGGGCTGGGGCCTGGACGACCAGCACATGCCGGAGTGGCGGCTGGCCGCCTGAGCAGATCAAGCTTCGGAGACCTCGAATCTGACATGACCGATCCGCAAGACGACAGCAGCTACGATGTCGCGATCCTGGGCAACGGCGTACTCGGCCTCGGACTCGCGCATGAATTGCGCAAGCGCCAATCCGGGCTGAAGATCGCGGTGATCGGTCCGTCCGCGCGCACCGGTGGCGCCACGGTGGCTGCCGGCGCGATGATCAATGTCTGGGCCGAAATAGCGCCGGGCCAGTTCGAGAATCCCGCGCTGGCGGAACGCGCCGAACTCGGCATCCGGTCGATCGGCATGTGGGACGCGCATTGCGCGGAGCTGTCCGAATTCAGCGACGAGCCGCTGCGCGTGCAGTGGGGCACCTATGTCGTCAACAACGCGCTGGGTTCACCCCACGAAATACGCGCCGTGGACTACATCCTCGATACCATGCGCAGGCGCGGCATCGAGCACAGCGTGCTTGGCCCCAATGACGTGGCATGGCTGAAGCCCGAGCCTCGTGGCCAGATTGTGCGCGTGGTGAAGCTGCCCGACGGCCGAATTGATCCCCGATTGGTGCTGAAGGCCTACGAGCGCGGCCTGCGGGCGCGCAATGTCGCGCTAATCGACGACACGGCTGTCAAGCTGGATGCCGGCTCCGCGCTGCGCCGCATCTTCGGCGGCGGCAGCGGCGAGAAGATCGTCACGCTGGCTGGTGGCGCCAGGATCCGCGCCGCGCAGGTGGTCTTCGCCAACGGCAGCTTCGCCCAGGCGTTGATCGATCAAATACCGGAATTACGGCGCGAGACGCCCCGGCTGGTGTGGGGCGCAGGATCGGCGCTCGATGTCTCGATGCCGGCGTGGGTACACAAGTACGGCGGAATCGAGCCGACCGTATTCGATATCGACGCGGTGGTGCGCAGCGTCGACCGTGGAGGTGCCTGCGGACTGCACGTCGTGCCCTATGGCAACGGCGAGTACTACGTCGGCGCCTCCTCGGGCGCATGGTTCGAGCCGGAGCCCAAGCCGCGCGTGCACGCGGTCCACGTCCTGCTGCGCGGACTGGTGGAGGAGATCAACCAGGGGTTTTTCTTCGCGACTTTCGGCATCCGCGGTCCCGGCTTTCGCCCGGTGACCGTCGACGCGTTTCCGCTGCTTGGCGAGTCCCACCTCGCAGGGATCTGGTTCGCCAACGGCACCAAGCGCGACGGCTTCACCTGTTCACCCTACATCTGCGGCCAGCTGGCCAGCGCAATGCTGGGCGGCAAGAGCTCGCTCCCCGAGCGCTTCACGCCCTCTCGCAAACTCATTTCCTACAAGAACCGGGCGCAAGCCCTGGACGACTATGTCGCGTCCGACTACGGCGGCGAGGCGCAGCATGGACTGGTGCTGCCGCCCTATGCCGTGCAGCCGTACCGGGACGCCAGGCGCATCAGGGGAGAAAAGGTCTACGACAAGCGCGGGATCGCGGATTTCGGCATTCATCCCGAGCTGATCCATCTCTACGACAACGACGAATTCTTCGCCGCCATCGACCACGCCCGGGAATCCGTTCGCTAGAAGCGCGCGAATAACTCGCGCATCGACTGCGGCCATCGCCTGGGCCGCCGGCCGCCGACAACCTCGGCGCGCCACAGCCGCCTGCGATCCGTGGCAACGCCATACGGCAGGACGCGGTGCAGAACCCGCCTGTTATTCCACATCAGCAGATCGTAGCGGCGCCACCGGTGGGTGTAGACAAACTCCTCCTGGGTTGAATGGCGCAGGAGCTGGTCGAGCATGGCGCTGCTCTCCTCGGGCGACATGCCGGTGAAATACGAAGTATGTGCGCCAAAGAGCATCGATAGCCTGCCGGAAAACGGATCAAGGCAGACCACCGGATGTTCAGCGGGCGGATACTCTCCCCGTATCTCGCCGGGATCGGTCAGGCCCATGCGCCGGCGAATCGTTTCCAGCTCGTGCACCGCATTCGTCTTCGCGAGCCGCCGCCGCATATCCGGCGCCAGCGCACCGAGTGCCGCCGCCAAGTCGGCGAACTGGGTCTCGCCGCCGGTAGCCGGGATCTCTTGCGCCAGCAGCATGGCAGCCAGCGGCGGCGCCACGAGCATTGGCATGTCGGTATGCCACAGGGCGTTTCCCGCGGCCTGCCTCGATTCCAGCGACGTCGGCACGCGGATACTGCCATCCTCATGCAGGTTGCTGATGTCATCGCAGCGGCCGGCAGTGCCGAACATCCCGGCAAAGCGCAGGAAGCTTTCGTAGTCGATGTCCTGATCGCGCAACACCATGACGGCATAGCTCCGCGCCGCATCGCGCAATGCTCCGGCCGTGCGGTGGTCGGGAGCCACGGAGAGATCAACGCCGTGAATTTCGGCAACAAACCCTTTGCACACTACGTGCAGCCGCAGCGGCATCGGCTCAACCCTCGCCGAGAGCCTGGCGCACGTAAAAATTGATCTGGCCGCTGCTGAAGCGCAGACTGAGATTGCCACGCGGATCGCGGATGATGTCGTTCACGTCATCCATCGATCTCAATTCCCGCATCGGCCGGCCCCAGATCGGAAAATGCCTCTTGTATTCCGCGAGCAGTTCCCATTCGGCGGCCGAGAGCGAATCGCGCGCCCGCGCAATCGCCGCCGAGGCGGTCGCCTCGGAGATGCGCTCCATCGGCAGCAAGTCCTCCACGCCCCCGATCTGACGGACCTGCTCCGCGAAGGAAAGCTTGCGATCCAGGTCACCGCGGATACCGAACATCTTCACCACGGCGCAGCGCTGGCCGGAATTGAAGTCGGCCGCGATGTCGTTCAGATAGACGTGCCACCCGGCGTTCTCGAACTGGCCGATGAGCCTCGGGAAATCGAAAAAGATCTGCTTCAGTCCGTTGTTGGTGGTTCGGAAATCGCCCGCCTCGAGATTGATGACGTCGATGATGTGGAATGCGCCGAACTTCACCATCCAGTCCGCGAACGATGCCGTGGAATCGACCGCGTAGCTGGCGACGAAGCGCGAAAGGTGGAACGGATGCGGCGTCGCCGGCGACCAGTCCTTGTAGTCGAGAAAGCTCTCCACATTGTCGCCCGCATGGAACATCCGCGCACCCCGCAGAAAGAAATCGGAATGGTCCACCGCCGCGCACCGGATCGTGCCGAAATCGAGCCGCGCGTCAAGGAGCGATGAACAGATCTTCATCTTGTCGATCGCGGAGAAGAAGGTACAGCCAAGCTCGCACAGTTCCGTGTTCCGCTGGCCGACCAGCTTGAAAAACAGTACCGCCGGAAGAAATACCTGCAGTACTTCCTGGGAGAGGTGATGCTGCGGATCGGTCGTGGCCCCCCGCAGCGTCTCGTACCGGCCGGTAGCCGGCTTCGGCCAGCCGCTGGAGGCTTCCATCGCGGGAATGGCCTTGACCACCTCGTTCAGTGCCAGGATCTCGTTCAGGTAGAAGAACGAAAGCAGGGACTCATGCCCGTCCTTACCGGTCAGCACCCTGCGCACCACCGGATCGGAGCCATCCAGCAGCACATCGCCCCAGATGTTGATCGGCACCCGCCCGCTGGCCCGCAACCGCGCTGCGGCCGCCTGTTCGGCCTTGCCCGCTTCCACGAGACCCGCAGCGGCGGCGAGTGCCCTGCCCTTGGCGAGGAGGCGGTCAAGCAGTGAATTCATGCCGGCGTCTTTCGGAAGGTACGAAACAAATTCGAAGTATGCCGCATCGACAGGGAAACAACGCAGCGGCGTTCCCGGCATCCATATAATTCCCGGATGAAGATTCCCGCGAAGCGCTTTCCCATTCTCCTGTGGGGCGATCTGGTCGAAGACTCCAGCCCGATTCTGCGCCGTGCGCTCGCGGGGTTTCGCGCGCACGAGTGCATGTACGCCTGGGTCTACCTGACCGAACATCTGGCCCACCGTCGGCTTGTCGACATGTTTTCCGACCTGCCCGCGGACTTGCAGCGCGGCCTCCTGGCGAGAATGGACAGCGATCTGTGGGAATCGATCGACCGCGCGACGGTCGATCCGCATTTCCAGGTATCGCGGACGATGTTCGAGTCTGTCGCCTGGATGAGCTGTCTCGCCGCCCGGTCGGGCGAAGTCGCGCCGGACTTTGTCGAACTCGGATCGACGTTCTTTACCTCGATCGCCCGGTTCGACCTCATCGACCGGGTCGCTCGCGCCCGTTTTCCGGAATGGCCGCGCCGCCAGCCGCGCTGGCTTGGCATAGACAATTCACGCTTCATGCACGACGCGACACGTGCGCTGCACGGCAACGCTGCAATCACCCTGTCGGACGACTACCGCACGGCGCCGAAGCCGGAACGCTTTGCCGTGTTCCTGTCGCGCTTCGTCGCGAGCTACGCTTTTGCGCGCGGCGGCGATTTTTCCGACTATCTCGCGGCGCGCTTCCAGGCCGCAGTGGTTGAAGATGCCTACGCAACGGTCGCCCAAGAAGTTCGCGTGTCCAATCATGGCCAGCCGGAGGTCTTCTTCTCGATACCCGAAGTGTTCGGCAGGCTGGAAAAATCCGGATTCGAGATCTTCCTGCTGGATGCCTATCCCGATTTTCCGGCTGGCGCCGCGCCCTGCCATGTGATTCGCTACCTCGCGGCGCGCAAGGGACTGGTCACTGAGGAACACAAGGTTTGGATGCGCGACCTTGGATTTGTGCCACCCGACGGTCCGGTCGCGGCAGAGGCGATCCTGCAAAGGCTGAATGACTCGGTAACGCCTGAATTGTGGCGCGCCGTGAAGAAAGCCAAGGAAGAATCGCCGGTATGGGGGCGCACTTCTTACGAAGAAACCGCGCCCGCCTGGAGCCCACTGCTGCGCAAAGTGAAAGACCTGGCCAGGCGTTACCTCGTGCATCCGGCCTGGCGCCGCTATCGCCTCGGCGGACCGCTGGCGGAGCGCGAGATCGAGCGCGCGGTAAGCGAGGAAAAGCCCTAGGTCAGGCGCGGAATACCGCGCGCCGTGCATCCGCGGAGCCGCGCATCTCGTCGTAGATCCAGCGGTAGGTTTTCTCCATGCCGTCGCGCAACCGGATCGACGGCTGCCAGCCCAGCTGCTTGCGGATCATCGTGTTGTCGCTGTTGCGGCCGCGCACGCCCTTGGGCGCGCCCAGGTTGTAGTTCCTCTTCAGCTTCACGCCGGCGATGTCTTCGACGATGTCGACGAGCTGGTTGATCGTCACCAGCTCGTTGCTGCCGAGGTTCATCGGTTCGCGCACGTCGCTCGCCATGATGCCGGCGGTTCCCGCCAGGCAATCGTCGATGTACATGAAGCTGCGCGTCTGCTCGCCGTCGCCCCAGATCTCGATTTCGTGCACGCCGCTCAACTTCGCCGCGACCACCTTGCGGCAAACCGCGGCCGGCGCCTTTTCGCGCCCGCCGTCATAGGTGCCTAGCGGGCCGTACACGTTGTGGTACCGGGCGATGCGGGTTTCGAGGCCGAAGTCCTCGCGGAAATGGCGGCACATGCGTTCGCTGAAGAGTTTTTCCCAGCCGTAGCCGTCCTCCGGCATGGCGGGATAGCTGTCTGACTCCCTGAGCGGGGCGACAGCCGCGTCGGTCTGTTTCTCCGCGGCGTAAACGCACGCCGAGGAAGAATAGAAATAACGCCGGACCTTGTGCTCGCGGGCCGCGACCAGCATATGGGTGTTGATGAGGACCGAAAGCATGCACTCCGCCTTGTGCGCCTCGATGAACCCCATGCCGCCCATGTCGCAGGCAAGGTTGAACACGTACTTCGCGCCTTGCGCCGCGCGGCTGCTAGCGTCCTGCCGCCGGAGGTCGAGCTGCAGGTTTTCCACATCGGGGAAGGCCTGATACCAGTCTGCTGTATTTTTCAGATCCACCGCGCGCAGGCGTTTGTAGCCCTTGCTGCGCAGGTCGCCGATGAGGTGGCCGCCGATGAATCCGCCGCCACCCGTGACGACGACGAGATCATCCGGGGAAATAAGCTTGTCGATAGTATCCACGGCAGGAACGGCGTTCGGGCTCAGCCCGAAACGACGGCACGAACCCGCTTGCCCAGCGGTTCCGGGCCGCACACACCCAGGTAGTGGATGTCCGCGACGCCCGCGATCCGTTCGCGTGACAGCGTGCGCCAGCAGTCGAGAATCTGCAGCCGCGCCTGGGGCCGGGAGAAAGCGCTCGCTGGAATTTCCGCATATTGCGGCCAGGCCGTCGTGATCACCAGGACGTCCACAGCCTTGATGCATTCTTCCGCCGACTTCATGGGAACCACCTTGTCCTGCAGCACCGCCATGGCAGCCGACAGGGCCATCGGGTCATGCACATAGACTTCGCGCCGATCCTCCGACAGGCGTGCCGCCAGCGCGAGGCCCTGGCTTTCCTCGATGACGGCCGTGTCGGGCTTGTAGGACAGGCCCAGAATTCCCACCTTGCTGCCGCCCTCGAGCAGCCGGTTGGCCGCCGCCGCCAGGCGATCAATCTGATAGCGATTGAGGCTGTCGGTCGCTTCGGCAAGGTCGGCCCGGGCACCGAGACCGCGCGCGAGAAGCGAAAAAGCGACATTATCCCGCGGGAAACACGGACCGCCGTAGCCCAGCGCGCCTTTCAGGTATTTCTTGCCGATGCGGCTGTCGGCTCCCAACGCGCCGGTAACGACGTCCACATCCGCCCCGGGAAGACGTTCGCAAATGTCGGAGAGCATGTTGGCGTACGAGATCCGGGTGGTAACGTAGGTATTGATCGAGATCTTGGTGATCTCGGCGTTCACCCAGTTCATGTTCAGCACCGGCGGGTTGTTCGCGCAAACTGACTTGTAGATCTCCGCGAGGACGCCGCCGGCACGCGGGTCGGACTCGCCGATCAGGATCATGTCCGGGAACAGCATGTCGCGCATCACGCTGCCGAGGGCGATGAATTCGGGGTTGTAGCAAAGTCCGACCGTGGCGCCGACTTCGCGCCCGGAAGACGATTCCAGGACCTTCCTGATTTCTCCGCCAGTTGATCCGGGCATTACCGTGCTGGTTATGTTGACAACGTGATAGTCGCGCTTCTTCTTCAACGCCTGGCCGATGGCCGCGACCGCGGACAGCACGTACTTGTTGGAGAAACCGCCCTGGCTGTCGCTCGGCGTCGGCACAATGACAAAACTGACTTCCGTTCCGAGGACCGCAGCCTCGAGATCGACGGTCGCCGTTATCCGATCACGATTCTCGCCGATCAACTTTTGAATGCCGGGCTCATCGACGGGTGCCCGGCCGGAGGCGAGCAGGCGCACGAAATCCGGATTCACATCGACGCCGACCACCGAATGGCCCTTGCTCGCGAGCACCGCCGCCAGCGGCGTACCCAGTTTGCCCAGTCCAATCACCGATATCTTCATTGCGCTTTCCTCCGCAACGGCTCCCGCCCCAAGGCGGTTCGACTAGCGTCGCGCTAGAATCTACTCGAACAACGAGCATATCACTTGGCAAAAATAATCGTCCGGCCCACTCCGCTGCACGTCCTGCTCGACATCGGCGAATTGTGGCGTTACAGGTATTTGTTCCTGGTTTTGGTGTGGCGAACACTGAAAGTCCGCACCCAGCAGACGGTCGTCGGCGTGGCCTGGACAGTGCTGCAGCCGCTGCTCCTGACGGCGCTCTTCACGGTTATCTTCAGCCTGCTCGCCGGCATGCCCAGCGACGGCCAGCCGTATCCCCTGTTTGTGCTGGGCGGGCTGCTGATGTGGCAATTCGTCGCCTTCTCTTTCCAGACGGCGAGCGGCAGCGTGGTCGCCGAGACGCACCTCATCACGCGGATTTATTTCCCGCGCATCCTGCTGCTGCTCGCGGCGGTCGGTGCCGCCCTGTTCGACCTGGTGTGCGTGCTCGGCCTGCTGGTGTGCTTCATGATCTGGTATGGCGTGGCGCCCAGCGTCGGCGTGTTGGCATTCATTCCCGCCGTGCTGCTCGCGGCAGCGACTTCCTTCGGCCTGTCGCTCTGGCTGGCGGCGCTCTACGTTCCTTACCGGGACGTCGGGCATCTGCTGCCGTTCATGACGCAGGTCTGGATGTTCCTGTCGCCGGTTATTTACCCCCTGTCCCTCCTGCCGCCCAAGTACGAAGCCGTCTACGCCCTGAACCCGGCGGTCGTGGCGGTGCAAACGAGCCGCTGGGCGTTCACCGGCGGCCCGCCTCCGAGTGCGCTGATGGCGTGGATATCGACCGGCGTCGCGCTGTTCCTCGTCGTTTCCGGATTGTGGTTCTTCCGGCGGCGCGAGGGAACCTTCGCCGACAAGGTTTAGGGGATCACGATCGAACCCGCGCTGACAGTCGAAGGCCTGGGCAAGTGGTACGTCATCAACGAGCTGCGCCATCCGGCAAGGCTTTCCGAATTGCTCGGAAACCTGCTGGTTTCCCCGTTCCGCCGCAGCGCACCCGAAACGGCCTCGACACCGGTTGCCGGGGCGATATGGGCGATCAGGGACGTGTCGTTCGAGGTGCCGGCCGGCCAGGTGATGGGAGTCATCGGCCGCAATGGATCCGGCAAGAGCACGCTACTCAAACTTCTTGCCCGCATCACTTCGCCGACGGAAGGCCAGGCTGTCCTGAGCGGACGCGTCGGCGCCCTGCTGGAAGTGGGCACGGGATTCCATCCCGACCTCAGCGGCCGGCAGAACATCCTCCTGAACGGCACGATGCTCGGCATGACGCCGCGCGACATCCAGCGCTGCGAAGCCGAGATCATCGACTTCGCAGAGATCGGCGAGTTCATCGACACCCCGGTGAAGCACTATTCGAGCGGCATGTTCATGCGCCTCGCGTTTTCCGTCGCGGCCCATCTCGACGCGGAAATCATGCTCGTGGATGAAGTGCTGGCGGTGGGCGACGCCGCCTTCCAGGACAAGTGCAAGCTCAAGATCCGCGACATCGCGCAAAGCGGCCGGACGATCCTGTTCACAAGCCACGACATGGAGGCCGTGTCGCGCATCTGCACGACCGCGATCGTGCTCGATCACGGCCGCGTGGTTTACAGGGGGGCCGTGGACGGCGCGGTCAGCCAGTACCGGACGCTCATGCAGGCGCCTAGGACTCCCGCGCCGGAGTGATTCCGTGGATGGATGCCTACTTTGGATCGGTGTAACGGGGCTTGCGCAGCGTCGCCACCCGATAGGCATCGGCGAGCCAGCGGGAGGTCCGGTCACCGAGGGCCGCGTGCAATTTCATGTAGACCCAGGCAATGAACGTCCAGTAGGCCCAGCGTAGCGGCGGCGGCCGCAGTCCATGCCTGGTCAGGGCTGTCTTGATCTCGGCGTTCAGGCGGTAGAAATATTCCGGGCTGGTGGTCGCACCCCGGAAGCCCATGCCTACTGTAAGCGCCGGAACAAACAGCGCGTCCCGCGATTTCAATTCGCGCAGCAGGAACTCGTAGTCCCCGGCCATCTTGAAGCTGTCGTCGAATGGACCATAGTCGTCGAACAGCGAACGATGGTGCATCAACCCAGGATGGGGCAGGCAGACATGGGAGCGAAAGCTCTCGCGCGCCTCCTCCCACGGCCTGCCCGCCTCGGCGACCACGCGCCCGTCGGGAGTGATCTGGCGCAACTTGCTGTAGACGACGCGAAAGCGCGGCATCGCGGTGAGCAGGTGCGGCGCCAGGCTTTCCAGCGCGCGAGAATCGAGGAACCAGTCGTCCGCGTTCATGATGCAGATCCACT
>Ga0105242_10001065_pt1 | contig 21555 bp, 19 predicted proteins | sample KBSM24metaG_FD_81521 | JGI IMG/M metagenome (GOLD analysis project Ga0105242, IMG submission 81521) | Miscanthus rhizosphere microbial communities from Kellogg Biological Station, Michigan, USA - KBS M2-4 metaG | ecosystem: Host-associated > Plants > Roots > Rhizosphere > Soil | place... | reverse complement strand
TGCCCGGCAGCGAGCCAGCCAGCAATTGGAGCAGAAGCGGCCAGTCCACGGAGCCGAGCGAGGCATGTCCCAGCCCGGCGACCAGCGTGAGCGGCACGGCGTAGGCGATGTCGGCCGCGATGATGCGCGGCAGCGGCAGCAGCGGAAAGACCATCAGCAGCACGGTGACGCCGATGGCGCCCGCGCCCACCGAGGTGAAGGTGACCAGCGTGCCGATGACCGCGCCCAGCAGCACGGGCAGGCTCCAGTGGCGGGGACGCGTGGCGTCGGCCTCGCTCACGCCGTCCCGCGCGGCGCGCTCGGCGGCGGCCCGGGCGGGCGAGAAGGCGATGGCCTTGTAGAGCGTGGCGGCGGCCGTGAGCAGCAGGGCCACGCCCAGCGTGGTGGTCATGATCTGCTGGGCCACGTGGCTGGCCGGGCCCATGCGTTCGAGCGCCCAGAGCGCCAGCAGCGCGGCCGGGATGCTGCCCGAGCAGAGCAGGCCCACCACACGCCAGGGCACCAGGCGCTGGCGGGCCAGGCTCACGGTGCCGCCCATCTTGGTGAAGGCGGCGAACAGCAGGTCGGTGCCCACGGCCATGTGCGGCTTCACGCCGAAGAAGAAGATCAGCAGCGGCGTCATCAGCGAGCCGCCTCCCACGCCGGTCAAGCCGACGATCAAACCGACCGCGAATCCCGCGAAAACGAACGCCAAGTCATGCATGGGGCGTGACTTTAGGCAATTGTCTTATGGTTTCAAACTATTGTTTGCTCCTTCATGTATATCGTTATGTGTATATGAATGCGGTCTCAGGCACTGCTGCGGCGAGGATGCTGGCCGCCCGGCGCAACAGGGGCCGGCGCTTGGCGTATCGTTGCGCGCGCGCTCTGCCGCGCCCGCTGCTGCCTCCCGCCCCATGACCGACACCTCCCAGCCCCATTCCCCACCCCCAGCCGCCGCCCCTGCCGGCGCAGAAATCTTCTCCTGGCGCCGCATCGCGCTGCCGGCCTTCGGGCCCTCGCTGCTCTTCGGGCTGGGCGAGGGCGCCATCCTGCCGATCGTGCCGCTGCTGGCCCGGGAGCTGGGGGCTTCGGTGTCGATGGCGGCCTTCGTGGTCACGCTGATCGGGCTGGGCTCGCTGCTGAACAACATTCCCGCCTCGGTCATCACCATCCGCTGGGGCGAACGCTGGGCCATCATCGCCGCGGGCCTCTGGAGCGCGCTGGGCATGCTGCTCGCCGTGCTGCTGCCAGGCGTGGTGCCGCTGGCGATCGGCTGCTGCATGGTGGGCATGTCGCAGGCCATCTACAGCCTGGCGCGGCAGAGCTATCTGACCGAGGCCGTGCCGGCCGCCTACCGCGCGCGGGCCCTCTCCACGCTGGGCGGGGTGATGCGCATCGGCATGTTCATCGGCCCGTTTCTCTCGGCCGCGGCGGTGCATGCCTTCGGGCTCAAGGCCGCCTTCGTGGTGGGCATCGCCGGGGTGCTGGCGGCCGCGGCGGTCGGCGCACGGCTGCCGGACCTGGTGGCGCCGCCACGTCCCGAAGGCGCGGCCCCCCCGGCGCCCGTCAGCCTGCGCTCCATCGTGGCGGACCACCGCCGGGTGTTCCTGACCCTGGGGCTGGGCGTGGCGCTGGTGAGCGCGGTGCGTGCGTCGCGCCAGGCGGTGATTCCGCTCTGGGCGGACCACCTGCTGCTGGCGCCCGCGGTCACGTCGCTGATCTACGGCATCGCGGGCGGCATCGAGATGCTGCTGTTCTACCCGGCCGGCCGGGTGATGGACCTCAAGGGCCGCCGCTGGGTGGCCGTGCCGTCGATGGTGATCATCGGCGTGGCGCTGCTGCTGATGCCCTTCACCTCCGGCTTCACGACGCTGCTGATCGCCGCGACGGCGATCGGCTTCGGCAACGGCATCGGCTCGGGGCTGATCATGACCCTGGGCGCGGATTTCTCGCCCAGCCATGGGCGCCAGTACTTCCTGGCCGTCTGGCGCTTCCTGTCGGACCTGGGCGGCGCCTGCGGGCCGGCGCTGCTGTCGGCCCTGGTGGCCACCGCCTCGCTGGCGGGTGGCATCGCCGTCACCGGGCTGCTGTCGCTGGCGGCAGCGGGGCTGCTGGGATGGTGGATTCCCGCAGGGCGGCCGAAGGGGCGGCCCGGCGGCTCAGGCGCCCGGTAGCCGCTCGGTGCCCAGCGCCCGGGCCAGGCGCACGTCCAGGGGCAGGGGCTCGCCGGAGATGCGGGCGGCCAGCAGTTCGCCGCAGAGCTGCGACAGCGTGAGGCCGCGCGCGCCCATGGCGGCGCAGACCCAGAGGCCGGGCTGGTTCGCGGCATCTACCGGCCCCACGAAGGGCAGGCGGTCGGGCGCGGTGCAGCGCACGGCGGCCCAGTGGCGCGGCGTGGCGCCCGGGCCTGCGATGGCGGGCGCGAGCCCCGCTGCCAGCGAGGGCAGCAACTGCTCCAGCTTGGCGGCGTTGACCGCATGGGCCTCGGCCTGCTCCGGGGGCGTGGGCGGCAGCTGCGTTGCGCCGCGCTCGAAGGTCGATCCCATGATCCAGAGGGCTTGGGCCTGCGGGCCGGCCTGGGGCACCAGGTTGCCATGGCCGTTGACGGGAAAAGGGGGCCAGATGGCCGCCGGACCTGGCTGCGGGCTCTCGGCGCGCAGGCCCCAGCTCACCTGCCCGCGCAGCGCGTTCAGCGGGTAGCGCGCGGGCAGCCAGGGGCGGCTGTCGTAGCCGGCGGCGATGACGACATGGGCGGCTTCGGCCAGCACGGCGCCGTCCGCATCCAGGGCCTGCCAGCGGGGGCTGCCGTCGGCGGCGGCGATGCGCTCCAGGCGGGCGACGGTGCTCTTGCCCTGCCACTGGATCGCGGGGTTGTCCAGCAGGGCGCGCACCAGCCGGCCGGGCCGCAGCCAGCCGGCGCGCGCATGCCAGCAGGCCACGGTGGCGGGCGGCAGGCCGGCGGCTTCGAGGGCGGCGGCATCGGCCGGGCGGCTCCATTGCGCGCCGGGGCCGGTGTGCCATTCGGCGGGCAGGCGCAGCTTGCCGTCCAGCTCGCGTTCCAGCACGCCGCAGGCGCTCCAGTCGTCCCCTTCGGCGAGGGGCAGCGCCGACAGGGCCTGCAGCGTGGCGCGCACGCCGCAGCGCGACAGGCGCGAGAGCACGCTGTCGTCGGGCGAGACGTGCGGCGCGAACACGCCGGCCGGCAGGCCCGATGCGCCCGAGGCCGGCTCCGCGCCCCGGTCCAGCACCCGCACCTGCCAGCCGCGCCGGGCCAGGCTCGCGGCCACCGCCGCGCCCGAGAGGCCGCTGCCGATGACCAGGCAGTCGGCGGGCTGCGCCACGGGCGTGGCCGTCGCGGCCTGCGGCGGGGCCGTGCGCGGCTCCCAGGCCGGGTCGAACGTGGCCTGCAGGTTGTCGCGCTTGGGCGGCGCGCCCGGCACCTTGCGCACGATGAAGCCGCATTGCGCGAGCGCATCGCGCACCGGGCGCGAGATGGTCCAGGTGGCCAGCCGGGTGCCGCGCCGGCAGCAGCGGGCCACGGCCTTGACCAGTTGCGCGTCCCACATGCCGGGGTTGCGCTGGGGGCTGAAGCCGTCCAGATAGATGCTGTCGGCCTGCGGCATCTGCTGGCGCAGCATGGCCTGGGCGTCGCCCACGTAAAGGGTGAGCAGCACGCGGCCTTCCTCGAACGCCAGCCGGTGGACGCCCGGCAGCAGCCCCCACCACTGGGCGTGCAGCTGGCGCGCCAGAGGCAGCAGGTCGGGGTGGCTCGCGGCGGCGCGCAGCAGATCTTGAGCGCTCACGGGCCAGGCCTCGCACGAGACGAAGTGCAGCAGCCGGCAGCGCGCCGGATCGGCCCGCCAGGCAGCCCAGGTCACGAGGAAGTTGAGGCCGAAGCCGAAGCCCGTCTCCAGGATGCGCCACTGCGGCTGGCCGGACCAGGCTTCGGGCAGGCCGCAGCCCTGGAAGAACGTGGTGCTTGCCTGCGTCAGGCCGCCGTCTTCGCTGTGATAGCGGTCGCCGAAGCGCGGGCTGTAGGGCGTGCCGTCAGGCATCCATTCGATGGGTTCGGACATGGGGCTGGTGGCGGGATGGCCGGGGCGAGAACGCTGGGGCTAGTCTTCCCAGCGCTGCTGGTACGAGAACACGGGCAGGCGCCACTGGAAGCGGATGGCCGCCATGCGCAGCGCCAGACCTGCCGCGAAGCACACGGCGGTGCTGACGTTGTCGTCGACGTCCAGTTCGCCCAGGCCCAGGAACAGCAGGCACACGGTGAGCGAGACGCTCGCGTAGAGCTCGCGCCGGAACACCACCGGCACCTGGTTGCAGAGCACGTCGCGCAGGATGCCGCCGCTGATGCCGGTCAGCATGCCCGAAAGGATGACCACCACGGGCGGGTAGTTCAGTTCCCACGCCACGTTGCAGCCGATGAGCGAGAACGCGATCAGGCCCATGGCGTCGAGCAGCAGGAAGACCCGCTTCAGGCGGTGCATGTGGCGCGCCGCCAGCATGGTCAGCAGGCCGGCGGAGACCACCAGGTAGACGTATTCGGGGTGCTGCGTCCAGCCGATGGGGTAGTGGCCCAGCACCATGTCGCGGAGGGTGCCGCCGCCCAGGGCGGTGACGAAGGCGATCACGCACACGCCGAAGATGTCCATGTCGCGCCGGCCTGCCGCCAGCGCGCCCGACATGGCTTCGGCCGTGATGGCCACGAGGTAGATCGCCAGGATGACGGAGAACTGCGATGCCTGGAAGGAGTCGAGCAGGGAAAGGGAGGGAAGCACGGCGTTGGGAGTGTCTTGGGTGAATGCTGCTGCCGCTGCCGCGCGCCGCCGTCACCGGCTGGCATGAGGGGCTTGGGGGCAGGGCGCGCATTGTAGGCGCGGCCCCAAGGCGAACGCCCCGGCAGGCGGGGCGTTCAGGAATTCAGGAATTCAGGAAGCGTGCGCGCCAGGCGCCCGGGGGCGCCGCCGACGAAGTGGCCTGGGTGAGGCCGTTTCTCGCAGCGCTGCAAGCGCGTTATGCGCTGGGCGGGACGAAACCCGCCGCGGCGTCTGCGCCGCCGCCGAAAAAGTGGTTTTCCATCTGTCTTGCGAGGTATTGGCGGGCGCGGGCGTCGGCCAGGTTCAGACGGTTTTCGTTCACCAGCATGGTCTGGTGCTTGAGCCAGTCGGCCCAGGCTTGCTTGCTCACGTTCTCGTAGATGCGCTTGCCCAGATCGCCGGGGTAGGGCGGGAAGTCGAGGCCTTCGGCTTCCTTGCCGAGCTTGATGCATTGAACGGTACGTGCCATGGATGAATTGTCCTGTGCGGGTCTGAATAGATGTTTTAGATATAAAAAACTGAAATTTCAGTAGTTCCAGTTTTTAAGAGGCTCTTCAAGAATGCGTGGCATCGGCGATGTGCGCCGATTTCCACAGACGACCAGAAAGCCTCTCATGAAGAACGTGCGCCGCGACTTTATCAAGTTTCCCTTTGCCGCCGCCCTGGCGGCCGGCTTGTCCATGACGGCATTGCCGTCGCTGGCCCAGCCCGTGCAGTTCCTCAACGTCTCCTACGACCCGACGCGCGAGCTGTACGTGGAATACAACCAGGCCTTCGGCAAGTACTGGAAGGCCAAGACCGGGCAGGACGTGCAGTTCAAGCAATCGCACGGCGGCTCGGGCAAGCAGGCGCGCTCGATCATCGACGGCATCGACGCCGACGTGGCCACGCTGGCGCTGGGCGGCGACATCGACGCATTGGTGGCGCACGGCCTGGTCAAGGCCGACTGGCAAAAGCGCCTGCCGCACAACTCTGCGCCCTACAACTCCACCATCGTCTTCCTGGTCAAGAAGGGCAATCCCAAGGGCCTGAAGGACTGGGACGACCTCATCAAGCCCGGCGTGCAGGTCATCACGCCCAACCCCAAGACCTCGGGCGGCGCGCGCTGGAACTACCTCGCGGCCTGGGAGTACGCCAAGCGCAAGTACGGCGGCGACGACAAGGCCAAGGACTTCGTGGGCAAGCTCTACAAGAACGTGCCGGTGCTCGATACCGGCGCGCGCGGCTCCACCATCACCTTCGTGCAGCGCGGCGTGGGCGATGTGCTGCTGGCCTGGGAGAACGAGGCCTTCCTCGCGCTGAAGGAATTCGGCCCCGAGAAGTTCGAGATCGTCGTGCCTTCGCTCTCCATCCTGGCCGAGCCGTCGGTGTCGGTCGTGGACAAGGTCGTGGACAAGAAAGGCACGCGTGCGCTGGCCGAGGAATACCTGAAGTACCTGTACTCGGATGAAGGCCAGGACATCGCGGGCAAGAACTTCTACCGCCCGACGGGCGACAAGGCCAAGGCGAAGTACGACAAGCAGTTCCCGAAGCTGACGCTGGTCACCATCGACCAGGCCTTCGGCGGCTGGGCCAAGGCCGACAAGGCGCACTTCGCCGACGGCGGCAGCTTCGACCAGATCTACACCAACCGCAAGTAAGCCTGGCCCAGGCCCGAAAGCACTCCCCTGAACCACCTCAACCGAGCCCAGCCCATGACTGCATTGCGCACTACAGACCGCTTCGGCATCGGACGCGCCGGGTGGCTCGGCCGGCCAGGGCGATGTCGCCGCGCCGCCTGACTGCCTGAAGGAGGGCGCTCACCCGGGCCGACAGGGCCCGGGGCGCCGCCTTCCGGTTTCCGCCCCCTCGCTTCTTCATCGCACCGCTGCGGCCTTGTGGCCGGCCAGCGGTCTGGGCGGAGCCTTGTCCGGCCTTTCCTTCTTTCTCTCTTTCTTCTTCTTTTTGTTCGATCACCGGAATCTCCCGCCATGACCTTGCCACCGAAATTCTCCCGCCGCCAATGGCTGGTCGCTGCTGCCGGAACGGCCGCCCTGTCGGGTGCCGTGCCCGTGTGGGCGCAGAAGTCCGAGCGCGTGCTGCGCGTGGGCCACCAGAAGGGCTGGCTTTCGCTGCTCAAGGGGCGCGGCACGCTCGAAAAACGCCTCGCGCCGCTGGGCGTGAAGGTGGCCTGGACGGAATTCAACGCCGGCCCGGTGCAGCTGGAGGCGCTGAACGTCGGCTCCATCGACTTCGGCGACGTGGGCGAGGCCCCGCCCATCTTCGCGCAGGCCGCCGGCGCGCCGCTGATCTACGCGGCCTCCACCGTGCCGCGCCCGCGCCTGGAAGCGGTGATCGTGCCCAAGGATTCGCCCATCCGCAGCGTGGCGGAGTTGAAGGGCAAGCGCATCGCCTTCAACAAGGGCTCCAACGTGCATTACTTCCTGGTCAAGCTGCTGCAAAAGCACGGGCTGCAGTACCGCGACGTGCAGCCCGTCTTCCTGGCGCCACCCGATGCGCGCGCGGCCTTCGAGCGCGGCGCGGTCGATGCCTGGGCGATCTGGGACCCGTTCCTCGCCTCCGCCCAGAAGACGCTGGATGCGCGCCTGCTGGCCGACGCCACCGGCGTGGTGAACAACCGCGCCTTCTACTTCACCTCGCGCGACTTCGCCGCCCGCAATGCCGACGTGCTGCGCATCGCGGTGCAGGAGGTGGCCGCCATCGATACCTGGGTGGAAAAGAACCAGCCTGCCGCAGCCGCCGAGCTGTCGTCGCTGCTGGGGCTGGACCGTTCGGTGACGGAGCTCTTCGTGAGCCGCGTGGGCTACGGCACCTTGCCGGTCTCCCGCGAGATCCTGGCCGAGCAGCAGGCGATCGCCGACACCTTCTTCGATCTGAAGCTCATCCCCAGGAAGCTCGACCTGCTGCAGGCTGCGCCCCTGGACCTGGGCTGAGCGCTTTCGGCCCGTCGCCCTCCGAGCCACGCCGACAGGAGCCCACCATGCCCCATCCCGACCATCTCTCCCCTCGGCAACGTGCTGCGCAAGTGCTGGACGTGACCGCCCGCGCATGGGGGCTGGCCATCGTTTTGGCCACGGCCCCGCAGCGGCGCGTGGCTCCCCCGTCCCGCGCCGCTTCCCGCGCCGTCGCCGCCTGCCTGGGCCTGGCCGCAGCGAGCCCCTCGCGGATGCGGCTGTCGGCGCACGGCTTCGATATTTCCTACTGACCGCTGTCGCCTCGCCACCCCGTCCGTCACTACACCAACACACCACGGCGACAGCACTTTTTCCAGGAGAACTCCCCCATGCAGATGTTCTGGTTCATTCCCACGCACGGCGACAGCCGCTACCTGGGCACCTCCGAGGGCGGCCGCGCCCTGAGCTTCGACTACCTCAAGCAGGTGGCCGTGGCCGCCGACAGCCTGGGCTACGAAGGCGTGCTCATTCCCACCGGCCGCTCGTGCGAAGACCCCTGGGTGATCGCCTCCAGCCTGATCGGCGCCACCCAGCGGCTCAAGTTCCTCGTCGCCGTGCGGCCCGGCCTGCACCAGCCCAGCCTGGCTGCCCGCATGGCCGCGAGCTTCGACCGGCTCTCGGGCGGGCGGCTGCTCATCAATCTCGTGACCGGCGGCGACCGCGTGGAACTGGAGGGCGACGGCGTGTTCCTGGACCACGCCGCACGCTACGAGCAGGCCGCCGAATTCCTGCGCATCTGGCGCGAGATCCTGGCGCGCAGCCACGAGGGCGGCACGCTCGACTACGAGGGCGAGCACCTCTCGGTCAAGGGCGCCAAGCTGCTCTTTCCGCCGCTGCAAAAGCCCTATCCGCCGGTGTATTTCGGCGGCTCGTCGGCACCCGCGCACGAACTGGCGGCCGAGCAGGTCGATGCCTACCTGACCTGGGGCGAGCCCCCGGCCGAGGTCGCCAGGAAGGTGGCCGACGTGCGCGAGCGCGCCGCCCGCCTGGGCCGCACGGTGCGCTTCGGCATCCGCCTGCACGTGATCGTGCGCGAGACCGAGGCCGCCGCCTGGGCTGCCGCCGAAGACCTCATCAGCCGCGTGAAGGATGAAACCGTGGTGCAGGCGCAGGCCGTTTTCGCGCGCATGGATTCCGAAGGCCAGCGCCGCATGGCCGCGCTGCATCAGGGCGGCGCCAAGCGCAGCCGGGCCGACCTGGAGATCAGCCCCAACCTCTGGGCCGGCGTGGGCCTGGTGCGCGGCGGCGCGGGCACGGCCCTGGTGGGCGATCCGCAGACGGTGGCCGACCGCATCAAGGAATACGCCAACCTCGGCATCGACACCTTCGTGATGTCGGGCTACCCGCATCTGGAGGAGGCCTACCGCTTCGCGGAACTGGTCTTTCCGCTACTGCCCCTGGCCGTGCGCGAGCGGCTGGCCGGCGGCAATCCGCTGGGCCCGTTCGGCGAGACGGTGGGCAACCAGTACGTGCCGCGCGCGGCGCAGAGCTGAAGGGCAGGGCAGCGCCATGGCGATCCATTCCATCAACCACGTGCAACTGGCCTTTCCGGCCGGGGCCGAAGGGCAGATCCGCAACTTCTACAGCGCCTTGCTGGGCCTGCCCGAGCTGCGCCACGCAGCCACCGGCACGGCGCTGCATTTCGCGGCCGGCGCGCAGCGCATCGAGCTGGTGCCCACCGAGCGCGCCCGCTGGGCCGCCGCGCCCGCCGCGTCGCACCTCGCCTTCGAGGTGGACAACCTGCATGAATTGCGCGGCCGCCTGCTGCAGGCCGAGCTGCCGCTGGTGGAGAACCGCGCGCTGCCCGGCTACCTGCGCTTTTACGTGAAGGACCCGGCGGGCAACCAGCTGGAGTTCCTCGAGCCCGACACCGAACAGGAGCAGCCGGTATGAGCGCCTCGATCAAGGAACTGCAGGTCTCGCCCCTGCCCGAGGAGCTGCAGGAGCCCTCCGACGGAGCCTTGGCCGCTGCGGCACGGCGCGTGCTGCGCGCCGCATGGCAGCAGCTGCTGCCCTGGCTGGTGCCGGTGGCGCTGATCGCAGGCTGGCAGGTGGCCTCGTCCCAGGGCTGGATCTCCAGCCGCGTGCTGCCCGCGCCGCTGGACGTGGTCACCGCCGCCTGGCGCCTGGCCGAATCGGGCGAGCTGTGGACGCACGTGAAGATCAGCGCGGGCCGGGCGCTGGCAGGCCTGGCCATCGGCGGCGGGCTGGGGCTGCTGCTGGGCCTGCTGACCGGCTCGGTGCGCCTCTTCGAGACGCTGCTCGACTCCACCATCCAGATGGTGCGCAACATCCCCGCGCTGGCGCTGATCCCGCTGGTGATCCTGTGGTTCGGCATCGACGAGTCGGCCAAGCTGTTCCTGATCGCCATCTCGGTGTTCTTCCCGATCTACCTGAACACCTTCCACGGCATCCGCAACGTCGATCCGCAGCTCATCGAGATGGGCCGCACCTACGGACTGAACCGCTGGCAGCTCTACCGCGACATCGTGCTGCCCGGCGCGCTCTCGTCCATTCTGGTGGGGCTGCGCTTCTCGCTGGGCCTGATGTGGGTGATCCTGATCGTGGCCGAGACCATCTCGGCGCAGTCCGGCATCGGCTACCTGACCATGAACGCCCGCGAATTCCTGCAGACCGACGTGGTGCTGGTGGGCATCCTGCTCTATGCCCTGCTGGGCAAGCTGGCCGACCTGTTCGCCCGTGCGCTGGAGCGGTGGTGGCTGCGCTGGCACCCCGGCTACCAGCCCCAATGACCGCACCGGAGACCTTGCCATGACCCAGACATCATCCGAACACCATTCCGGCCAGGCCGCAGGTGGCGTGCGCCTGCTGGCCACCGGCCTGCACAAGCGCTACGGCCAGCGCGAGGTGCTGCGCCACGCGCAGCTGACCATCGAACCCGGCGAATTCGTCGCCATCGTGGGCCGCAGCGGCTGCGGCAAGAGCACGCTGCTGCGCCTCATCGCGGGGCTGGAGCCCGCCACCCAGGGCACGCTGACCGCCGACGGCCGGCCCGTGCAAGGCCTGCATGCGGACACGCGCATCATGTTCCAGGAGGCGCGCCTGCTGCCCTGGCGCCGCGTGATCGACAACGTCACCCTGGGCCTGCCCTCCGCGCAGCGCGAGCGCGGCCGCGAGGTGCTGGCCCAGGTGGGCTTGGCCGAGCGCGAGAACGAATGGCCCGCGCGCCTTTCGGGCGGGCAGCGCCAGCGCGTGGCCCTGGCGCGGGCGCTGGTGCACCAGCCGCGCCTGCTGCTGCTCGACGAGCCCCTGGGCGCGCTCGACGCGCTCACCCGCATCGAGATGCACCGCCTGATCGAAGGCCTCTGGCAGCGCCACGGCTTTACCGCGCTGCTGGTCACGCACGACGTGCAGGAGGCCGTGGCCCTGGCCGACCGGGTGGTCCTCATCGAGGACGGCCGCATCGCGCTGGACGAGCGCATCGCCCTGGCGCGGCCCCGCTCGCACGGCGACGCGGCCTTCGCCGCCATCGAGAAACGCATCCTCGACCGCGTGCTGCAAAAGCCCGGTGCGCCTGATGAGGCGCCCACCGATCGCGGCTGGCCCGGCGTTCCGGCCCATGGCCTGCGCTGGGCGGTGTAGCAGTAAGAGGCTACCCAGTCCGCCCGGCACGCCTTCCAGTCCCATTCCCCTCCATTCCATTCCGTTTCTTCCATCCGAACCGTTTTTTCCAAGGAGTTTTCCATGACCATCCAAGCCATCAACGTGCGCAACCAGTTCAAGGGCAAGGTCCGCGAGATCGTGCGCGGCGACGTCGTCTCCGAAGTCGATGTCGAGACGCCCTGGGGCATCGTCACCTCGGTCATCACCACCCGTTCGGTCGACGAACTGGGCCTCGTCGTCGGATCCGACGTGGTGGCGCTGGTGAAATCCACCGAGGTGTCCATCGCCCGGCTGTGAGGCGGTGTCGCGGGCGAAAGCGGGCTGCAGCGCCCGAATCGCCTGCGTAGTGCGCTATTTATTCGATATCAAATGATGCTTCCAAGGCGACCTCCGGGTCGCCTTTTTCATTCGTGCATGCCCTGTTTTAGAACGTGTTCACGATCTCGCAGGGGATCGCGTTGGAGCGCAATCGGGATGAGTGGATGCTTCGGGTGCGCCGCATGGGCTCGTGCCCATGCAAGCAGCCGGGGCCTCCAATCGCCCGATTTCGCTCCCACCCGAAGGGCCGCGGTGTGGGCGGGCGGTCTGCAGCGTTGCGGCGCTTGTGAATAGCCGTGCTATTCACTGCGCACCGCGCCTTGCATCCCATCCCGCCCACACCGCTGCGCGACCCCTAGGAGATCGTAAACACGTTCTTAAACGCAAATGTGTTGCGTTATTACGCATAGAATGCGCTTTGTTGGTGCTCGCAGCGCCGTGTTCTCGCGCTGCAGTTCAACGGGAAGCAGGAGGGTGCTGCGCGCGATGCGCCAGTGCCCGACCTGCGCTGCCCCCGCAACGGTCAGCGGACGAGGCTCTTTCAGCGCGCCTCACTCTCCAATCGCGATGCCACTGGGTGCCCGGCATGGGTGCCTGGGAAGGCTTTTGGAGGGCGTTCCGCCCAGCCCGGATACCGGCCAACGAGGTGATGCCTGCCTGCGTGCAGCCCTTGAGAGAAGAGGGCGGTGCGGCGCAGGCGTCGTGGTGCCCAGGCGCTGGCGGGGAGGCCGGCGTGGGCGACTTGTCTTTCTGCGTGTCTCCATGTCCCTTTCGCTTTCCCGCTCTTCGTTCCAGCGCGTGCCTGCATGGCCCCTGCCGCTGGCTCTCGCCCTGTCCGCCGCATTCCCGCTGGCCGCCCAGACGCTGCCCGCCGTGACCGTCACCGCGCCCGCCGAAGGCCCCGTGGCGCCGCTGGACCAGCCCACGGCCAGCGCCTCGCGCCTGGGCCTGACGGTGCGCGAAACGCCGGCCTCCATCGACGTGGTGCCCGCCGCCGTGCTGGCCGAGCGCGGCCTGCGCACGGTGAGCGAGGCCGCCCAGGCGGCCGTGGGCGTGACGGCCGGGGACTTTCCGGCCGAGCCCAGCGCGTTCTCCATGCGCGGCTTCGCCAACAGCCAGATCAACACGCTCTACAACGGCATCAAGATCGGCCCGCCCAACATGACCTCGCGCGTGATGGACGTGGCCAACCTGGAGCGCATCGAATTCCTCAAGGGCGCGGCCTCGCTGATGTCGGGCGAGGGCGCCACGGGCGGCGCGGTCAACTTCGTCACCAAGGCGCCGCACCGCGGACCGGTGCGCACCGAGGTCAACACGGCCGTGGGCTCGTTCGGCGAGCGGCGTGTCTCCTTCGGCTCGGGCGGCACCACCGCCTGGAAGGATCTGGACTATCGGCTGGACGCCAGCGCATCGAACGGCGACGGCTTCGTCGATGACACCTGGCAGCGCAACCGCCACATCTCCGGCGGGCTGGACTGGCGTGCCGCGCCCGGCGTCAAGCTCTTCGTGGCCGGCGAGGCCAAGCGCGACAACGGCAGCAGCTACTGGGGCACGCCGCTCGTTTCCGCCAACGCGCCCGGCGTGCAGCCGCACGGCGGCATCGTCTCGGGCAGCTACGTCTCCAACTACAACGGCAGCAACCTCGGGCCCGTCACCATCGACGGCCGCACGCTGCGCACCAACTACAACGTGCTCGACAACCGCAACCAGGCCCGCGAAACCTGGCTGCGCGCCGGCGGCGAATGGCAGGCCAGCGATGCCGTGGTGCTGCGCAGCCAGTTCTGGCGCTACACGGCCGACCGTACCTGGTTCAACAACGAGATCGAGGCCTTCAACGCCAACACCGGGCTGGTGGACCGCGAGCGCTTCTACGTCGCGCAGGACCAGACCAGCTGGGGCAACAAGACCGAAGCGCAGTGGGACGGCCGCCTCGGCGGCATGGACAACCGCCTGGTGGCGGCCTTCGAATACAGCCACACCGACCTGACCCGCCCAGGCGCCGCCAACTTCCCTGGCGACAGCGTGAGCCTGACGGACCCGCAGCGCGGCACCTACGGCCTGCTGACCACCCAGATGCAGACCAGCGCCATCCGCAACACGGCGCTTGCGCTGGAAGACCGCCTGCGCCTCTCGCCAACGGTGGCGCTGATCGGCGGACTGCGGCATGAACGCATCGCGCTGGACCGCAGCTCCGCCAACGCGGCGGGCGTGCAGCGCACGGGCTTTCCGTTCGACAAGACCTGGAACCCCACCACCGGCCGCCTGGGCCTGACCTGGGATGCGGCGCCCGGCACCACCTTCTACGGCCAGTACGGCACGGCCGCCGACGTGGCGGCCAACAACATCTTCCTGCTGGGCGCCACGCAGCCGCTGGATCTGACCCGCACGCGCAACGCCGAGGTAGGCGTCAAGCAGGCCTTCTGGCAGCAGCGCGGCGAATGGACGCTGGCCTTCTACGACACCGAACGGCGCAACGTCTATGCCGGCCAGGGCGGCCAGCGGCTGGCGCAGGCCGGCGCGCTCAAGTCGCGCGGCGCGGAAACCTCGGTGGCGCTGCGCCCCGATGCGCATTGGAGCCTGTGGGGCAATCTGGCGCTCAACCGCGCGCGCTACGAGAACTACACCCTGGCGGACGGCACCTCGTTCTCGGGCAACCGCCCGCCCAACGCGCCGCGCCTCGTCGCCAATGCCGGCGTGGGCTACCGCTTCGTCGCCGGCGTGCCGATGCAGGTGTCGGCCTCGGTGCGGCATGTGGGCGAGCGGTTCCACAGCGATGCCAACACCGTGCGGCTGAACGGCTACACCGTGTACGACGCTGCGTTGTCCGTGGACGTGGCGCGCGACGTGCAGCTCACCCTGCGCGGTCGCAACCTGGGCAACCGCACCTATGCGGCCTGGGCCGATCCGTTCTACCCCGACCAGATCCTGCTGGGCGCACCGCGCAGCTATGAACTGGCGCTGCGCTGGACGCTCTGATCCGCGACCCATGGGCCAGCCTGATCCGGTACTGCAGTTGCAGGGGGCGGCCTTCTGCGCCAAAGGCGGCCAGATGCTGCTCGCGCCCATCGAGGCGCAGGTGCAGCCCGGCGAGTGCATCGCGCTGGTGGGCCCCAACGGCGCGGGCAAGAGCACGCTGCTGAAGCTGCTGGCGGCGCGCCTCGCGCCCACCCAGGGCACTGTGCGCCTGCTGGGCCACGATCTGGCCCGCTGGCCGGCGGCCGAGCGCGCGCGCCACGTTGCCTTGCTGAATCAGACCGACACGGCGGACGGCGGCCTCGTGGTGCGCGACTACGTGGCCCTCGGCCGCCTGCCACACCAGCATTGCGCAAGCCGCGCCGCGCACGCGCAGGCGGTGGACGAGGCCTTGCACACCTGCGCCGCGGCCCCGCTCGCCGGGCGCAGACTGGGCGATCTCTCGGGGGGCGAGCGCCAGCGCGTGCACCTCGCGCGTGCGCTGGCCCAGCGGCCCACGCTGCTGCTGCTGGACGAGCCCACCAACCACCTGGATCTGGCCGCGCGCGCCGACCTGCTGGCGCTGGTGCGGGGCCTGGGCATCACCGTGATCGCGGCGCTGCACGAGCTGGGCCTGGTGCCCGGCTTCGCCAGCCGCGCCTGGGTGCTGCAGGGCGGCCACCTGGTGGCCGATGGCCCGCCGGCCCAGGCGCTGAGCACGGCCCGCGTGGCCGAGGTGTTCGGCATGGAACTCATCCACACCCGCCACCCGCGCCACGGTGGCACGCTGTGGTCGTTTGAAAGAGCCGCGGCATGAATCGCCTAACGATGATGAAGCACTGGGCGGCCTGGGGCCTGGGCCTGCTGGCCGCCGCCATGGCCTGCGCGGCGCCGCAAGCCTCGCCTCCGGGCTTTCCCGTCACCGTCACCAGCTGCGGCGAGCCCGTGCGCTTCGCCGCGCCGCCGCGCCGCATGGTGGTGCACGACCTCAACATGACCGAGATGGCGCTGGCCCTGGGCCTGCAGTCCTCCATGGTCGGCGTGACCGGCATCACGGGCTGGTACAAGGCCGGGCCGGAATTCTTCCGTGCCCTGGGCCAGGTGCCCGAACTGGCTCCCAAGTACCCCACGCTGGAGAACATCCTCTCGGTGCAGCCGGACCTGTTCTTCGCCGGCTGGTACTACGGCATGCAGCCCGGTGGCTCCGTCACCCCCGCCGTGCTGGCGAGCCACCATGTGCCCACGCTGGTGCTGACCGAAAGCTGCATCCCCGCCCACGGCGACAAGCCCGAGGCCACGCTCGACCTGCTCTATGGCGACGTGCGGCGCCTGGGCACCGTCTTCGGACGGCGCGAACTGGCCGACCGCCTGGTGGCCGGCTGGCAGGCCCGCGTGCGTGCCGCCGCGCAGCCGGCGCTGCCCAAGGCGCCGCGCGTCTTCGTCTATGACTCGGGCGAGGACAAGCCCTTCACCGCCGGCCGCGCCGCCATGCCGCAGGCGCTGATCGCCGCGGCGGGCGGCGTCAACGCCATGGGCGATCTGCGCATGGGCTGGGGCAACGTCTCATGGGAGGCGGTGGCCGAGCGCGATCCGCAATACATCGTGCTGCTGGACTACCAGAACGGCCTGGGCCCCGAGCATCTGCGCCGCGTGCTGGAGTCCCACCCCGCCATGCGGCTGACCGAGGCCGTGCGGGAGCGGCGCTACATCGTGCTGCGCTACGCCGAGATCACGCCCGGCCCGGCCAACATCGACGCCATCGAAAAGATCGCCCGCGCCTTGAGGGCGCCACGGTGAGGGCGCGTACCGTTCTGGCCGCCCTGGGCGGCCTGCTGCTGCTGGGCGCGCTGGCGGTGGCCTCGCTCGCCATCGGCAGCAGCAGCGCTCTGGGCTGGCGCGAAGCGCTGGCCGCGCTGGCCGGGCCCTGGGCGCCTGCGCTGGGCTGGCCCGCGCCGGCGGAGATGGCCCGCGCCATCGTGCTCGACCTGCGGCTGCCGCGCCTCTTGCTGGCGCTGCTGGTGGGCGCGGCGCTGGCCGTGGTGGGCGGGCTGCTGCAGACCAGCACGCGCAACGACCTGGCCGATCCGTTCCTCTTCGGCCTCTCTTCGGGCGCATCCGCCGCCGCCGTGGCCGTGATCGGCTGGGCGGGCGATGCGCTGGGCCTCTGGACGCTGCCCGCCGCCACCTTCTGCGGCGCGCTGGTGGCCGCCGCCGCCGTGCTGCTGCTGGTACGCCGCGTGGGCACGCAGGGGCCGGCCGCCATGGTGCTGGGCGGCCTCGCCATCTCCTTCCTGCTGGGCTCGCTCACGCATGTGCTGGTGTTCGCGGGCGACCAGCGCGCCGCGCACGCGGTGGTGTTCTGGTCGCTGGGCGGGCTGGGGCTGGCGCGCTGGGACAACCTCTGGCTGCCGCTGGCCGGCCTGCTGGTGGCGGCGGCCTTCGTGGCGCGGCGCCACCGCGCGCTGGACACGCTGCTGGCTGGCGACGACACGGCCCACAGCCTGGGCGTGGCGCCCGAGCGGCTGCGGCTGCAGGTGTTCCTGGTGGCGGCAGTGGCCACGGCCAGCTGCGTGGCGCTCAGTGGCGTGATCGGCTTCGTCGGCCTGATGGTGCCGCACCTGGCGCGGCGCCTGGCCGGGCCGCTGCACGCGCGCTTCGTGCCGCTGGCGGCCCTCCTGGGTGCGGCGCTGCTGCTGGCCAGCGACCTGGTGGCGCGCACCGCGCTGGGCGCGCAGGAACTGCCGGTGGGCATCGTCACGGCCGGGCTGGGGGCCTGCTTCGTCATCGCGCTGCTGAACCGGCCGCGCTGACCGGCGGTGGGATGGGGGGGCTCATCAGATCTTTTGTGTCTGATGAAATGGAAATAAAGTCTTTTTGGTTTGATAGATGAACTTCTACGATGGGCGGGACTTGTCCCTCGGAGGGTTTTCGTGCATCACAAAAAGACTTTGCGGCCCCCGCATCGCCGCGCCCCGGGCGCACTGAAAGGCCGCCCATGAACTTCCAGCAACTGCGTTCCGTGCGCGAAGCCGCGCGTTGCGGCTTCAACCTGACCGAGGTGGCCGCCATGCTCTACACCTCGCAGCCCGGCGTGAGCCGGCAGATCCGCGAGCTCGAAGAAGAGCTGGGCGTGGAGATCTTCGCCCGCGCCGGCAAGCGGCTCACCGGCCTGACGCCGCCCGGCGAAACCCTGCTGCCCATCGTCGAGCGCCTGCTGCTGGAGGCCGACAACCGCAAGCGCGCCGGCCACGACTACCGCGCCAGCCAGGAAGGGCGCCTCTCGGTGGCCGCCACCCATTCGCAGGCCCGCTATGCGCTGCCGCAGGTGGTGCGCGACTTCCGGGCGCTGTTCCCGCAGGTCACGCTGCACCTGCACCAGGGCTCGCCCCGGCAGGTGGCCGAGATGCTGCTGAACGGCGAGGCCGACATCGGCGTGGCGACCGAGGCGCTGGCGGGCTACGACGGCCTGGTGACCTTGCCCTGCTACCGCTGGTCGCACAGCATCGTGGTGCCGCCCGGCCATGCGCTGCTGGAAGGCGAGGCGCCCGTCACCCTGCAGCAGCTGGCGCAGTACCCCATCATCACCTACGAGCAGGGCTACACCGGCCGCGCCCACATCGACGAGGCCTTCGCCCGCGAGGGGCTGGCGCCCGACGTGGTGCTTACCGCCATGGATGCCGACGTCATCAAGACCTACGTGGAGCTGGGCATGGGCGTGGGCATCGTCGCCTCCATCGCCGTGGACCCGGACCGCGACCTGCACCTGCGCAGCCTGGACGCGCGACACCTGTTCGAGGTGAACCTCACGCGCCTCGCCATCCGGCGCGGCAGCTGGCTGCGCGGCTACACCTACCAGTTCATCGAAAGCTTCGTACCCACGCTGACCCGGGACGCGGTGGAGCAGGCCATGGCGGCCGCAGTGGCAGGCAGCGCCGCCACTTGAATTGAACGCGTTGCCCGGGCCTCGGCAGCGGCCACAATGCCGGCCATGGAACGCTTCACCATCTCGCTGGACGACGAACTCGCGCACGCCTTCGATCACCTGATCGCCGAGCGCGGCTACGGCAACCGCTCCGAGGCCGTTCGCGACGTGCTGCGCGTGCACCTGGCCCGCCTGCACGAAGGCCGCGACGCCGACGGACCCTGCGTGGCCAATCTCTCCTACGTCTACAACCACCACGAGCGTGACCTCTCCGACCGTCTGGCGCGCCTGCAGCACGACCACCATGCGATGACGCTGGCCACCACGCACGTGCATCTGGACCACGACCAGTGCATCGAGACGGTGCTGCTCAAGGGCCCGGCCAGCGAGGTGCGCCGCTTCGCCGACCGGCTGATGGCCGAGCGCGGCGTGCACCACGGCCAGCTCAACGTGGTGATGATGGGGGCGCTGGCGCCGGGGCACGCGGTGCATTCCCACGGGCACGATCACGGCCACCAGGGCTGAAAGGCGCTGGGAAGCGCTGAAGGGGGGAGGAGGAAGGGGCCTACGCCATGCGGCGTATGGGCTATGGCGCCTCCGGGTATGCAGTTTGCTTTTTTCTTCATACAAAAGGCCAACATTCATGCATTTCTCTCCCGATTCTTCCCATACCCCCGCCATTTCGCCCCGCCGGTCCCCACTTTCGCCACTGTCGAGGGCGATCTTCACCATGTTGGTGCTGCATGCGGGCCATGCTGGTGCGCAAATGGCCGATGCACCGCCCGCCATGCCCGTTCTGGGTGCGATGGAAATCAAGGGCCAGGCCGCACGCGGTGCCGATGCGTCCTACTCCACCACCACGCTGGACACGCAGGACATCCAGGCGCAGCACGTCAGCCAGCCCGAGGAACTGTTCCGCCAGGTGCCGGGCATGAACGTGCAGAACTACCAGCTTTCGGGCGTGGGCAACGCCATCGTGATGCGGGGCTTCGGCAGCGGCGGGCATGGTGGCGACGTGGGCGTGGTGCTGGACGGCATTCCGCTCAACGAGGCCATGTCGCATGCCGATGGCTATGTCGATTTCAACGTCATCGTGCCGCTGGAGATCGACCGCCTCACCGTCTACAAGGGCCCGGTGTCGGCGCTCTACGGCAACTTCAACCGGGCCGGCCTGATCGCCGTGCAGACCCGCCGGGGCGGCGAATACAAGGACGTGGACGTCAGCGCCGCATCGCACGGCACACTGGACGCGCAGGCCGCTCTGGGCCTGAAGCTGGGTGAGGGCGAATCGCTGAACCTGGCGGCCCAGCATGCGCGCACCGACGGCTTCCGCGCCCAGTCCGATGCCGAGCGCACCACGCTGGCTGCCCGCTGGAGCCGCCGCATCACGCCCGCGCTGGACGTGGCGCTCTCCGGCCGCCTGCACGCGGCCGACGGCGATTCGCCCAGCTACCTCACGGCCGCCCAGTTTGCCGCCGACCCCTACGGGAAGGACCCGCGCGCCATGGACGACGGCGCGAAGAAGCACTTCGGCACCCTGCGCGCCGACGTGCAGTACGACCTGGCGCCCGATCTGAAATGGCTGGGCTTCGCCTATACCACGCGACAGGACTTCACCCGCTGGTTCAGCCGCCCGGTGAGCGCCGCCGCCTGGCGCCAGCGCGAGGAGTCGTACGACCGCACGGTCTACGGCGCGGGCACCAGCCTGAACGGCCGCAGCGCGCTCGCCGGCGCGCCCCTGAACTGGGTGGCGGGCCTGGAGACCTTCCGCGAATCGACCGACTACCTCTTCTACGACGGGCTGGCCGACCGCGTGCGCACCGGCCCGGCGGGCTACGACCGCAACTCCCGGCTCAACAGCCTCTCTGCCTTCGCCGAGGTGGATGCGCCGCTGCACCCGCTGCTGCAGCCCTCGGCCGGCCTGCGCTGGGACCGCTTCACGGGCGCTTGCCGCCCGAACGGCGCCGAAACGGCTTCCGACCCCTGCGGCCCGCTGGCGCGTACCAGCCACGCGAGCCCCAAGCTGGGCCTGCGCTCGCAGCTGCTACCCGGCCTGCTGCTGCGCGCCAGCTGGGCCGAAGGCTTCGCGCTGCCGAGCAACTTCGCCAAGTACGCGCTGGGTGCCGCGCAGCTCGATCCCAACGTCTTCCGCCAGACCGAGCTGGGCGCGCAGATCAAGCCGCTGGCCGGCCTGGTGCTGGACGTGGCGGCCTACCGGCTGATCTCGTCGGACGAGATCCGCACCGTGGCCCCCGGCGTGTATGAGAACTACGGCGCCACCCGCCGCACGGGCGTGGAAGCCAGCGCGCTCTGGTCGGTGCGCAGCGACCTGGACCTGACGCTGGCCTGGGGCAGCGCGCATTCCCGCGTCACGCAGAACGGCAGCGCCGCGCTGGTCGGCAAGCAGGTGGCGGGTGTGCCGCGCTACACGGCCACGCTGGGCGCCGCCTGGCGGCCGGTGGCCGGTTGGGAGGGCACGGCCACCTGGCGCCGCGTGGGCCGCTACGCCGTCAATGCCGACAACAGCCTCTTCTACGGCGGCTACGCCACCTGGGACCTGGGCGTGAACTACACGCCGCCGGCCTCGCGCTACCGTTTCTACGCCACCGTGGCCAATCTTTCCGACAAGGCCTATGCCACCTCGGCCGCCGTCATCAGCGGCCAGCCTCTGTACGCGCCCGGCGCGCCTCGCACCTTCAAGGTGGGCGTGCAGGGGCAGTTCTGATGTCCTTACCCACCGCCACCGCATGAAACCCACCCGCCTTTCCTCCCGCTGGGGCGCCGCCGTTCTGGCTGCCCTGATGTCAGCCCCCGCCGCCTGGGCCCACAACGTCTGGCTGGAGCCCGATGCCGCCGGCGGCTACCTGGTGCAGTTCGGCGGCCATGCCGGCCAGCGCGAGGCCTTCGATGCGGCCAAGCTCAAGAGCGTGCAGGCCTTCGACCGCCGCGGCCGGCCCATCGACGTGGCCGTCACGCCCAC
>Ga0105242_10001064_pt1 | contig 21571 bp, 31 predicted proteins | sample KBSM24metaG_FD_81521 | JGI IMG/M metagenome (GOLD analysis project Ga0105242, IMG submission 81521) | Miscanthus rhizosphere microbial communities from Kellogg Biological Station, Michigan, USA - KBS M2-4 metaG | ecosystem: Host-associated > Plants > Roots > Rhizosphere > Soil | place... | reverse complement strand
GGCCACGAGATGGGCCATGGCGTGACGGCCGCCACGTCGAACCTGACGTATTCCGGCGAATCGGGCGGCCTGAACGAATCGTCTTCGGACATCAACGGCGAGGCCGTCGAAGCCTATGCGCGCGGAGGCGGGAAGGGCGACAGCATCCCCCTGACGGGCAACGACTGGGTCATGGGCAAGGAGATCAGCAAGAGCGGCACGCCGCTGCGCTGGATGTACCGACCGGGCAAGGACGGCAGCAGCCCGGACGCATGGAGCACTTCGATCAAGCGCCTGGACGTGCATTACAGCAGCGGCCCCAATAACCGGATGTTCTACTTCCTGGCGCAGGGCTCGAGCGCCGACAAGGCCAGCGACTACTACAGCAAATATCTCGTCAAGGCGCCGGCCGCGATGACGGGCATCGGCATCGACAAGGCATTCCGTATCTGGTTCAAGGCGAACACGACCAAGTTCACGTCGAGCACGAACTACGCGGATGCGCGCGCCAAGATGATCGAGGCGGCGGGCGAACTGTACGGCAAGGCCAGCCGCGAGGCCATCGCCGTGCAGCGGGCCTATGCGGCGATCAATGTCGGGGCCGACGTGGACGAGGCGCCGGCGGGCCCGGTCTCAGGGCTGCAGTAACGGATAGGGATTCACTGGCGTCCCTTTCCACCACTGCTTCTCGGGCGTCAGTTCGAACACGGCGAAATGCAGGTGCGGCGCGTTCGGGTCGGCGTTGCCCGACGTGCCCACGTAGCCGATCACGTCGCCCCGCTTGACCTGCGCGCCTTCCTGCAGGCCGTCCGCGTAGCGGTCCAGGTGGGCATAGTAGTACGCGTAAGGCAACAATTGTCAGACAGTCAGGCGCCAGTAGGGCGGAACCGTAGAACAAGCATGGCGTGCAAAAAATGTGCAAGCCAAGTGGGCGTGCTTTGCGTTAAGTACAAACGAAAAGAGCGCGCCAACAAGCGCTTTGTCTTGTGCTCTGCCAGCGGCTTACCACTTGAAGAGTTCACCGTTGTCTGCAAGCGGGGCAGCAGCAAGTGACTCGCTTGCTTGGCGCTGCTTCGCGGAGCGTGCTTGAAGCTTCGCCTTCGGACCGGTCTCCGCGACGCTTACCCAATCGAAGCGCTCCTTCTTCACACGCTTGAACAATCTTCTATCCCAGACAAGAGCTGTAACCGTTTGCGACGTCACGCGGTAGCGCTGCCCTACGATTAGCTGGGCCTTGTTGAAGTTGCTTCCGTCTGGGATACGCCAATACTCGTCCTGATCGTTGGCATACAGCTTGTAGTAGACAGTCTTATTGGTAATCTTGGTTACTACGATGTCGAGTGTTACGGGCGTCAGAGTGTTTGTCATTGTTGTTCTCCAAAATGAACGCTGTGAGCTTCATCGCTTCACATGGTTATTTAATAAAAACGTTCACTTCGGCAGCCATAAGACGGAAAAATCAATAGTTTTGCTGAATGCCACTACAACGCGGTAGCTCTTTCATAAAAAAGGTGATTTCTTCGCCATACGGTTGTCCAATAGACGTACTGCAAACGGTGCAGCAACTTACTAGACGGAGAACGTAACATGGCAAAGAACACTCAAGCAGCTAACAACAATGAACAAGCAACCGGCTTTCTGGCACAACTGGCTACGCTCGCGACTGCAATTACTGATTTGTCCGAAGTCGCTGTAAAACGTGATCCGCTGATCAACGCACGTAGCAAGTTTTCTGCTAACTGCGACGAGACTGTTAAGCTGATCAAGGCAGCAGCGGAACAGGGCAAGTTTTTCAAGAAGCTTCCAGATGGTTACCTGATCACGTTCCGCAACGGGAACAGCGCAATGAAGCTGAATGGCACTGCGCACTTCAAGGTTCCTGATGCGCAAGCTGCAATCAACTTTGTAGAAGCTGCTAAAGCAGGTTGCGCTAACGGCGAACTCGATCAATCCCTGCGTGATAGCACGCGGGCACCGCGTAAGGAAAAGGTGGAAGCTGCCGCGTAAGCACAATCCCAAGCAGCAACGCAAACGGCGCCTAGTGCGCCGTTTTTATTTGGCACAAAAGAATGACAGCGAACGTCACTCTTTAGTTGATTCACCAAATACCTGACTGCATCCTCAGATACATGGCGGTAACGCAAAATCAACTAAAGGGGAACGCAAATGGCAAACACTAACGACAAAGCTTACTTCAACGAATACCTGGGCTACATCGAAATCGGCGCAACGATGACCGAAGCGCTGATCGAAGTAGCGAATGCAAATGAAGTTGGTGTTTGCGAGGTGTATGACGCGCTGCTGCGTCAAGGCATGCGTAATCCCTGCGGTGACTGCATGTAAGCGGAACGTACTCCCAGCAAGGCCGCTTTAAGCGGCCTTCGTTGTTTCTGGCAGTCCTTATTCACGTGTTTTCGGCCAATTTAATAAATAAAGAGTCACGGCAAACTTGGAGGAAACCATGATGACAACGATTACTCGACTCAAGCAGCTTAAAGCTTGGATGACAGGCCAGCAGCAACCAGAACGCGTTGAACGCAAACCGCAAGACATGAAGCTTGACCGCTTCGCAAGCTACCGCAACAAGATCATGCCCAAGCTACAAGCAAGCGGCTACGTATACTTCCTAGCCTGTGCAAGCAACGACTATCAGGAACACGAAGAGTGGTGCCATGCAAACTGCGAAGACTTCACGTTACCGCATTGCGATGTATGGCAGTTCGACAGCCAGTATCCAAGAGCGTTTGCAAGTCAAGGAGACGCGATGCTATTCTGCCTGACCTTTGATGCCCACGACATTGAAGGAGACGAACAATGAACCTGAAATACATCGTGTTCGTAAGCTACGACGACATCGACTACGACTGCTACTACGGCAAAGCGAGAGGCGGTCTGTTGATCGAGGAAGCGACAAGGGGCGGCTATCTCTACAGGTTTGAACTAGAAGCAGACATGATCGACTTCCTCAAAGAGCAGCGTGAGCGTGTCCCACTGATCCAATAAATAAGGACGAGCTGGGAAACTCAAAGAGAGAAGTTGGGAAGGGTAAGCAGAAATGCTTACCCTCTTCTTTTAAGCTTTAGAAAGCTGCGTTTGATCCCGTTGCAGCGAGGCTATAGACTCCGATCCCCAAACTTCTATCTTGTCCCTGCAGTGATCAATGAATTTTTTCGTCTCCCAGCAGAAAACGGCGTTCTCAATTTCAATGTGCTGGACGAGGCACGCAAGCTGCATTCCCTCGTAACCAGCGATCCTCAACCACACGCTACGCTTTGCAATTACGAAGACTTGTTGGGCTTTCCCTTTGAGCCAAACGACATTGGCTTTCTTATAGTTTTACTGCCCGGTCAAATGGCTAAGCGTGGCGGCAATTTTAGCTTCGTGGCTACAGCCAAACGTCAAGAGGAAGCTCGAAGCCTTCTTGCAATGCTTCGGGTAGATCAGTTCCAGAATGGTTTGCTTATAGCGTCAACGGCTTGTAGCTGGGATACCGCAATGGCACGCATACAGCACATTGGTTCGCTCCAGTATGCAGCAGTAGCTTTCACGACGCCAGAACGGTTTCAAGTGATCGCAGAAAACCCAATTCTCTAGAAGGAATCGCCATGATAAAGCTAGCTAGCATTACACTTACATGCCTTGTGGTGTTCTGGTTGCGTATAGCGGTCAGCCTGCCAGATAGTCATGCCGTTGATGTTGCTGGTGGATGCACGGTACTTTGGGTTGTTGTGTTCGGTGCATACTTCGGTTGGTTGCTGCTGCTTGTCATGGTCAGGCAATTAGGGGCCGCGATACGTGGCAAGTAGATGGGTTTAACCGGCGAAAGGGGAGCAATTGCTCCCCTTTTTCTTTTCTCACACGATTTAATAACGCGGTCTCGATTTAATAAATAAAGGCGTCAACAGAACAAGGAGATCCTATGACACAAGAACAAATTGACAAAGCAGTGGCTAAGGCACTGCTTGCACGAGAGATTATCGCGGAACTGCGCGATGCCGGGCTGCTGAAAGACAGCTACGCACCAATCTTTAACGCTAGTCTGAGCAGCATCGTTAAGAAGATGAAGAAGACCACTCCAACGACGGAGGGGAAATAATGATTGGGCAAGCACCAACGCAAGAAGATCAAGACCTGCTAATGGAAGTGCTGGTAGCAAGCAATCTGGCAGAGAAAGCCGTTGCTTACCATAAGCACGGTAAGCTTGGTGATGTTATCGGAGAGATTCGCGAAGAATGCAAATCAACACGAGACGCGGCATTACTTGCATTCGATTTCCACCAAGCGCTAAAGGAATCCAGCGAAAGCAGCAGCGTTCGCGATGCAGTGCATGCAGCGGTATTGCTTCACGAGTTAGCAAGCAAAGACGACGAGGGCAAGCAGTGAGCCTGATACTTGAACTATTGGACCGCTACTGGTTGCAAGCAGGAGTGGTTATCACGATAGCTGGTCTGTTGGTTTTCATCGCTTACCAGAAGCACGAGCTGAAAGTCAAAGCAGACCAGCTTGTAACTGCGGCCGCACTGCACAGTAGGGATCAACAACGCATTGCCGACCTGGGCAAAGAGCTGACTGACCAAAACAATGCCGTGACTGCCTTGCAAGCCCAGCAAGCAGCTAAGCAAGCCCAGGCAACAGCATCGCTTGCGAAGGCCCAAACACAACAGCAGAAGGTGGTAACCCTGCTGGCAAGTACAGACAACAAGAAGCTCAGCACATGCGAGCAGGCTATGCCTGACGTAAGGGCCATCATTAAAGGACTACAGCAATGAGGGATGAATTCAAGCGAGTTGCACTGCTTTTGGCTGCGTCGCCTGACATAACCGCAGAAGAGGCTGGAACAATCTTATGGCAACTTTTTAAAGCGACAATGGATGCACGCGTAACCGATGTTGATCTTGACGAGACGCTGCTGACCGGTGGACTGACCCTTTTCAAACGTGGGCCACAGAGCATTAGCAACAAGATGCCGATTGCCAGAAAGTGGTTGCTGGCCTATGGCTTGCCAGAAGCAGAGCTTGATGAGCTTATTGTTATGGCAAAGCTTACGAGAGGTGACGAGTGAAGTACATCGCAGGCCTGATCGCAGCTATGGCGTTGGCAGGCTGCGCAACCACTCCGCAACCACAGCCGTTACCGCAAGAAGTCAAAGTGCCGGTAGTCGTGTCGTGTATCAAGCCCGAGCAAGTGCCCGCAAAGCCCGACTATGAGAGCTTGCACGACAACGACAGTACGCCAGATGGCACGCTGGTCCTGCATTTGACGCGAGACTTTGCAAAGAGCCTGCCATACCAACAAGAGCTGGAAAGCATTATCAGCGCTTGCCGCTGACTATCTGATGGTGGGACAATGTTCCGAAAGGGGAAGCCTAATGGAACCGAGACAAGTACAAGAGCTGGCAAAAGCAACGTCAGCAGCCCAGGAACATCTGCCGCTTTGGGCGGAGTACGCGAAAGCGTTTGTCGTGCCGGTTTTGTCTTTTTTTGCAGGGATTATCGGATTATGGTTAGCTTCGTGGCTAACTGAAAAGCGCGACAATAAAAAGGAAAAAGCAAGAATCGAGAAAGAAGTAATTTACATTGCTATCTTGCTTACTGCACACCTGGAGAAAGTGATTCAGTCGTGTCTACAGGTCGCTTATGACGATGGCACTATGGAAGGAAGACCAGCGGGACAGGATGGGATTTATCATCAAGTAACTACTTCGACACCAGTTTTCGATCCGTTACAAATAGATGTCGACTGGAGGGCGCTACCTACCGAGTTAATGCAAGGTATCTTGGAGTTGCCAGACAAAATTGATCGCTTGAACAGGCGCCATGAAAGTATCTACGAGTTCGAGTTTGAGCCCGAGCATGCTGAGTTCTTCGACGCAAGACAGTATGACTTCGCACAGTTGGGAGTTGAGACGACCAAACTCATGTTTGACTTGCGCAAGTATGCACGAATTCCATTAAAGGAGCCAGTTGAGGGGGAGTGGTCGCGTGATCAGATGTTCAACGACCAGATCAAAAAGATCGAAGATAAACGACATGCTTACCAAGAGAGACTTAATGCAAGAAACTTACATTGGCAAAGCACAGGTCAATTTCAAGATGCCTCCGACTGATCAACGACAGCCATCTTTCACCAAGTGATGCTACTGCCCTGACTTGCACCAAAGTAAGCACGCACCAAGGGAATGAACGCGATTCAGCTACTCCGTGTCGAACGCGGCCGTTTGACGCAGCCATGACGTTTCTAGGGGTTCGTAGGGGACGTTGCACATCAAGCTAGACATGCATTAGGTTTTGCTGACGTAGTGGTTATCGGTTGAACCGACAAGTTGTTTGCGCGTATTTTGTACATGCTACTGAACAGCCGTGTAAGTGCTTGATTCCTCTGATGCTTTCCAGACATCAGTAATACCTACTGTACTGCTAGCGTCATGCTTCATTTGCGTGACGTCGCGTAAGTGCTTGTTTCTTCTGAGGTTTCCACACTTGTTCAAACAACATGCGAAAAAAATCGGCCTGTGAATAACAAGCCGATTCTTGATCCCGAAAACGCTTACCTGTGCTGCTTGGCTGTTGCATGGTAGGTGATACCATGCAAAATCTAGTGTCCGGTATTTTTCATACCGAGAGCTATCTCGATAGCTTGGGTAGCTACCGGAATTCCTATCTTTACAGCATTGTCCAATGCCCACTTTCCAGCACGTTTGAGATGTTCGATAGTCTTGCGCCCATCTCCAGCGCGTGCAGCGGACTCAGCTTCGGCGATTGCGCCGACAGTAACGTCGTGGTCCGTATCGGTTGCCTGTGAGCGCAATTCTGATCTCAATTGATTTAATGCAGTAGCCAAGTCAGCCAAGTTTGGTAGCTGCTTGGAATTATGAATTTGTGTTTGCTTCGTATTTTTTGCTTGAGACTGCGGTCCTTGTGCGCCGGCTTGATTAGCAGTGTAAACGTCACCTATGTGAATGGACCCTATAGTGGTTGATGTGGTAGTGTCCTGATCATTATTATTAATGGCACGTTTATAGTCACTCATCGTCTGTCTCCATTCGTATTGTCCAGCGTGATGCCCACCGAAAATCGAAGCAGTTTTTAGAATTCTTGCAATTGAAGTTTCAATGGATTTAGAAGATAGCCATGCTTTAGGGCTGGGGACATTAAGGCACGACTCAAATTCCTCTTGTTCAAACTCAGGTGGCAAGAGCGCTGAAAACAATGCATTACATGCGGCCTTGTCAACGTCAGTACTCCTCGTCATAAGAACAAGGCGTGTGGGTAGATGTAGTCGGTGGATAAATTCCGCTAAGCGTAGTGAGTTGAAGTTTGGAAGCCTTAGAGGAACGATTATTGGATCCGCGCCACTTTTTAGTACAGTCAAAACGTCAGTCAATGACGTAAGTTTTGATGGAGGTAAATAGCTTAACTTGGGTAATAGGGGATTTCTCTCGGCCCAAAAGCAGCAGCGTCGGGCAGTGATCTCGTTGTAGTGTATAACTAACCCAGTCACAATAAATCCCCAATCAATTGATCGTACGTAGTCGCAGTCTTGATTTAATGGTCAGTGTAGTTCATGAATGCTATTTAAGCAACGTTAAAACCGCAACTTTGGAGGTGGCTTGCCCTGTTCCTCGCGCTTTTTGGCGATCTGCTTGCGCCGGTAGTCTCGCCACGACTTGCGGTAGCCGCCTTCCGTATGTCGTCTCCACTCGCAAGCCGCATCACCCAGAACGGGAACCCAACGTGGGTTAGGTCCGATGCTTGCGAAGTGCAGCGGGTCTGCAATCTCGGCCTTCCATCGCTGAATGATCTGTTCAAAGGGTAGGGGCAACTCGTCCCATTGACCTGACTTCCACATAGCTTCAAACGCAGCCAGCAGCAGCAGTTCTCGCTCCTTGGCTTCCGCTTCACGTTCCCAAAAACCTTCGCTGAATAGGTTTGTTGGCAAGCCCAGGTCCCGTAGTCGTTTCATGTTCTGCATGCGCAAGCTGCGTCGTTCGCCTCGCTTCATGGTTCGTCGCTCCTTTAATAAATAGCTGACGGCTCACTTGAGAGCCACGAGGTTATTTAAGTGGAAGACAAGAACAAGACGACCAATCAGGTCGCGGAAGTCAGCGCCGAGACGCTGAACAAGCTTGCAAGCCCTGATGCCGACATTCGCCAAAGCGGCTTGATCGACATCTTCGAGCAGCACTTACCCAAAATCCCAGCCGACTACGTGTTCAAGCGCAAGGACCGTAAATTCGTCGAGGACGCACTTAACGTTGCATTCGACCTGACGGGTGGTATCCCCCGCCTGACCAAGTACGCACACGAGAATTACGGCGAGTTCATCAAGTTGTATGCGCGCTTGCTGCCAGAAGCGCAAAAGCACGAACAAGGTCCAGCAGTGGTGCAGGTGTTCCACGGCGTGCCACCTTCGGCGCTGGACACTGGCGACATCGTAGACATGGATGACCTGGACGATGAGTAACGGCGTCCAAACAGTCCAACTTGACTATGTTCCTCGACCAGCCTTCCTACCTTTTCACCAGCGGACCAAGCGCAGCGCAGTAATCGTTGCCCATCGACGCGCAGGCAAGACATACAGCGTCATTCAAGACCTGGTTGCAAGAGCACTCAACTTCCAGAAGAAGGACAAGACCGGCAAGCTGCTACCCAAGCCCAAGTTCGCTTACCTGTGCCCTTACAAGGGCCAGGCTAAACAGGTCGCATGGCAATACCTGATCGACTTCACGAAGACCATCCCCGGCGTCAAGAAGAACGAGACAGAGCTGTGGATTGAGATACCGACCGTGAAAGGCGACACAGCGCGCATCTTCCTTGCGGGTGCAGACAATCCGGACAACTTACGTGGTCTGTACTTCGATGGCGTCGTGCTTGACGAGTATGGCGACATGAAACCTGAGGTCTACAGCACGGTTATCCGTCCCGCACTGTCAGACCGCATTGGCTGGGTTGTGTTCATGGGCACGCCCAAGGGGAAGAACGACTTCTACAAGCGCTGGCAGAAGGCGCAAGAACAGCCAGACAAGTATTTCTCGCTTCGGCTCAAGGCCAGTGAAAGCGGCTTGCTTCCTGCGTCCGAAATTGAAGCGATGAAGGAGGAGATGGATCCAGAGGAAGTAGAGCAGGAGCTTGAATGTTCCTTCGATGCCGCATTCCGTGGTTCGTTCTATGGCAAACAGCTGATGACAGCGCAAAGCCAAGGCAAATTCCGCACTGTCGAATACGACCCTTGCGAGAAGGTAAGCATTGCGATGGACTTGGGTCACAGCGATGCAGCCGTAATCTGGTACTGGCAAGTGGTGGATGGCGAGATTCGCTTCATCGACTACTGGGAGCAAAGCGGCCACGACGCCGAAGAAGTCTGCGAGATGCTGGCCTTGAAGCCCTACGACTATGAGACTGTATGGCTTCCCCACGACGCTTTGCACCAGACCTTCCAGAGCAAGAAGTCGGTGCTGGACACGTTTATCGAGCACGACCTACCAGCTCGCAAAGTGCCTAACCCTGACCAGGGCAACCGCATCATGCATGGTATTGACGCAGTACGAAAGTTCCTGCGCTTGTGGCATTTCGCGATCGATCCTGACCGCTGCTATCGAGGCATCGAAGCACTCAAGAACTACAGCCGCAAGTTCAACCGATCAACCGGCACCTTCGGCAGCGAAGCAGATCACAACGAGTGGTCACACGGCGCTGACGCGTTCCGCTATGCGGTCCTGTCTATCAAGGATGACGACTTAGGCCGATCCATGGAGCGTGCACGACAACGCCGCATCAACCAACTGACAAACCGAAGCCAGTTAAATACCAGTCGATACACGCTTGATGAAGCATTCGCGGCACGAGACCGCGAAGCTGCCATACGAAGACAGAACATCGGTCGAGCGTGGGACTAAACAGATCAATTAAGTGCGCCACTAGAAGCGCACGGAGCTTAGATGGATACCGATAACTCGAACCATAACGAAGGGATGGAAAGCGGCGTCAACGAAGACGCCTTCATGCAAGACCCTGTGCTGGCGCAGTACCAGACTGAGGACGAGCAGGACAAGTGGCAGAAGGAACTGGAAGCTTGCCGCAAGGAGCGCAAGAAGTGGAACGAGACAGCAGCAAGGGCCGTGACCCGTTACCGCGCCGAAGCAGGCGCACAGTACAACGGCGGCCAGTTCTACAACATCTACTTCCTGAATACAGACACGAAGCTGTCAGCGCTGTATGCCCGCACGCCAAAGCCGGACATCAAACGTCGATTCGATGACAGCCAGGACGATGTGGCCCGCGTGGCTGCATTGCTCCTACAACGCAATCTCGAATACGAGCTGGACACTGGTGGTTTCGATGGCATCTTCAAGCAAGTGCTGTTCGATCACGTGGTGGCTGGCCTTGGTGTTAGCTGGCTGCGTCTGGAACAGGAGGAACACGAACAGCCGCCAATGATCGACCCAGCAAGCGGCGCAATGTTCCCGCAGACGCCGGAGATTGGCCGTCAGGAAGCATGCACGGACTATGTGGCATGGGATGACTTCTACTGGAGCCCTTGCAAGGTCTGGACAATGTGCAGTTGGGTCGCACGTCGCATTCCTATGACCAAGGAAGCGATGAAGCAGCGCTTCGGCCACACCGTGCCTGCGGAGTTGCTAGGTGAGATCGACTACACCACTAAGCCGGATGCGCAAGATGCGAGCAAGGCCAAGCTGGCTCCGAAGAATCAAACGGAGCCAACAGCGGACGTCTACGAAATCTGGGACAAGGAACGTCGCCTCGTATTTTGGGTGACGGAAAACATCGAGGTTCCACTCGATGTGCAGCAAGACACGATGGAGTTCGACGGCTTCTTTCCAACTCCGTTGCCACCGCTTGGCCGCTTCGATACGGCCAACACGATCCCTGTCACTGACTACCAGCTTGTGCGCGGCAAGTACGATGAGTTGGACGAGTTAAACCAGCGATGCACGCAACTGAGCAAGGCACTGGCTGTTCGCTTTGCTTACGATGCTTCGTGTTCTGAGCTGCGTGAGCTGTACACGACAGTTGGTGAGAACCAGGGCATCGCAGTGAAGAACTGGTCACAGTTCAGCGAGAAGGGCGGCTTACAAGGTGCCATCCAATTCGCGCCACTCGACCAGGTTGCGAACGCCTTCAACATCGCATCAGCACAGCTTGATCGAATCAGGGCACAGATTTTCGAGGTGGAAGGTATCAGCGACATCATGCGCGGGCAAGCCATGCCATACGAGACCGCAACCGCTACAACAGCGAAAAGCCAGCAAGCGTTTGGCCGCTTCGCATCGCGTCAACAAGACGTGGCTGAATACGTGGAAGCGCTGCTTCGCTTGAAGGCGCATGTGATCTGCAAGTTCTATCAGCCTGACCTGATCGCTAAGCGCGCCATGCCTTTGAATGCGGCAGATCAACAGTTCATTGGTCCTGCGCTGCAACTCTTGAAAGACGAACAGATGTCGCAGTTCCGTCTGAGCGTAAGCGTCGATAGCCTGCAACTACCGAACTGGAACACTGAGAAAGCAGAGCGCAGCGAAGCCATCCAAGTGATCACGAAGATGCTTGGCATGATCCTGCCAGCTGTGCAGCAGACGCCGCAGATCGCACCATTGGGCCTTGAGTTGGTCAAGTGGGGCGTTAGCGGTTTCAAGGGCGCGCAGTCCATTGAAGGTGTCATCGACAACGGCCTACAACAGCTCGCGCAGGCAGCGCAGCAAGGGCAGGGCGCACAGAAGCCGCCATCGCCCGACCAGCTTAAAGCGCAGGCAGCACAGCAAAAAGCGCAGCTCGACTATCAGGCAGTGCAGACGCAAGAGAACACGAAGCTGCAAATCGCGCAGATGCAGGCCCAGCTTAAACAGCAGCAGCTTGCTATGGTCCAGATGCAAAGTGAACGTGATGCCGCGATCCGTGAACGCGAGCTGATCATGCGTCAAGGAGAGTTAGCCGCGCAAGTCGCACACCAGCAGGCCACACAAGTTCACAGCGCTGCTATCGACCTAATGGGCCAACGTCCAAGCGGGGGCCAATGATGCCAACCTATGTAGCGCATTGCCCTACCTGCGGACACCAGCAGGATTACATACGCAGCATCGCAAACCGTAACGATACGCCTGTCTGCTGCGATGCTCCGATGACCAAAGGCCTGACCGCACCAGCCATCAGTGCAATGGCCTTCACTGGTCACAAGGGCTTCCACATGCCAGATGGGAAGCACGGCGGCAAGGGGACTTGGATTGAGTCCGGTCAGGACTATAAAAAGTACCTGAAAGAGAACAACAAGGTTCCAAGCAGTGAAGCAGCAGCGGAAGCACGCATTCAGAAAAGCCATGCGGAAGCTGCTGACAAGAAGAAGCGACGCGAGGCCGTAGTCAAGGCCGTTGAGAAGCTAAGTAGATGAATTAACCCTGCCCACAAAGCGTGGGCGATAACAATAAGAGGACACCATGGATGACTTCAACAACAGCGACGAGCTGCTGAACGAAACCACAGCCAATGTCACGGAACCAGTGGAACACGAAGCACCGACTGAAGCCGTTGAAACATCGGAACCCAAGACCCTGCGTGATGCCGTTCTCAAGGCATTCGAAAAGACCGCAGGCGACAAGGTAAAAGCGCCTGCCTTGCCACAAGCTGTCGAGCCAGTACAGGCCGAACCTGCAAAAGAGATTGACCCTATCACTGGTCGTGAGATTGAACCGATCCGCGCACCGTCAAGCATGACGCCGCTGCTTCGTGAGAAGTGGGGTAATGTCCCACGTGAGATGCAGAAGTTCTGGGTCGATCGCGAGCGCGACATGCAAGTGCGACTGCAAGAGACAGCCGATGAACGCAAGCTCGCGAAGCAGTTTAACGAAGTCGCGGCACCTTACGAGGCCATGTTCCGACAGCACAATACCAATGCCGTCGCCCACGCTAAGGAACTGTTCAACTTGGATTACCAACTTCGTTCGGGTACGCCGGCGCAGAAGGCGCAGATCATTCATAGCATGATCATGCATTTCCAACCAGATGTGCAAACCTTGTCGCAACTGGCCGCTGGTCAGCCGATGCAGCAAGCGCAAGCCCCGCAATCTCCAAATGTCCAAGAACTGGTGCGTCAGGAACTCGAAGCACGCGAAGCGCAACGACAAGAAGCTGAGATTCAGCGCGAGTTGCAGGCGTTCGCAGCCGATCCGAAGAACGAGTTTTTGGAAGACTTGCGCCCAACGATGCAGAAGGCTATCGAAGCAGGCTTCGTAAGCGGCAACAGCATTACTGAACTGTTCCGCAATGCGTACGACTTCGCGGCCAAGCAGCATCCAGAAGTGTCGCGTGTTCTAGCTGAGAGAGCAGCCGCAGTATCGCAGGTCCAAGCAGCTACGCAAACCGCTAAGCCAGTCCAGAGCGTGAAGCCTTCGCTTGCAAGCGGTGGCCGCGGTGGTCAAACACAGCCACGCCCTAAGTCGTTGCGTGAAGCAGCAGAGATGGCCTGGAACAAACACTCAGGTAGTTAACGCGTGAGGTTGGAAGCCGACCATTTTGGCTTCCTGCCTCATCCGATGCTCAGAAAGGTATGTCATCCTCACAGATGACGGCAAGCCGGTTAATGCGGGTGTCCATCTGCTCAAGTACCTTACTCAGTTGCTTGCTGTAACTAGGGAAGCTCTTAGAAGACTTGAGCTTAGGAACCATCAAATTGGCAACCGTCTTGAGGTGATCACGCAGCCTTCTAAGTTGGTCCAACATAGCCTGCTGTTCTGCGTTCTCAGCGATCTTTAACGTATCTCGTGCGTATTCAATGCTCAGCTGAAAGAATACAAGCCAATGATTAGCCGATTCGTCATCGGCAGGTAAAGCTGGGTTTTGATTTATTGAGCGAACAATGCTAAGCGTTTCCTCGACCATGTCTTGCAAACTCCGAAGCGGCGGACTTTGCTCATGCACTTCAGCAGCGAGGATTGTCTGAATTTTTTGATCAAGTTCGTCCCAACAACGGTCGAATGCGCGGGTTAGCTTAACTTCGTCTAATGGTGTGCTTATGTCGGCATTTACCGCCTTCATAAACTTCAGCACTTCATCTCGTGAGTAAGGCGTAGCTTGGAATTGAAGCAGCGGACCAGCTAATTGGGCAGGGTCTACACCAAACAAAAGTGGGCAAACCTTTCCGTTACGGCTGTCTTTTGATACTGCACCGGCTTCAAACAGTAGCCATGGAGCGGTTAAGTTTTCGGCGGTGAGGCAAAAAAGCCCAAACTGACTGCTGTGCAGACTGTCAGCAATGTCGGCAGCCCAACGTTGTCCCTTAGCGACATCGTCTGGGGTGAAGTACGGTTTAACTGACTGGATTACTTCTGGCAACCAGTGCCTGAATGCCTCCCCGATTTGTTTACTCTTTTCACCCGACCATGAAATGAAAATCTGCATCTGGTACAACCTCTTATTGTTCGTTAGACCTTTCCACCCTACATCAAAGTTGAAATTATCGCAAGGCAACTGTTCACTTGGTTGCTAAATAGAAGCAAACACAACCACGACAGGAGAACAGTACAAATGATCGTTTCGCTTTTTTCACTGATTGTGGCGCGAGGTGCCGAAGTGCCAGTTGTCGATCCCAGATTGGCATCACACGTCGGTTTCGCCTCGCGTGTCGATACACCGGACCAAGGACCAGCGACGCAAGCTGATTCGACTACTGACACTAGTGCGCTGGAAGCGCAACCAGCCAGCACGACTACCAGCGATTCGACAGATGCGGTGGCACCCAGCGGGGAAGCGTAAAGACCTCGATTAGAAACGGTCGCTAGCCAATAAGGATAATAAAAAATGGCATTCCCAAACCTTAGTGACCTCGCGGCAACTACCATCGAGTTTCGCTCGAAAGACATCGCCGACAACGTAACTCAACATAACGCCGCGCTTCTGGCAATGAAGAAGTCAGGCGGCATCGCCACCTTCGACGGTGGTACTTTCATCAACGAGAACCTGGCCTTTGCTGAGAACGGCAACGGTGGTTCGTACAGCGGCTACGACGTCCTGCCAACTAACACGGCAGACGTGATTTCGGCTGCACAGTACTCGTTCGCCCAGTATGCAGTTCCCGTGACCTTCTCTGGTCGTGAAACCCTGACCAACAGCGGTAAGGAAGCCCTGATCGATCTGGTTGAAGCCCGCGTCAAGGTCGCGGAATCGACGATGAGCAACCTGCTGAACCGTCACTTCTACCTGGACGGTACCGGCAACAGCGGTAAGAACATCACTGGTCTTGCTGCTGCAATCCCGCTGGCAAACACCACTGGCACTTACGGCGGCATCAACCGCGCTACTAGCACGTTCTGGCGCAACCAGAAATACCAAGCATCGGTCGACGGTGCTGGTGTTGCGGCAACCGGTACTGCACTGATCTCGCAATGGAATCAGTTCATCCTTGGTCTGACTCGCGGTACTGATCGTCCAAAGATCATCCTGGCTTCGCCAGCAGTCTACGCACTGTACGAGTCGGGTCTGCAAACCATGCAGCGCATCTCGGATGCTACGTTGGGCAATGCAGGCTTTCAGACGCTGCAATTCCAAGGCATTCCGGTCGTGTTTGACTCGGCTGCTTCGGGCATCGGTGCACAGACTGCTTACTTCCTGAACACCGACTACATGAAGTGGCGCACCCACAAAGACCGTAACATGGTCGCACTGGATGACAAGTCAGCAGTCAACCAAGACAGCACTGTCAAGACGCTGGTCTGGGCTGGCAACTTGACTATGTCTGGTCCTCAGTTCTGCGGTGTGTACTCGAACACCTAATCTGGTGACTTGATTGATTAAGGGCTCCTGCTTGTAGGAGCCCTTTTGTTTGCGCTGCCTGCTACTTGGTTTTGACCGTACACAATTTTTGGAAGCAGGGCCAGCGCCACAATTCCTGCTCCTCTACCTCACCCATTGGGAGCAAGAAATGGCAAACGACGTGTACCTGCAAATCGAAGGCATCAAGGGCGAGTCCACCGACGACAAGCACAAGGACTGGATCGAGGTGTCACACGTCCTCGCGGGCATTCATCAGCCGAGAGCAGAGGCCGTGTCTACAGCAGGCGGCCATACCAGCGGTAAAGCCGACCTGTCGAACATCACTTTTACGAAGCTGGCCGACATGTCGTCGCCCATCCTCAAGCAGTACTGCGCAATGGGTAAGACGATTCCCAAGGCAAAGTTCGAGTTCATGCGTGCCGATGGGAACGGAAACCCAATCACGTATTACAAGATCGAGCTTGAGAACGTGATGATCTCGGGTGTCTCAATGGACAGCGGCGATGGTGGGACCATGAAGGAAACCGTGCACATGGCATACTCGCGTATTAAGTGGACTTACACTAAGCAGGACATCAAAGGAGGAAGCACCGGCAGCACTTCCGGTGGATGGGATGCTGCTGCAAACAAAGTAGCGGCATAAGCCCGGGAGGTAGCCATGCCGCATCCGGTTGTCTACCCAGGAGACTTGTCAGCATTGTTGGATGAGGCCGACCGTAAGACATTAGCGTTACTTGGTAACGGAGAGTGTGCCCGACTACCGCAGATGCTAACGAACGTCGGTTGGACTGGACGTTGGCAGCGCGGTCCACGAGTCCTTGACTCCCCACACCTTCTGCCTGGCACTGTCATCGCTAATTTCAAGCTAATAGACGGGAAGTGGAAATACCCCAACGAACACGGCTTTCACGCAGGATTATTCATTCGGTTCGCCCATAAGGCGATCATGTCTAACGGCATTCCGTGTGAATTCGTCATGTTTGATCAGTGGACGACTAAGCGCCCGGGTGAACGTGGTATGGGTATCCTTAGCCCTGCATTCAGGAAAGCCAACCCGTTGTTCGCTACACCGTCCAACCGTGCGGACGAATTTTACGTGGTACTCGTGCCATGAGATCTCTTCTATTTGGTTGTTGCTTACTGATCGGTACTACGGCTGAGGCTCAAGTCTTTAAGTGCCCTGATTCGTATCCTAGTGCCGATGCAGTCCTTAGCATGCCGGCTAACTTACAGGGACAGGCGCGCTTGCAACCAAGCAATTTATCAATGGCGTATACGTATGTCGGTGAGCTTTACGGTGACCAGAATTTAGTCGGCCCTGACGTGGCTCATTCAAACGGCCAAATGGACATACAACAAGGCTTCAGACCGGAAGATAAAAAATGGCTGGTGTGCGTGTATGGAGGGAATGAGTGGAGCGGAAGCAAGCAGGGCGTCATTGGCCCGGTCCAACTATGGCAGAAATTGGACTCAAAGATCACGTCCTGCATCTTGAAAGTTCGGAAGCTAAAAACATCAACTGTTCCCCAACCTTGGACAGCAACTGCTGAGTGCAAGTAAGACGCGGCCGTAGCTTCGCCAACATAGGCTCCTTCGGGAGCCTTTTTCTTTTGCTGGGTAAATAGGCGAGCAGGGTAATAGTGCCACTGCATTTTGCCGCCAGTTCGACGAGCCGCGATGACAAGCGCAACTCACTTCGAACACGGCAGGAGACATACATGACTCAGAACATCAACAACGAACTCGACCTGAACGTAGCCATCGCAACTCAAGGCACTGGTAACCGCTTCGCGCACGAAGAAGCTGACGGCGTACGCGATCCGCAAACGGGTCGCTTCATAACACACAAAATCTACGGTGGTGACTTGGGCTTGAACGTCCAGTTCACTACCGAACCAGTCTTCTCGAAGAAGGATACGTACCTTGCTGGCGGTGTGCCGAAGTACGTTGACATGGACTTCATCACCATCACCATCCCAGGCGACAACAGCGTCTCGATTCACACCCCGGTTACAGACTTTCATCAGTTCCGCTTCCCTCGTGAATACGAGGCGTTCAAGCGAGGTAAGGATGCGTCTGTAGTTGGTACGCCGCTGGACATGTGGCCGGCGCTTCAACCCTCACAAGTCGCGGAACTCAAGCATCAGGGTATCCGTACCATCGAACAGCTTGCCAACCTGTCTGACAGCGTTAGCGGCTCGCTGCGCGGTTTCTACGCACTCAAGAACAAAGCACAGCAGTACCTGGATGACGCGAAGGATAAGAAAGCTGCTGCCGTTGTTCGTGCCCAGAAGGACGAACAAGCCGAACGCCACAAAGCAGAGATGAAAGCGATGGAAGATCGCTTCGCCGCAATGCTGGCCGAAGCATTGGCGACCAAGGAAGCGAAGAAGGGTAAGGCCAGCGAATAAATAAATAGGGGCGTACCTACGGAGGCGACACAACAATAACGGCTCAGAAAACACTTCTACAGATCGCGCAAGCGATCACTTCCGAACTCGGATTCCCAACGCCACAAGTCGTTATGTCGTCCACCGACACGAACGTGCTCAAGCTGCTGGCACTGATCCGCGCGACTTGCGACGACCTGCTTCATGAGCACGACTGGCAAGAACTCACGAAGCGCTACACGTTCACGACAACGAGCGGTCAAGACAACTACCCGATGCCGTCTGACGAAGAACGCTTCATCAGCGCGTCGTTCTATGATCAAAACAACCGCTGGCCGATGCTTGGCCCGCTTACCGCCGTGGAGTGGGAACAACTCAAGGTCAGCAACCTGAGCACAAGCCCGTTTGAACGTTACCGCGTCATGGGCGACAAGCTCTACCTATACCCAACTCCGGGTGCAAACACATGCACATTCGTGTACGAGTACATCAGTAACGCCTACTGCACGAGCAGCGCAGGCGTTCCACAGACTGACCTTCAACAGGACAGCGACATCATCGTTTTCGATCACCGTACCGTTGTTTACGGGACCAAGGCGAAATGGTTGGCGTCCGTGAACATGGACACGACCAAGGCTGACGAAGACTACGCACGCGCACTCGAATACGTGAAAGGCACAAACGAGCCAGCACGACGCCAAAACATTACCGGCGCGGGTGCCGGCGTTCCGCTGCTGTCCACGTTTAACATACCGGATACCGGCTTTGGAGGTGCTAACTGATGCCGCGCACTTCTTACAGCCCGCAGCAGCGATCCGCGATCTCAGTCCAAATGCCAGCGCCGTACCAAGGATTGAACACGATCGATCCCTTGCAGGCAATGGACCCAAGCTATGGCTTGAGCATCCAAAATTTTGTAGCAACGAATCAGGGCTTGTCGGTACGTCAGGGCTTTCGCAAGTGGGCGACGGGCTTGCCGGGTTCGGTCACGAGCTTGATCCCATACCATGCCCGCAACAGCGTGCAAAGCAAGTTGTTCGCCGTGTCGAACGGTGGCATCTATGACGTGACCAACGGCGGCGTCGTGGGCGCACCTGTCGTGTCTGGGCTTAACGCTGCGAATGCCTACTGGCAAAGCGTAGTCCAGTCGTACACGAACGCGACTACAGGCACGCTAGTAACCGTCAACGGTGTCGACATGCCACGCTTCTATGACGGGACTTCGTGGGGCACATGCTCCCAGGTCGCGAGCCCGGCAGGCGTCGGCCAGTTCGCGCAGGTCGACAACAACGGCAACCCGGTCAACATCAGTGCCTTCGTAGACGTGCTGTTGCATCAGGAACGTCTGTGGTTTGTCTCGATCAATTCAACTAAAGCCTATTACTGCGACATCGCACAAGTGGGCGGCGCGCTCTACGCATTCGACTTCGGCCCGTTCTTCCCGGCAGGCGGCAAGCTGTTCAAGCTCGCTACCTGGACGATGGACAGCGGCGGCTCAAGTGGTACGCAGGCCATGCTTGTTGCGATGTCCGATAAGGGCGATGTCGCGGTCTACCAAGGCACTAGCCCAAGTTCCGCTTCGACCTGGGGATTGGTCGGCACATACAAGATCGGTTCACCAGTAGGACGCCGCTGCACAACGCAGTACGAAGGTGACTTGCTCGTGTTGACGCAAGACGGTCTGTACCCGATGAGTCGCTATCTGCAAAGCGCACGAGTCGAGACAACGGATTCGTTCACGTACAAGATTGCGCCAACAGTTAGCAACTTGGTTGCCGCATTGGCGAACACTCCTGGCTTTGAAGCTGCCGTGTACCCGGGGGCGAACGTGATGTTGCTGAATGTGCCGCAAAGCCAGCAGACCAACAATTTTCAGTTTTGCTTCCACACGATCACGAAGGGCTGGACGCAGTTCACCGGCTGGCCTGCACAGTGCTTCGGCCTGTTCAACGATGCGTTCTACTTCGGCGGCACAGACTTCGTCGCGCTCGCATTCATCGGCTTTCAGGACGGCGCTGACATCAACGGGAGTGCTGGCAACAGCATCGTTGCCACGGCCATGACTGCATTCTCGTCGTTTAGTGACACGTTCGGACAGGGCGTCGTAAAGCACGTGAAGATGATTCAGCCGTTCATCGTCACTGGCGTTGCAAACCCGAGCATTCAGGTTGGCGTGAATACCGACTTCAATCTGACGCCAATTGTGGGCAGTGCGACCGTGAACCCGGGCGGCGCTGTCTGGGATAGCGCGAAGTGGGATGACCCAAACGCGACATGGGTTGGTAGTCTCACAACGCGTAATCGATGGACAGGAGCGGCTTCGTATCCAGGCACTTACGTGGCGGTCACGTTATCGGTCAGTGCACAGACAGATACGCTGTGGAGTGGCACGAGCTTAATGATGACGCCGGGAGGTCCGTTCGCATGACCAAACGCGTAATCGTTACCGATCAACAGTACGCACCTGTATTCCTTCAATGGATGCGAGAGCGCATAGGCGGCGACATCGGCGAATTCAATGCAGACGAGTGCCGAACCATCGCGCATGTGCTGCTTCACGATGACCAACCGCCAGAGATTCTGGCAGTTGTCGCGTTCAATCGGTGGAGCCCGTTCGCATGTGAAGGGAACATCGCAAGCGACGGAACTAAGCGCTGGTTCAGCCGCGACTTTGCATTCACGGTCTACGACTTCGTGTTTCGTCATGCAGGTAAGACCCGCTTCAACTTCACGGTATCGACGGACAACAAGGAAGCTATCGCCATGCATGAGAGCTTGGGGCACGAATACGTGGCCCGGCTTGCTGATGCATTTGGCGAGGACAACGACGCGTTCATTTACGGACTGACGCGCAAGCAGTGGCAAGCCGGTAAATGGGCGAAGCCATCCAAACAACAGGAGAAATAGGGATGGGATTCGGAACTTCATCACCACCAACGACACCAGCAACGCCAGCCGTCCCAGCATCGACGGCACCAAGCGGGCAAGCACAGGGTCAAGGTTTAACGCCACAGCAGATTCAAGCGATCACGATGGTATTGAGTAATGTCGGCAAAAGCCCGTCGATTGTGGGCGGAATGCAATCGACATCGCCACAGGCCGTGCAAACGCAGACACTGCAAGGCGGTACGTACTTCAACCCGAATCGGCAGTGACCGACTAACGCAACTCGTTGAACGAGAGAAAGGAGCCATAGCGCTCATAAGTAGACGAAACATTTTTGAGGAAGGACGCGCAGATGTCCAAAGGATCAGCACCACCAGCACCCGACTACACAGGTGCCGCGCAGGCGACAGCACAAGGTAACCTGCAAAACCTAAATCAGCAGACTTGGGCAAATAGGCCAGACCAGTACACGCCTTGGGGGTCGTCTACGTGGACGAACAGCACTGACACGACGGCATACAACGATGCGGTCCAGAACTG
>Ga0105242_10001055_pt1 | contig 21670 bp, 19 predicted proteins | sample KBSM24metaG_FD_81521 | JGI IMG/M metagenome (GOLD analysis project Ga0105242, IMG submission 81521) | Miscanthus rhizosphere microbial communities from Kellogg Biological Station, Michigan, USA - KBS M2-4 metaG | ecosystem: Host-associated > Plants > Roots > Rhizosphere > Soil | place... | reverse complement strand
GCACATCGCCGGCAGCGCCGGCGAGCTTGAGATCAGCGGGATCGGCGACCGGGCCGCCGCGCGGAGACGACTGCAGGCGAGCCCACGGAAATCCCGCCAGGCGCGGCTCGACGAGGCGGTGATCGCGCGGCAATGCCTGGATGAGCCGTGCGATCGGATCGGACGCACGCGCGATCTGACGGCGCATCAGCGGAACGGTGATGGCCACCGCCGCGAGAACCGCCGCGGCCGCGAGCCACCAGCCGCGCGACGCGAACGGAGACCGCTCGCGCTCCTTCTCCTGCCGCTCGAAACGCGCGGTCTCGCCGATCACCGTGCGGCACTCGCCGCACTCGCGCAGGTGAGCGGCGATGGCCGGGATCTCTCCGCGCGGGAGCGTGCCGTCAAGAAAGGCAGCCATGGTCTGTGCTCCCGGATGACGCGGCACGTCGTCGTTCATGGCGCCTCCGTCTGTTCGTTCCGCGTCTCATCGCCCGGTATGGACGGACGGACTCCCGGATTTCCGATATCGAAGCGAATGAAAACTTCATCCCGTCCGATGAGATCGTCGACGTCGCCCGAGGTGATCCCGGCGCGCTCGAGCTCCCGCCGGATCTCGCGCATGTTCCGTTCGATCCGGCGATAGGTGAGCTTCTGGTCAAGCGCCAGCGCGCGCGCGATCTGGGCCACGCTCATGCCCTGCTCGAAGCGGAGCTGCAGAATCAGTTGATCTTCCTCGGCGAATCGCGCCAGCGCCGCCGACATCATCGTCGACAGTTGCTGCGATGCGCGGCGGCGCTCGTCGGTCAGGATCGGGTGGTCGGCATCGGCCGGCCGCGACAGCGACTCCGGCGCGGCGTCATCGAGAGGGATGGTGCGCCGCCGGGGCGCCCGTGTGGGAAGCTTCGCGGCGAGCTCCTGCAGCGACTCGCGGGTGATCCCGTCGTGTTTCGATCGAAGCAGGACGAGCGCTTCATCGATCGTGCGCCCGTCGCGGAGCACGATCTCCTCGAGCTCCAGCGCGAGCGCGCCGAGCCGCTTCGCTTCCGCCGAGGCGTGCCACTTTCCCCACTCGTGGATGCGATAGTCGAGCGCCATCCGCTGCACGACGATGCTGATGTACGTGCGGAAGCTGCTGCGCTGCTCGTACGCGCGCAGCACGGCATAGTCGTTCTCCACGAGGCGGAGTTTGACGACCGCCGCGAGCTCCTCGGCATCGATCGGATCGAGCCGGTGGCGGTGCGCCGCAAACCGGATGGCGCGCTCGATGATCCCCAGGTTGTCAGTCAGCAGCTCGCGAGCTTCCAGGACCCGGACTCCTTCTCTCTGCAATTAAGGAGTGTCGCCCGGGGGCCGATCCATACCCGGAGCCGCGCAAACGCGCGGAACCCGCGACTCCGTGAGCGCGCGCCGGAAATCGTGTTCGGCGTCCGTCCATGGCCGGTGGAGGTATTTGAACCATGAAACATGTTCTGGTGTTCTTGATCGCAACGTGGGCCGCGGTAGCGGCAGCGCAGCCGGCAACCACCGTCTCTACGGATAACAAGCCCGTCGTCATCGCCCCGCCGAAATGCACGATTACGACGACCGACGTCGAAGGAGTCGCGGACAATTTCGGCGGAGGCATCGATCTCACGTCGCTCAGTCCGGCGTTGACGGCCTTTCTCAATGCCAATCCGCCGCGCTCGCAGTACGACCAGCCGGGCTGCGACGTGCACTTCGGCGAGAGTTTTCACTTGTGCACGTGCGAGACATGCGGCGCACGCCTGGAGATCATCGTGCGCAAATGCGGAACGCCCTCGACTGCCCAGAACAACGACGGCTTCGTCGTGGGAGTGGCGCCGTTCGGGGCGGGGCAGAGGGTGGTCGACGGATTGGTCTGGGCTCCCGGCGACCCGGCAACGAAGACCCTGATCATCCCGTTGCCCTTCGCGAAACTCAACCAGGTGCTCTGCGGCAATCACACGGATTGGCTGGACGTCTATTTCCAGGACGACACGATCGTCGACTCGATGAAGCTGATCGTTCAGCATCCGTGAGTGACGTCAGCCGGGCCCAGGCCCGGCTGCGTTCGCCGAGTGCAGCCTGCTCGTGACGTTCAAGTGAAACGTGGACGAAGGGCCGATCTTTCTCGCGACACCGAGACGTGCGCCGAACTCATAGTAGATGAATTCGACGATGCGTCCCGCGCCATTTCGCCGGAAACGGCCTTCGCCGTCGAATGCGATGGTGGCGAGAGCGCTGTCGCCGATCGACGCGAGCACACTCCGTTGGCCGCCGCCGTAGCTCACCAACAGAGAACCCTCGCGCTCGATCCGCACGGCCAGGTCCGGCCGCTCGTCGAAACGGTATTCACCGGCATATTCATCGAACAAACCCTCCCGCACCTTCCTCATGAACTGCGGCGAGGGTTGTAATCGCAGAAACTCTTCGCGAACATCGCGGGGCAAATTCCGGCGAATTGCGATGCGCGCGGAGTAGAGCCGCTTTCCCACAGTGCCTCTGGGAATGCCCAGGATGCCGGCGATCTCGTCGATCTTCCTGCCGAGGAAGTAGAAGAGGACCACAACGCGATGTTCCGGCTCCGAGAGTCTGGACATCGCCGTCGCGAGCAATCGCTGCTTTTCGCGGTGCTCGAAACGGAATTCGGTCAGTGCTCGAAGTTTCCGCTCGCACAGCGGTTCGGTGCCGCGATTCTTTCGTCTGCGGCGATTGCACTGCGTCGCGACGAGCCGCTTCAACCAGGCTCCGAACGCCGCCGGATCGCGCAGTTGCCGCAGCTTCAGCCAGGCCGTGATGAACGCGTCCTGAGTCACGTCCTTCGCTTCTTCAGGATCGTCGAGCCATTGCAGCGACCAGCCGAAGGCCGGCTCCTCGAACCGGCGGACCAATTCCGCGAATGCGGCGTGTTGCTGATCGACCGGCAAGTCGTCGTTTCTCGCCCGGTCGACGATCGCGGCGATGTCACCGTTCATAGGTCACGCTCCCGGCCCGCAAGAAAGAATCGCTTGCGACCCAGGGCGACGACGCTGGCGAGAACGAGCGGGAGGATCTCGCTCGTGATGTAGCGCGGCTGCCCCCACCGGACGTGCGTCGCCATCGCGCCGAGCATGACCACGATGATCATGACCGCTCCGGCAAACGCGAACCGGCGGACGAACAGCAGGAGCGCCGCGGCGACTTCGATGACACCGATGAAGATCCGGAACGGCACCGGATAGTGCCACGCCCGAAATGCTCTGGCCCAGCCACTGTCATTCGAGAACTTCGCGAACCCTTGCCGCAGGAACACATACGCCAGGAATACCGTGATGATCCAGAGTACCGCTTCCCGGGCGATCGCAGCGCGTCGATTCTGCATGACGCCCTCCTTCCGGTAGAAGGAGCCATGAAGCGTCGAAAAGTTTCCGGCCGGCGGGAATCAGGCGCCGCCTGATGCAGAGCGGGCAATCTGCCACGCCTGAAACAGGCGCTTGTAATAAGTGCGCGTAATCCGTCTCCAGACATAGAACGCCGTGCCGGCCAGGGCCAAGCCCACGAGCGCAGTGGCCGCGAGCACTGAGAACCCCACGTTGCACTTCGCAAGCAGGACGATCGTCGCAAGCGTCCCGATGGCAAGGTTGACGCCGGTCGCGCGCGCAATCCGCAACCGGCTTCTCACATACTCGAGAAACGACGACATGTTTTCGCCGTGCTGCATGACGAACAGTCGCGCGCGCGGTACGGAAAAGTACTTCTTCTTGATCACGTTCCGCCGGATGCGTTTATCGATCGGGGAGAACAGCGAGTCCGTGAGCCGGTCCATCAACACGCCGGCCGTATACGCCGCCGCAACGATAAAGCCGATGACCAGCCCGCTCGAGTCCTGGGCGAGAGACAGCAGCTCGGATAATGCCGTCCTGCTGCTTCCGGCGATGACAAAGATCGCAATCCATGCCACCGCCTGGATGCCGACGACAAGGAGCTCAGCGACGAGTGCGGTGGTGCCCATCTCTATCGTTCTGCATTCATCGATATTCTGGCCACCGCGGCATCGAGAATCTGAATCAACCTGGCGGCGTTGGCGTCGCTTCTTCCTTCACGCAAGGCGGCGCGTGCCTGCGGAATGGTCAACCATTGAGGATCTCGCCCGGCTTCGTGCCGGCCTCCGTCGGATGTTACTGCAAGAAGGTACGCGACGACAGTCACTTCTTCGCCCGCCTTGATTTGCGTGTACTCGCCGAGCGGCATCGGATCGACATGGCCGGCAACGCCAGCCTCCTCGCTCGCTTCGCGAGCGGCGGCTTCGGGACCGCTCTCGTACTTCTTGATCTTTCCTTTTGGAAATATCCAGTGATCTCCCGTCACGGTGCGAACGAGCTTGAGCTCGACCTCGTTGTCACATCGGTAACATACCGCCGCCGCGGATTGTCTCGAACGCCGGGGTTGCATTGAGAAGAGTGTACATGGCAACCACGGAGTGACCTGGCTATGCCGGTTGAACCAGCGAGTGTTCGCGGATAAACGCTACCGCTTCATTGATTCCCGGATTGAGACCCGTGAATGTGAAAGCCCAGTGCCCCCAGCCAAGCCGGTTGTTGGCAAATGCCCACCGTCTTTTCGCTGCCGAGACGCGGGAGAGCACGCGATCGGGGTCGTGGAAAGTGAACGCCAGAAAATCGTTCCCTCTGACGGTGATTACGGCGTATGTCTTGACTTCGCTCCAGGGAATGACGCCTACGGTGCCGCCGGGAAAGGCGATCCCGCCTCGATCGAACACGAAAGGAACGCCGCCGGTCAGTAAGCGCTTCACGGCAATGAGCCCACACAGAAGGAAGAAGCCGGCGCCGGCCCAACCGGCTATGCGATAGACGATGTCGCCGGTCGTAGCGGCCATGTACCATGACCCGGCAACCAGTACACAACTAACGGTCATCAGGGCCAGTTGTGCCTGGCGGGAATAGCGAAACTCCAGTCGTTCGGACATATCAGCGCTCACGTGGCATGTGTCGGCGTGCCCGCGCGAGTGACCGCAATCGCCTGAATGAGAACTGCTGTCCAATCGTCATCGAGAGCGGGCTGGCTGGCGCTTCTTACGGATGCAAAAAGGAAATCGAGCAGATCACCCGGATTCTTCGCTGCAGCGGTTACAAGATGTGCGAAAGCCTCGTAACCGAGCGGGTCACCTGCGACAGTCGGCGCTTCGGGCAGCCCGTCGGTCAGGAGTAGCAACCTCTCGCCGGGGTGCAGTGTAAGCATCATGGATTCATAGGCAACTTGTGACCGCGTTCCGAGCGGAAGCCTGGGTCCGGACACAGAGAGCGGTTCTACACTACCGGCCTCGCCCAAGAGATAGGGGTCAGGCAATCCAGCGTTGGCCAGTTCCAAGGTGCCGGTGCGCGGTTCGAAGCGTGCATAGGCGAGCGCGACAAACTCACGAGGGGCAAGCTCGCCGTGAAGCTTATGGTTCAACTCAGTCAATGTCGCAGCGGGCCTGCGCCCTTCAGCGATGAGAGGGAGAACCGCCTTCACTGACGCCATGATCAGGCTCGCTCCGATGCCTTTACCAGAAACGTCGGCTACAACGATGCCGAGCGCGCCATCGGATTGGTGGAACACGTCGTAAAAATCGCCGGCCACGACATGCGCGGCAAGGTTGCGGGCGTTAATACAGTAACCTTCGCCGCTCAGCAATTCGGGCGGCAGGAGCCGCCTCTGAATCGAGCGCGCCAGTTCGAGCTCTTTTTCGGCGAACTCCTGTTCCTTGATTCGCTCGATGGATTCTCGCAACCGCTGGCGCATGACGTGGAACGAGTAGAAGAGCAGGCCGATCACGATGGAAATAACGCCGCTGATTACAAGCGCGAGCCACAGATCGCGTCCGCTCAGGTGAAACGGCATGACACCCAGCGCTTCCAATACCGCAGTAGTGGCCACGAACGCGACGATGCCGGCAACAAAATAAATCGGAACGCCGACCAGTTTGTCGGACACGAAATGACGGCGCCGGATCCGATCACCCACCACGACGTCCAGCGAATGGCTAAAGACGTAGGTGGCCAACCCTGCAACCGCACCGTACAGCGCGAGACGGTACCCCCACAACTCTTGTCGAACGATGAAGATCAGGAAGAAGAAGGCGACGCCAATCGACATCGAGATCGCCGCGTTGCGTGCGATCTCGACCGCCGAGGTCCTTCGCGAGGCTGAATCCGCCATCGGCATATCGTACCCGGTGACGATGCCACTTTGTGATCGCTAACGCTTACCGCCCGCGCGACTGCGAATCAAATTGTGCGATCAGCCGTTTCGGCGCAACGCAACGCCATGACAGTTCGACGATATCCGCAACCTCGTGCCTGGTGGCGGTTGACAGACGAAGCAGAACGGCTGGATAGGGGCGATAGTGATCCGTAAGGAAGAAGATGTCGGGTTTCGCTCGCATGAGAATCTCGCGCTCATCGAAGCCGACTCGGAACGCGACAGAATCGCCGTCTTCCCGAAGCCTTGCCATGAACTTCGACTTCACCCGCAGCGCCGCTGTGCCGTACGACGTGCCTTCCTCAACGCCGGGAAGGGTCGAGGCCAGTTCACGAACGGTCTCAAAAGTGACCGTTTCCGATCGACTCTTCCGTTTCTTCTGTTGCCTCACGGCCTCAGCGCATCGATCTTCTTCTGCAGTTGCTCGCACGGCGTGCCGGTGCCGCCGGTGAGGGCGCGTTCCCATGACCCGTACATCGGGTTCGGGACCATGAACCACTTCGTGCCCCACCAGCTCTCCTTGGCCCGGACGATCTCGTAGCGTTCGGCGACGCTCTTGTCGCGCGCGTTCGCGAAGTCGTTCAGGTCGTCGCCGGCGAGAAGGAGCACGCGGTAGCTCGCGGCGACATGCGCGCGGCGCGGTCCCTTGTCGCTCGTCTTCCACTCTTCACGCTCGCCGCGCACGAGGACCGTGTCGACGTTGGAATCGAGCGGGAAGCCGAGTCTCTCGATGCGCAGGCGCGTGCCCGCTTCCTCGTCCGCGTCGCGATTCGTGACGTAGAAGACCGTCACGCCGCGGCTCTTCGCGTACGCGAGAAACTCCGCGGCGCCGGGCACCGCGTCCGTGCTCGCCTCGGCGACCCACGCGTCCCACATCGCGTCATCCCACGTCTTTCCCTGCCGGAGCACGCGCGTCTCATAGGGCGTGTTATCGAAGACCGTGTCGTCGGAGTCGACGATGATCGCCGGCGGCTGCGAGGGATCGCTCGTTCCTTCTTCGGCATTCCACGACGGATCGGCGAGCGCCGCATCGAGCGATCTCCGCGCGCCCGCGAACGTCGCCAGCGCCACGGCGCGATACTCCGCGGCCTTCTGCACCCAGACCGTCGAGCTCACGATCGCGATGCCGGGATTGCAAGGCGGTGTGACGGCGGCGACGGGAGTGGGAGCCGGCGCGGGAGCTGCCGCGGGCGGCGTGGGTGTGGTTGCGCAGGCGAGGGTGGTGAGCAGGATGAAAGCGCCGCAAAGACATTTCATAGCGCGCACATTGTGTCAAAGAAAGAAAAAGGCCGCTCGTGAAGAGCGGCCTTTTTCGGCGGAGTGCGACTTGCTGCTTAGAAGTTGACGCGGAGTCCGAGGCGTCCCTGCCACCGCGAGCCGAGGTTCGCGGTCGAGAACTGGTTGCCCGGGGTGAGCCGGTTGGCGGCCGCCTCGCGGTACACCGGCTTTCCGGACGTCGGATCCTGTCCGGAATAGGTGATGGGGAAGTACGTGCTGTTCACGACGAACCTCTGCACGCCCGCTTCCTTGTCGAAGATGTTGAGCACGTTGAGCACGTCTGCCTGGACGAGGAGGCGCGCCGAATACAGCGGCGGCAGACCGATCTCGTAGTGGAAATCGAGCCGGCGCGTCCACGGCTGCCGGATGTTGTTTCTGTCCAGGATGCTCCCGCTCGTGGGGTCGACACCGACCGACTTCAGGAAGTCGTAGAACTTGGTCACGTCGAGCGGAGTCTGTGTGGCCGTGGCGGTGCGGCACGGTCCCGCGGCCGTCGGCGCCGAGGTAGCGGTCGACGGGCACAGGATCAGGTTGTTCGCACCCGGAACGAACAGCAGGTCGTTGTTCTGCGAGCCGTCACGGTTCGGATCGCCGTTCATGAGCAGCGAGTACGGCTGACCGGACTGGGCGACGTAGAAGAGGCCTAATCCATGGCTGAACGGCCCGGTGGCGAAACTGTACGTTGCGGAGATATTGAAGCGGTGCTCGATCTCGAACTGCGTGGTCGAAAGGTCCGCACTGAAAATATCGCCCTTGTTCACGTAGCCGAACTGCCAGTTCGAGCTCGCGGTGCTCGAAGTCCAGTCGCCGACCGACTTGGCCTTCTGGTGTGCGTAGTTGCCGCTGAGCGCGAGAGCGCCCCAGTTCTTGCTGAGCTGGAGGGTCTCGGTCAGCTCATTGCCTTTGTTCGTATTCGTCAGGAAATAGGCGTTGCCGATCGTCGTCGCGACAGGCTGGAACGTCGGCCGGCCGTCGAGCGGGCTGGTGCCCAGCGGCTTCTTGGCCACGTTTTCGTAGAAGACGTCCTGCTGGGTCTTCGAGTACATCACTTCGACCGTGGCCCGAAGGCCGAAGAACAGATCGCGATCGTATCCGAGCGTCGTCCGGAGGACGCGCGGGAATTGGAAATCGGGATCGGAGAGCGCGATGTCCTGAGCGGCGGCGGTTCCGAGGTTGCGAGGCTGTGCATTCGGGTCGGGGTTGAATTTCGGCAGGCAGGCCGCGGTGGTGCAGGTGAGCGAAACCGTTTCAATGCCTGTGTTGCCATAGTTGTTCGAGATCCAGACGAAGGGCGTGCGTCCCTGGAACACTCCGACGCCGCCGCGAAGCTGCTGCTTTCCGCCTCCGGGGATCGCCCAGTTGAAGCCGATGCGCGGCTCCCACGTGATCGACTCGCCCGGAGTCTCGGAGGTCGAATACCCGAGCGCGGTCTGCACGGCCGCATTGAAGGCGGGAATGGTATTGAAACGCGGCTTGTCTCCGCGCAGGCCCATCGTCAGCGTCACGCCGTTCTGCATGTGCCACTGGTCGTTCACGTAGAGGCTGTACTGGGCGGCCTTGAACTCGGTCGCTCTCCGCGGATCGCTGCCGGTCGCAAAACCGATCGCGTAGATGTCCGGTGTACCCGCCTGCAGATTGGCCAGGCTGGTGAAGTGGTAGTAGCCGTAAAAGTCCGCGATGAACAGGTTGCTGAACTCGAACATCTCGTTGTGCGTGCCGACGACGAAGGTGTGGTTGCCGCGGGTGAACGTGAAATCGTCGGTGATCTCGAGGATCTTCTGATCGAGCGCGTTCGCACCCGAGAAACGCTCGATTCCGGTCTGGATCGTCCCGTTTCGCTGGCCAGGGGGGTTGGGACCGATCTCGATGGTCGGGAAGATCGTACCCGGCGTCTCGCGGTGCTCCTTGATGGTCTGATACCCGATGCGTCCTTCATTGAAGCTGTTGGCGCTGAGAACGCTGTTCAACTGAGCGACGGTCGAGTGGGTCTTGCTGGGGAACAGATAGACGTTGTTCGGGAAGTAGAATCGCGACGTCGTTCGGGTGAAGCTCGATGGTGTGTTGGTATTGGTGCCGTCGACGTAGTTGTGGCGCAACGTCAGGTTCTCTCCGGCCGAGAGGTTTGCATCGATGCGGCCGAAGTACAGTTTGCTTTCGGTGTTGAAAACCAGGTCGCCGAGAGGACCCGAATCGTAGTTGAAGGCGGTCTTGAGGTAACTGGCGACGTCCGCGGCGGCGGGAGTGCCGGTGTAGACGATGCCGGTCGATCCATCCGCCGACGTTCCGTTCGGTTCGTTGCGCTTGTTGCTCTCACCGCTGAAGAAGAAGAACACCTTGTCGTGCATGATCGGTCCGCCGAGGCGTCCGCCGTACTGGGTCTGATCGAACTCACCGATCTTCGTATTGGTCGGACCCTTGCCGACGAAGGATGGATCGCGCCTGGTTCCGAACACGGACCCGGAGAAGTCGTTCGTTCCGGAGCGCGTGACGGCATTGACGCCGCCGCCGGTGAAGCCGCTCTGGCGGACGTCATACGGGGAGACGACGAGCTGGATCTCCTGGATGGCGTCGAGCGAGACCGGCTGCGTGCCCGACCCGCCGCCCGGAGTTCCCGAGCTGGAGAGGCCGAACAGGTCGTTGTTGACCGCGCCGTCGATCTGGACGGTGTTGTACCGGTTGTTGCGGCCGGCCACGAACATGAACGTTCCGTCGCCGGTGAGGCTGGTCGTGAAGTAAGGATTCGTTCGCGCGAAATCCTGCAACTGCCGGTTCAAGGTGGGGAGCATCTCGATCTGCTCCGTCGAGACGGAGGACGACGAGCCGGTGTGATCCGGATTGATGATCGGATCGACGGAGGCTGTGACGATGATGGACTCCGACACCGCGGCCAGCGCCATCTTCAGGTCCACCTCGGCCGTGTTCCCGAGCGGCGCCTGAACGCTGTTGACCGTCGTCGGCTTGAAGCCTTCCAGTGAGGCCGTGAGCGTGTACGGACCTCCGACGCGGACATTGGGAATGGTGAAGCGGCCTTCCGATCCGCTCACCGTGTCGTACCGGGTGCCGGTGGGGACGTGAATGGCTTCCACCGTCACTCCCGGCAGCGAGCTACCATCGGCCGCCGTCACATTGCCAGCGATGATGCTGGTGGTGACCTGCGCGACCAACACCGGTGCGAACGCAATGACTGCGCACGCGACGGCGAACATCAGACGACGCGAAACGAACATAGTTCCTCCTGCGGTTGTTTTCCGAACCCTGATTTTGCGGTGTTACGTTACCGCACCGATACGGGCGCGGTAAAGAAACGTTTTTTTGAATCGCCGCGACGTGAAACCGAATCAGAAGCTCTTCAGGAAGGCCTCGTTCGTCGGGAACTTCTGCAGCCGCTCCAGCAGCATCTTCATCGCCGTCATCGGGTCCGTTCCCGCCAGCGCGCGGCGGAGGGTGTGGATCTTCGGCAAGACCGTCGGCGGGAGGAGCTTCTCCTCTTTGCGCGTACCGGTCTGAGCGATGTTCATGGCCGGGAAGATGCGCCGCTCGAACAGGCCGCGGTCGAGAACGATCTCCGTGTTGCCGGTTCCCTTGAACTCCTGAAAGATGACCTCGTCCATGCGCGAGCCGGTGTCGACGAGCGCCGTGGCGACGATCGTCAGCGATCCCCAGTCTTCGGCGTTGCGGGCCGCGCCGAAAAACCGTCGCGGCTTCTCCATCGTCCGCGCGTCGATGCCGCCGGAGAGGATCTTTCCCGATCCTCGCTGCTCGTTGTTGTACGCGCGTGACATGCGGGTGATGGAGTCGCAGAGAATCACGACGTCTTTCTTGATCTCCACGAGTCTTCGCGCGCGCTCGAGGATGATCTCGGCGAGATGGATGTGGCTGTCCGCCGTTTCGTCGGAGCTCGAGGCCACCACTTCGCCCTTCTCGACCGAGCGCCGGAAGTCGGTGACTTCCTCGGGGCGCTCATCGACGAGCAGCACGAACAGGATCACGTCGGGATGATTGAGGTTGACGCCGTGGGCGATGTCTTTCAGGAGCGTCGTCTTGCCCGCCTTCGGCGGCGCGACGATGAGGCAGCGCTGGCCCTTGCCGAGGGGAGAGAGGAGATCGAGCACGCGCGTGGTGAGACGCTCCGACTCGGTCTCGAGCTTGAAGACTTCGTTCGGATCGATCGAGATCAGCTCCGAGAACGGGCGGCGCGACTCGCGGTACTCCTCGAGCGCCACGCCTTCGATCGTCTCCAGTCCGGCCAGCTCCAGGTTGTTGCCGGCGCGGCGCGCGGAGCCGCCGATCATCAGGCCGGCCTGCAGGTGAAGCTTCTCGATCATCGAGCGCGGCACGATCGTGTCGCCGGGCGCGGGCTGATAGTTGTTCGCCGGATCGACGAGCGTTCCGGCGCCGTTCGACTTGATGAAGAGGACGCCGCCGGCGGGGACGAGTTGTCCCGGCTCGATCTCGAGGACGGCCGGCGAGGCCGCTTCCTGCGTGTACGGACGGTCGTCGCCGCGGCTGCGTCCGCGACGCGAACGCCGGCGGCGCCGGCCCCCGCCGCCTCCACCGCCGCCGTACTGCTGTTGCGGAGGAAGGGCTTCGTTGCCTGGTGAAGGGCCGTTGCCGTTCCCGGCCGGAGAACCGGCTGGTGCGGCACCGCCCCCGCGGCGTCTGCGACGACGCCGCTTACGCGGAGTGCGATCTTCTGGTGTCATTCGAGCTTAATCAAAACAACCAAATCAGCTTTTCACCTGCGAGTCCCGAGAACCGACGACGTCTGGGCGGAGGATCAAGTCTCAACGCCCGGCGGGATGCCTAACACTCACTATCGTCGCGCGAGGTGCGGCGGGTAGTATGCGAAACAACGAACGCAAATGCAAGTGGTTCGAAGCTCAACGGTAAACGGCCAACGGTCAACGTAGCAAAGCTTCTGCGGAAAGTACGTTCGCCGCACGCCGTCGGCCCGCGCCACGCGTGCCTTCCGGCGAAGGCGTGGTTCGAAGGTCAACGGTAAACGGCCAACGTAGCAAAGCCTCTGCGGAAAGTACGTTCGCCGCACGCCGTCGTCCCGCGCCACGCGTGCCTTCCGGCGAAGGCGTGGTTCGAAGCTCAACGGTAAACGGCCAACGGTCAACGTAGCAGAGCTTCTGCGGAAAGTACGTTCGCCGCACGCCGTCGGTCCGCGCCACGCGCGCCTTCCGGCGAAGGCGTGGTTCGAAGCGCAACGGTAAACGGTCAACGGTCAACGTAGCGGAGCTTCTGCGGAAAGTACGTTCGCCCGCACGCCGTCGGCCCCGCGCCACGCGTGCCTTCCGGCGAAGGCGTGCGGCAGCGAAGCACGTTTACCGTTAACCGTTTACCGTTGACCTTTCACCGTTTACCTTTTTCTTTCGCGACGCTTGTGACAAAATTGTGCGCCTCATCCCTAACCGAGTCGAAGACCCCATGTCCGAAAACATACTGATCGTGGAGTACGAGCCGCGGTACACCGACCGCGTGCGGCAGGCGTTGGCCGGGCAGCCGTTCACGCCGACGTTTGCGAAAGACGGAGAAGAGGCCATTCGCGTCCTCGACTCCGAGCAGCCGAAGCTGATCGTGTTGTCGTCGGTCGTGCCGAAGATCAGCACCACCGAGCTGATTCGCGCGATCCGCGGCCGCAAGCTGCTGCAGGAAACCCCGATCCTCCTGACCGTCTCCGGCTACAACGGCAAGAGTCCGAAGAGCGACGCCCAGCGCGTCGGCGCCTCGGACATCCTTCCCAAGCCTTACTCCGAGAGCGAGTTTCTCGGCAAGGTGCAGCAGATGCTCGGCATCCGCGGCGGTGCGACGCTCACCGATGAATTCACCATCCGCCAGGACTCCGCCGGCCTCACCTCGAACGAGATCTTCGGCGATCTGGTCGACGAGAACAAGCCGACAACGGCGGGAGTGAAGAAGACCACCATGGCCAAATCGTCGAACGAAGTCGACAAGATGGTAGCGGACACGCTGTCGGGACTGATGCCGCGGAGAAAAGAAGCGGCTCCCACTCCGGCACCGCAACCCGTCACTCCTCCTCCCACACCTCCACCGCCCGCCGCACCGGCGCCGCCGCAGCAGCAGGCCAAGGCACCCGATCCGAAGCGCACCTCCAGCAGCAATCTCGACAAGATGTTGTCCGACACGCTCTCCGGTCTCGAGAAGAGCGCGCGCGCGAAAACCGTCAGCGGCAGCATCCCGCGTCCGGTCACGCCCACGCCTCCTCCTCCCACTCCGGCACCGCCGCCGGAGCCGCCCGCGACGCCGGACAAGCGGTTCAACACCGAGAAGATGTCGGCCTACAGCGCCGACCGCGTGCCGGCCTCACAACCGGTGTTCGCTCCCGAGCCGCAGCGCATCGAGGAAGAAGAGCCGGCCGACGGCGTGAAGTTCGGCCAGTACGTGCTGGTGGAGAAGATCGCCACCGGTGGCATGGCCGAAGTCTGGAAGGCCCGCATGCGCGGCGTGGAAGGGTTCCAGAAGATCGTCGCCATCAAGAAGATCCTTCCCCATCTCTCCGACAACCAGGACTTCATCGAGATGTTCGTCGATGAGGCCAAGCTGGCCGCGCAGCTCAACCACAACAACATCATCCATATCTACGACCTCGGGAAAATTCAGACCTCGTACTACATCGCGATGGAGTACATCGACGGGTACGATCTGAAGACGATCCTGCGCCGCGGCGAAGAGCGTGACCATCCGATGGGAGTGGAGCTGGCGCTGTTCATTGCCTCGAAGGTCGCCTCGGCGCTCGACTACGCGCATCGCAAGAAGGACTTCGAAGAGCGCGAGATGGGTCTCGTGCATCGCGACGTCTCGCCGCAGAACGTGCTCATCTCGCAGGAAGGGGACATCAAGCTCTGCGACTTCGGCATCGCCAAGGCCGCCTCGAAGGCCTCGCACACGCAGGCCGGCGCGCTCAAAGGCAAGCTGCAGTACATGTCGCCGGAACAGGCCTGGGGCCGCACCATCGACCGCCGCTCAGACATCTTCGCGCTGGCGACGGTGCTCTTCGAGATGCTCACGAACCGCAAGCTGTTCAGCGGCGACAACGAGCTGTCGATCCTCGAGCAGGTGCGCGAGGCGCGCGTGACGCCGCCCTCGCAGTTCAACGAAGACGTGACGCCGCAGATCGACGCGGTGGTGCTCAAGGCGTTGCAGAAAGATCCGGCGAATCGCTATCAGACCGCGGGCGAGATGGCCCGCGACATCGACGCGATTCTCTACAGCTACAAGCCGACGCCGACGAGCGCCGACCTCGCGATCTACATGCACCGCATCTCGGCGACCGAGCCGGTGACGCAGATCAGCGAGCCGGAGCCGGTGGTCGCGCCTCCGCCGGTGAGTGCCGCTCATGTGGGTGCCGCTGTCCTCAGCGGCACCGCGACCGCTGAGGGCAGCGGTCGCCACACCACGAGCGCGCCGAAGCCGGCGCCCGCGCCCGTTGCCGCCGTACCCGCCGCGGTCCCATTCATGGCGGCGGAAACACCGGCGCTCGAGCCGTGGGAGCAGCCGCAGGCGAAAAAGAAATCGCCGGTGCCGCTCATCGCCGTTGCGGCGGTGCTCGTCCTGGCCATCCTCGGCGTGGTCTTCGCGATGACGCGCAAGAAGAGCGCACCGGCGACGCCGGTGCAGACCGCCGCCGCCACGACGTCTTCGGCAGCCGCGCCTGTAACGACATCGGCCGCTCCGACGACGACCGCCGCGACTTCGACGGCACCGTCGGTCGATCAGTCGGCCGTCGATCAGGAAGTGGCCAAGCGCCTCGCCGCCGAGCGTGCACGACTCGAGGCCCAGGCGCGCACGCAGACGCCGGGGACGCAGACCGCCGCGCCGGTGCGCCCGATTCCGACACCCACTCCCGCGCAGACGCAGCCGCAGCAGACGCAGACCGTTGCGGAATCGCGTCCCGCGCCGGCGCCCGCGCCCGTGGTTCAGGAACCGCCGCCGCAGCAGGCCGCTCCCGCGCCCGCGGTTCAGGAACCGGCGCGGCGCGTCATTCGCGAAGGCGATCTCGTGCCCGCGGGGACCGAGGGTCTCACGCCGCCGCGCATCACGCGCATGGGAACCGTTCCTTATCCGGCCGTCGCGCGCATGCAGCGCGTCGAAGGTACCGTGCTCACGAGCGTGCTCGTGTCGGAGACCGGACAGGTGATGGAGGTCCGCGTGGTCCGCGGCGTCAGTCGTCCGGTCGGTCTCAACGAAGCAGCGGAGCAGACGATGCGACGTTCCGCGTTTTCTCCCGGCACCGTCGACGGCGTGCGCGTGAAGTCGTGGATCACGGTGCCTGTGCAGTTCAAGCTATGATAAAAATCCGTTCGGAGGGTCTGACATGGCGGTTCTGACCGATCAGCAGAGAAAGTTCTACGAGACCACGCTCACGGTGACCAGGCAGGAGATCAGCGATCTGAAGGATCAGATCGAGGAAGAGCTGGCGAAAGTAAAGGATCGGATCGCCGACCTTCAGAACGCGATCAACGCGTCGAAGCAGATGTACGCCGCCGCCTGCAACCGCCTCGGCGTGAACAACGATCTGGAGGATGAAGAGGGCGGTGAAGGGTAGCCGCCCGTTTTCCGTTTTTGCGAACCGCGGCTTTCACGCCGCGGTTTTTGTTTCCATGCAGAACGCTGAACGCTCAACGCTGAACGCTGAACGTGGCTCCGCCTCCGGCACGTTCAGCGTTTTGCGTTCAGCGTTCTGCTTTCTGCTCGCGATCCTTGCTTGCACACGAAACGAGCCGGCATCGCACACCGACGACCTCGGACGCCCCGTCGCTTTAACCACCAACATCGCCCGCGTCGTTTCGCTCGCTCCGAACCTGACGGAGATGCTGTACGCGATCGGCGCCGGCGACCGGATCGTGGGCACGGATGACTTCTCCAACTTCCCCCAGGCCGCGAAGCGGCTGGCGAAAGTCGGAGGGATGCAGCCGAACGTGGAGAAGATCGCGGCGTTGAAGCCGGATCTCGTGATCGCGTCGACGGAAGGGAATCATCCGAATCTCGCCGCCGCGCTCGCGGCCGCGGGCATCCCGCTGTACGTTGTGCGCACCGATCGTCTCGCCGAGATCGCGCCGGCGATGGCGCGGCTCGGCAAGCTGCTCGACGCGCCGCGCACGGATGACGCCGTGCGCGAGCTGCAGCGCGCGATCGACGCCGAGCGGCGCACGCGGACGAAACAGACGCGCATCCTCTTCGCCGTCTGGACCGATCCGCTCTACGTCGCCGGACGCAACACGTTCACCGACGATCTGCTGCGCCTGGCCGGTGCACAGAACGCGGTGCAGTCCGGCGGATGGCCGCAGTACTCGCTCGAGTCGCTCGTGGCATCGCCGCCGGAACTGATTCTCTATCCGCGCGGCGCGGTCACGCCGCAACAGATCGAGGCGCTGATGAAACGCGTTCCCGGCCTGCACGCCGAAGTCGTTTCGGTGAACGAAGACATTTTTCAGCGTCCCGGCCCACGCGTTGCCGAAGCCGCGAGCTCCCTCAATGCGATACTTGATGAAAACCGATGACCCCATTCCACATCGCCCAAGTCAACATCGCCCGCATGCGCGCACCGCTCGACACGCCAGTCATGGCCGGCTTCGTGGCGCGGCTCGATGAGATCAACGCGCTCGCCGATGGTAGCCCCGGTTTCGTCTGGCGCCTGCAGACGGACGCGGGGAACGCGACGTACCTGCGGCCGTACGACGACGATCGCATCCTCTTCAATCTCTCGGTGTGGGAAAGCGTCGACGCGCTGAAGGCCTACGTCTTCAAGACCGCGCACGCGGAGCTGCTCAAGCAGCGCCGCGATTGGTTCGAGCAGTTCGAAGGCGCGTTCGCCGCGCTCTGGTGGGTGCCGGCGGGACACATTCCGAGCGTCGACGAGGCGAAGAAGCGCCTCGCGCATCTCGACGCCCACGGCCCCTCGCAATTCGCGTTCACCTTCCGCACCGTGCAGCAGGTCTTCGAGCCCTGCCCGGCATGAGGTTGCCGAGTTGTTTTAATGTGGTGACCGCTGCCCTCAGCGGTCACACCGCCGCCGCGGGCGGCGGCAAAGCGCGACCGCTGAGGGCAGCGGTCACCACAGATCGAAGATGACTCGCGCACTCCTCATCCTGACCACGCTTCTTCTCATCGTGCTCGCGCTCGCGGTCACCTTCGGCGCCGTTCCCCTGCACTGGAACGATGAAACGGCGCGCATGATCCTGCTGCGCCTCCGCCTCCCGCGCGTCCTGCTCGCGGCCGCGATCGGCGCGTCGCTGGCCGTCGCCGGCGTCACGTTCCAGACGCTGCTCCGCAATCCGCTCGCCGATCCGTTCATCCTCGGCGTCTCCGGCGGCGCGGCATGCGGCGCCGCCGTGGCGACGGCGCTGCGTTTCAATCGCATCCCCGGACTCGTTCCCATCGTCGCGTTCGCGGGCGCGCTGCTCGCGACCGCGGCGGTGTTCCTCCTCGCGCGCCGCCGCGATCACACCGATCCGGTGCGCCTGCTGATCTCCGGCCTCGTGCTCAACGCATTTTTCTCCGCCGTGATCCTGATCTCGTTCGCGCTCTCGCCGCAGAACGATCTCACCGCCGCGCTGAAGTGGATGATGGGGACGCTCTTCGGCGCGACGTGGACCAGCGTGCTGCTCGTCAGCGTGCTGCTCGTCATCGCCATGATCGTGCTCGCGTTCGTGGCCAACGATCTTCGTCTGCTCGTCTTCGGCGAGGAGGACGCGAAGGCGCGCGGCGTCGACGTCGAGCGGGTGAAGCTGATCGGATTCGGCGCGGCGTCGATCATCACCGGCGCTGCGGTCGCGGTGAGCGGGATCATCGGCTTCGTCGGACTGCTCGTGCCGCATCTCATCCGCCTGGTCTGGCGCCGCGATTTCCGCATGCTCCTCCCGCTCTGCGCCCTCGGCGGCGCGACGCTCGTCGTGGCCGCCGATCTCGTTTCGCGCGTCGTCGTCCGCTCCACCGAGCTGCCCATCGGCGCGTTCACCGCCATCCTCGGCGTCCCATTCTTTCTGTCTCTCTTGCGGCGAACCTAAGGAGGGCGGGCATCCTGCCCGCCCGGGCGGGCGAGACGCCCGCCCTCCTATACTTCGCCCGTGCTCGAGCTCCGCAACGTCTCCTACTCCTACGCCGGCGTCGCCGCGGTGCGCGACGTCAGCCTCGCGATCGGCGAGGGGCAACTGGTCGCGCTCGCGGGACCGAACGGCTCGGGCAAATCGACGCTGCTGAAACTGATCGCGCGCGTCTCCGCGCCGCGGCACGGAGAAGTGACGTTCGAGGACAAGCCCGTCGGCGCGTGGCACGCGAAGGAGTACGCGCGCCGCGTCGGATATCTGCCGCAGGATCCCGATCCGGCCTTTCCGATGCGCGCGATCGAGGTCGTGGTCTCGGGCCGCGCGCCGTATCTCGGCCGGTTCGCGTGGGAGAGCGACCGCGATTGGGAAGAAGCGTCGCGCGCGCTCGCGCTCTGCGACGCGACCCATCTCGCGGACCGCTATCTCGACGAGATGAGCGGCGGCGAGCGGAAGCGCGTCTTTCTCGCGCGCGTGCTCGCCGGAACGCCGCGCCTGATCCTGCTCGACGAGCCGTTCGCCGCGCTCGACATCTCGCACGTGCAGCAGTTCTCCGCGCTGCTGCGCGGCGTCGTCGATCGCACCGGCTGCACGGTGCTCTTCGCCGCGCACGATCTGAACTGGGCCGCCGCGCACAGCGATCGGATGCTGGTGATGCAGAGCGGCGCGCTCGCGCTCGACGCCACGCCGCGCGAAGTCATGCGTGCCGAGGTGATGAAGGCGATGTTCGGGTTCGAGGCGGAAACGGTCGCGATCGGCGGAAAAACGTGGGTGGTCCCGCGCACGTAAACGTCGCGTGCGGCGAGCCGTCCAAGATTCATGAAACGACTCATCGCCGCCGCGTTGCTGATCGGTGTGGTGCGCGCCTCCGGCGCGCCTCCGGATCTTCGAAGCGCGCCGGAGGCGCGCACCACTCGCCAGGCCGAGCACGCGCTCAACCGTCTCGCCTTCGGCGCGCGCCCCGGCGACGTCGAGCGCGTCCTGCGCATCGGAGTGGATCGCTGGATCGAGCAACAGCTCCATCCGGAACGCATCGCCGATCGCACGTTTGCGACGATTCCTGATCCCAAGCTGCCGCAGCGCCGCGGCGGCGACAAGGAAGAGAAGCGCGCATTGCGCCGCGAGGCTCGCAAGTCGATCGCCAGCCTCTCCGCGCAACGCATCCTCCGCGCCGCCGAATCGGAGCGCCAGCTCAACGAAGTGATGGTCGACTTCTGGATGAACCACTTCAACGTCTTCGCGGCGAAGGGACTCGATCTCTTTCTCATCGCCGGCTACGAGCGCGACGCGATCCGCCCGCGCGTGTGGGGGCGCTTCGAGGACCTCCTGATGGCGACCGCGAAGTCGCCGGCGATGCTCTGGTATCTCGACAACGCCCGCAGCCGCCGCGGCGCGATCAACGAGAACTACGCGCGCGAGATCATGGAGCTGCACACGCTCGGTGTCGACGGGGGCTACACGCAGAAAGACGTGACCGAGCTCGCCCGCGTGTTCACAGGATGGTCGCTCGATCGCCAGGGCGCCTTCACATTCCGCCGCTTTCTCCATGACGACGGAACGAAGACGGTCCTCGGACAAACGCTTCGCGGCGGCGGGATGGAGGAAGGGGAGAGGATGATCCGCTTCCTCGCGCGCCAGCCGGCGACGGCGAGGCACATCGCCACGAAGCTCTGCCAGCGCCTCGTCGCCGACACGCCACCGCCCGCGCTCGTCGACCGCGTCGCGAAACGCTTCCTGGCCACGAACGGCGACCTGCGCGAGACGGTGAAAGCGGTCATCGACAGTCCCGAATTCTGGGACGCGAGCCACTATCGCGCGAAAGTGAAGTCGCCGTTCGAGTACGCGATCTCCGCCGTGCGCGCGGCCGGCGCGACGGTCGACGATCCGCTGCCGCTCGCGCGCGAGCTACGCAAGATCGGCGAGCCGCTCTACTTCGCGCAGCCGCCGACCGGCTACTCCGACCAGTCGGATGCCTGGTCCTCGGAAGGGGCGCTCGTGGCGCGGCTGAACTTCGTATCCGCGCTCGCGGCGAACAAGATGCCCGGCGTGCGCGTGAACACGACCGATGCCGAGTCGCTCGCGCGCGTGCTCGGCGCACCGGAGTTTCAAAGACAATGAACCGCAGAATCTTTCTCAAGACCACCGGCATCGCCCTGGCCGGCACCGCGCTGACGCCGGTCATCTTCGCGAAGATGGCCGCCGCGAGCACGACGCGCGGCAGGAAGACGCTCGTGGCGATCTTCCAGCGCGGCGCGGTCGACGGATTGAACATGATCGTGCCGTACGGAGAGAGGGCGTATTACTCCGCGCGGCCTTCGATCGCCATCCCGAAGAGCGACGTGCTCGATCTCGACGGCTTCTTCGGTGCCCATCCTTCGCTGCAGTCCCTGATGCCGTACTGGAAAGACCGCTCGCTCGCGATCGTGCACGCCGCCGGAAGTCCCGATGCGACGCGCTCGCACTTCGACGCCCAGGACTTCATGGAAAGCGGCACGCCCGGCGTGAAGTCGACGGAAGACGGATTCCTCGCCCGCGCGCTCGCGGCCAATGGTGTAGTGCGCGCTTCCAGCGCGCCTCTGCGCGCCATCGCGATGTCCCAGGCGCCGCCGCGCATCCTCGCCGGCTCGTCCGCGATCGCGACCGCGAACATCGAGACCTTCGCGAACTCCGCGTCGGCGAAACTCTTCGGATCGATGTACCCCGAGGCCTTCGAGACGGTGAACATCCTCCGCTCGCTGCGCGGGAAGAATGACGTGGACTATCCGCGCGGCCCGCTGGCCGGGTCATTGAAGCAGATCGCGCAACTGATCAAGTCCGACGTCGGGCTCGAAGTCGCATTCGCCGACGTAGGCGGATGGGACACGCACGCCGGCGAGGGCGGCGCGCAGGGTCAGCTGGCGAACAACCTCCGCAATTTCTCCGAGGCCATCGCCGCGTTCGCGAAAGACCTCGGCTCGCGCATGAGCGACGTCGTGCTCGTGACAATGTCAGAGTTCGGCCGCACCGTTCGCGAAAACGGCAACCGCGGCACCGACCACGGCCACGCCACAGTCATGCTCCTCCTCGGCGGCGGCGTGCACGGCGGAAAAGTCCACGGCCCATGG
>Ga0105242_10001052_pt1 | contig 21679 bp, 26 predicted proteins | sample KBSM24metaG_FD_81521 | JGI IMG/M metagenome (GOLD analysis project Ga0105242, IMG submission 81521) | Miscanthus rhizosphere microbial communities from Kellogg Biological Station, Michigan, USA - KBS M2-4 metaG | ecosystem: Host-associated > Plants > Roots > Rhizosphere > Soil | place... | reverse complement strand
TCTCGCGCGTACGCGAGCGACGCCCACGCAGCCTCGAAGACGCGCTGCCGCCCGTCGAAGATCGCGCGCCTGATCGGGATGCCGAAATCCGAGGCAACTACGGCGTGCGCCGCGACGTGGATCGCGTCGGCGCGGTGGAAGCGTTCTTCTGGCACGTGGTAGATCCGGCAGCGCCACGTCGTGCGCCGCGTCCGGCGGCGGAGCTTCCGCGGCGGCCCGATGCGCTCGTACCGCGCCTGCTCAGCCACGGCGACCGCCTTGCCGGAACACGGCGCGCACCGCGCGGTGCTCGAAGGGGTGATACTCCCGGACGATGGCGCGCCGCTCGCGCCACGCCGCCTCGACAATCGCGGGCGGGAACACGTACGCGAGCACTACCTCCTCGCGCGCGAGCCGCCGGAGGGCGTACACGATCCCGACAGCGCAGGCGGGCGTCGGCTCGATCCGCCCCATGCGGATGCGCAACAGGTGTGCGCGCTCGTGCCCGCACTCCCGCGCGAGGTGCGCCGGCCGCACGCCCCGGCTCCGCAAGTACGACTCCAACAGCGTTTGCCGCGACGGGCCAACGACGAGTTCCGCTGCCGGTGTCTCCGGCGATGGTGCGTCGGACGCTGGCAGCAAGGGCGCGGAGGCTCCGCGCGTAAGGACCGGCACCGCAGCCGTCATCGCCGCGAAGAGTTGTAGAACGCCGCGTCGTGTTACTCCATCGTGCATCTATCGACTCCTTTACGTGTCTTGGAGGGGCCAAAAAAAAGAACCTCACTCCTCCTGATCCAGTTCAGGGATGCCGTCTTCGCCGAGATGTGGTCGTGGTTCGTGGCGTCGATGGCAGTCTGTGCAGACCTGCCGGCCCGGTATGTCGCTCACTCGGCCGCAGTACCAGCAGAAGGCGGTGATCCGGTCGTCTTCACGCGGGATGAAGTACGGGTAGTGGAGTGCCGCGCGAAATCCAGGAATCGCGAGTTCCAGCTCGTCGGCGTTGACGGCACCGGCAAGATCAAGGAGATGTCGTTCGAGGACATCGCTCGCGTTCAAGCGGGCACGAAACTGTCCGCGTTCCATCTCCGCGAGGTAGTGGAGGAGCCGGATCTGATAAACCGGGAGGAACACCTCGATCTGTTGAATACGATTCAGCAGCGGGACAACCGAGAGTCGATCGACCGAACCGAGTGCGCCGCTAATCATCCGCGGCGTCCACCGATCGTGCGCGAGCTTCGCTACGTCATCCCAAGGAATGACGAGCTGTCCACCGAATGTCTCTGTCCCGATTCCACCGGCGGCGATCGCCGCATCCACTTCCGCCTGCGTTGTACGCGTGAGCCGGAGCGCATCGGCGAATGGATAGAGCGGGACACGCTGGATGAACAGCTCGCGGATCAGCGCGCGATCGCTGATGCCTCGCTTGAGAGTCTTGTTGGCGCGGGCGGCGGCCTGTAGGCGTTTCGGCATCGAGTAACTACCTCGCCTCGCGGGCGTGCTGAACGGTCGTGGCGGTGTTTACAGGTCGGCGAGGCGGTCGCAGACTGAAGGGCGTCCTCCCCCAACGAACGCAAATGTGGAAAAGCGTCAGAATCGCCGGCCGTGACTGGATGGCGAACGAACGGACCCCTGCTCAAGCCCCCGTCCCGTACCTCACGCGGGACGAAGTTGAGCGGTTCTTCCATGCGATCCCGCAGTCGAATCTCCGAGATCGACTTCTGTTCGATCTCATCTACCGGCACGGCCTCCGGCGCGGCGAGGCGGCACAGCTCACGCTCGATGACGTGCGCGGAGGAAAGGTTTGGGTTGCACGCCTCAAGCGCGGGATTCCAGGCGGCTACCCGCTCCATCCACGAAGCAAGCAGCTACTTCGCGCCTACCTACCTGTTCGTCCCGCCGATCCGTGCAACTACCTCTTTCGCGGCCGACGCCGAACCGTCACGCCCCTATCCGGCGGCGAGATCAATCGGCTGTTCCGAGAGTACGCGACGGCTGCGCAGGTCCCTGAAAGCCGACGCCATGTGCATGTCCTGCGTCACTCGATCGGGGTGCACCTCATGAACGCCGCATGGGACATCGCAGACGTGCAGGATTGGCTCGGCCATCGTCACATCTCCTCGACGATGATCTACGCGCAGGTTACGAACCAGCGCCGCGAGGCGCGGTACAAGGCGACGCTCCGCTCCCGCGAGATCGCCAGGACGGACGGCCGATGACCGAACGCACGCTTTTCCACATTTTCGTCAATTCAGACGTCCAGCTCACGGTGGCCCACCGGCACTGACTCACGAGACATTCGCCCCGCGCGCAACTGAGCGCGCTTTCCCCGCTCAAGCCATCGTCGGGTTGGGCTGCGCAGCTGCGGACGAGCGGGATGCGTCGACTCGTAGGAACTCGCACGCGCAGAAAGATGGCTTTATTGACTTACAGGTCAACCGGCACTTACCCTCGATGTCGAGGCGTGTGTAGAGATGACAACGTCGGGCTTCAAGGTCATGGACAGTGACATCCACGTAACGGAGCCGCATGACCTATGGGCGCGGTACATCGAGCCCCGATTCAAGGACCGTGCACCGCGATTTGCGCCGATGGTTGGGATGCAGGACGCCGTCTGGCAGTTCGAGGGCAAGGTGTTCCCGGCTTTCATCGATCGGCCGGAGCGCCGGAACCTGGCGATACTTCGACGCGAGAAGGCGCGGGCGCGACACATGGCGATAGGGCGCTACCGCGATCAGTCTGAGGACCTAAAAGGTGACGACCCTCGGGCAATGCTTCACGCGATGGACATCGAGGGTATCGATGTCGCCGTCGTCTTCCGCACGATGGGCTCGCACGTCATCGGGCTCGACGGACTCGATCCCGAGCTCTCCGCCGCCGTCTGTCGCGCTCATAACGACTGGCTTGCCGATTTCTGCTCCACCGACCGCGCGCGACTCAAATCGACCGCCCTGCTGCCGCTCCACGACATCAAACTGGCTAGCGAAGAGGCGCGGCGAAGCGTCCGCGAGCTCGGTGCGGTCGCGCTCGTTGTGTCGAACCATCCCGTGAACGAGCGGGCGTGGTACGACCGAACCTACGACCCGTTGTGGGCGGAAGCCGAGCGCCTCGGGGTCCCGGTGGCGTTTCATGGCTTCCAGATGGCATACCAGCAGCACGTCGGGCGGCGCTTCCTTGACAACTTTGCCATGTCCCACGCTTCCGCTCATCTTGTCGAGATGATGCTGGCACTCGGCGCCCTCCTCACTGGTGGCGTGCTGGAGCGGTTCTCCGGGCTCAAGGCTGCGTTTCTTGAGGGCAACTGCAGCTGGGCTCCGTGGTGGCTGTGGGCTCTCGACCAGCGCGTCGAAAGGTTCGGCAATGATGAGCGCTTTCCTCTCACGCTCCCCCCGAGCGAGCGCTTCCGGCGTCAATGCTGGGTCTCGGTCGATCCCGACGAGGCCACTGTCCGCTACGCGATTCCCGCGATGGGTGACGACAATATCGTCATCTCAAGCGACTGGCCGCACGAGGACTCCGCGTATCCGCATGCCATCGAGACGTTCGTCGGCCTTGAGGGCGTGAGCAGAGACAGCAAACGCAAGATCCTCTGGGATAACTGCGCGCGCCTCTACAACCTGATTTGATGTCGTGCACGCCAAATAGCACTTGGATGGATTTGCAATGGCAAAGGAAGATAGCCAGACCGCCTCATCCGCCGCGACCGAACGTCGCGACGTGATCGCTAACTTCTACGGGCCAGTGATCAACAGCAACGTGCTGACAGTCGGCGGCGACGTTGTATTGTCTGACGCACAACTGTTGTCAATCACCGCGCAATCGACCGGGCGAGTTCTTCTATGCTCCGTTGATCTCGAGCTTCTCGAGCTCTCCGGCATCACGCCGGACCAATCGTTAGGAGCGGACCTCCGCGCGGTGCTCGATCGCGAGTTACGACTACTTCTGCTCGCGCTGCCACCAGAGGGTTGCATCGTAATCCCGCCAACTTACTATTGCGAATCCGCCGTTTGCCGGGAACTGCTCACCCATCATCTTCCCAGCGTAGAGAGCGGGTACATCCGCTTGGTGACGGAGTTCGTCGATCTCGACGAGTACTTTGACCATAAGAAAGAGCGCTACAGTAAAGCTAGGCAGTTCGCGCATTATCGTGACGCGTACTATACGCCACGATACACACCAATCACGTCGCTACCCTTTGAAAAAACTCCGAAACATACATCTATCGGCAGTCGTGCTCTCGATATATGGAGTGGAGCACTAGCGTCAGATGCCAGCCAGATCGCTCTTCCACTGTCTGTGACGCGCGAGATCCGAAACCGGTCCCTCGATACGGAACGTCCAGCATTCCTGTGGGAAAACGTGGCAGAACACGTACAAAACATTAACCAAAATCCAACCTCCCTTGGCGCCCAGCAAATACGAGCCCTCAAGAGTCGTGCTTATCTTGCGGCCTACAGCCTCGCCGGTATAGCCGTTCCTCATGGCTCCAGAATCATTACCGACCTCGTTATTCCGGCCATGGCTCCACACGAATACAATATTCGGGCGTGGCAACGCATATTCGAAATACTCGGATTGATCGACGCGCTCTGCGGCGTGTCGCCCGCGCAGCTGTTACGTGTCAAGCATAGACCGGAGGTGGCGACGACTATAGCGACAATTAGATCCTTGTTCGCAAAAAAACTGCCAGCTGATGCGGTCATAGGAATTTTGCAGCGGCGGCGACTCCTGAGGACATTTGCGCGCGCGTTTGGGCGCAATTGATAGAATGAAAATAATGAACCATGCTTGCGACCGTACAGCGCAGTGTCTGAATTTTCGCCGCGATCATGAAACGTTTTGCTCGGTGTGCGGAATCAGCATCACCATGAACCATTTTCATAGTCCGGCTGATTTCTATCGTTTGTGCCACGCCTGCTTTGTCAACAACCTCAGTCGGATTAGCGACGGTTCGTTCGTGGCACCAACGAGAGCTGATGGTGAGCGACCCGAATGCGCGAGGATATCGGCCTGCTTCTCGTCATCGCCTTATATGTTATTCGTCTCGAAACTCTGTGACGGCTGCAAGCAGTACCCGGAGGCGCACTTCCACGATATCCACCGGAACATCCGTCTTTGCCTCCCGTGCTTCCAGGATCGCCGCTTCGACTACGCTTTGAGCGGTGCACCGTGAGCGGTGGCCGCGTGCGAGGAGCAATGCTTTGAATAACCTTTCGACGGCGGAGGCGGGTCTCTCAGGCCACCCCGACAAAGTGGCCGATCAGATCGGAGATGCTGTACTGGACGCATATTTAGCCGAGGACCCCCAGGCCCGCGTCGGCTGCCAGGTTATGTTGGCCAACGGCGTTGTGCTGATCGGCGGGCAAATCACATCGACGGCTCGGGTGGATATCGAAGCAGTAGCGCGCGGAGTGCTCGCCGACGTTGGGTACGAGGAACGCCACGAAGGTGTATCGCCTGATAGCCGCGTCCTAGTTCGCATCGATCCGCAGTCCAGCAATATTGCCAGCGGCGTCGCGCGAGGCGGAGCCGGAGACTCGGCCGTGGTCGTTGGATTCGCGACTAACGAGACGCCCGACCTGATGCCTTTGCCAGCGTGGGTAGTGCAGAGGCTTGCCCAGCGCATCGATACAGCGCGAAAACTCAAGGAAGTCGCTTGGCTCCGTCCGGATGGCAAAGTGCAGGCGACGGTTCGGTATGCTGGACGACGCGCGGAGTACGTTCACGGCTTGGTGCTCTCGATAGAGCATACGGAGGATGCACGGGAATCCGACCTTGACGAGTTTCTTTGGGGCATCGTGCGAGACACCGTTCCTGAGCGGTGGCTGAATACGGATACCCAGCTATTCAGCCGTGCAACCGTAGGCTTCCGCGTGGGCGGGCCGAAGGCAGATTGTGGACTCAGTGGACGGAAAGTGATAGCGGATACGTATGGCGGGGCTGCGCGGCACGGAGGCGGTGGCCTAAGCGGAAAGGACCCAACGAAGATAGACAGGTGCGGCATGTATGCGGCGAGATATATCGCCAAGGGCGTTGTTTCTGCGGGAATTGCCGACCGTTGTGAAATTGAGTTGGCGTATATTATCGGTGAACCGGAACCCGTGGCTCTATCCACGCGCTGCGAGGGCGGCGCATTGCTTCCAGAGGAACGTCTTCACGAAATAATTCGACGTGTGTTTCCTCTTTCGCCGCCGGCTATCGTCGAGCGGCTTCGCCTGCGTCGCCCAATCTACCGACACGTGGGGCTATACGGCCACTTTGGGCACGAGGACGCGATGTACACGTGGGAACAGTGCGACGCAACGGATGAGCTAAGAGCGTCGATATGACTGATGCGTCGGTAGGGCATCACGTGGGTTTTCTCGGGTTCGGTAGGGTCGCCGCGGCCTTGGCAAAGCAGCTAGGCCCGGCGACTTTCACGATCACGGCCTACGATGTCAATGTGAACAGGAGAGGGGGGCCAGAGCTTCTCGCTGAACGTGCGACCGGCACGAATGTCAAATTCGGTAGCCTGTTGGATGTACTCCAGAGCGCTGACTTCGTCTTTGCTGCGGTGCCCCCCGGAGAAGCAGCCACCATCGCAGGCCAAGCCAGTGACCATTTGGATGAACGGCACACGTATATTGATCTGACGTCGGTTGGCCCTGCGGAGAAGCAACGCATCGCTGCTGTTGTTACGAGAACGGGAGCGCGCTTCATCGAGGCTGCGATTCTTGACTCGGTGGGAGCTGCAGGCGGTCGCGCGAGAATTCTTGTATGCGGGCCAGGTGCAGAGAGGACCGCTGCCATCCTCGGTGACGCCGGGTTGAATATCCGCTCCGTGGGCCCTAATCTCGGAGGGGCTGCGTGTCTAAAGATGTTGCGCAGTGTTTGCTCCAAAGGCTTGGAAGCATTGCTGTTGGAAGCCTTTGTTGCCGCGGCAGAAGCGCACGTTGAACACGAGCTTTGGATGATTCTCGAAGACTTCTTCGAATCACACGGATTCGCCGCGTCTGCACGTGACTGGATTGTGTCGCATCCGGGAGCGGCGGAACGACGATGCGTTGAACTTAAGGAGGTAGTGGCGACTCTCGAAGGTTTGCGCACCGAGTCTGTAATGACTTCGGCTACATTGAAGTTCTTTGAACGTTCGATTGAACTAGGTTTGCCTAGATCGTTTACCGGCGAGCTGGCTGCCGAACCTGGTGAGGTAATCCGTGAGCTCGCGCGGCTGGCATCCCGCGACCGGCTCGGAGGGCTGAATTAGTGTCCAGCAGGGACGCTTTCCGGTCGACGTTACAGAACGGTGGCTTGGTCGTCGGCGTCGGCGCCGGTGACGCGTTGCAGGCACGTCTGATCGAGGAGTGCGAGTTTGACTTTGTATGGATAAGCAGCTTCGCTGTCGCGGCTTCCCTAGCTCTGCCTGAAGATCCACGATACTCTCTTAACGAATTCAATCAGCGTGTTCGAGAGATCACGCGTGCCGTCTTGCTGCCAACCGTTGTTGACGCTCCCATAACGTATCTTGATAGATCCGCTGCTTCCGGAGTACTACGCGTTTATAGCGAGTGTGGAGTGGCTGGATTGAGCGTCGAAGATAAGTCGGGCGTAAAGGTTAATAGCCTGGACTTTGAGCGCCACCAGGTCCTTATGTCTGGAGAGGACTTCTGCGACTTGCTGCGGTGGATCAAGGCGACGGCGCCTGATCTGTTCCTGATTGCGAGGGTGGAAGCGTTGGTGGCAGGAAGTACCTGCGACGAGACACTCCGGCGTGGAAGGCTGTACGCTGATGCTGGCGCGGATGCCGTCATTATCCATTCTCGGTCGCCGCAGCCAGCTGACATAATTGAGGTGGTGAAGAGATGGGACCGCCAATGCCCGATGGGTTTGATTCCGACGACGTATTCGTCGCTGACTGAACCGATGATGATGCAGCTAGGTGCTGTGCGGTTTGTGATCTATGCGAATCAGATGGTCCGCGCGGCAGTACAGGTACAACGTGATGTATTAGCGGAGATCAAGTGCGTGCAAGGAGTTCATACGCTAACTGATCGGCTAGCTAGCGTTGAGGGGATACTTGCTCTACAAACGCTAAGAGAACCGAGACGGGAATAACGTCGCAATAAGGATTACGTCATGACCGGAAATGAAACGTTAATATTGATTGGTGTACTTGCTGTTGCGGGTGTTGTCTCATTTGCGGTCTGGCGGTATTCCCGCATCAGAGTGAGGGTGCGAGTGCCTCTCGGCGAAGGTCAGCTGGAGGGCGAAAATGCTGACCCGGAGGCTCGTTCAAGAAGGCAAGTAGCTACGCGGATAGGCGGGGAGGTCGTGAATAGTTCTGTGGATACTGTGGGAGGTTCAATCGGCGCCATTCATCGTACTCCGCCGCACGAAGAGGACGCGGACGTGACGACGGATGTCAAAGGGGCGGTGCGCGGTAGTAACGTCGACACAGTTGGGGGTGACAAGACGTAATGGATCAGTCATGACACTTCGCGAACGCCGGCGGCAAGCCAAGACGTGGAGTGCGTCTAGCAAGAATGTGCTTAGAAGCGGTTTAGCTGCGTGGGCGGTCGCGAACTAGGTCGGACGAAGCAACAAGACTCCCATCAGGCGAAGGCTTCGAAGTGTCTCTGAAAGCTCGCGCCGAGCGTCGATTTGGACAACCCGCGCGTCCTGGCCTAGGAATGAAGGCCAGTGCATCCCCTCGTCGACCACCGCGCCAGCGAAGTCGATGAGCTCGAGGCGAAGCCTTCAGGAGTAGGTTTGGGCGGTGTCGCAGCTTGCCGCAGCGTAGATCAGAGCACATCGCATGAACTCAGCAAGCGGACAGCGTACGCGTCCGCCGCTGCCTTCACCCACGCCGAAGAGATACGGGCAACCCAAATCGCAAGCAGGAGGCTGAGGAGGAACAGCGCGGACGCATCGACCGCAACCAATTCATTGCCGGCGGCCGGGATATCCATGAGGAGCTTCGCGGTGACAGCGACGATGCCGACGATCGTGAGGACGACCGCGGCGGGCTTCATGCCGTATAGGTTGCGTCGAAACCCGTAGCCGATGTTCTCGGTAAGCACGAGGGGGAACTGCTTCGGGTCGCGGGTTCGCTCAAGGAGCACAATCACACAGCTCTCGTATACCTCGTCGGCCGCGCGTGGTGCGTTGCGTTCCTCGTCCGCCGTCGGAAGTGTGATGCTGGGAACGAGCGTGGCGAGTCTTGTGTGGTACCGCTGGCGGACTGGCTGGGGGAGCGTCGGATCGGAGTGACGTAGCAAGCGCGTCGTCGGTCGCCCACCCCACGCTTGCCAGAGCTTCGCCTCACGACGCTTCCCCTCGTCTCGCGCGATCTGGCCCGCGAGGAACGCGAGGCCCATCCAGAACGCTCCGGCAAAGAGGATCTTCTGCGGCCACGCTCCTCCCACCCACACGGACACCGCCACGACCAACGGAAGCAAGACGATCGCAGCCGGGGTAACGCGCGCAGTCAGGGCATACCTGTCGAACATGCCGCTACTCTCCCACGTAGTTGTGGAACGGTATCGGCTCGATGGGCCCGTAGCCGAGTCGGGCAGGCGCGTCCAGCGAGTGCCAGATGTTCGTCCCGCACGTCGAGTACACACGTGTCCCCCGTCGCTGGAGGGCGTTCGTCACTCGCTTCGCCGGATGCTTCGGCGCACCGCAGCGTGCTGCCGAGATGAACGCCACGGCCCCACCGATTCGACGCAGGACGCTTGGACCGAGGTTCCGCTCGCTGCCGTGGTGCGGCACCTGCAAGAACTGGAGTCCGGTGGTAGAGATGCCGCGCCGCTGCGCGTAGTCCGCCGCATGCATCAGCGCTTCCACGCCGGCGTCACCCGTCAGCAGGATGCTGTGGCCGTCCACGCGAAGGAGCAGGATCGTGCTGGAGCTGTTGGCTGGAGAGGTCACGCTGTCGTCCGTGAGGGTTTCTATCTCGACCGTCTCGTAAGTGCCCGGGCTCGACTTCGCCGGGGCGAGGAGCGACAGCAGGCTCGTTGGAGCCGACGGCTGGTTCGGCGGCCGCATGAGCAGGGATGCGAGGGATCCGTACGGCGTTGGGGTTGTGGCTGCGCTCCTCGCTGCTGCGAAGAGATTGCCGTATGGACTGCGTGGAGGAGCGCTCGCCCTCGCGGCCGCAGCGAAGAGGCCACCGTACGGGGGTTTCGCCGCAGGCGCATCCAAGAACTGACAGACGAGCGCGTTGTAGTAATCCTCAGATGGTCCGAGAAAGAGGAGGGACTCGTCCTGTGTATGCACGCCGGCGAACGGTTCCGTGATGGGAATCTTCCGCTGCGTCGCGAGGTCCTCCAGCTCGGACGCAGTTTCGAGCGCGCTCTCGAACCGCGATTCGATGCCGGCCGTGGTGAAGCGACGGTCGTCGAGCACCTTTCGGATGCTCGATGCACGCTCCCACGGCTTGTGCATGAGCAAGGAGCGGACATCCATCTCACCGACGACGACTTTCAACCCGCTTACGTGGTCACAGTCGGGATGCGTGGAGATGGCGTAGTCCACGACGTTGGTCCCGTAATACGTGCGCACGTGCTGCACGAGCTTCTGCCCGGATTCCTGCGTCCCACCGTCAATGACGACGACCGTCTGTTCGTGCCGTGAGCCGTGCAGGTTGCCGTAGCGCAGCGCAATGGCGTCGCCGCTGCGGCTGGCGTCGCCCACGGCGATGAAGTCAATTTCGTATCCCACAGCACTCCTCCTCTGGGTGAATTCCTAATTTCAGTCGTCGATCGTCGGAGACGAGTACAGGTGCTTTGCGGCAAATGAGCAACTCACTGCAAGACGCTCCCGACGACGCGCGCGACGATGTCGTTGTGTGCAGGCGAGAAGCGGAAGCCGGCCTCGCTGTCGGCAGGCACCGTGTGCGCCGCGAGCCCCGGCACGGAGTCGACCCACGCCCGATCGAACGTGGTGTTCCTAATGAACGTGCGCAACTGCGTCGCCTTCGGGAGGCGGTTGTTGCGACGCGCCAGGAACACGTAGAACCACGCCTTGGCGAGCGCCTTAAGGACCGGCACCTCCCGGATGAGCGATCCTGACCGCTTCCACTCTGGAGACTGGAGGACGGTCGTCCAGAACTCCGTCGCGACCGGCAGCATCTCCTCCACGTTGTACGGCGCGCTCTTGATCGTCGTTTTCCCAAGGAAGAGGAAGCCGTGGATCGTGGCGAGCTGGCGCAGGTCGAGCACGGAGCTGCCGTCGGATGCCTGCTGGATCTGCGGCAGCACCCACTCCTTCGCGAAGCGATTCAGCGGATTGCTCTGGTCGAAGATGAGGTTGAGGTCCCGCTTGACCGGCTTCACGTTGCAGTTGTAGTTGGTGAACATCTGCCGCGCCTGCTCGATGCTCAGGCCGATGTGCGCCTCGTACGAGATCATCGTCCACGATCGGAACGTATCCTGCACCCCGATCCACGCCTCAAGCTCGGCAGCGCTAGCGGGGTCCTCTTGCGCAGGGTAGAACTTGACGCCCTTGGGGATGCGCCGATTTGCGACCACCTGGTTCAGAAACTCTCGAACGCGGCGTGCGGCTTCGCGACGATGCTGCCCATCGGCGACGACGAACAACCGGCCGGCGGGGAGGAACATGCGCATGAGCGTTGATCCCGGAACCCCGTCTACCTCAGCAAAGTCAGGCGCCCCCGTCAGTACGAGCGTGACTTGGGGAAGCCCGTAATGCGAGCTCCGCCCTACCTTGTCCTGGAGAACGCGGAGCTGTTCGAGCAGATCCGCGGAGACCGCGTCGCCTTCGTTCCGCAAGATGGTCGCGGCGACGAGCCCCTGCAGCATGAACGTCGCGAGGCCGTTCGCGTGCGCGTCGATGATCTCTCGCTGCGTCACCGAATCGAGCGATTCGCCCGCGTCTTCCGCCCAACGTCGGTTATGGACGACCGTAAGGTCGGCGAACTGTTCGAGTGTGAGGCGGCCGGTGAACGTCGGTAGCCCCTGATTCCGTTCTATCTGGCCCAGCAGCTCAACCTGCCGCTGCCGTACCGCACGCAGCGCTGCATCTACTGATAAGACTTTTCCGGTGTCGCCGACTGTTGCACTCATCTGTGATTTCTCTCCCCTTGGCCCGAACGGTCAATTTCTTCCTGGAGAAATAAATTAGTGTCCAGGACACGAAAAGTCAAGAATCTGAAACAAGAGATAGGCTATTTTTCGGGTCCTGGTGCGAAATTTGGCCATTCTTCGCTGTTGCAACGACCATCATGTTCGGCAACCGCGGACCGGAGCATTTCGTCACAAACTGCGTCCCGATCGTTGACGGAAACAATCCTGCCGTGTCACGAGGAAGGTGGAGACTTGCCGCTTTTGAGGAAAAGCGGTGAATGGCCCATGACAGTCCTTTCAGGTGCGAACGATCTCCGTTGATCGGAGCATCCTGCGGTGAATCTTTGCGCGTCGGCGATTGGTGATCTCGAAGTAGATCGCGGTCGAGTTGAGATCGGTGTGGCCCAGCTGTTCGGCCGCGTCGGCGATGTCTACTCCTTCGTTCGCGAGGTGCGTACCGAGCGAGTGCCGTAGGACGTGTGAATGTCGCAAGGCAGACGGCAGTCCCGCGGCCGTAGCGTACTGGCGAAACAGCCCGTCGATCGTCCGGCCGGAGAGCGGTGTACAGGCTCGGCGAAGGCCGCGGAAGAGATAGGCACAGCCGTCGTTGCGGCGGATCGCGAGGTAGCGCCGGAGCAGCTTGATCGTGCTCGGGAACATGTCGTACGAGAGCGATCGGCCACCCTTGAGGCGCGCGACGTGGATCATGTCGTCCTGAAAGCTATCGAGCGTGAGGATCGCCGCCTCCCCGCGCCGCAGCGCGTGCAGGTACATGATGTTGAAGAGCAGTCGATCACGAATGTTCTCTCTCGGAATTGCTCGGAAGAAGGCGCGGAGCTGCTCCTTCGTCAGGTGCTTGATGGTGCGGCCTGAACGTCGCGTCGTGCGCCGCTTCCCCATCCCGTAGTTTCCTGTCGAAAGCGAGATTCTGCCGCTTTTCCTCATTTCAGGAAGTTGGCTGGACGCTTTGAGCATGCGCGTCTCGGCGCGCTCCGTAAACAGCGCGTGCGCGCTGCTCATCGCGGCGGCGTTCATCACGAGTTGCAGCGAGCGAGAACCAACCTCGATTACCGCCATCGATCCTGCGCCACGGACAGCAACCGTCGTTGCGCCCGATACGCGGCCGGTTGCACCGCCGCCAGCCTCGCCGCCACCGGCTCCTGCGGGGACGGAGCGAGTGCTCTCAGAGATCGGGGCGGATGCGGACGCGACTCGTGTTACGACCGCCCGCGTGAGCTTCGACGCCGGCGGGCAGTCAGGGATCGTGGCAGGCGAGCAGGGCGAGGTTGGCGGCAGCAAGCTTGCGATGCAGAACCGTGCGGCGTACGGACGCCTCTACGCCTACTTCCACCGGATGCACGCCGCCGCGCTCGTCGAAGCCGCCACCACGCTCGACCACGCGCGGCTCCTCGCGCGCCGCGACGAGTTTGAGTCGAGCAGCGCCGAGGATGCCCGCTACAAGCAGTGGCAGAGCGCCGTGGCAGCGGTCTTCCGCGCGCACCTCATCGGCAAAGACTACGAAGTGTTCGGGCTCGCCGTCCCTCCGGGCGCGCCGCGCTACGACGCGAACCGCGCGCAGTGGGTAGTGCCGTTCCCGCTGCTGCCGAGCATTACAGACATTCTCGGGCGTGAGTACAGCGAGGCGCACCTCGCCGATCACCCGGAGGTGCAGGAGCAACTGCGCGCCGGGCTCCCGCTCATGACCCCGAACATTTACACGAGCCCTCTGCGCTGGGAACTCCGCCCTGCGGACAGCGCGGCCGAGAAAGCGATCCTCATCCCCGCGAGCGGGAACGACGCGCGTGCGCTGAAGGAGCGGCTTCAGTCCGGCCGGGCGTTCTACTACCTCCGCTTCAATGCGGACGTGAAGGCTACGTTCGGACGCGACTACGCTGAGCGGATCAGCTACACGGACGCCGCGCTCGTCCTCCGGCCGGTGAGCATTGCCATCTACACGGTTGGAACGGATGCCGTGCTTGGTGCGTTCGGCCGCGTTCCCGAGGTGAGCGAGCTGTGGTTCCTCGGGCACGCACCGCTCGGTCGCGGCATCGGGACGACAGCACCATCTTCGGGAGGGATGTAGCCATGCGTCTTCCGAGCATCGAGATGATCCTCGCCCTCGCCCTCGCCTTCGCGCTCCTCGCCGCCCTTGCGCTCGCTCTCTGGCGGACGCGTGCCGCGATCCGACACGCGCCAGTTCGTCACGCAACCTCACCACAAGCGCAGCCCGACGACAGCATGGGCGGGAGGCCGGCAGGCGTGAATCTCCGGCTGTTCGGGACGATCGTGCTCCTCGCCGCGGCTACCGTGTTCGCCCTCGGTGTATGGCTGTGGACGACGGGCTCCCCCGACGACGGCCAATACTACGTGCAGGCATCCAACGTGTTCGAGCTGATGGAGAAGAATCAGGCGGCTGTCGCGCGGCGGCAGTCGGCGCGGCTGCCGCTGATCATCGGCGGAATCGGCATCGTGCTCGGGGGAGGACTCATGCTCTCAGCCCGCCGTTAGGCCGCAGCGTATAAGAGCGTGCTGCCCGTCCGGTATCAGAACGAACAGCGCGCAAGGCCTTCGCCCAACTACTCAGTCACCGGCACGAGCGTATCGAGCGCAGCGAGGTCCTCGCGCGTCTTCACGTTACAAGACGTGGCTGTCCGGCTAACACAACGACGGGCGGAGTCACCTCCGCCCGTCTTCGGGAAAACTTTCACACGCGGACCAATTCAAAGATGCGGTCAGGCGAGAGGATCTCCCGCACTGGATTCGAGTCCTTGATCCAGGCTGCGCCTGGGAGCATCTCGATGTATTCCTGTTGATTCTCTTCGCGCACGGGTCCGAAGAAAGCGAACCTCCCCTCGTCCGCCTTGCCCTCCCACTCGACGAAGATTACCGTCGTCGCGGAAGGGTCGTAGAGTTCGCGCGCACGTGCCTCGACGCTCTCTGCGTCCATGCCCGGGAACCGGCCGGTCTCCGCGAAGTCCCAGTCGTCGAGCCAGTCGAAATCCGCCGCGACCGGCTCCGTGTGCATCGGGAGCGCGTGCGTGCTGCCCCCGTGGGCTTTGGTGAGCCGCATGAACATGCGACACCATTTCTCACAGCGCCGCACATCCTCGAACGGGCCGACGAGCCGAAATTCGTCGTTCGAAATCGACCCGTCGATGAGGATCGCGAGCACAGGCCCGGCGTCGCATTCGTCTGACGTCGTCCCGCGGGCGTTCGGGTAGCACGTCAGGCAAGCGTACGGGTGCATGCGCGGTGCGCCGAGCCCCAGCAGCTGAGCGAGCACCCCGTGCGCCGTCCGAGATAGCGGTAGATCGTCGAGGAACTGGACGGGGAGGTGAAATGGCCACGCTTCTTCCTCCCGGACGCCGTGCGTGTCATCGGCCGCTAGGATCGCTTGCCGCCAGGCGGCGGCCGCAGCGTACGTCTCGAACGGACCGGCGCACACGCGGTGTGTGTACTCGGCATCCACGGGAACGGTGACGTGCGCGATGTAGGCGGGAAGGCGGAGCACGGCGAGCTCCTCGGGCGGCGTACACGGGAGTGCGGTCTGGGAACGGATCGCCGCCAGGAGCGCTTCGGCCGGTGCAGATGGACTCACGAGCAGCCCGGCGTAAGCGATGAGCCCCTCGGTGCGCAGTGGTGCGCTTCTGAGGACGGAGTCGCTGAAACGCGTTGCCACCTGCGCGAGTGTCGTGTCGGAGAATTCTGCGTGAGGGATCGGCCCGATGAGCGCGATCCGGTTTCCGTGGATAGGGAGAATGAGCCCGCACGACGGCAGACGTTGAACCATAAGAGAACTCCTCTCGTTTCAGCTTGAAGGGGTGCGGAGGAACGGCGGCCCTGCGGCCGGCGATCGGAAGGTGGGATGGAAAGGGACGCAGGCATACAGCCTGTTCATCCGGGATATGTCAACAGCGCGACGGATCGCAGGTCCCGTTGGTTTCGAACGCGATCGGGGACTTCTGCGAACCTGCTTTCGCAAATCCGTTCGAAGTTCCTAGTTGTTTGGCGTGCGGAGGGGCCGCGCCAGCGCTCTCTCTGCGGCCCATGCCGCGCGCGTGCTTGTCCAGTGTTCCCGAGAGTTACGAAAGTGGAGAGCTCCCGACAGGGTCGCCCCGGTAACTGACGGCAACGCACGGCAATAGGCTGGAACGGCTCACGAGGAACAGCGACTCGCCGGAATTCGCCTTGGCTAGGCGAGGTAGTCTTACGTGACGGCGGCCAGTCCGCATGTTCTTTGATAAACGGTGCACGCCTGCACTCCCAGCGAAAGCGCGCTGGGATCGGGTCTGCAAGTTCCTAGGCAAAACCGGGTTACGACACGCCTGCGGCGGAGTGGTACATGGCCCTCTCCACTCTGCCGGTCTTCGGTGTCGTTGTTCGCGGATGCAAGTCCGCGGGCCTGCGCTCTCCACAGCGCCGATCCGGCCCGGCACTAACGCCGGCCTGAGGAGGCTTCGGTGGATTACCACACAAGCGAAACTTGCATTCACGGGTGGAGTAAAGGGTTGTGCAGGGACTGCCGCTCAGGGCTCTTGGAGTCGGCAGATTTGGTTTCACATCGATCGATCATCGACGCGTTGGCGGCCGGTGAGCGTTTTGAGGAACCGTGGCTGATTAAGGGTGATAAGCACCTGCAAAAGCACCGGGACCCGAACAAGAAGCGCTTCCCGATCGGTCATCCGCTCGCTGGTTTCCCGCTGGAGTTTCCAGACCTCATGCGGGGAACGGCTCCCGCAGGATGCCATTGGGCGGCGTTCGGGGATTGCGAGACGTTGGAGTGGGTCGTGGTCGCGTGTTTGGATAAACCCGAACCCGGCCTCGGCTTTCTCCCGCCGAGCTATCTCTACGTCCCCACAGTGTGCGGCAACGTTCGCGCGATCTGGGAGTCGCGGCACCTCCGGGCGCTTCTCGGATGGAGCCAAAATGTCCTCGACGCGCGGGTCCAGGAACTTCCTGGGTTGCTCAAGAAGATCGGATCGAAGGATGAAGTTACGGTAGAAGCGCTGGTGTTTCTCGCCGCTCTGTCGACGGGCGACTTCCCGCGTCTCGCGCCGCGCAACATCATCCGTGCAACCATCAGCGAGCATCTCGGCTAACACAGCGAGTCTCTTGCACCACGTGGGCTGGTCGCCGTCACCTTCCTCGCCGTCTGTTCCACTCCGCCTTCAGGGCTGCCGTCGCACGATGCGGAATCATGGATCGACCGAACAAAACTCACGAAGACGCGCATCCCGTCGTTCGCCTCCCACTCGATCGCTGGATAGCGGACACCCTGCCGGGGGAGGTCTTGGTTCCGAAAGCCAAGATCGACTTTCAGATCCCGGTGGCGGATAACAACCGCGTCGAATTCGCGAAGGCCGACTACGACGAGTTACACCGTGCGCTCGTGCGCCTTGCGGGGGGCTTCACGCGCGACGGCTTGAAGTTGGGCGGTTGGGACGGCGGCCCAGATGGGGAAGAGCCTCATTGGGGATACTGGGTGTGCGTCGAGCCGAAGGACGCCATACGTGCCGCAGGGCTCATTGAAGCGTGGATCAAGGGATGGTTTCGGCAGTATGCCGCGTGCATCGTGGTGACGACTGTCATGACCACGCGGATGTAAACAAGCCTGATCCATCGCCGCACGTTCGGTTCAATGCCGGTCACCACAGTGGCCGTTTCCCGCAGTATCAATTCGTGAGTGATGCGCATGAACACGATTCTTTCGGGGCGTGTCACTCGCTCGCGTTGATCACGAAGCGCCTCGACCGGATCGAAGACTTTCTCCGCCGCGTGCTCCCTGTGCTCCTCGCCAATGTGGGCGATCCAACGCACGTTACCGTTCGACACGCAGCAGAGCTCCTCGGAGTATCGGAAAAAACGATTCGCCGCAGGATCGCAGCAGGGACGCTCCACCTTCACGTCATACCTGGCACCCGAAAGAGTGGCGTGCCGATCGAGGAACTCTACAGTGGGTGGATTTCGCTCGCCTGCGCGAAAGCTGCGCTACAACGAGAGCTACGCGAGGCCAAGAGCGATGAACAAGACTGAACCCGACTACGTAACGGGCCGAAAAGGCCGCTACCAGCTCCAGCCGCCGATCATTCATCCTGCGTTCTGCGTGTGCCGACTCTGCGCGAAACGAAGGACGGCGGACAATTGGGCGAGAGAGGTCGTCATCCGTGCGCGGCGCACGTCGCCGGCGCCCGAGAACCGCCAGGAGTCGGCCGTCGCCGCAGCGAACTTGAAAACGCAGCTTGAGCGCGAACTCCGCGAGGCTGTGATCGCGACAGAACGTGCGAAGAACGCGCTCGCAGGGCGGGTGACATGGAAGCAGCTCTGCGACGCCTACCGCGCGCATCACGAACGTGACGGAAAGCGCTTGGACCGCGACAAATACCTTATCGACGCGCTCGAAGCGCACTTCGGGTCTGACCGCGATCCAGAGTCCATCTCGAAGCAGGACTATGCCACGTACGTGGAGGCGCTTCGCGCGCGGAAATGCAAGGACACGACGATCCTCCGCTACACCAATACGCTCCTCGCGATTCTGAATAGCGCCCTGCGCGATGACATCATCGCGGCACACCGTCTCGTCGGCGTCCGGAAGCCGCAGGGCAGCAAGCCGGCGAAACCCGTCACGTTCACGCGACGTCAGGTCGCGGTCCTCCTCGGCCCTGCGATGGACGCGTACGAGCACGAGCAAGCGGCAGCGCATGCAGCGTACTTCGCGGCAACGCGCTACGGAGCGCACGCCCGCGGCAGTGCCCCGACGCGGACGCCGCTTCGCGGCCTCACGCTCATCGCGTACCTCACCCTCATGCGGCCGGCGAACAACTTCGCGCTCACGTGGGAACAGATCCGTCTGCACCCGCGGCGCGAAGAAGGGACGTTCCACCTCGACGAGCACAAGAACGCGCGGAAGGGGATCGTCGTTGACGGACACCTCCACCCGATGCTCGTGCGGTACCTGCGCTCGATCTATCCCGGCCCGAACGCGACCGGGCTCGTGCACCCGAATCCCGAGACCGGCAAGGCGTACGTGAACATCCGGCCGCAATGGAAGCGCCTCGTCTCGCTCGCGAACGCGCTCCTCGATCCCCGGGAGCGCTTGAAAAAGAAGACGAAGGCCACGCATTTCTACACTTGGCGCCACACCGGTGCGTCGTCGCTCGCAGAGAGTTCGCGCGATCCCGTGATGGTGGCGCGTCTCATGGGCGACACACAGCTCACGACGGTCTACAACCACTACTTCGATACATCCACCGAGCACCAAGCGCGCGAGATCGCCCGGTGGGCGCCCTTTAATGAGAGTGACCGTGAGAGGGACGAGAAAGCTCTGATAGAGCCCCTGCCGTCGTAAGTGATGAATGGTGAGGGAGTTAGGTTGGTAGCGCATACGGGATTCGAACCCGTGTTACCGCCGTGAGAGGGCGGCGTCCTGGACCCCTAGACGAATGCGCCGGAGTGGGGTGGGTGGCGGAAGATACCGTGAGGCATCGGCCGCGGTCAACGGCAGTTAACGCGTCTCGGCGGGCGATATTCCGGCAGGGTCTTTGCTCTGTCCGCGGGGTATGGTAGGGATGGAACTGCGGTCGCGGCGGATCAGGATGGGGTGCAGCCGCGGGCAGGTTGCGCACGCGCTCGGCGTGTCCGTTCCGACGCTCCAGGAGTGGGAGAACGACGGCGCGCCGATCGGGTGTCCCGTCGCGGTCGAGCAGGTGTTGCGGAAGCTCGAGTCGCAGCACGATGTCGAAGACGTCCTGCGGAGTCACACGAACTGATCGTCACCTTCAAATGACAATTGCTGATCCGCGGATCACTTCGAGTGATCTTCGGATCTCGCATCGAGATCGGCGGATCACAACGAGAGATCCGCGGATTAGGACGAGAGATTCGCGGATCACGCTGAGAGATCCGCGGATCACCGCGAGAGATCGACGGATCACGAGGTGGAGATCCGCGATGAACGACTTCACAAGACGCGAACTGTTTAGGGGAAGGCAAAGGCGCGCCGGAGGCGCGCACCACACCACGGGCACCACACCACCACACGTCTTAGGATGATGCGGGGCGCGGGATCACGATATCGGCGACGCTGGCGTTTGGCAGTTTCAGCAGCTCGCGGGGATCGAGGCGCGCTTTGCTCGTGCGGTTGCCGCCGCCGATGATCACTCGCGGTTGCTCCATCACTTTCGTGTCGACATAGATCGGCATCGTCTCGGGCAGGCCGGCGATTGTCACGCCGCCGATGAGCATGCCGGTCAGGTCCGCGGTCTCCTGCGCCGACGCGAACGAAAGGCGCTTCACTCCCACCAGCTCGCTCACTTTCTTGTTCACGTCCAGCTTCGTGTCCGCGCGCACCAGGCACGCGACGTACTGTTTCGGCGTCGTCTTCAGCACCACCACGATCGCGTTGCAGGCCTCGGTTGCCGCGATGCCGTAGTGCGCGCAGAACTCGGCCGTGTCTGCCAGCTCCGGCTCGCAGGCCAGCTCTTCATACGAGATTCCGTGCGCGTCGAGGGTCTCGCGGACGCGAGCGTCGAGGATCGATTCGATCGGCATGCATCACGCATTTTATGCGGCGGAGGAACCGGAACAATGCCTAACGCAATCACGATGTTGAAATCGGATCACGCGACGGTCAAGCGCCTGCTACGCGAGCTCGACGGAACGACCGAGCGCGCGGTCAAGCAGCGCGAGCACCTCGTGGCGCAGATCGAGCGCGAGATCAAGATGCATTCGCAGATCGAAGAAGAAGTGTTCTATCCCGCGTTCAAGGCGAAGACGGAGAACACGGATGCCGAGGATCTGTTCTACGAGGCCGCCGAAGAGCATCACGTCGTGGACATGGTGCTGCCGGCGCTCAAGGCGGCGAATCCGAAGTCGCACGAGTTCGGCGCGAAGGCGAAGGTGCTCAAGGACCTCATCGAGCATCACATCCGCGAAGAAGAAACGCAGATGTTCCAGAAGGCGCGCTCGCTGTTCAGCGACGCGCAGCTGCGCGAGCTCGGCGATCTGATGCAGACGCGCAAGGATTCGGCCGCGGCGATGTGGGACAACCCGCTACTGCGGCCCGTGAAGAAGCTGCAGAGCGCGGCGCAGAAGATGATGCCGGCGAAAGTGAAGACGGCGAAGGTGGCGGCGATCGCGAAGGCGATGGAAGAGGTGGAGGCGCGGCAGCGATAGGTGCCCCTCACCCTGGCCCTCTCCCCGCGGGGCGGGGAGAGGGGACTGCGGGCGCGGGGGTTAACGCTGGATCGGCCACGTCGCGTCGGGATCGTCGGGTGGCACGGACCAGGTCTCGTCCAGATCCGGGAGTGTGCCGCCGGCGGACCACTGGTCGCTGCGGTCGTCGGAGTCGCGTTGTTCGTCTGATTCTCGGTCGAGGGGCATGGGGCGTGTCTCCTTATTCAGAGATCGCGCCCGTTTTGGCCGGGCTCAACCGGAGCCGCGGGCGAGGCGGATGGTCGTGAGGTACGACTGGAGGTAGGCGCGGCACGACGAGCAGCGCGCGAGATGATCTTCGAACTCTTCGCGCGGCGCGCTGCCTTCGACGTAGTCCAGCAGGCGCTCGATCAGTTCGCGGCAGGTCATGCCACCAGCTCCTCGAGCGCGTGCGGCATCGAGACGTAGAAGCCCTGCACGAATTCGAT
>Ga0105242_10001050_pt1 | contig 21683 bp, 13 predicted proteins | sample KBSM24metaG_FD_81521 | JGI IMG/M metagenome (GOLD analysis project Ga0105242, IMG submission 81521) | Miscanthus rhizosphere microbial communities from Kellogg Biological Station, Michigan, USA - KBS M2-4 metaG | ecosystem: Host-associated > Plants > Roots > Rhizosphere > Soil | place... | reverse complement strand
TCTGTTTGCACCGCGAGTCGCTCTGGGCTTCGACCCCACGGGTACCGGCAAGATGACTATTCGCGCGTCCTACGGAATCTCATATGACTTTGTGAATGGCTCGATGTACGTGAACTCGGCCGACTCCCCGCCCTTTGGCAATACCACCATCTTCGGCGGGAATCATTTCAGCGATCCGTACCAGGCGAATCCCGGCGGCAACATCTTCCCGTATTCGCTGACGAATAATTCGCCCTTCGCCCCCGGTGGAACGTATATCGCCGAGCAGCCTGACAACAAGGCCACCCAGGTACACCAGTGGAATTTCGTGATCCAACGTCAGTTCGGAAATGACTGGGTAGCGTCGGCCACATACACGGGAAGCCAAAGCTTGAACCTATTGGGCTCCTATCAAAAGAATCCCGGGATATACATCCCTGGAAATTGCGTCGCCGGACAGTATGGATTGACTGCGCCCGGACCCTGCTCCACGACCGGGAACACCAACTTCCGCCGGTTATTCACCATTAACAACTACCCCGACAACAAGGCGTATTCGTACATGGACGTGTTCGACACCGGCGGGACGTCCCTCTATAACGGCCTGATCTTGTCGGTACAGAAGCGGCTGAGCAAGGGCCTGAGCACCAGCGCCAACTACACCTGGTCGCATTGCATTGGCGATCTCACCCTGGGCAACAGCACCGGGAACGCCGGCGGCGGGTACACGATTCCCAACAACCGGCGCTACGATCGCAGCAACTGCCAGTCTGTCGAGATCGGCGGCACTTTCTCTTCCGACCGCCGTCACATCTTGAATTGGACCACTGTATACGAGACACCTAAATTCGCTAACCGCGTGACCAACATTCTCGCCGGCGGCTGGAAATTCTCGGGAATTTACCGGGCTATGTCGGCGCCATGGGTTACGGTCTCCGTCAGCACAGACGTGGCATTGACCGGAGCGGCCGCAGGTGGGCAGCGGCCGAACCAGATTGCTTCCAACTCGCTGTGCGCCAACCCGAATCCGAGTTGCTGGATCAATCCGAACGCGTTTGCACCTCCAGCGGCGGGCACATTCGGTAACCTGGGCCGCAATAATATTCAAGCCCCGTCGTTTTGGCAGTTCGATATGGCCGCCTCCCGTGTAGTGAGAATCCGCGAAGGATATACGCTGGAGTTTCGTGCCGAGGCCTTCAACCTGACCAACAGCATGCGCGCTGGCCTCTCGCCGCCCAACCTGCGAGCTGGCTCCTCGGGTCTCAACCTGACATTCGGCACCCCGGGATTCGGCACGATTATCAGCACGCAGGATCCGCGCATCATGCAGATGGCGATGAAGTTCGTATTCTAAACTACTTGTGGAACAGACCCGGTGCCTCAGGGCGCCGGGTTTTTTTTGGCCCTGGACTCACGCGCAACTTTTGACTATGATTCTAACTGGCTGTAGTTGACTGCGGCCAGTTTGGGAGGACTCGCTTGAAAAATCCAATCTATGCTGTTTTGCTGGGCGCCGCTGTACTGATCCCCGGCGTTTCGCTGTTTGCCCACCACTCCCCGTCGGCCATCTTCGACATGAAGAAGAAGGTTTCGCTCCAGGGCACGGTAACGAAGGTGGATTGGGTGAACCCTCATATCGTGGTCTATATGGACGCGAAAGGCGAGAATGGGAGCGTCGAAAACTGGAAATTTGAAAGCAATCCGCCGCGCTGGTTCACCAAGGTTGGCGTAACCCGGGCTGATTTTGCAGCGGCCACCGGCGAGACGGTTACCGTGGAAATCGTAAGAGCCATTGACGGCTCTAAATACGGATACCTGCAGAAAATCACGTTTCCCAACGGCAACCAAATTTCTCTCGAAAGCCAGAAGGAGGAATAACATCCGTGAAACTCTATCCAGCCGCCATACTGCTCACGGCAACGCTTGCCTTTTCCCAGCAGAAACCACAATCCCGCACCGCCGATGGGCATCCTGACCTCAGCGGAACCTGGACCTTCGGTATCGATCTCCCGCCCGGTGATCTGGTGAAGGTGGTGGACGGCAAAGTCACCCGCACCCATTGGGATCGCAGCACGCGTCACCGCGTGAACGAAATCGCCGGAGCGTTGCCCTGGGATAAAGCTCCTTCTTATAAGCCTGAATTCCAAGAGAAGGTGAAGTATCTGGCCGAGAACGAGAGCAAAGTGGATCCGGTATTCTATTGCGATAAACCGGGGACGCCGCGCATTGGCTCGCCGCGCAAGATCATCCAGTTGCCCAAGGAAACGATCTTCCTTTATGAGGATATTTCGGGCGACACCTTCCGCATCATTCCCACCGATGGGCGCGGGCACCGTGCCAAGGCGAATCCCTCGGCATACGGGGATTCGATCGGGCACTGGGAAAAGGATATCTTTGTGGTCGAGTCCACTAACTTCGTCGACGATACCTGGTTTGGCGAGGAAGGCTACCTGCATTCGGACAAGATGCGCGTGATCGAACGGCTGTGGCTGACTCCGGAACACAACCTGGCGTATCAGGCTACGGTCGAAGACCCGGCGGTGCTCACCAAACCCTGGACTAATTTCGCGCGGGTGATTCCACCCAACAACGATCCCATTGAAGAGTCCCCGACCTGCAAGGAAGATGATGGGAAGCGGCTTCTGAACCTGGACCACCATCTGCAACGCTAATGCGGTACTGAAGCGGTAGGCCCGCTTGCTTCGCGCGCGGTTCGGTGCAGCTATGCCAGACACCGCTGGAGTTTCACGGAACCGCGACCGTAAGAAACGGGCGCAAGCGCACCAAGGAGAAGCGATGAAGTTGAAAATAGGAGTGTGCCTGCTCCTCGCCCTGTTGCCGCTGTGCGGCCAGACGAATCCACCTCAAAAGACTCTGATGGCCGAGGATGTCTTCAAGAATATCCAGGTGCTGAAGGGCATCCCGGTCAACCAGTTCATGGAGACCATGGGCTTCTTCTCGGCAGCGTTGGGGTACAACTGCACTAACTGCCATGGCAACGAGGTGCTGGGCAACTGGGAAAGGTACGCCGACGATATCCCGGTGAAGCAGACCGCTCGCCGCATGGTGCAGGTGGTCAACACTATAAATAAAAATCTGTTTCAAGGCCGGGAAGCAGTCACCTGCTACACCTGCCACCGGGGGAGTCCGACACCCAAGGTGGTTCCGAGTTTGCTGGAACAGTACAGCGAACCGCCGCCTGACGACCCTAACGAAGTCGAAATCAGCGGGCGTGCTTTCCAGGGGCCCACTGTCGATGCGATCCTCGACCGCTACATTCAGGCCATCGGCGGGGCGGAACGCCTGGCCGCGTTGACCAGCTATACAGGAACCGGCCGCTACGAAGGTTTCGACAGTTACCATACCAAGGTTACGGTCGACCTCTATGCGAAGTCGACTGGCGAGCATACAGTGATCGCTCACACGCAGAATGGCGACAGCGTCACCGCCTACGACGGGCGCAACGCCTGGATCATGGGGCCGGACAAACCGGTGTCGGTGCTGCAACTGGTTCCGGGCGGGGATTTCGATGGCGTCAAGTTGGATTCGATCCTGGCTTTCCCAGGCGGTCTGAAGCAGGCCCTCACGGCCTGGCGCACGGGCTTCCCCACTACGGCAATTGACGACCGGCCGGTGCAGGTGGTCCAGGCGATGCTAGGCGGAACGCGTGTGAAACTGTTCTTCGACAAGGAAACGGGATTGCTTACGCGGGCGGTGCGCTACAGCAAGACCATCGTGGGCCCCGTTCCCGTCGAGATCGACTATTCCGACTATCGCGCAGCGGCAGGAGTGAAGCTACCGTTCCAATGGCGCTTGACCTGGACTGGTGGACAGTCCACGTACATTCTGGACGACGTCAAGCCAAACGTGGCAATCGACTCTGCGAAATTTGGCAGGCCGGCCGCCGCCGTCAAACCGGTGGTGGCTCCAGCCAAGATTACGCCGTAAGTTTATGCAAATAGAAGAACTGCCCCTAAGATAGGCCGCTAGGTGTAAGTTTGTCTTGACTTTCGCCTAAAGGTTTCGTTATCATGACGATTCGTTCATTTTTGACTGTCTGAAGTTATCTCCAGCCCAGGTTTTCTATTCGGGGGAAGGACTCCCTGGGGTGATGGATCTGGGTACGTTTAGGAGATCAATGAAGCAGCATTACTTCGTCGTGGTATTGGCTCATTCGTTGCACGGACGATTGCGCCGCATTCACGTTCCCCATCAAGCGCTGTACGTGGTGGTAGCCTTGGCGCTGTTTGGCTCTGTCTCGCTGTTTGGCATGGTGTCGAGCTATCTGCGCATGAGCTGGAAAGTGGCCAACTATAACGCTTTACGGGATCAGGTCACGACGCTGCGCAGCCGCTACCAGCAGTTGCAGCAGGAGAATTCGGAAAAAAAGGAACAACTGGCTTCTCTGCAGTTGATGGCCAGCGAAGTGAGCGCGGCGCTGGGTCTGAAGCGGAATCTCGAGGGCGCCGACGATATTGCGAGCGAAGGCCCGCTGGTGCCTACCTACAAAGAATCGATCGAAGAGTATAACTTCCTGAAGTCGGCCAGTTACTCGCGGGTGAATCACCTATATGCGCGTCGCTGGCAGACCAACATTGTCCCGACCATGTGGCCGGTAAATGGACGGCTGCTCAGCCGCTTTGGCGAACGGGAAGATCCGTTCTCGGGCGAAGGCGCGCTGCATTCGGGCGTGGATATTTCGGCTGCCATGGGGACTCCGGTGCACGCGGCGGCGGACGGCATCGTGTCGCGCGCCGAGTTCTTTGGCGGCTATGGGCGCTTAGTGGCCATCGATCACGGCAACGGCATGTATACCTGGTATGCCCACCTGTCGCAATTCGAAGTGGTGCCGGGACAGGAAATCCGCCGGGGCGAGGTACTGGGTTACTCGGGAGCCAGCGGGAAGGTAACCGCGCCGCACCTGCATTTTGAGGTTCGTCTGGGCGGCAGCCCGGTGAACCCGTACCCGTATCTGACGCGCTCCGCCATGCAGCAGCACGTACAGCCGGACCTGCCGTTTTAACCTCTCCCGAATTATCCTGAAACCGCCGAGCCCGCTTTCCGTCTAAAATACATCTAGGCATGGGTGTATTCCGCCAATCCGCGCGAGCTCTCCTGATTCTGCTGGTGCTGGTGAGCTTCGCCGGAGTGCAAACGGCGAGCGCGATGGAAATCCACCCGGATCACCATGGCGGCCCCGACGACCATTGTTGCGCTGGCGGCCACGCGGGGCATTTCCCGGCGCTACACACCGTAACCAGCATTCAACTGGCGGCGCTCGCGTTGGCCGTATGGCACACGCCAGCCGAGGCGAGCCCTTACACCTCCGGCGACGGCCGCACGTTTAATTCTTCCCGAGCCCCGCCCGCCTAACCTTATCCTCCACCGCTGTCTTTTGTGCCGACCGGGCGTATTCCGTCCGGCTGGCTCGTATTTTGTTTTCTCTAGGAGGCAAGGACATGGTGTTCAAGCATTTTTGGTCATTATTACTAGTAGCTCTGTTGGCCGCTGGCGCGTGGGCGCAGTCACTCGGCAATGCCGGAACGATTGAAGGAACGGTCACCGACCAGACCGGCGCTTCGGTGCCGGATGCCAAGGTGACAATTAAGAATGCAGTCTCCGGATACAGCCGATCGGCGACTTCGGCAACGGACGGCACCTTCCGGCTGACCAATATCCCGCCCAACCCGTATCATCTGGAAGTGATGGCGGCGGGATTTAACGACTCGGCCCAGGACGTGGCAGTGCGCAACGCCATCCCGGTTCAGGTGAAAGTGAAGCTGGCGGTAGCGGGCGGCCAGACCAGCGTTACGGTAGAGGCGGCCGGGGCGGATATTCTGGAGAACGATCCTTCCGCGCATATCGACGTGGATCGAAGTCTGCTCCAGAAGCTGCCCTCGGGCGATCCCGGGGGTGGCTTGAGCCAGGCAATTACCTACAGTACCGGAGGCGTGGCGCAGGACGGCAACGGATTGTTCCACCCGCTCGGCGATCACGCGCAAGCCAGTTTCGTGGTGGATGGACAGCCCATCAGCGATCAGCAGAGCAAAGTCTTTTCGACGCAGCTTCCGACGAGCGCGATTCAGAGCATGGAGGTGACCACGGGCACTCCGGATGCCGAGTTTGGCGATAAGAGTAGTCTGGTGGCGCAGATCACCACGCGCTCGGGGCTGGGAGCGCCCAAGGTGTTCGGCAACGTGGAAGCGAACTATGGAACCTTCGGCACCGCGGGGGGCAGCGTCGGCCTGGGCTTCGGCAGCGCCAAGTTTGGCAATTTCATCGCGGCCGACGGCGTCCGCAGCGGGCGGTTTCTGGATTCTCCGGAGTATGCGCCGATTCACGACATCGGCAACAACCAAACCGTTTTCGATCGCTTGGACTACGAGCCCACCGGCAAGGACGCCATCCATCTCAACTTATTCGCGGCGCGGAACTGGATTCAGAATCCCAACTCTTACGATCAGTTGTCGCAAGATCAGCACCAGCGCGTTCTGACGTGGAGCATCGCGCCGGGATACCAGCACACGGTGAACGCGCATACTTTGGTGACGGTGAATCCCTACATCCGCAAGGATCAGTTCAACTACTACGCGAGTCGCGATCCGTTCGATGACACGCCCGCGACGCAAAACCAGAACCGCCAACTGATGAACTGGGGCGTGCGAGCGGATGTCTCAACGACGAAAGGGCGCCACAATTTGAAATACGGCGTCGATTTGAAGCAAACCCGTTTGCTGGAGAATTTCGGGTTTGGGATCACCGACCCCACTTTCAACAGCCCGTGCATTAGTAGCGACGGGAGTGCCGTGGGCGATCCCGCGTTGACGTCCATCGCGCAGTGCACTGGCGCGGGATTCCAGCCCAGCGTTGCGTCCAATCCTAATCTGACCGGAGCGCCGTTCTCCCCTGCCCTGCTTCCCTTCGACTTGAGCCGCGGAGGGCAGCTCTTCAATTTCCATGCCGCCGCGAATGTCAACCAATACGCGGTCTACGCGCAGGATGCGATCACGGCCGGCAATTTTATCTTCAACGTAGGTTTTCGTTTTGACGTGTACGACGGCCTGGTTTCAAAAACCGGACCGCAACCGCGTGCCGGCATCGCCTATCACATCAAGAAGACCGGAACCGTTTTGCGCGTATCCTACGCACGAACTTTCGAGACGCCGTTCAATGAGAATTTGCTACTGTCGAGCGCGACCGGGACGGGCGGGCTGGCGCAGAACGTTTTCGGCTCCACCGCCGTGGCCATCGAGCCAGGCTTCCGTAATCAGTTCAACGCAGGTTTTCAGCAAGCGGTGGGCAAGTATCTGTTGATCGACGCGGACTACTTCTGGAAGTACACGCACAATTCCTTCGACTTCAGTACGCTGCTGAACACCACTATCACGTTTCCGATTGCCTGGCATAACTCCAAGCTGGACGGCGTAACGGGCCGCGTCAGCACCACGAATCTCAAAGGCTTTCAGGCGTATTGGACCTTCGGTCACACCCGCGCGCGCTACTTCCCTCCAGAGGATGGCGGCCTGATTCCGCAGGGCTCGCCGTTAGCGGGCGGTGTGTTCCGCATCGATCACGATCAGGCGTTTCAATCGACCATGAGCCTGCGCTACCAGAGACCGAAGAACGCGGAGTGGGTGGCGTTGACTTACCGCTTCGACAGCGGCCTAGTGGTGAGCGGTGTGCCGGACGCGGGCGCCGCGCTGGCGCTGACGCCCAATCAACAGGTCTCGATTGGGCTGGCTTGCAACGGAGTGTTCGCCACGGTGGCAAGCCCGCTCACGAATTGCGTGGGGCCGGGTGGCGCCCAAGGTGTGGTCTCCTCCAAGCTGATCACGCTGCCGCAAGGCGGCTATGGACCGTTCGCAAGCGCGGAGAATGACGATCACAACCCTGACCGCGTCAAGCCGCGCAACGTGCTCAACCTGGGCATCGGCACGGACAATCTGCTGCACAAGGAAGGAACGGTGCGTTATACGGCGTCGCTGGAGATCCAGAATTTGACCAACGTGGAAGCGCTGTATAACTTCCTGTCGACGTTTAGCGGGACGCACTTTTTGCAGCCCCGATCCGTGGTAGCTAAGATCGGGATGACGTTCTAGGAGCGGCTGTTCCGCTTGCTACGTCTGGGGGCTGGTATGCTGGCGGTGCGCTTGGGCACTGGGCCGGCACAGAACCGCGACTAGAAGGAGCGGAACGCCGCGCTTACTCCGTCGTCACGATCTTATATGAGCCATTCTTGAAAACCACTTCGCGGACTTGGCCGTGGGGCCCGATGTCGCCGAGCGGGTTGCCGTTGAGAGAAACCTTGAGTCCCGCGGCATTACCGATGCGCAGGGTAGCGCCGTTAGGCATGTCGAAGCTCTGCGTGTCGCCAGTATTGAATAGACGTGAAAGCATGGGAGCTCCGGCGGCATTGCGCAGAGAGACCCAGGTGAGTTCCGAAGCCTGCACGTTGACGCGCCCTCCCGCGGCCACTGGGGGCACAGTGATTACGGTGGGTGCGGCAGGGGCGGGTTCCTCGGCCGGCTGCGGGGGCTGCGGGGATGGCGTAGCGCTACTGGTGGCCGCGACGCGCTGAACCGCGGGCTCCGAGAAAAAACTCTGCCACGTCCAGGTGACCAGGACGACGACGCCGAGACCCGCCAATACGAAGCCCGCCACGAATCGCCAGTCGCGCTTGGGTTCCGAGGCAGGTTTTACAGCAGCCTGCCAAGTGGAGGGCTCCGGGGCTGACTGCGGAGCAGTTGCAACCGGTTCCGGCTTCTTTGCAATTTCGACGATGGGGGCTGGCGGGGGCATGACCGACGGTTCCAGCGTCACGGGAGTCGCGGCGGCGTTGACAATCGATGGCGCAGATGCAGCCGCGGTGGCTGTGAGTGCGGCTTCGGGTAGCGTAGCGTCGGGCACCGCAGCTTCGATTACTTCAGGGGCGGATAGCTGAGCCGCGGCAGGAGCCGAAATCGCTTCCAGTTGGCGCGTGGTCTGCGCGCAGAATCCTTCCACGGCGGTCAGCAGCTTGCGAACGCTATCCTCGGTGGACGCCGACTTCACGTGTAAGTCTTCGATCATGCCGGATTGGCCCTCGATCACGTTCTCCACACGGGTGAGGCGCCGGTCCATGTTGGCTTCCACTTCGCGCACATAAGCGGCCCACTTGGCGGCTTCAAGGCCGCGCTCGCGGCGGTCTGAAAACATGCGGGCGCCGGCTCCGGCATTCGTCACTACCGGCAAGTGCGATTCGCTGCCGCCTTCGCCGCTGGCCTCGATCAGCATTTGAATCTCTTCGGTGATACGCAGAGCGTCGCGGCGCGAGAGGCAGCGCCATTCGGTCGGCTCATTACCGTCATCCTGCATGTACAGGCCGAAGCCGATGAGTTCGTCCTGCTCGATTGACTCCGTGATGCGCGCGAACTGCGCAATGGTGGTCCGCCGCAGGGAGGTCGTGCCGTCAAAGGCCGCGTGAAAGGCGGCGACTTGCTCGGCCGTTACGGGGCCCACGAATTCGGCAGTGAAGTTCAAGGATTCATTGCCGAAATCGAATCCCAGCCAGTCGCCTTGCGTCTGGTCGACGTGAATATCTTCCGCCAGTAGGTAGAAAAACTTTTGGGCTTCCTCCACCACGCTCGCAAGTTTGTGGAGAGGAACTCCAATACCGCCCCGGTTCAGTTCGATTCGAATACGCAATCGTGCCATATGATTTTTACCTCGGGAGCGGGCCGCTTGCCGCACGGGCCGCTCGGGATTTCTGTTGCCGCCTGGCTTCTTCCAGACTGTCAAATACTTTGCGGCTGATGCGATATTCCACCGCATCGTCCGATTTCTTGGGAGGGACGGTGATCCCGGGTTCCAACTCCGCTACCTGCTGATAATAGCGCGAAGCGGCGGGATAATCGCGGCGCTCGATCGCGCACAGCGCTAGGCCCTTGCACGCAACCGCCGAGCGCGAGTTTAGTTCCAGCAAGCGCTGCGAATATTTTTGGACCCGGCCCAGTTCGAACACTTCCATGGCCATGGCAATCATATTTGAAAGCGCTTCTTCGGAGTAAGGATCCATCGCCAGCAGCCGCTCGTAATGGTTTTCGGCTTCGTCAAAACGGCGCAAGAACTGGAGTGCGACGGCCTTGCCAAATAACGCCCGGCGCCGTGACGCCTCCGACCAGCATTTATCGAAGCATTCCAGGGCGGCTCCGAAACGCTGCAGGCGCAGCAGACAACCCGCCAGATTAAGGCGGACCTCATCCCGGTGTGGATCGAATTGCAGCACCGCTTCGAAGGCCCGCGCGGCGGCGCCCCAGTTCTCCAGGCGCTGTTGGCATAAGCCCAGTTGGCCCTGCGTGTAGATATGGTCGGGCTCCTCGATGATGACGGTGGCGTAGCTCTCGGCGGCCTCCTGCACGCGCCCCAATTCGAGTTCCAGATCGCCACGCAAGATATAACAATCGAGGGAGAATTCGCCGGGGACGGAGAGCGCATCGAGCGCCTCTTGTAGACGGCCTTGCGCGCGCAAGGCTAACGCGGCCGGCAGCGGATCGTTCACGGACGGTCTGGCGGCTCCCTTGCGGAACTGGTTCATGGGAGCGACGCCACGGCGGTACGCGTGGCCCCTTTCTTGATCAGGGTGACGTGAAGCCCTTGCACCTCAGGCCGGTCTCCGGATTCGTCGAAGAAGCCCAGCGCGCCGGAGTTCAACTGGGTGTCGTTCCAGTAATCCACCGGATGGCCCTGGACCGAGAGCGTGAACGCGGAACCAATGGCGTCCATTTGGATCTGCACCGGGGCCGTCAGGTTTCCCAGAGATATGACTTTTCGCGAGTGCGTGCCTTCCACTCCCCCGAGCACACTGAAGTGTTCCTCCGCCAATTCCAGGTGGGGTGCCGGCTGCTGCAGAGTGAGCCGTGTGGCGTAATAGTTGTTCTCATCGCGCACGCGCAGCACTAACCCGGCGCCTTTGGCGTCCGGAGCCCATGCAAACTCGGTGCTGTAATCCGCTTCGCCACGAGAAGGCTCGTAGAGCGACAGTAAGCGTCCTGGCGGCGAGGTGTAGCGGTGGGACCAGGTGGGAATGTTGCGCCGGGAGGCGTCGCTGCGGGAGTTCCCCCATAGCAGCCACGCCAGGGCCAGAATTGCCACCGCCCCTACCGCGATCTGCCGCCAGTAACGGCGGAACAACGTTTCCTCCGGGATGAACTGCAGAAGCGAGGGCGGGACATACTCGACGGAGGCAATGTCGGTGGCGGTTCCAGGTAGCGCGGCAATGGCCGGCCGTGGCGGCGGAGACGGAACACGATCCACCACCGGTTTAGCCGGCGGACGCGTCATCTTGGGGATCACCATTTCCCACTGCGCTGCCGCTGTCGGGCGGGCGTCAGCCAGGACTGGGGCGGGTGCGGCAGAGGCCGTGGACACCAGTGTCATGACCGCCGGTGCGGGAGTCAAGGCGGAAGATGGCTTGATGGGTAATACCGGCGCCGCATCCGGAACCGTGTTATCGAGATAAGTCCAAGTAACCGGAAAGCGAAACCACGCGATGTACTCGACTTCATTCCGGGAATCCGATGGCGGGGGCGACCCGAGCCCGAATCGAGCCATGGTTGACTTCACATTGACCACGATATCTTGGGCCTCAGCGGATCATCGACCTGCATATGGTAGCATAGGCGTTCGATGGACTCAATCGAAATGATTGGATAAGATCGAGGGCGACGAGGTTTTTTCATGGCAGAGAAGAAGCTCGAACCCAAACTGACGGAAGCGGCCGCTAAAACGACCGCGGTTTTGCAAACTCTGCAATCGCGTCTTAAACGGGAAACTGTTCCACTGGAAACGCGCGACGAACTGGGGGAGGAGCTGCAACATTATTTTGCCACAGCCAGCGGCCCCTTGCCAGAGAAAGTTTCCAAAGAGATTCGCAATCAGGTGATCGATGGAGTGGTGGAGCAGATTCTGCGCTCGTGGGGCAACAACGGCCAGGTCGCGGCGAGTATCAAGGGCGAGGTGATTGCCCGTCTGGTGGAGCGTGTCACCGCTGAAATCTTGAAGAAGGGTCTGGGTTAATGACAGCAAGACTCCTGTTATCGTGGGCGGCGATGGCCGCCGCCGCGCTCGCCGAATCCAAAATAATGACCTGGAAGATTGACGGCGTGGAGCGGCAGGCGATCGTGTATTCGCCCACGGCGAAGAGCCCATCGGGGAAAGCACCGCTGGTGCTGGCGTTTCACGGCCACGGCGACAGTGCCGACAACTTTCAGGGCGTCGAGTTGCAGCAGCATTGGGCGCAGGCGATCGTGGTGTACGCGCAGGGGCTGCCGAGCACGCGCGATGGCCTGGCGGGGTGGCAAGTGGAGAGCGGCAAGGATGGAGACCGCGACCTCAAGTTCGTCGACCAAATGCTAACCACGCTGCGCCAAAAGTTTTCCGTGGACGATGCGCGCATCTATTCCGCCGGTTTTTCGAATGGAGCCAATTTCACGTACCTGCTGTGGGCGGAGCGTCCGCAGGTGTTCGCCGCGTTCGCGCCGGTGGCCGCGCGGATATTGCCTTCTGTACACCTGACCGTCCCCAAGCCGCTGCTGCACGTGGGCGGCACGGAGGACCGGCAGATCGCGTTCGCGGATCAGAAGGAAGCCATCGAAGCCGCGCGCCGGGCCAACGGGGCGACGGGCAAGGGCGAGTCCTGCGGGCAGTATTGCACACGTTATGAATCGAAAGACGGCGCGCCCGTGATGACCATTATCCATACCGGCGGGCACATTTATCCGTTGGAAGTGGCGCAGTACACCGTGGACTTTTTCAAAAAGTATTCTTTGCGGTTAAACTGAATGAGTTCCCCGTATGCCGCTCTCCGCCAGCGAACTCCTCGGCCCCTATGAGATTGTCGAACCCATTGGCGCCGGCGGGATGGGTGAAGTTTATAAGGCTCGTGACACGCGCCTAGGCCGCACCGTCGCCATCAAAACGCTCCACCGGGAGCACGGCGATCGCTTCGAACGCGAGGCGCGCGCCATTGCGGCGCTGAATCATCCAAATATTTGCGCTTTGTACGACGTCGGTACCTTGCCGTCCGGCGAAGGATACCTGGTGATGGAGTTCATCGAGGGCGCTCCTCTCACGGGCCCTCTGGCGCTCGATACTGCGCTGCGCTACGCGATGCAGATCGCCGACGCGCTCTTCGCCGCTCATCTCAAAGGGATCACGCATCGTGATCTCAAGCCCGCCAATATTCTGGTGACGCCGTCCGGCATCAAGCTGCTCGATTTCGGGCTCGCACTGCTGGACGGCGGCCAGAGAACGGCTACGGATGCTACTGCCACCATCGGACTGACACAGGCCGGCACCATTCTGGGCACGGCTGCGTACATGTCGCCCGAGCAGGCGGAAGGCAAAGCAGTCGACGCACGCTCTGATATTTTCTCCTTCGGATTGGTGCTCTACGAAATGCTGAGCGGACGGCGCGCCTTCACCGGGGATTCGCAGATCGCCATCATGGCAGCCATCTTGCACAAGGAACCGTCGGCCCTGCAGACGACACCGGCTCTGCAAAACATCCTGACCAAGTGCCTGCGTAAACTGCCGGCGGAGCGCTTTCAATCGATGGCGCAGGTGAAAGACGCTCTGCTAGCGGCCACTTCGTCGAGTGCGGCGCAGCCCGTGACCCAAGCGGCTCCCGCGCCGGTGGAGCGCATGCCATCCATCGCGGTTCTGCCGTTCGCCAACATGAGCCGCGACGGTGAAGACGAATACTTTTCCGACGGCCTGGCGGAAGAAATCATCAGCGCGCTCACGCAGGTGGCGGGATTGAAAGTGATCGCGCGCACCTCCGCCTTCGCGTTTAAGGGAAAGAACGAAGACATCCGCAAGATCGCTGAGACCTTGGGCGTCTCCAGCATTCTGGAAGGCAGCGTGCGCCGTGCCGGGCCGAAGGTCCGCGTCACGGTGCAACTGATCCGCGCCGAAGACGGGACGCACTTGTGGTCGCAACGCTACGAAAGCGTAATGACGGATGTGTTCGCCATCCAGGATGAAATTTCCGCGGCCATCGTCAAGCAGCTTCAATTGAACCTGACCGGCCACTCGCTGGTGAAGCGGGCCGTCACCAATGCCGCCGCCTACGATGCCACGCTCGAGGGCCGTCATCATCTGAACAATTTCACACCGGCGTCGGCCGACCGTGCGCGGCAGTGCTTCGAGCGGGCGATTGCGCTCGATCCGCAATATGCCACGGCGCACGCGGGGCTGGCGGAATACCACGTGGTGCACGCCACCGTAGGCAACCTGGACCCGCGCGATGAGTTGGCGCTCGGCGATAAAGCTGCCCTACGTGCGCTGGAGCTCGACCCACAGCTGCCAGAGGCACACGCAATCGCCGGCCAGATCCGCGCTGAACTCGACTACGACTGGAAGGGTTCAGAACAACACTATCTGCGCGCGATTGCGTCGAATCCGGCGGCAGCCAGCGTGCATTTTTCCTATGGATATTGGTGTCTGCGCCCTATCGGCAAGCTCAACGAAGCGCTGGTGGAAATCGAGCGAGCGCTGGAATTGGACCCGCTGTCGCTCTACTACCGCTTTGGCCGCGCGTACCTTTTAATGTTCGTGGGGCGCGACGAGGAAGCGGCGATTGCCGCCCGGCAGACCTTCGAGCGGGACCCGGACTATTTTCTGGCGCAATTCATTCTCAGTTTCGTTCTGGCGCGCCTGGGCCATGCCGACGAGGCGGTCGCTCTCGCAGAACGTGCACTGCAGGTCCATGGACGCTATTCCATGTCGCTGCTAGTTGCCGGAGCCGTCTATGCCGCGGCCGGGCGCCGGGAGGCAGCAGAGAAAATTGTGACGGAGCTCGAAGCCATGGCAGCCAATTCGTATTCCGCGGCCGGAGCGATGGCGCTGGTGAGTTCCCTGCTCGGCGATATGGATGAAACGGTCCGCTGGGCGGAGCGCGCGATTAACCAGCGCGATCCGCAGGTACTCGGCATCAAGACGACGCCCGCGTATGCCAATCTTCGCTCCGATCCGCGCTACCCCGCGTTACTCGCAAAAATGAATTTGACGGCCTAAGGCAGGACGACAAGGGAACTGCGCGGGAAGGCGAACTTCTGGCCGAGCTGGTCGATCACGTCCACTTGCGAAATATATTCGCCCGGCTGCAGGCGGTTGAGCGGGATCTCAAAACTGAAGGTTGCGACACCGGGGCGCGAGGTGGAGAGTTTATCGACACGCACCGGCCGCGATGTGAAAGCTTTGCGCGCGCCTTGCAGCAGCTCAATCGCGGCATAGACGTTCGACGTCTTTTGCTCGGGGTCGATGCTGGGATCGTAAACTTCGAAGTAAACGTACAGTGTCTGGTCCTTGCGGAATACGCGCGTGATGCTGGGCACCACCTTCTGGCCATCCTGAATCAGCGGGTGGTTGGTCAACAGCTTCTTATTGTTATCGGCGGCGCCCACCGCGGCGCTGACGGCTTCGCGCTGGCTGCTGAGAATCACGGAGCTGACGCGCAGCGCTTTGCCGGAGTTTAGATCCGGCACGGCAAACTTGGTTTCGAACGTCCCCATCTTGCCAGTGAGGCCTTCGCGAGCCAGAAACGTCAGGCTGTAGTTGCCGGAGGCGAGCGTGAGGCCGCTGTCATATTGCATATAGCGGCGGTCGATTTGCGCGGCGTTGGCTTCGTTCAGCTTGACGGTGATCTGATCGCGCACGCCCCCAACCAGTCGCCCGTTCGAATCGCGCACTTGCCCGATGAAATCCAGCGAGTTGGTCTGGTTCGTGCCCTTCTTCGAATAGCCGATGGAGGAACCCGGCAGCTTCACGGAAATCGGAATGAAGTAGCGGTCCTTGGCGACGCGGAAATAATCCACTTCGAGGGCCAGCGGCAATTCGCTGACGGGGTCGCCGAGCGTCAGAGCTTCTTCGAGCTGGCGTTCCTTGTCAGCGGAAGTGAACTTGGCAAAAGTCTTGCCGGCGTAATAACCCTTCCGGTAATCGAGCTTGGCCTGCGTGTTGCTCGCGAGCTTGATCTGCACGCGGCGGTACTTGCCGTCGCTGGCCATGTTCGTCGAATAGTAGCCGATGATGTAGTAGCTGCCAATGTCTTCCTGAGCCTGCCGAATACCCAGCGTCAAATCGTTTGAATCGAGCAGCGCCTTGCCGCCGGTGTCGGACGCGAGCGTCGAAAGCGTCTCCTGCGAATCGTTAAACGTGGCGCGCCGCCCAGATTGACTCGTGCCGGTGAGGATACCCGTCCCGCGCGGCGACGCTACACTGGCATCTCCGCCGGGAGCTTCCGCGACCAAGCCGCGCGCGTCCACCGGGTAGAACGAAACGTTGGAGCGCACCGCTGCGTTTACAGTAGCTTTCAACTGGGATTGATTCTCGATGCCAGTCTTGTTCACGCCACTTGAAAAATAGATGAGGGCTTTCTTTTCCGGATAAATGCTGAGCTTGCGCGCCGCGTCTTCAAGCGCCGTGAGTTTGCGGTCAGTATTGAAGATGTTGAATTCAGTTTGGTCGGCGACAAAGGAACCGCTGTCGTCGCCTTCATCGGCGGCGGTCGCGGCCAAACCTTGCAGGTCGCTCGAATCGCCTAGCGTTAAGCCCTTCACGGTTTGAATCAGCAGATCGCGATCGTCAGTGAACTCCTGCACCATTTTGAATTTGCTTCCGAAAGTCATGATGCCGACCAGGTCTGCGGCCGTCATCTGCGATTGAATCCACTTGACCGCGGCTTCTTGCGCGCGCGCTTGTTCCAGCGGCTGCATGGAGGTCATATCGAAGAACAATCCGATCAAGCGGCGATCTTGAAAACGTTTGGGGTCGCGCTGGACCTGCTGGTTCACTGAAGTCCCGGGCGAAGCCGCTGCCACGCGCTCCTCGATGGTCTGGGGGCGCTGCGCGAAAGACATAGGCGCCAGAGGTTCGGTGCTCAAATCCTGACGGTCAAAGACCGTGATCTTCTGCGGCACGCCGTCTTCTAGTAACTGGAAATCTTCCTTCTTCAGATCCGCGATGGGGCGCCCGGCCTTGTCCTTCACGGTGACGTTGATCACGATCAGCTTGGTGTCGACGATGAAGGTAGCGTCCTGCGCGAGCAGGAGCGAAGCGACCAGGAAGAAGAGCCCACGTTTCATCAGAAGTTCAACCTTAACGTAGCGCTCAGCGCCCGCATGCCACCGGCGGAAAGCGGCACGCCGTAGGTGATGGAATTCACCACAGTGCCAACGCCAGTGATATTCACATGATTGGTGACATTTGTAGCGTCCACGCGGATTTGTAGACGCGTGCGCTCATGCAGCGTGATGGTCCGCTGCAGCGACAGATTCAAAGAGAATAGACTGGGACCAGGTATCGTGTTGCGCCCCGCATTGCCGAACTCACCCGAAAGCGGAGTGGTGAAAGCTGCCAGGTTGAAGAAACCGGTACTCGACTCAATGGGCAGCCCGGTGGCATCCGCGCGGCCGCTGCCGATGGTGCCGGTGCCTGCGATATCGGACTGGTTCCCCAGCACTCGCGCCGTCAGCGGCGTGCCGGTTTCAAGCGTCATGCTGGTAGAAACAGTCCAATCCTTGAGCGCCGTCTCGAAAAACTTGGAGTTGGCCAGCACGCCGTTCGAACCCACCGGCGATTGGATCACACCGGTCGCAGTGAAGACCTGCCGCCGGTCGAAGCTCGAGAGTCCGCGCTCGGCCGCCAGGTCGAAGAAGTTTTGCGCGACGGTATTGCCGGCGCCGCCCAGCGTGGAAGAATTGTCGATAGCCTTGGCGAACGTGTATTGCGCGTTAAACGAAACGTTGCGACGGAAGCGGCGGGTCAGTCGCGCCTGCAGCGCATGATAGATAGAATTCCCCACCGGCGTATCGTAGATGAACCCGGTAGCGTTGCCGATCGCCATGCGCTGCTCGGTGGTGAGTACCGAGCCCGGCGGCGCCTGATTCGGAGCCTCTTGAATATCCAGATGCGTGCCCTTGGTGCCAAGATAGTTAATCTCGCCCACTAGCTGCGAGGGCAGCTGCGCCTGAAAGCCGACGTTCCAGGTCTGCGCGTACATGGTCTGGTAATTGCGATCCACCGCAAACGTGTTGAGGATGGTCTTGCCATCCGGCGTCACCGTGAGGCCCGCAGCCAGCGTGAGCGGATTCAACACACTCGTATTTACGGTGGTCGATTGCGCAAACGGCGGCTGGGCGGATAGGCGCGAAGTAAACTGATTGTAAATTCCCGGGTTGTAGTAAATGCCGTAGCCGACGCGCACGACGCGATTCTTAGTGCTCCACGGCTTCCATGCGAGCCCCACCCGGGGCGCGAAGTTATTGCGGTCAGGATTGATCAGGCCGCTGGGAAAAGCCCCGCTGTAGAGGCCGGGCTCGGACGGCGTCGCCACGGAAGCGGCCGTGAAACCGGGCGCGATATCCAGATTGGCGATGCGCCCGTATTTTTCGCTCCACGGCGCGAAGTACTCATAGCGCAAGCCCAGGTTCAGCGTCAGATTGTTGCGAACGCGAAAGTCGTCTTGCCCAAAAAGATAATAGGCATCGGTGCGGAAATACGTATTCGAACTGCCGAAGCGGATGGAATTGGATTGCGGCAGGCCCAGCAGAAAATCGGCAAAGTCGAGTCCTGTGCCGGCGACTGGTTGCCCGTTGGCATTCAGTTCACTGGTGGCGAGCCCCGTGAAGTTGAAGGTGCCGCGGCCGTTCGCATCGGTCACTGAGTTGCGGAAGTAGCGCGTGTAGCCGCCGCCGAAGGTCCAGTTATGTTTGCCGCGGTGAATGGCCACGCTCTCCGTGAACCCAAAGTTATAGAAAGCGGTTTGCGAAGGGCTGCCGTCGGTGAGCGATCCAAAGTTGGTGAACGTAAGTGTGGGCGGGCCGAAATTGATGGGATTGGAGGACGTGCCCTGGATGCCGAGAGCCGTAGCCACATCGGCTCCATTCGCAAAGAAGGGCGTCGTGAGATTCGTGTTGCGATTGAAAGTCGCCGTGAAATTCTGAAAAATTCCGGTTCCGAAAGTGTGCCGGTAGTTGGCGTTCGCGCCGATGCCATTGCCGCTGGACGGATCGATGAAACCGAAATTCTGCAGGTTCTGCAAATCGCGGCCCTGCCAGTTAATGCCGAAACTGAGCTGATCGCGGCGCGAGAGCGTTTGGTTCACACGCGCGTTCAAGTTCTGACTGTTATTCGGAACCGCTTCAATCAGGCGGTAGTTGTTGACGGTTCCGGGCTGGTTGGGAAAGGGGATGTATGGCAGCAACCCCGCGGCGATGGGGTTGATTTGCGGAATGCGATTGCCGGGGAACGGGAGGCCGGTGGCGGGATTGTAAATCACCGTGTGAATCGCCGAAAAATCGCCAGCGCGTTCGGCCGCCGTAGGAACGGTGCCCGTGAGATTCATGCCGTTGCGCGCTAGGCTGCCGTTGTAGTTGATGACGAAGAAAGTGTTCTCCGAATGGAACAGTTTAGGGATTTCGAGCGGTCCTCCCAAGTTGAAACCGAATTTGTTTTGCGCGTAAGGAGCCTTGGTGTTGGTCTGGCCGTTCAGCGAAAAGGGCGATGCGTCGGTAACAGAGTTGTCTACCGTATAGAAAATCGATCCGCGAATCTGGTTCTGACCGGCGTTACGCCGATTGCCGATGAATCCGCCGCGCCCCGCCGGACCGCCCGGACGCCTGGCGCCGCCACGGCCGCCGGCAAAGCCACCACCACCTCCGCCACCACGTCCTCCGAAACCGCCGCCGCCGAATCCGCCCGGCCCACCCTGGAATCCGCCTGGTCCGGCGGTGGCCGCGCCGCCTTGCGCCAGGCCGGCGCCGCCGACAGCGGCCGAAGCGACGCCACTGCCGAAGGCATTTGGGCCTTGATCGGGGGTGAAGTCCGAGGCTTGGGTTTGCAGCCCGGTACTAAGGCTGCCGTTGACCAGAAACGATTCGTTGGCTCCGCCCGCGTTGGCTTGCTGCAGCGCGGCCACGTCCACAGGCTGCGCGCTCGCGTCTGGGAGCGTGCCTTGCGCCGCGTCCGCTTGAGCCGCCGCGCCGGCCGCTGCCTCGGGAGCCGCATTCGGAGAGCTCCCCGGATTCGCGCCAGGATTGAAACCGCCAGGAGCCGCGCCACCGCCGCCGCGCCCGCCCGCTCCAAAACGTCCTGCGCCAAATCCACCCCGCCCCGCATTGGCTGCGAAGTTGCCGATCTGCAAGGTGAAATCAATCTTAGTAGGGCTGGCGGCGATCTGCACCTCACGCCGCTGCGGCGCGAAGCCGAACATCGCGACGTCGATAGTCCACATCCCCGGCGTCAGATTGGTGAGTTTGAATTCGCCGTTAGCATCGGTCAGAGTGGTGAGGACACGCTCGCCCTGGGTCGCGCGCACGGTCGCGCCCGGCAAAGGCTGACCCTCGGATTTGACTACGCCCGTCTGCGCCAGCGCCGCGCAAACCGAGCACAGAAATACAACGATAACTGCCAGCGTCCTCATGTACACTGTTTTGATGTCCGCGACCGACCCTCAGGTTACATCCACGAATGTAACAATAAAGCACGCGAATGAAGTGGATCCTTGCCGAAGTTGAGCCCTCTAGTGTAGCCGCGCTGTCCGCTGCCCTGAACATTTCCCTTCCCGCCGCCCGCGTGTTGTGCGCCCGCGGGTTGTGCGATCCTCCGGCCGCGCGCCGGTTCCTCGAGCCCTCAGCCGCGGATCTGCACGATCCTTTTTTGCTTGCGGATATGGAGAAGGCAGCGGCGAGATTAGCGCAAGCCATCGAGCGCAAAGAACCGATTCTGCTCTATGGCGATTACGACGTCGATGGCACCAGCGCGCTAGTCGTCTTGAAGAAGGTGCTCGACCTAGCCGGTGGAATCGCCACTTGCTTCGTCCCGCACCGTATTCGCGACGGCTATGGCATGAAGAGTGAGGCAGTCGAGGACGCCGCCGCGATGGGCGTGAAGCTGATCGTCAGCGTCGATACCGGCATTCGCGCGAACCAAGTGGTGAAGCACGCTGCGGGGCTGGGGATCGACGTCATCGTGACCGACCATCACTTACCCGAAGCGGAATTGCCTCCTGCGTTGGCAGTGCTGAATCCCAACCGGCGCGATTGTACCTATCCTGAGAAAAACCTGTGTGGCGCGGGTGTGGCATTGAAACTTGCCGAGGCTTTGATGAGCGCCCTCGGTTGGGAACGCTCGCGGCGAGAACGTTTAGTCGATTCGCTATTGAAGCTGGTGGCGATCGCAACGGTGGCGGATGTAGTGCCATTGAGCGGAGAGAACCGCGTGATCGTGAAGCGCGGACTAGACGGACTCGACCGCGTGGCGAATCCCGGGTTGCGCGCGCTACTGGACGTGGCTGGCATCGAAGCGGGCACCGCGCCGACCGCCAGACAAGTCGCGTTTCAAATCGCTCCACGCATCAACGCCGCCGGGCGCATGGCCAGCGCGAGCGACATCATCGAGCTATTTTCGACTACAGATCCGCAGCGTGCACGGGCGATCGCGACGCAGTTGGATGAGTTGAATAAGGACCGCCGCGAAACCGAAGAGGGCATCCGCCAAGCGATTCTCAAACAGTGCCTGGCACAACCGGTAACCGATGGCGATGCAGCGCTGGTATTTGCGGGCGACGGATGGCATCGCGGCGTGGTGGGAATCGTCGCCAGCCGCGTCGTGGAACGCTACCACCGCCCCGTGTTCGTATTGGGACTCGACGACGGCGTGGCGTA
>Ga0105242_10001049_pt1 | contig 21687 bp, 18 predicted proteins | sample KBSM24metaG_FD_81521 | JGI IMG/M metagenome (GOLD analysis project Ga0105242, IMG submission 81521) | Miscanthus rhizosphere microbial communities from Kellogg Biological Station, Michigan, USA - KBS M2-4 metaG | ecosystem: Host-associated > Plants > Roots > Rhizosphere > Soil | place... | reverse complement strand
TCCTCGAGCAGCTCCGTCTTGAATCCCTTCCGGTCGCAATACTTGAGGTACATGCGCATCATCATCTGCACCCAGTCCTGCGCTTCGGTGCCGCCCTGGCCGGCGTTGAGGTCCACGAAGCAGTTGTTCGGGTCCATCGGGTCCGAGAACATGCGCCGGAACTCGAGGTCCGCGACCAGCTTCTCGATCGCGCCCACGTCGCTCTCGACCGAGACCAGCGTGTCGTCGTCGGATTCGCCCTTGGCGAGCTTGAAGAGCTCGGAGGAGTCGCGCAGCCCGGTGTCGATCTTCTCGACGCTCGCGACCGTGTCCTCGAGCGCGCGGCGTTCCTTGCCGAGGTCCTGCGCCTTCTTCGCGTCGTCCCAGACCTTGGGGTCCTCGAGGACGCGCGTGACCTCTACCAGCCGCGACTTCTTGGTGTCGTAGTCAAAGATACCTCCGCAACTCTTGCGCCCGGGAGGCGAGGTCGTGGAGGGAATTCTCGATCTGGTTGAGGCGGTCGGCTTCCATAGACCTGGAATTATAAGGCCTTCTCCACCACCAACTGCACCGAGCGCGCTCCCTGGTACTCGTTGATGTCGAGGCGATAGACGGCCTGGATGGAGCCGGGAAGGGGGTCCGGCGAGCCGAAGCGGATCGCTTCGTGGCGCCGGCCACCTGCGCAGAGCACGAGCTTCAGGTGCTTCTCGCCCACCACCTTCTGCGACTCCACGCGGAAATCGCCCACGAAGCGCGGCTCGGGGAATCCCTGGCCCCAGACCTGGTCGCGCAGGAGGCTCGCGAACTCGTAGTTGAGCTCCTCGGCGGCGAGCTCGCCGTCGGTCTCGATGCGCAGCTCCAGGTCCTCGGGCGTGAGGAGCTCCCGCGAGACCGACTCGAAGGTCGCGCGGAAATCCTCGAGGCGGGCGAGGGCGAGCGTGGCGCCCGCGGCAGCGGCGTGCCCGCCGAAGCGCTCGAGCATCCCTGGACGGCGCTTGTCCACGAGGTCGAGCGCATCGCGCAGGTGCAGTCCCGGGATCGAGCGTCCCGAGCCCTTGAGCTTGCCGCCGTTGTCGCTCGCGAACGCGAACACCGGCCGGTGGAAGCGATCCTTGAGGCGCGAGGCGAGGATTCCCACGACGCCCGTGTGCCAGTCGGGGTGGTGCACCGCGAGCGAATACGTCTCGCCGGGCTGGAAGTCCTCCATCATCCGGAGGGCCGTCTCCTGCATGTCGCCCTCGATCTGGCGGCGCTCGCGATTCAGCTGGTCGAGGCGCATCGCGAGCTCGCGGGCGCGGCCCGGATCGCCGGCGAGGAGGCATTCGATGCCGAGCGACATGTCGTCGAGGCGCCCGGCGGCATTGAGGCGCGGGCCCGCGGCGAATCCCAGGTCGTACGCCGCCACCGAATGGTGCGAGCGGCCCGCGACCTCGAGCAGCGCGGCGAGCCCCGGCGATGCGCGGCCGGCGCGGATTCGCGCAAGACCCTGGGTCACGAGGATGCGGTTGTTGGCGTCGAGCCGCACCACGTCGGCGACGGTGCCGAGCGCCACGAGGTCGAGGAGCTCCGCGAGGTTCGGCCCGCTGCCGGTTCCGAAGGCGCCTCGCCGTCGCAGCTCCGCACGCAACGCGGTCATCACGTAGAAGATCACGCCCACGCCCGCCAGGTGCTTGCTGGGGAAGCCGCAGCCCGCCTGGTTGGGATTCACGATGCAGGCGGCGGCCGGGAGCTCTGCGCCCGGAAGGTGATGGTCCGTCACCAGCACGCGCATTCCGAGCCGGTTGGCCTCGGCGATGCCGTCGACCGCCGCGATGCCGTTGTCGACGGTGATGAGGAGATCCGGCGAGCGCTTCGCCGCCTCGCGCACGATCTCGGGGGAGAGCCCGTACGCGTGCTCGAAGCGGTTGGGCACGAGGTAATCGACGACCCCGCCCATCGCGCGCAACGCCTTCACGCCCACGGCGCACGCCGTCGCGCCGTCGGCGTCGTAGTCCGCCACGATCAGCAGCTTGCGACGCTCGCCGATGGCATCGGCGAGGAGGCGCGCCGCGTCGTCCACGTGGTGCAGCCTTTCGGGCGACGCGAGCGAAGCGAGGGTGGTGGCGAGCTCCTCGACGCTTCCCAGGCCGCGAGCGGCGTAGAGGCGAGCGAGTCGCGGGTCGCAGCCGGCGGCGATCAATCGCGCGCGGGCGGCTTCGTCGATGGGGCGGTGGTGGATCTCGGGCAAGCCGTGATTATCCCCCAGGGGAGTGTCAGATCACGCCCGCATTGCGCAATTTCGCGATGCGGTCGGGGCCGTAGCCGAGCGATCCCAGCACCTCGTCGGTGTGCTCGCCCAGCCTGGGCCCCAGCCAGCGCGTGCCGCCTGGCGTCCGCGAGAGCTTCGGCACCACGGCGGGAAGCACGGCGTTCGTGCCGTCGGGCAGCGCATGGTCCTCGAGCATGTGGCGCGCGCGGTAATGAGGGTCGGCGACGATGTCGGCGGCGGTGTAGATCGGCCCGACGGGAACCTCGGCTTTCTCCAGCACCGCCAGCACGTGGCCGATGTCGTGCTGCATCGTCCACTCGGTGATCGCGCGGTCGAGCATGTCGCTCTGCTTCGCTCGCCCGTCGTTGCGCGCGAGCGCCGGGTCGTCGGCGAGGTCCTTGCGCCCGATGGCGGTCATGAGGCGCTTGTAGATGTTGTCGGCGTTGCCGGCGATGATCACGTACTTGCCGTCCTTGCACGGGTAGGTGTTGGAGGGGGCGATACCGGGAAGCGCCGCGCCGGTGCGCTCGCGGATGAAGCCCGCGACGGAGTACTCGGGGACCAGGCTCTCCATCACCCCGAATACCGCCTCGTAGAGCGCCACGTCGATGAACTGGCCCTTGCCGCCGTCGGCCTTCAGGTGATGGAGCGCGAGCAGCGCGCCGATCACTCCGTAGAGCGACGCGAGCGTGTCGCCGAGGCTGATGCCGGTGCGCACCGGAGGGCGATCCGGGTAGCCGGCCACGTAGCGCAGGCCGCCCATCGATTCGGCGATCGCCGCGAACCCCGGACGGTCGCGATAGGGACCGGTCTGCCCGTAGCCGGAGACGCGCACCATGATGAGCTTCGGATTCACCCGGGAAAGCTGCTCCCAGCCGAGGCCCCAGCCCTCGAGCTGCCCGGCCTTGAAGTTCTCGATCACGATGTCGGCGCGCTGCGCGAGGTCGCGCACGAGCTGCTGGCCCTCGGGCGCCTTGAGGTTCACGGTCACGGACTTCTTGTTGCGGCTCTGCGAGTACCACCAGAGCGACGTGCCGTCGTGGAGCTTGCGCCACTTTCGAAGCGGGTCGCCGTCGCCGGGCGTCTCCACCTTGATGACCTCGGCACCGAACTGCGCGAGCACGCTCGCGGCGTACGGCCCGGCGATCAGGCTGCCCAGCTCGAGGACCTTCACGCCATCCAGCGGACCTCTTGCGGCTTGCGTCATGGATGCCTCCTCAGGCGTGGCTTGCGAGCGCGCGGGAGCGGCGCATCCAGCGCCAGCGCGCGCCGCGCCCAATGCGCGAAACGAGTGTATCCCTTCGCCTGGGCAGCAGCAGTTGCACGGCATCGAATCGCCGCAGCGCGTCTGCCAGCGGCACGAACCAGCGTTCGTCGAGCGCCGCGCCGGCGGGGTCTTCCATCACGAGGAGAACGGATTGGTTCGAGCCGACGGCGTCGATGCCGGCGTATCCCGCGGGAACCGGAGCGGCGCGGACTCCGGAACGGGAAGCCAACCCGCGCGTGAACGCATCCTCGGCGTGGACGAGCGCGTATCGCGGCGGCAGCGATGCCGGCGCGGCGCCGCCGCCCCAGAGCCACACGCTGTTGATGGTGGGCTTGCCCTGGTCCTCGCGGCGCGCGTTCACCTCGTGGGAGGCGAGGAACATCTGGATCTCGGTCAGCACCGAGGGCCACTTGATGCGGCCCGTGCCCCGTGGAAGCATTGCGGCGGTGTTCTCGCGCAAGGCGCGCTCGAGCGGGATCGTCGCCGGGACCTCCCCGGCGGGAACGCGCACGGACCAACGGTGTGGGAGCGGCGCCTGGAACTCGATGCCATCCGCGGTAAATTGCCGCGTGAGGTCGCGCGTCAATGCGGCAGCCTCGTCGGGCGTGATCGCGAGCGCGGCGGAATCGTGCAGCGCCGCGGCAACCTGTCCCACCTCGATGTGGACCGGATCCGCCAGCAGGTCGGAGCCGAACGCGATCGCGGCGTACGGCGGCGGGTCCGGCAATCCGTACTGCAGCGCCAGGACCTCGGCGAGCGAGGCTGCGGCGAGCGTCCCGGCGTCGCCGCGGGCGAGCCAGCGCTCCAGCGCGGGCATGCGCACGTCGGCCGCGGAGGCGAGAAGGCGGGGCAGGACGATGTCGAGATTCATGCCTTCAGGATACCGCCCCGCCGGCATGAAATAATGGCAGACCGATGCGCCCCTTCGAGCTTTTCGTCGGCCTTCGCTACACCCGCGCGAAGCGCCGCACCCACTTCATCTCCTTCATCTCGTTCATCTCGATGATCGGCATCGCGCTGGGCATCTGGGCGCTGATCACGGTGATGTCGGTGATGAACGGATTCGAGAAGGAGATCCGGGCGCGCATCCTCGGCGCCGCAGCGCACATCCAGGCGATGGGCGGCGACGGCGGGATCGCGGACTGGGAGGCGATCGCCGCCACCGCGAGGAAGAACAAGGAAGTCGTGGGCGTCGCCCCCTTCGTCCAGGCCCAGGGGCTGCTTTCCACCGGCTCGGCGGTGCGCGGCGTCTACGTGCGCGGCATCGTCCCGGAAGCCGAGAACCAGGTGGCCGATTTCTCGCAGCACATGCGCGCCGGTCGCCTCGAGGATCTGCGCCCGGGCGAGTTCGGCATCGTGATCGGCGTGGGCATCGCCCGCGCCCTGGGGCTTCGCGTGGGCGACAAGGTGACCCTCATCTCGCCGCAGGGCCAGGTCACGCCGGCCGGGCTCATGCCGCGGTTGAAGCAGTTCAACGTGGTGGGCGTCTTTGCCCTCGACCACAACGAGTTCGATTCCGCGCTCGCGCTCACCCGCATGGAGGATGCGCAAGTCCTCTACCGCCTGAACGGTGCGGTGAGCGGCGTGCGCCTCAAGGTCCGCGACGTCGACGCGGCGCCGCGCGTGGCACGCGAGGTCGCCCGCGACATGCCGCCCGACGTGTACGTCACCGACTGGACGCAGCAGAACGTGAACTACTTCCGCGCCATCCAGATCGAGAAGCGGATGATGTTCATCATCCTCACGCTCATCATCGCCGTCGCGGCCTTCAACCTGGTGAGCACGCTGGTGATGGCGGTGACCGACAAGCATCCGGACATCGCGATCCTGAGGACGCTGGGCGCGTCGCCGGCGAGCATCATGCAGATCTTCGTGGTGCAGGGTGTCGTGATCGGCTGCGTCGGCACGCTCATCGGCGTCGTGACCGGCATCCTCACGGCGCTCAACATCGATACCGTGGTCCCGTTCATCGAGCGCACCTTCCGCTTCGAGATCCTGTCGCGCGAGGTGTACTACATCAGCGAGCTGCCGTCGGACCTGCACCTCACCGACGTGACCTGGGTCACGCTCATGTCGCTCGCGCTCTCGCTGGTGGCGACGCTCTATCCCAGCTGGCGCGCCGCGCGCGTCAATCCCGCCGAGGCGCTGCGCTATGAATGAGGCCGCCGTCCTCGCCTGCAACGGGCTCGCCAAGACCTTCGGCCTCGGCGACGTCGCGGTGCCGGTGCTGAAAGGCATCGACCTCGAGGTGCGCCGCGGCGAGTCGATCGCCATCGTGGGCGCCTCGGGTTCCGGCAAGAGCACGCTGCTGCACCTCCTGGGCGGACTCGACAAGCCGACCGCCGGCAGCGTCTCGCTGCTGGGACGCGACCTGGTGGCGCTCGATCCCGCCGCGCAGGGGAAGCTGCGCAACGAGGCGCTGGGCTTCGTCTACCAGTTCCACCACTTGCTGCCGGAGTTCTCCGCGCTCGAGAACGTCGCCATGCCGCTTGTCATCCGCCGCGCGCCGGAATCGGAGGCGTTCGGGCGAGCGGCCGCGATGCTCGAGGAGGTGGGGCTCGGCCATCGCCTCGCGCATCGTCCCGGCGAGCTTTCCGGCGGTGAGCGCCAGCGCGTGGCCGTTGCCCGCGCGCTCGTCACCAACCCGGCATGCGTCCTCGCCGACGAGCCGACCGGCAACCTGGATCGCGAGAATGCCCAACGGACCTTCGACCTGATCCTCGACCTCAATCGCCGCCATGGCGCGGCGTTCGTGATGGTGACGCACGATCCGGAGCTCGCCGCGCGCATGGGGCGCAGGCTCTCGATGACCGACGGGAAGATCTCGACCTTCTAGCCGCGCTTGCGCTCGCGCAGCACGTCCATCAGCTGCTGGCGCGCGATCTTCACGCCCTTCTGGAAGTAGTCGATGCGCTCGAGGTCCCTGAGCGTCGTCTTCGTGGGCTCGACCCCGATGCCGTCGCGCGCCGACCACGTGCCGCGGCGTGCCTCGGCCAGCGCGTGCTCCGCCTGGTCGACCTGCGCGCTCGCACGCGCGACCGCGGCATCGCCGTCGATGAGCTGCCCGAGGTCCATGGGGCCGGTGGTGTACGTCCCGGACGGCGTGGGAGAGCCGATCTCGCGCTGCTCGACGAGCCTCGCATCGCCCGACGGCGGCATGTCCGAGAACATGATGGTGCCGCCGGGACCGATGGACTTGTAGAGCGTGGCCGCCTGCGCCGTGGAGGCGAGCACCAGGAGCAGGGTGGACACGGCAATGCGCGTGATGGCCATGGATCCAGTGTGCTGGACCCACGTGTAGCCGCTGCGAACGCAAGGTCGCGCAATCCTAGTCGGTTGAGATTAACGATCGCGTTTTCGCGTCACCGGAGTCCGGGAGTCCGACGAGCCGCCCCGGAATCGGCCTACGAGCCGGTGCGGCTACAGCCAGCGCCCGACGGCCGCGCGGACGTCCGCGGGAGAGCGCACGTGCGCTGCCTGCAGGCCCACGGCGCGCGCGCCCTCGACATTGGCTTGCGTGTCGTCGAAGAACAGGATCCGTTCGAGCGGGACGCCGAGCGCGCGCGAGACCGCCTCGAACGCGCGGGGCTCGGGCTTGCGAAGTCCCATGTCGCACGAGATGAAGCGCCGGTCGATGGGCCGCAGGGCGTCGGCGTAGCGCACCTTCCAGTAGTCGTGGTGCATGCGATTGGTATTGGAGAAGAGGTGCAGCGGAATGCGCTTCGCCAGCAGCGGCAGGAGTGCGACGGTCGGGCGGATCTCGGGTCCGAGGATCTGCATCCAGCCATCGGCAAAGTCCGCGTCGGTGAGGTCGATGCCGAGCGCAGCGCGTTGCGCGGCGAAGAAGGTCGCGTCGTCGATCTCGCCGCGCTCGTGCTCCTGGTACGAGGTGCCATGCTCGAAGCGCGGCTTGAGCTGCTCGAACGGCACGCCCGCGAGCTCCGCCCAGCGCCGGACCACGCGGTCGAAGTCGATCTCGATCAGGACGCCGCCGAAATCGAACAGCAGCGCATCCACCGGGACCTCGCTCACGCCGGCACCACCTCGCGCAGCCATTGGCCGATGGCTTCGCCGATGCGCGTGACCGGCACGTTGCGCAGCGGGTGCGCGAGGCCGTAGAACATCGCCAGGCGCGCCCCGGGGATGAGCTTGCCGAGGGCGAGGGTTTCGTCCCACTGGATGAGGGCGTCGCGGTTGGAGTTCACCAGCATCACCGGCCGCTCGATGGCGCGAAGGTCGTCCTCGGTGAGCGGGGGGCTCGCGCCCAGGTCGCCGAAGAGGGCGCAGTTGGCGATCGTCACCGCCTTCCAGTACGGGCCATGAGCTGCCAGCATCTCGGCGGCGCGCGGGTTGCCGGGGCGGTCCAGCCGCTCGGGCTGCGCGAGGTAGGTCCAGTACTTGACCGTTTCCGCGTCGAAGAAGAATTTCGTCGCGATGGCGCACGCGCCCAGGATCCGCTGCGGGAAGTGGCGCGCGAGATAGAGCGCCTCGTAGCCGCCGAGGCTGTAGCCCACGACGAACGCGCGCTCGATGCCTTCGCGATCGAGGCGCGCGATCACGTCCTGCGCAGCCCCGGGGATGGAAAGCCGGTCGGGCAACTCGCGCCCGCCGTGCCCCGGAAGGTCGTGCGCGATCACGCGGCCGTAGGGCCGAAGCGGGGCCGAGAGCGGCTCCATCTCCTTCGCGCTGCCGTTGGCGCCGTGGAGGACGACGATCGCGGGCGCGCTCATCCGAACTCGACCTCGTCGAGCGAGCGCCACAGGTACCACGTGGCGCAGGAGCGGTAGGGCGCCCAGGGGGCGCCGATCTCGCGCATCTCGTCCTTCGTGAGGTCCTTGCCCTTGTTGTACGCGCGCTCCATGGCGCGGCGCAGGCCCAGGTCATCCACGGGCAGCACGTCGGGGCGCATGAGCGAGAACATGAGGAACATCTCGGCAGTCCAGCGCCCGATGCCCTTCACGGCGACGAGCTCCTCGATGATCTCCTCGTCGGCCATGCGCGGCCAGCGGCGCGGCTTCACCTCGCCGTCGTGGAAGCGTTGCGCCAGGTCCTTCACGTAGGAGACCTTGGAGTTGGAGAAGCCGCAGGCGCGCAGCGCCGGCGCCTCCTTCGCGACCACGTTCTTGGGCGTCACCTTGCCGACGCAGTCGGCGAAGCGGCCCCAGATCGACTGCGCGGCCTTGACCGAGATCTGCTGGCCGACGATGGCGCGCGCGAGCGTCTGGAACGCATCGCCGCGGCTCACGATGTTGGCGTCGGGAAACTTGCGGATGAGCTTCGCGAGGGTCTTGTCGCGCTTGCGGAGGTAGGCGGTCGCCTCGTCCCAGTACTCCGGCTTCATTTCTTCGTCGTGGTGTCGCGGCACTCCAGCGGCAGCCACTTGTCCGGCACGTCGGTCTCGTCGCGGCCCTGCGCCTCCATGCCCTTCGGCACCGGCAGGTTGTGGCACATCCACGCGATCGCGACCGTGGGCTCCTTGGGGACGATGGCGGGCAGCAGAGTGAGTTTCTTGCCCTCGAGCGCCTTGCTCACGTTGTTGCCGAAGGTGAGGGTCACGGCGCCGTCCTGCACCTTCACGCTTTTCACCAGGTTGCCGACGATCTTCTCCTGCTCGGGCACGCCCGCGAGCTTGTTGTTCTGCGGCATGTCGCCGGTGGCGGCGTAGGTGTCGGCGACTCCCTTGCGGGCGACGTCGGCGGTGGACATCGCTTCCTTCACCTGCTTCTTGAGCTGGGTTTCCTGCAGGCCGGGAATGGCCATCATGGCGAGCGCGGCGAGGACCGCGACGACCATGATCAGCTCGATCCACGTGAAGCCGCGTTGGCGGGTATCCATGGCGCCCATGATACCGGTCGTCGCTTCCGGGCCTGGGGCGTTGGAAGGTCATGCGGCTCTTCGTCCTCGCGTTCGCCCTCGGCACGCTTCTCGTCCAGCATGCGGCGGAGTTGCCGGACGTGCGTGTGGCCCTTGTCGGCGTCGCCGCGCTGCTCGCGATGCAAATCACCCGCATCCGGATGCTGCGTGTCCTGTTGGTATGTGCCGGTGGGCTCGCGACTGGATGCGGCTACTCCGCATGGCGTGCCGAAGTGCGGCTCGCGGACGAGCTGCCGCGCCCATGGGAAGGTCGCGACGTCGTCGTGGTGGGGCGCGTGGCGAGCCTGCCGCAATTGTTCGGCGACGGAACGCGATTCCTCCTCGACGTGGACGAGGTGCGGACGCCGGGTGCCGCCGTCCCGAAAGGGATTGCGCTCACCTGGTACGCGGATGCGAGAGGCGGGCATCCCGTGCCGCGACTGGTGCCGGGCGAGCGTTGGGCCTTCGCGGCACGCCTGAAGCGGCCGCGCGGCCTCGCCAACCCGCACACGTTCGAGTTCGAGCCGTGGGCGCTGGAGCGCGACATCCGTGCGACCGGCTACGTGCGTGCGAAGCCGATGCCCGAGCGCCTGTCGCTTCCGGTCGACGGCTGGCCCTACACCATCCACCGCTGGCGCGACGCGATCCGCGGCGCGATGCTGGAGTCGCTCGGCGAGGCACGGTTGCGCGGCGTGATCGTGGCGCTCGCCATCGGCGACCAGGATGCGATCCCCGCGGACGACTGGGAGGTGTTCTGGCGCACCGGCGTGGGCCACCTCATGAGCATCTCGGGCCTCCACATCACGATGTTCGCGGGGCTCGCGTTCGCGATCGCGCATTTCCTGTGGGTGCGCTTGCCCGGGCTCGCGCTTCGCATCCCCGCGCGCGAAGCCGCCATCGTTGCGGGAACGCTGGCGGCGCTGGCGTACACGTTGATGACCGGCTACGCGGTGCCGGCGCAGCGCACCTTCATGATGCTGGCCGCGGTCGCCCTCTGCGTGCTCGCCGACCGGCACGGCTCGCCCTCGCGCGTGCTGGCACTCGCGGCCCTCGCGGTGCTGCTGCTGGATCCGTGGGCGGCGCTTTCGGCGGGCTTCTGGCTCTCGTTCGGCGCGGTGGCCGCGATCTTCTACGCGATGGGGCTTCGTACCGGCGAGCCCGGCAAGCTGAGGGCCGCGCTCGTCGAGCAGCTCACGGTGACGGTCGTGATGGTGCCGATGCTCCTCGCGCTCTTCCAGGAGGTGTCGCTGGTCTCGCCGATCGCCAACGCCATCGCGATCCCGGTGGTGAGCCTGGTGGTCGTGCCGCTGTCGATCCTCGGCGGCTTCACCGGCTCCGGTTGGTTGCTCGCCGCGGCGCACGGGATCATGCAGCTGCTGATGGCGCCGCTCGAGGGGCTCGCAGCCCTGCCGCTCGCGATGCTCGAGAGCCACGCGCCGCAGGCGTGGACCGTGCTGGCCGCCGTCGCCGGCTGCGCGTGGCTGCTCGCGCCGCGCGGCGTACCGATGCGATCGGCCGGTGCGATCTGGATCGTGCCGCTCTTCGCCGTGACGCCGCCCACGCCGGCGTGGGGCGAAGCCTGGGTCGACGTGCTCGACGTGGGCAACGGCCTCGCGATCGTCGTGCGGACGGCATCGCACGCGCTCGCGTACGACGCGGGTCCGGCGTGGCGCGGCGACGGCGACTCGGGCAGCCGCATCGTGGTGCCGTTCCTGCGCGGGGAGGGCGTCGCGCGGTTGGACGGGCTCGTCATCTCGCATGCGGACGACGACCATGCAGGGGGCGCGATCTCCCTCGCCGCCTCGCGCGAGCCGCCGTGGCTGCTTTCGCCGCTGCCACCCGCGCATCCGCTGCAATTGCTGTTCGACCGCTCCCTCCGCTGCGAGGCCGGGCGAAGCTGGCGCTGGGACGGCGTGGACTTCAGCGTGCTGCATCCGGACGCGCGCGCCTATCTTCCGGAGCCGGGCCGCAAGCCGCGGAAGGAGAACGACCGCAGCTGCGTGTTGCGCGTGGCCACGCGGGCGGCGGCGGCACTTCTCGCCGGCGACGTCGAGGCCCGCAGTGAAGCGGAGATGCTCGCGCGCGGCGAGCTATTGCGCTCCGACGTCCTCATCGTGCCCCATCACGGCTCGAAGACGTCCTCGACGGCTGCGTTTCTGGAGGCGGTCGCACCGCGGTGGGCGCTTTTCTCCGTCGGCTATCACAATCGATTTCGACATCCGAACGAAGCGGTGGTCGAGCGCTACCGCGAACGTGGGGTGGAGCTGCGGCGCACGGACCTCGAGGGTGCGCTGCATGTGGTTCTGCCCGCCAGGCGGTCGCAGGCCATCACGCTCCGGGGCTACGCGGGGGATGCACGCTATTGGAGCGACAGGAGCCTAAGGCTGGACCGTGATCCGGAGGACGTCGCTGTATCTGCCGACCTCCCCGCTCTGGTTCTGGAAGAGCCCGCCGTACACGGTAAAGCTCCTGTTGACGGAGGGGCCCGGCACGACCATGGGCTGGGTATCCTGCGTGCCGTCGCCCCAAACGATGGTGCGCGAGGGATTGATATACACCTGGTACTGCAGGCGGCTATCTCCGCGGGAGAGCTGTCGACTCTGGTAGCCGCCGGAAACGGCGCTCGGACCGGCGGTCACGATCGCGACCGTGGATTCTCCAATGCCCCGGCACGTCAGGTCGATTGTCGCGGTCGTGAGCACGGCGCTGGGGCTCCCGTCTTCGAAGGCGCCGAAGTCCAATGGCCGGGTATTGAGCCGGCAGGACTCACCCGTGCGTGGCGCGGCTGTATGGCCAGGGGAACGGAATTGCGCTGAGGCGTCCAGCGCGTGCATAAGCGCCATTGCCATCGCGCAGGCAAGCGCTCGCGTGCTCTCAGAAGTGCGCCGCAATCTCACATTTCACCTCGCCCAAGCGCAGGACCGGCGTGCGGTCCGGGGGAATCTCGACGTGCACGCCGCAGGGACCTTCCTCCAGGTCCGCGGACAGATGGTAGCGGCCAGCCTCGACCTGGTCGAGCTGGAAGAAGCCGTCCTTGCCCGTCCGCGCGCGCAGCGCATCGGTGCGCTCGCTGCGCACGATCAGCTCCGTATTCTCCACAGCGACCTTGGCGCCGTCGCGATCTCGCACAAGCTTTCCGACGATCGACATGAGGGGGCGCAGGTCGAAGCGCACGCGATAGCCCACGCCCTGCGCGGGCACGAGGACCTCCCGATTGGTGGGCACCGCGATGGAGATGGGCACGTCGCCGTCGGCGATCACGATGTCGTTGCGCGTGAGCACGGGAACGTTTGCGATCAGCACCTCGCCCGTGGAGCTCGTGGCTCCGATGAGCTCATTGTTGCGCCAGACGCGCACGCCTTCCACGCCATTCAGCTCGACCACCGCGAACGAGTCGGTCACGGGCTGCGTCACGTGGCAGGAGGCGCCGACGCACGCGAGCGCGCCCGCCAGTCCACCACTGTACGTCTCGCTGCGCCTGCCGTCGTCGAAGGTGGTGCCCCGCGCTCCGGCCGTGATCACGCCGTGACTCAGGCGAAATGTGGCGTCGGCCTCCGCCTCGCGCGATGTCGGATTCTGTTGCGCGCCCGCGCGCCAGCCGTAGCCCTCGCCCAGGGGGACGTTGCGATCGGCCTGCACGTACGATGTGTTGCCGCCGTCGTTATCGCGCCGCCAGCCCGCCGTTGCACCGTAGGGCTCGCCGAAAGTTGCGGAGAAGCTCGCCGCCGCCTGGGTCGTGCACAGGAGGCCGGCGGTGCAAGTGCGAAGCACCGAGGCCGTGAGGTTTCCCATGCCGAAGAAACCCGCGGAAATGCTCACGCCGTAGTCGCGTTGCGGCAATGCGTTTTCGTACCTGCGATCGGTCGCGGAAAGCGATAACAGCAGTGTCCAGCCGAGGCTCTGGTCCCAGCCGAGGGTCGTCTCGCGCTTCAAATTCGGCGTGGCCATGAGCGCCGTTGGCGCAAGTGCTCCAGGCGAGAGTATTCCCCCAGGCGTGCCGGACGGGACGGACGCCCCGTCGTAACCCGTCTGGTATCCGCGCGCGAGCGCGCGAAGCGTCGTTCCGCGGCGCGTGTAGTTCCACGCGAAGGTCCCGGCAAGCTTCGCCTCCGCGGCGCCCAGGCGCTGCACGGCCACCTCCCCCGAGACGACGCCCACCGGATCGGCGCGCAAGCCCGCCGCGATCGCGCCGAAGGCGTAGCCGCTGCTGCGCTGGGCCTCGACTCCGAGCGTCAGGCGGTCGGTGAATCCATGGAACGCATAGCCCGAAAACGTGCCCACGCCGTAGGAGTCGAGCGAGGCCGATCGCTGCGCGCCCCAGGAGACGTTGAAATCGGTGAGCCCCTTCGACAGCAGGCGTTCGGTGAAGTAGAAGGGGACGCGTATGCGTTCGCGCACGCCGCTCGCGTCGCGGATCACCACTTCGACGTTGCGCAGGCCCGCGAAGTCCTGCAGGTTCCTGAAGTCGTAGGGTCCCGGCTGCAGCTGCCGGGTCGCGACCTGCACGCCATCGACGAAAATCTCGGCGGTGGACGCGCTGGCTGCAATCCCCGTCAGTCTAGCCGTCGGAGACGTGACGAATCCGGGATGCAGGTCGAAGGCGCGGCCGAACGAGATCCCTCCGAGCGAGTAGCTCCGCGAGAGCGGACCGGAGCGCGTGTCGAAGTCCCCTCCGATGAAGCGCAGCATCTGCGGCGCCCAGTCCCGCTGGACGAAAGTCTGGACGCGGAAGTTCTGCGTCACGCCGGCGGATTGGCTCGCCTGATGCTCGGTGCGCACGAGCCATCCGCCCGTCGCCAGGTTCGCCAGCAGCCGCGCTGAATATGTCGGTACGCCGTCGGCGCGTTCGGCGTCCAGGGCATAGTTCAGGTAACCGGACAAGCCCTCCGAGGGCGTGATCTCGAGGTTCTCGCTGCGCGACAGATCGAAGCTCTGGGGCTGGAGGCGCGCGGGCTCGACGGTGAAGTCGAGCGTAAGCGTGTCCTCGTCGAGCACCGCCACCACGCCCTCGAGCCGGTCGACGCGGGCGTGGGCACGGCCGTCGATCGAGCGCAACTGCGCTCCCAGGATGGGAACACCCAGGCGCTCGAGATCTTCGGCGGAAATCCACACGCCCTCGCTGTCGCGCCAGGCGAATAGCTCGCCCTTCTTCGCATCGTTCAGCGTGGCGTGGATGGGGATGCGCTCGGGCGCACCGGCGGTTTCGGCGGGGGCGGCGCGGGAGGGGCCCGCAGCGAACGCGACGGCGGCTAGGAGCAGTGCCGCGACGACGCGATCAATTGCGACACGCATCCGGCGGAAGGACAAGCTCCTTCTCCGCCTTCTGGCCGCCATCCGCGCTGGCAACCACCTTCACCGCGGCGCCCGGCTTGCACGCCGCGCCGAGCGGCCCGGAGACTTCGCGGCTCGCTCCCGGAAGCAGGTACGGGTTGGTGAGCGTCGCCTCGGTCTCCTTTGCGCCGGCCATGAGATTCGCCAGGTGCAGGCGCGAACCGCCTCCGTTCGAAAGCTTCGCCGAGTACGTGCCGCCCTTTGCCGTCACGGAATCGATGGCGAGCTTGCCCTTCGCACCCGCAGGCACGATGAACACCGGTAGCGCGAAACGGCCGACGACCGCGACCGTTCCCTTGCGGCCCTGGGTTGCGCTCGCCGCCGGCGGCAGCTCCTCGATGAAGACGCGATACGCCGCTTCAGAGGCGGGCGGTGCGCCCTCGATACCGACACGCACGATGCGCTTGCCGCCCGCGGGGACTTCGAACTGCCGTGGGAAGACGACGAGATCCTTGGACGTGTCTTCGTACACGTCGTTGCCGTTCGCGTCCTGCGTCCACTTGCGGACCGCGACCTGGAATGACAGCGGTTCCTTCCCGCCATTGGTCACGGTGAAGGACGCGGCCTTCGCCTTGGCGCTCAGCTCGGCGCCCAACGGCGCGACGCTGAAGGCGGCGGCAAGGGCGACGGGCGCGACCGCGCCCAGTGCGAAGCAAAGCAGGGCGCCGGGGAATCTCATCGTCATCGTCCTCATGGGCTGATGGTCACGGTTACGGTATCGAGGAAGCCGCCGACGGAAAGCGCGTTGTAGTCCCGCCCCTTCACCTCGGCTTCCAGCTCGAAGAGCTCGGGCGCCTGCGGCCCGAGGCCGGTACCCGATTCGCGGCGCGGCCGGAGGTCGTAGGGCAGGTACTCCGTGGCGTTCGTCGACGCCTGGCCCTTCATGCGCCACTTCCCGACGCCCTCGGCGTTCGCTCCGCCGTCCGTCTTCATGGTGTATCGCTGGCCCTTGCTGCACCAGTAGCGCACGCTCCCGAACATGATGCGGTCCGGGGCGGTGGAGCCTTGCTCGAGGTCGCCGAAGTCGATCGGGGTCACCTGGTCGATCTTGCACGTGCCGATGAGCTCTGCGCCGACATCCATGTTTGCCTGATCGGCAGAAGCGGAAAGGGCCAGCGCGACGAGGCCCGTGCCGATGCGGTAGCTCATCGACTCACGGGGCAATGGTCACGATGACGGTGTCGCTGAATTGGCCGACCGACAACGCGTTGTAGTCCGCGCCTCTCACCGTGCCGGTGATCGTGTGGGTTACCGGCGCCGCCGGTCCAACCCCAGTGCCCGAGGCGGGCGCATCGGGCGAGAGGGTGTATGGAAGGAATTCGGTCGCGTTCGTCGTCGCCACGCCCTTCATGCGGCGTTGCGTGCCCGAGGCGTTGTTGCCGTTGCCCGTGGTGATCGTGAAAGCCAGTCCTTTGGAACACCAGTAGCGCACGGTGCCCGGAGCGGTCCGGTCTGGGGCGGTAGTGCCCTGCTCGAGATCGCCGAAATCGATCATCGTCACCAGGTCGATCACGCAGGTACCCTTGATATTCGCGCGCACGTCGACGCTGGCATCCGCGGCAGCGGCGGGAAGGGCGATGGTGAAGAGTGCAGTGCCGACGCCGATTGCAAGCCTGCTCATGTGCTTTCCCCGTCGCATTGAAGCGAGAGGCGATGGTAATTCATTCCACGCCGAAATGCATTCGTCTCGGGGCTCGCGCTACGCGGCCCGCGATGCGAGCATCCGGCGCACCGACCGGGAAGGGGCGCTTCGGATCGCCCTGCCGGGGCAAAAGGGTGATGCGACGCGGGTCGATCGGCTGGCCACGGCGGTGAGATACTGGGACGAACGGAGGCCACCATGGACAGAATGAACGAACGCCGTCGCATGCTGGCGTGGATTGGCGCCGCAGCCTTGGCGCCGCTCGCCGCCACCCCCGCGCTCGCCGATGACGCGCCGCCCACGCCGCGCCTCACCGAAGGACCGTTCTACCCGCACTCGTTCCCGAAGGACACCGACGCCGACCTCACGCGCATCGACGGTCATTCCGGGCGCGCGATGGGAACGGTGCTCGCGCTCACCGGGCGCATCGTCGATCGCCGCGGCGCGCCGCGCGCGAACACGCGCCTCGAGATCTGGCAGTGCGACGCCACCGGCCAGTATCACCACGTGGGCGAGCCCGGGGGCGATCCGGACTTCCAGGGTTTCGGCGCGGTGACCACGGATGCCGAGGGGCGCTACGCGTTCTCCACGATCAAGCCGGTGCCGTATCCGGGGCGCACGCCGCACATCCACTTCACCGTCGTGGAGCAGGGGCGCCGCACGCTCACCTCGCAGATGTTCATCGAGGGCGAGCCCGGCAACGAGCGAGACTTCCTCTACAAGTCGCTGGGGCGGGATGCGAAGCGCGTGACGCTCAAGCTCGCCAACGCGGGCGAGGGCCTGCGCGGCTCCCTCGACATCGTGATCTGAAAACGGGGTCTGTCCCCGGTTTTAGCCGGAGACCTCGGAGCGGCGCCGCAGGTCGAGCGTCATCGGGAAGCGCGGGTTGCGCGCCTCGCGCACGACGCTCATCGGTCCCGGCGTGTGTCCCATGGCCTGGAAGCGCGCGACGCGGCGCGCCTCGGCTTCCAGTGCGTTCACCGGGAAGGTCGAGTAGTTGCGCCCGCCCGGATGCGCCACGTGGTACGTGCAGCCGCCGACCGAGCGTCCGTTCCACAGGTCCACCAGGTCGAAGACCAGCGGCGCGTGGATGCCGATGGTCGGATGCAGCGCCATGGGCGGTGCCCACGCTCGATAGCGCACGCCGGCCACGAACACGCCCGAGTGTCCCGTGGGCGCCATCGGCACCACGCGACCGTTGCAGGCGATCGCATAGCGCGTGTCGTTGAGCCGCGTGGCCTTCACCTGCAGGCGCTCGACGGAGGAATCCACGTAGCGCGACGTGCCGGTTTGCGCCACCTGCTCGCCCAGCACGTGCCACGGCTCGATCGCCTGGCGCAGCTCGATCTCCACGCCCTCGTAAGCCACGGTGCCGTAGCGCGGAAAGCGGAATTCGAGGAAGGGCGCGAACCACTCGAAACGGAACGGATACCCCGCGCCGTTGAGGTCCTCGATCACGTCGCGCAGGTCCTGCGCCACGAAGTGCGGCAGCATGAATTCGTCGTGCAGCCGCGTGTCCCAGAACACCAGCTTCTCGCGATACGGCCTCGCCCAGAAGCGGGCCACGAGCGCTCGCAGCAGCAGGATCTGCAGCAGGCTCATGCGCGCATGCGCCGGCATCTCGAATGCGCGGAATTCCAGCAATCCCAGCCGCCCGGTGGCCGTGCCGGGCGCATAGAGCTTGTCGATGGAGAATTCCGCACGGTGCGTGTTGCCGGTGAGGTCGACGAGGAAGTTGCGCAGGATCCGGTCCACCAGCCACGGCCGCTCGTTCGACTCGCCCGCCTTGAACTGGGCCTCCAGCTGCTCGAATGCGATTTCCAGCTCGTAGAGCGTGTCGCTGCGCGCCTCGTCCACGCGCGGGCTCTGGCTCGTGGGCCCGATGAACATGCCCGAGAAGAGGTACGAGAGCGACGGATGGTTCTGCCAGTACGTGATGAGGCTGCGCAGCAAATCGGGACGCCGCAGCAGGGGGCTGTCGGCCGCCGTCGGACCGCCCAGCGTCACGTGGTTGCCGCCGCCGGTGCCGGTGTGGCGGCCGTCGAGCATGAACTTCTCCGTGGCGAGGCGCGACTCGCGCGCCTCCTCGTAGAGGCTCAGCACGTGGTGCTTGAGCTCCTCCCAGTCGGATGCGGGATGGATGTTCACCTCGATCACGCCGGGGTCCGGGGTCACCGCAAAGCGCGCGAGCCGCGGGTCGTCCGGGGGCGCGTAGCCCTCGAGGCGCACCGGCCAGCCGAGCGACTGCGCGGCCATCTCGACCGTGCCGACGAGCGAGATGAAATCCTCCAGCAGCGTCGTGGGCGGCAGGAAGACGTAGATGTGGTTCTTTCGCGCCTGCACCGTGAGCGCGGTCTTCACGACCTCGCGTGAGGCGCCGGGGGCCACGCGCGTGCCCTTGCCGTGCTTCGCGGCGCTTGCCGCGCGCGACGGCCTGCGCTTGCCGAGCGCGTCACGGCGATCGAAGGGATCCTGCGGGATATCGGTCTCGTCCTGCTCGGGCAGCCGCTCCGGCAGGGAGCCCAGCGGCAACCGATAGCCGAGCGGTGAATCGCCTTCGATGAGGAAGATCTTCTCTCGCCGCAAGGGCCACGGCGAGCTCGCCCACTTCGTCTGGTTCGACGCTTTCGCGCGCGGCAGGGCCTTGAGCGGCATCACGAAGCCCACGGGCTTGCCCAGTCCCGCGACGAGGCGGTCGCCGAGGCGGCGGCGCGCAGGCTCGCTGGAGGTGTCCTCGGCGAGCGGGTCCACGTTGAGCGGCAGGTTCGACTCGTCGCGCAGGATCTTCCAGGGATCCTCGTACGCCGGCATGACGCAGTCGGCCGAAAGCCCCAGCAGCTGCGCGAGCTCGGAGGCGAAGCGGCCGGCCTCGACCTCGGTGAGCTCGGTCTTCGCCTTTTCGCGCGCGTCGTCGGCCTCGTCGTCCCACAGCGGCTGGCCGTCCTTGCGCCAGAAGCACGACAGCGCCCAGCGCGGCAGCGGCTCGCCGGGGTACCACTTGCCCTGGCCGTAGTGCAGCAGGCCTCCCGGCGCGAATCGCCGGCGCAGGCGCTGCAGCAGGTCCTCGGCGAGCTCGAGCTTGCGCGGCGACATGGCGGTGTAGTTCCACTCCGCGCCCTCCATGTCGTCGATGGAAATGAAGGTGGGCTCGCCGCCCACCGTGAGGCGGACATCGCCGTCGGCGAGCTCGCCATCCACCTGGCGCCCGAGCGCGTCGATGGCGGCCCACTGTCCGTCGGTGAAGGGCTTGGTGACGCGCGGGTCCTCGTGGATGCGCGTCACGGTCATCTCGAAGGCGAGCGTGCTCTTGCAGACCTCGGTCATGCCCGTCACCGGCGCCGCGCTGCCGGGAAGCGCCGTGCAGGCGAGCGGGATGTGGCCTTCGCCCGCGAGCAGTCCCGAAGTGGCGTCGAGCCCGATCCAGCCCGCTCCCGGGATGTATGCCTCGGCCCACGCGTGGAGGTCGGTGAAGTCCTTTTCAGGTCCCGAGGGACCGTCGAGCGATTTCTGGTCGGCGGCGAGCTGGATGAGATAACCCGAGGCGAAGCGCGCGGCGATGCCCAGGTATCGCAGGATCTGCACCAGCAGCCAGGCCGAGTCGCGGCACGAACCCTGCGCGCTTGCGAGCGTCTCGTCAGGCGTCTGGATGCCTTGCTCCATGCGCACCAGGTAGTTCACGTCCTCGCGCACCATGCGGTTCACGCCGATGAGCACGTCGATGGTGGAGGTGGGCGGCGTGGTGAGGAACGCGCTGCGCGCCTTGCCGACCCACTCCATGAGCCGCGGCGTCTGCGGCAGGAGCTCCAGGTAGGGGGCGAGCTCGCGCGCGTTCTCGTTGGAATACGCGAACGGGAATTTCTCCGCCGACGGATCGACGAAGAAGTCGAACGGGTTGATCACCGTCATGTCGGCGACCAGGTCGACCGTGATCTCGAGCGAGCGCGACTTCTCCGGGAACACCAGGCGCGCCAGCCAGTTGCCGTACGGGTCCTGCTGCCAGTTGAGGAAATGCTTCGCCGGCTTCACGCTGAGCGAGTAGCTCTCGATCGGCGTGCGGCAATGCGCCGCCGGGCGCAGCCGCACCTCGTGCGGCGACAGTCCCACCGGCCGGTCGAACGTGTACTGCGTCTTGTGGTGGAGGGCGACCTTGATCGTCATGGGGCGGACAGCGGGGTGGGCGGGCGGGGATTGAACGGGAAGGAAGGCGAAGGCAAGGCGAAGGAAAGCAAAGGAATGAAAGGGCCCTGTTTCAAGCGGCACGGTGTAACCACGTCAACCATCGAATCTTTTCCTTCGCTTTCCTTCGCCTTGCCTTCGCCTTCCTCCCCGTTATAACCCAGTGCCAATTAGATCCGATCCCCATTCGATCCCGCCCCTATTCGAGCCAGTCGGGATCGGGGAGTTCGGAGAAGACGCGGCGAAGGCCGCCGCCCCAGCGTGAGCGCAGCATGGTGAAGTAGGGGTCGCCCTCGCGGATGCGCTGCTGCATGCCGACCCGCAGGCTGTCGCGCGGGTACCAGAGGAGGTCGATCGGCAGCCCCACCGAGATGTTCGACTTGATGGTGGAGTCGAAGGAGATGAGCACGCACTTGGCGGCCTCCTTCTGCGGCGTCGCCATCGAGATCACGCGGTCGAGGATCGGCTTGCCGTACTTGGACTCGCCCAGCTGGAAGTAGGGCGTGTCGTCGGTGGCCTCGATGAAGTTGCCCTGCGCGTAGACGTGGAAGAGGCGCGGGTTCTCCCCCTTGATCTGGCCGCCCACGAGCAGGTTGGAGTTGGCCTCGATGGACGACTGCGACAGGAACGGCCCGTCGCGCCGCCCCATCTCGCGCAGCGCGTCGCCCACGATCGCCGCGGCGTCGTAGAGCGAGCTCACGTTCCAGATGCTCTCCGCGCCGTCCTCGGCGTCCTGGTGGCGGTCGAGGATGTTGATCACGCCCTGCGTCATGGCGAGGTTGCCCGACGAAAGCACCACGATCACGCGGTCGTCCTTCTTTTCGTACACGCGCATCTTGGTGAACGTGGCGATATGGTCCACGCCCGCGTTGGTGCGCGAGTCGGATGCGAAGATCATTCCCGTGTCGAGGCGCAGGGCCACGCAATAGGTCATGGCTTTATTCTACCTACTCGACCATGCGAGACGAGAAGAAGCTCGACTGGATGTTCTGCGAGAGCTTGTGCGTCGAGCCGAGGAAGTCGGTGAGGTACTCGTGCAGTCCGTTGGCGAAGATCTCCGAGATGCGCCCGTACTGGAGCCCCGCGAGGATCTGCCCGGCGCAGCGCACCGTCTCGCCGGACTGCGCGTTCTGCACCCGGCCCAGGGATTCGCACACCTGCTTCAGGCAGAAGCGCAGGCTCCGCGGGATG
>Ga0105242_10001043_pt1 | contig 21750 bp, 16 predicted proteins | sample KBSM24metaG_FD_81521 | JGI IMG/M metagenome (GOLD analysis project Ga0105242, IMG submission 81521) | Miscanthus rhizosphere microbial communities from Kellogg Biological Station, Michigan, USA - KBS M2-4 metaG | ecosystem: Host-associated > Plants > Roots > Rhizosphere > Soil | place... | reverse complement strand
TTCGCGCTGTATCGCGAGCTCGGCCCGGTCGTGACGGCGCTGCTGTTCGCCGGGCGCGCGGGTACTTCGATCACGGCCGAGATCGGCCTGATGCGCGCGACCGACCAGCTCGACGCGATGGAGATGATGGCGGTCGATCCGCTCGCTTACGTCGTCGCGCCGCGCTTTCTTGCCGGCATCGCGGCGATGCCGCTGCTCGCGTGCCTGTTCAACGCGCTGGCGATACTCGGTGCGCACGGCGTCTGCGTGAGCTGGCTGGGCATGGACAACGGCACGTTCTGGTCGAACATGACCTCGAGCATCGATGTCTGGAAAGACGTCATGAGCGGCGTCTGGAAGAGCGCCGCCTTCGGCGCGGTGGTGACGCTGATCGCGACCTTCCAGGGCTACACGACCGCGCCGACCAGCGAGGGCGTGGCCTACGCGACGACGCGCACGGTCGTGTTCTCGTCGATCGTGACGCTGGCGCTGGATTTCGTCATGACCGCTTTCCTGATGTAGAGCAAGAGCACAAGACCGCCACGAAGGCACGAAGATCACGAAGAAAAGCGGAGTGTATTTTGAAATCCCGATCAACCAACAAACCCGGCATTATTTCCGAAGGCGGAAATCCATCCTTTCCGTCATCGGATCGACGGGTAGTCAACGCGGTATGAAGACGTTTGAGGCTAGTCTCATGGAGCCTTGCTCTCCTTCGTGTTCTTCGTGCCTTCGTGGTGATCTTTTGATCTTTTTGGAATAAGCCAATGGCACAACGACACAGTTACCAGATCGGCAGCGGGTTGTTCATCCTGCTCGGCTTCGCCGCGCTCGCCTATCTGGCGACGCAGACGACTTCGATCGCGAACTATTCGCAGGGCGCGAGCTACGCGATAAAGGCGCGGTTCACCAATGTCGGCCAGCTCAAGCTGCGCGCGCCGGTCAAGATCGCCGGCGTGCGCGTCGGCACGGTCAGCGATATCAAGCTCGAAGCGGACAAGCTCGATGCACTGGTCACGCTGTCGCTGGACAAGCGCTTCGACAAGATACCCGATGACTCCGCGGCTGCCGTGTTCACGAGCGGTTTACTGGGAGACCAGTACGTTGCCATCCAGCCGGGTGGTTCGCCGGACATGTTCAAGGACGGCGACGAGGTCGTGCTGACGCAGAGTTCGATGCAGCTCGAGGAACTGATCGGCAAGTACCTGGTCGGTGGCGATGCCGGAAAGAGTGGCGACAAGACCGGCGCGAAGCCGGAGCAGGACGTCAAGCCGAACGGCGGCAAATGAATCCGGTTGCGCGTCCGGAATGCGCGCGAATGATGCGCCGTCTGCATCGCAGGCGATTCCGGTAGCGCGCAATCCAGCATACACAAAAGGTGAAGCGAAATGCGTTTCTTGTACAGTTTGCTTTGTATATTCTGCCTGACGGCGGCAATGCCTGTGCGTGCCGAGGGGCCGCAACCGAACCAGGTCGTGCAGACGCTGGTCGACGATCTGGGCAAGACGATGGAGACCCGGCGTGACGAGCTGAGCAAGAACCGCGAAGCGTTGCTCAAGGCAATCGACAGCATCGTCCTGCCGCATTTCGACATCGACTATGCCTCGATCCTCGTGCTCGGCCAGAATGCGCGTACGGCGACGCCGGAACAGCGCTCTCGCTTCGCCAAGGCGATGTACAACTCGATCACGCACCGCTACGCCGAGGGCCTGCTCAAGTACACGGAAGGGCGCGTCCGCGTACTGCCGTTCCAGGGCGAACTCAACGACAAGCGTACGTTGGTGCGCACGCAGGTCGTGCTCGACGACGGCAAGGTCGTACCGGTCGACTATGCGTTCCGCAAGACCTCGGCCGGCGACTGGAAGGCATACGATGTGATTATCGAAGGAATCTCGTACGTGACCAACTATCGCAACCAGGTCGCGGCGGAGATCGCCAAGTCGAATCTCGATGCACTGACCACGCGCCTGGAGAGCCAGGGCGCGAAGGCGCTCGAAACGATGGAGAAGCAGGACAAGCAGTGAGCGCAACGCCTTATTTCAGCGTCGAATCCGACACGCTCGGTACCCTGCGCGTATCGGGCGCGATCTCGTATGCCAATGCGGCGCTCGCGTTGGCGCAAGCGCCCCGTGCAGCGCATGCGGGCGCTCCGCTGAACATCGATCTTTCCGCATTGGAGAACGCCGACAGCGCGACCCTGGCGGTGCTGATCGCCTGGAGCGCGCAAGCGCGGCGCGGTGAAACCGAGTTGCGCTACCAGCGGGCGCCGCAAGGCCTGCGCAATCTGGCGCACCTGTGCGAGGTCGACGAATTGCTCGGCTTGCTATAGCTCGAGCCTTGAGGAGCGCAATGCAGTCGGCGCGCGGGTTCAAGTGTGAGCGGCGGCAGCAACTGGCGGCTCACCATCGCCGGTGATCAGTTCCTGCTCGGCTTTTCCGGATTCTGCTTGTTCGGATCCTGCTTCTTCTGTTCGTACTTCTCCTGCTCCTTGAGCAGGGCATCGACGTCGACGTCTTCCACGCCCTGCAACAATTGAATCGCTTCCATGGGCGGATTGCCGCGGTAGATCTTGTACAGGCGGCGCTGGCGGTATGCGTCGCGATAGAACACGTAGGGATCGTAGACGCCCTCGAGCAGTCCCTCGGCGTCGATCGCGCTTGAACGCAACGTGACGAGATAAACGAACGTCGGCGCAAACTGCACATCGAACTGGAAGCTGTGGCTGGCCGAATACCACGACAGGGGATCGAACAGGTAGCGGTCGATCGGGTAAGACATCATGTCGCGCGGGTTGGTCGAACCGAACAGCGGCAACACGAGGTATGGTCCCTCGGGCACGCCCCATTTCGCCAGGGTCACGCCGAAGTCGGTCTCGCTGGCTTCGATGCTCAGCTCGCTGGCCGGGTCGAAAATGCCTAGCACGCCGATGGTCGAGTTGATGGCCAGGCGGGACGTCGCCTTGAGCGCTTCCTTCGCGTTGCCCTGCAGCAGGTCGTTCGCGATCGTGATCGGTGATTCGATGTTGGCGAAAAAGTTGCTGATCAGGCGTCGTGAGGTGTCATTGGTGATCTTGCGATAACCGACCGCGACCGGACGGATCGCAACGCGGTCGGCAAAATCGTTGAACGCGTACATCTTGCGGTTGAAGCTCTCGTACGGGTCGTCCTTGCGCGGCATCGGCGTCGCGCAGCCGGCGACCAGCAAGGCAAGCAAGAGGCTCGCCGCTGGCAGCCAGCGGGTTGGCAGGGAGCTGGATGAGAGTCGCACTGAAGGGGCTTGAATCCGGGCGGCATCGATCGTGGGTTGGCGGTCCGTCGCCATGCGGCGGTGCGTCATGCGTGCTTCCATCAGGCTAGCCTAAAGCAAGTACGACGATTTTTGCGGGCGCCGGGTGACCGCCGTCCACGACCGGTTCAGCTTGAGTTTGGCTTCTGCGCACAAATCTTTGGTGGATCAGGGGCCGAACCGAAGCGCATATGGACGCTCGGCACCGATTACAAGGGGAGCATCGCAAAAGTACGCGCGTTTTCCCGCCGCAGCGGGGCTCGTGTTTGCGCTGCACAATGCGCTGCGGCTACAATGACAGACGTATAAATTCGTGAATTCACGCAGATTTTGAGGGTTTTATGGCACGCATTACCGTGGAAGACTGCCTGGAAGTGGTCGACAACCGTTTCGAACTGGTGCTGATGGCTACCAAGCGCGCACGCCAGATCGCCAAGGGTGCCGACGCCCTGGTGGACTCCAGCAACGACAAGCCGACGGTCCTCGCCCTGCGCGAGATTGCCGGGCGCAAGGTGAATCCGGAATTGATCGCCGAAATTGATCGCCAGGAACGCGAGAAGGCCGAGCGGGAAGCGCTCGAGTGGGCCGCAGCCGAAGTCGATGAAGATCTGTCCAAGGGCGGCGACGACCTGTGATGAACCCCGCGCGCCACGTGCCTGACACAGGCCCAGGCTGGCGCGCCGGTCCAATCGTTGACACGCTCGTTCTGCGCATGGAGTGAGGCCAATGAGCACGGCGATGCAGGAAGTCATGCCTGCCGACGTGCAAGCGCTCGAGCGGCGCCTTGACTATCTGCCGCCGGAACAGATCGAGCGGGTGCGCAAGGCCTACCTGATCGGCGCCCACGCCCATGCCGGGCAGACGCGCAAGAGCGGCGAACCCTACATCACCCACCCCGTGGCCGTGGCCGGCATCCTCGCCGACCTCGGCATGGACGTCGAAACGATCGTTGCGGCGATCCTGCACGACACTCTCGAGGACACGCCGCTGTCGCGCAGCGAGCTCGAGTCCGGCTTCGGCACGACAGTCGCCGAACTGGTCGACGGCGTCACCAAACTGGACAAGGTGCGTTTCCTGTCGCAGCAGGAGGCGGCTGCGGAAAGCTTCCGCAAGATGCTGCTGGCCATGGCGCGCGACCTGCGCGTCATCCTGATCAAGCTCGCCGACCGCCTGCACAACATGCGCACGCTCGGCGCGATGGCGCCGGAGTCGCGCCGGCGCATCGCGCGCGAGACGCTCGACATCTACGCGCCGATCGCCCAGCGCCTGGGCATGAACAAGTTCAAGTCCGAACTGCAGGAACTGGGCTTCCGCATGCTGTTCCCGCTGCGCTACCGCGTGATCGCGGCGCGCATCCGCAGCCTTCTCGGCAACCGCCGCGAATCGATGAGCAAGATCGAAGCAGCCCTATCGGCGCGCCTGCATGGCGAGCGCATCGCCCATCGCATCATCAGCCGGATCAAGTCGCCGTACAGCATCTATACGAAGATGCGTGCCGAGCACAAGAGCTTCACCCAGGTCATGGACGTGTACGGCTTCCGCGTCGTCGTCAGTTCGACCATGCAGTGCTATCACGCGCTCGGTGCGGTGCACGCGCTGTACAAGCCGCTCGAGGCGCGCTTCCGCGACTTCATCGCGATACCCAAGGCCAACGGCTACCAATCCCTGCACACGGTACTGTTCGGCGCGTTCGGTGCGCCGATCGAGATTCAGATCCGCACCGAGGAGATGGACCAGGTTGCCGAGCGCGGCGTCGCCGCGCACTGGGTGTACAAGACCACCGACCCGACCAACGCCGCGCAGTCGCGCGCACGCGAGTGGGTCGCCGGTCTGGTCGACGCGCAGACGCGCTCCGTATCGTCGCTGGAGTTCATCGAAAACGTCAAAGTGGATCTGTTCCCGGACGACGTGTACCTGTTCACGCCGAAAGGACAGATCTTCGCCTTGCCGCGCAACGCGACCGCGCTCGACTTCGCCTATTTTGTGCACACCGACGTCGGCAACCACGCCGTGGCAGCGCGCGTCGACAAGAAGCTCGTGCCGCTGCGCACGCGCCTGAGCTCCGGCGAGACCGTCGAGATCATCACCGCGCCGTCGGCGCAGCCGCATCCGCAGTGGCTGGAGTGGGTCGTCAGCGGCCGCGCGCGCATTGCGATCCGCAATCACCTCAAGCACCTGCAGCACGAAGACGCCGTGCAGTTCGGCCATCGCATGCTCGATCGCGCGCTGGAAATGCGCGGCGTTCCGCTCGAGGCGATTCCGGCACAGGCGCTCGACCGCTATCTGGCGGAAGCCAAGTACAAGCGCTTGGAAGAACTGCTCGCCGATATCGCACTCGGTAACCGCATGCCGGACCAGGTTGCGGCGAAGCTGGTGCAGGCGCGCGGCGTCAGCGCCGGCGAGCAGGCGCCGCGCAGCACGGAGAAGATCCTGATCAGCGGAGCCGAGCGCGGCGTGCTGAGTTACGGCAATTGCTGCCATCCGGTACCGGGCGACGACATCGTCGGCTATCTGTCGGCCGGCAAAGGCATCGTCGTGCACCGTCTGGATTGCCCGAACGTCGTCGAATACCGCAAAACGCCCGAGCGCATGATCGCGATCGACTGGGATCACGAAGTCAGCGGCGACTATCGCGTGCAACTGCGCATCGTCGTCGACAACAAGCCGGGTGTACTGGCCACGGTCGCCGCGTCGATCGCCGAAGGGGACTCCAACATCGAAAACGTCGAGTACCAGGAACGCGACCAGCAGACATCGACGCTGCTCTTCACAATCGAGGTGCGCAACCGCAAGCACCTCGCGGATGTCATGCGCCGCGTGCGACGGGCCAATGTCGTGCACGGCGTCTATCGCTACCCGGTCTGAAGGCGGCAATCGGGAATCGGAAATGGGTGAGGTCTTCGCCTATTGAATATGGCGCCTCAAACGAAGATGCTTTCCCGATTCCCGATTCCCGATTCCCGATTCCCGATTCCCGATTCCCACAGGAACAACCATGCCCCGCCAAGTCATCCATAGCGATAACGCACCCAAGGCCATCGGCCCATATTCGCAGGCCGTGCGCAGCGGCAACACGCTGTACTTTTCCGGGCAGACACCGATCGATCCGGCGACCGGCGCACTGGTGGCAGGCGACATCAGCGTGCAGGCGCGGCGCGTATTCGAAAATCTCAAAGCAGTGTGCATGGCGGCTGGCGGCACGTTCGACCAGGTCATTCGCGTCGGCATCTACCTGACCGATCTGTCCAACTTCGCGTCGGTCAATGCGGTCATGAAGGAATATTTTCGCGAGCCGTTTCCGGCACGTTCGACGATCGGTGTCGCTGCGTTGCCGTTGAACGCGCAGGTCGAGGTCGACATGGTCCTGGTGTTCGACTAGAGCAGGGTGCCCGGCTGGCGAAGGCGGCTGCGCAAGCAGGCATGACGACGAGGCCGGACCCGGCTCAGGCGGTCGATGCGCGCCCGGTTTCGAGCCTGCCCGGCGTCGGCCCGGCGCTCGCGGCAACGCTCGAGCGACTCGGCCTGCTGACGTTGCAGGACCTGTGGTTTCATCTGCCGCTGCGCTACGAAGACCGCACGCGCCTCACCGCGATCCGCGACCTGCGCGCCGGTGACAGCGCGCAGGTCGAGGGGCGCATCGAGGCGATCGAGAAGGGTTTCCGCTATCGCCCGCAGCTGCGTATCGCCATCGGCGATGAATCGCGCAGCACGCTCGTGTTGCGCTTCTTCCACTTCAACAACGCCCAGGTCAACCAGCTCGCGATCGGCGGACGCCTGCGCTGTTTCGGCGAAGTCCGCCACGGCAAGCACGGACTGGAAATGGTCCATCCGCAATATCAGCGTGTCGCCGACGATGACGCGGCCGCGGTCGAGGAACGCCTGACGCCGGTTTATCCGACCACGGAAGGCCTCGGCGTGAAGCGCCTGGGCGGCGTGATCCGGCGCGCGCTGGAACAGCTGCCAGCGGACGAGAAGCTCGAGCTGATTCCGCCGGCGCTGCGCGCCGCGCACGACTTGTCCTCGCTGCGCGATGCCTTGATCTATGTGCACACGCCGCCGCCGGACGCCGACCTTGCCGCTTTGGCCGGCGCGACGCATCCGGCGCAACGGCGCCTGGCCTTCGAAGAATTGCTGACCCACCACTTGAGCCTGAAGCGCCTGCGCGAACAATTGCGCAAGCACAGCGCGATGATGCTGCACGGCGAGGGCGCGTTGCGTCGGCAATTCGTCGCCGCGCTGGCCTTCACGCCGACGCGCGCGCAGCAGCGCGTCAGTGCCGAGATCGCCCGCGACCTCGGCAAGCCGGTGCCGATGCTGCGCCTGGTGCAAGGCGATGTCGGCTCCGGCAAGACCGTCGTTGCCGCGCAAGCGGCGCTGATTGCGGTTGAGTCGGGCTGCCAGGCAGCGCTGATGGCGCCGACGGAGTTGCTCGCCGAGCAGCATTTTATCAATTTCCACAAATGGCTGACTCCGCTCGGCATCGAGGTCGTCTGGCTCGCCGGCAAGCTCAAGGGACGCGCGCGCAACACCGCGCTGGCAGCGGTGGCCGGCAGCGCGCCGGTCGTGATCGGTACCCACGCCTTGATGCAGGAGGGCGTGGTGTTCCGCGACCTCGCACTGGTCATCATCGACGAGCAGCATCGGTTCGGCGTACACCAGCGTCTGGCTCTGCGCGACAAGGGTCGCAGCGGCGACAGCGTGCCGCATCAGCTCGTGCTGACGGCGACGCCGATTCCGCGCACGCTGGCTATGACGGCATACGCCGATCTCGACGTCTCGGTGATCGACGAACTGCCGCCGGGACGCACGCCTGTGGCGACGGCGGCACTGGCCAACTCGCGGCGTGGCGAGGTCGTCGAACGCATCCGCGCCGCCTGCGCGGAAGGGCGACAGGCGTACTGGGTGTGCACGCTCATCGAAGAATCCGACGTGCTCCAGGCGCAGGCAGCTGAAGTCACATTCGCTGAGCTTGGCAGCGCGCTGCCCGGCTTGCGCATCGGCTTGGTGCACGGGCGTATGAAGCCGGCGGAGAAACAGGCGGCGATGCAGGCGTTCAAGAGTGGCGAGATCGCGTTGCTCGTCGCAACCACGGTCATCGAAGTCGGTGTCGACGTGCCCAACGCCAGCCTCATGGTCATCGAAAATTCCGAACGCCTCGGGCTGGCCCAGCTGCATCAGCTGCGCGGACGCGTCGGTCGCGGCAGCGCCAAGTCGAGCTGCGTGCTGATGTATCAGCCGCCGCTGTCGGGCGCGGCGCGCCAGCGCCTGGACGTGATGCGCGAAACCAACGACGGCTTCCGCATCGCCGAGAAGGACCTCGCCCTGCGCGGGCCCGGCGAAGTCCTGGGCACCCGGCAGACCGGTCAATTGGCGCTGCGCATCGCCGACCTCGCGCGCGACGCGGCGTTGCTGCCGGCGGTGCAGCGGGCCGGCGCGGTATTGCTGCGCGATCACCCGGATCGGGTCGAACGTCTCATCGCGCGCTGGATCGGCGGCGCGGCGCACTACGCCGGTGCGTGAGCTGACGCGCCTGACGCGGGCCCTGGCGCTGCTGCGGCTGCGTGACTTCGCCGTGGCTCGCCATGACTGTCCGTTCTGCGGACCGGCTCTGGTCTTGCGTCTGCGCAATGAAGAAGCCGGCGTGCGCTGCCTGCGCTGCGGCGCAAGTCCGGTGCACGTCTCGCTCGGGCGCGCACTGCGGCAGGTCGGCAGTCTCGCCGATCGGGACGTGTGCGAGTTGTCCGCGCGCGGCCCGCTGGCCGCGCATCTGCGCAAGCACGCACGCAGCGTGGTTCTATCGGAATACTTTGCCGATCTGCCGCCCGGCGGGATTCGTGCCGGCGTGCGCTGCGAAGACGTGCAGAAGCTGAGCTACGCGGATGCAAGTTTCGATCTGGTCACGCACACCGAAGTGCTCGAACATGTGCCCGACGATGCGCGCGCTTTCGCCGAGTTGCGCCGCGTATTGCGGCCGGGCGGCTGGCTGCTGTTCACGGTACCGCTGTACGGCGCGGCAACGCTCGAACGTGCGCGCCTGCGCGACGGTGCGATCGAGCATCTTGCGCCGCCCGTGTACCATGGCGATCCGGCGCGCGGCGGCGAGCCGGTGCTGGCGTTTCGCGACTACGGCCACGACATCGCGTCGCGCCTGTTCGCTGCCGGCTTTGCGCAGGCCTGGATCGAGCCGGCCGTTTCGGGCTCGGCGCCGTGGGGTTTTGCCCGGCCGGTCGTCTGCGCGCGGCGCTGATAGTCGAGTCCCGATGAGAAGAGTGCAGCGATGGCAAGAGTGAAGATGCTGATCGACACCGACCCGGGCGTTGACGATGCGCTGGCGATCCTCATGGCGCATGCATACGCCGACGTCGTGGCCTTGAGCATTGCTGCCGGCAATGTCGGCCTGCATCACACCGTGGCCAATGCGTTGAAGCTGGTCGAGACGATCGGCGCGGCGACGCCGGTGTTCGCCGGATGCGCCGCGCCGATCGTGCAGCCGGCCGAGGACGCCGGCTTCGTGCATGGCAAGGACGGCTTCGGCGACGCGGGCTATTTGCCGAGCGCGCGCGCAGCCGAAGGCGAGCATGCCGCGCACGCCTTGCTGCGCCTGTCGCGCGAGCATGCGGGCAATCTCGCTGTCGTGGCGATGGCGCCGCTGACGAATCTGGCACTGGCACTGCAGATAGACCCGACGTTGCCGCAGCGCGTTGCCAAGCTCGTCATCATGGGTGGTGCCGTGAGCGGACGCGGCAATACGCGGCGCGTGCCGGCCGAATTCAATATCGGCTTCGACCCGGAAGCCGCGCACGTCGTGTTCTCGTCGTGGCCGCGATTCACGCTGGTCGACTGGGAGGCGACGATGCGTCATGGCATCGAGTTCGACTGCCTGCAGCGCTGGCTCGACGCCGACGATCCGCGCGCGCGTTTCTTCGCCGCGATTTCGCGCAAGACGCGCGATTGGACGCGCAGTCGCGGACGCCCGCGCCTGCTCGTGGCCGATGCGCTGGCGATGGCGGTGGCGCTGCAGCCGGAAATCGTCCTGCGCGCGGAAGAGCACCATGTCGCGATCGAAGTCGACGGCACGCTGACCCGCGGCGCGACCGTCGTCGACTGGGAAGACCGCCTCGGCACTGCGGCCAACGCTCGCATCGTCCTCGAAGTAGATCAGGCGCGGTTCGAGGCCCTCGTCGCGGCTGCGCTCGGTTCGCCTTGATCGCGGACGATCGCAAACAGCAAGAGTGTTTCTGGCGCGGATTGACGCGGATCGACGCGGATTTTTGAAGCAGAGACCAATTGCGCGGTCAGGCGGCGGAACGTAAGCTGATGCGCGGTGCGTTGACGCGCACTCCGTCGTGCTCTGATCCGCGTCAATCCGCGTCCAGATTCCTTTCTCTTGGCGTGCCGATTCCGCCCGATGACGGCTCCGCGGTCTGTGAGGCGCTGCGTACCCACAGGTCCATCTGCGGAAATGCAATCTCGATGTCGTGCTGGTGAAATACTTCGGCGATGCGCATCTGCAGTTCGGTGCGCACCGGGTTGCGCTGACCGATTTCGGCGACGAAAGCACGCAGTTCGAAATCCTGCGAGCTGTCGCCGAAACCGGTCATCCAGCACATGGGTTCCGGCTCGCGCAGCACCAGCGGATGCGTCCTGGCAATGTCGAGCAGCAGTTGCTGCGCCTGACGCGGATCGTTGCGGTAGGCGATGCCGACCTTGATGACGATGCGCGTTACCGAATCGCTGAGCGTCCAGTTGACCAGGCGGTCGGTAATGAAGCTCTTGTTCGGCACGATGACTTCGCGGTTATCCCAGTCGACGATCGTCGTCGCGCGCGTGCGGATGCGCGTGACGGTGCCTTCGACCGTGCCGATCGTGATGACGTCGCCGACGCGGATCGGACGTTCGAACAGCACCATCAGTCCGGAGATGAAATTGGCGAAGATTTCCTGCAGGCCGAAACCGAGGCCGACGGAGAAGCCCGCGGCAAGCCACTGCAGGCTGCTCCATTGCAGTCCGAGCAGCGACAGGCCGGCAATCGTGCCGGCGAACACGATGATGTAGCGCGTGAGGCTGGTGACGGCGTAGCGTGTCGCCGCATCGATGTGAATGTGGCGCAGCAAGCCGACTTCGATCAGTCCCGGCAGGTTGCGTGTCGCGATCCAGGTCAGCGCGAGCGCGGCGATCGCTTCCATGACGCCGAGCAGCGTCACTTCCTTGCCCCACACCGGAATCGTGTCCAGCAGCTTGATCGCCGGCAGGACGTCGGACCATATCCCGAGCATGGTCGCGATCGCGGCAATCGCGGTCAGCGCCCGCAGGATGTTGCGTGTCTGTTCGCTGACGCTGCCCAGCGTGATCTCCTCGGGCTCGGCCTCGGGCAACGCTTCGCCTTGCACGTCTTCACGCTGCTCGTCGGCAGCCTTGCGCGTCTGCATGCGCTGGAGGGCGAGCCGGCGCTCGCCGAGTACGAGCCAGCGCACGGCCAGACCGTAGGCGGTTGCTATTGCGAGCAGCGCGCCGAGCGAGGCGAGGTCGCGCTCGCTCAATGTCATGCCGGTGACGAAATAGCCGCGCAGCACGAGCGCAGCCAGGATCACGCCATTGGCTACGAGCAGCAGGCGCGTGAACTGGCGCAGTCGCACCGGCTCGACCAGGGTCGTGCCGCGCACGGTCCACGCGCGTCCGGGCGCGAACACTTGCCAGGCAACGGCGCCCGCGCCAACCAGCGCCAGCGCAAGCAGCAGGCGGCCGAGCGTGTCGATCGGCGAGGCGTCGCCGCGCGACACCAGCAGGGTCAGGACAAATTGCACGGGCAGCACGATCGCAGCCAGCCACACGGTTGCATTGCGCAGCGCTTCACGGCGCGGCCGCGGCCAGCGAAAGTGCGCGTGGGCGAGCCCGTTGTCGATCGTCAGTACGCGCAGAAAACCGAGCGCGAACGCCGGAGCGATCGCAAAAGACAGCGCGTAACCGACTTCTTCGGTGAGGCGGCCAGCGCCGGGGGGAGCCTGGCGGCAGGCGTAGCTCACGAGCCAGATGAGTGCGGGAAACGTCAGTGCGCCGAATGCGGTCCAGAAAAGGGCCTGGCTGGTCAGACGATAGCCGTCGCTGCGAATTCGCCGCATCGGCGCTGCGATGCGTTCGAGCTGCATCGGCACGCGGCGGCGCACGACGAACAACAGCGCCAGTACGGACGCGGCTCCGAGGGCCGGTAGCGGCGCGTCGCGAACGACCGTGGCCAGATTGGAGAGCACACGCATCCAGCGCCGTGGATTGAAGAACGTCGCCGCATCGTTGCCTATGCGTGCGAGCCAGGCGCCGTCGACGGGTTTGTGGCTCGGCGTCCATAGCAGCCGGGAATCGAGGATGGCGCCGAGTTTTTCGGTAGTCTCGACCAGGTCGCGCAATGCCTGCTCGGCGTCGCCTTGCGTAGCCGCAAGCCGCGTCTGCAGCAGCAGCAGGCGCGGCAGGATCTCGGCGCGCGTGGCGAGCAGACGGTACATCGTGGTGCGCAGGTCGTTGCGCCGTTCCGGCGGCGGTTCCGGCAGGCGCGTCAGTGCCTGGCTCACGGCTTCGCCGAGATCGCCGAGCTCATCGACGTGCTCGCGAACTTCGATCAGGCCGATCCGCGTCTGCGCAAGTTCGGTCTGCAGTTTCGCGAGTGAGCGCCGCAAGAGCGGCAGCGGCTTGAGACGGCTCTTCTCGGCGAGCAGGATCAAGCCGACCGCCTCGCTCACGCCGCCGATGTGGATGCGTTCCTCGGTGTTCTTCAACGCCTGCGCGGTTTGTTTCTGCCAGTCTTCCCATTGCTGCTTCTGCAAGCGCAGGTCGGTGAAGGTGTGCATGCCATCGTCGAGCCGGTCGACGACGGTCATGTTCTCGGTGGCCGCCTCGTCGAGCATGCGGAATTGCGCGAGCGCTTCGTCGCGTTCGTGTGCGACGCGCTCGCGCAGTTCGGCGACGCGGGCCTTGCTGCGGTCGAGAACCAGGTTTTCGAGCACGGTTTCGCGCTGGGTGAGCTCAGTGCTTTCGCGCTGGCGCTCGCGCAGCTGCGCATTGAGCAGTCGCAGGCGCGGTTCGTAGCTGCTGTTCTCGAGTTGCAGCAGCGCGATGCGGACCGCGGCCACGCGCGTCGCCGCCAGGTTGCGCAGGTCCTGAGCCTCGATCACGTGCGGATCGCCGGACGCCGGCGGCGCAGTGCGTGCCTGTTCGAACGCGGACTGCGCGGCAGTCAGTTCGCTGCGCAGCTGGAAAGGTCGCGACGCTTGCCGGGCAATTTCGGTCTCGAGCGAGGACACGCGTCCGCGCGCCATGAGCAGATTGTCGCGGGACGCCGAGAGCAAGTCCTCGAGGTCGGCGACCGTGGCGCGCTCCGGCAGCGACGCGCGCCACGCCAGCATCGCATTCGCATCGCTTTCGCTGACGCGGTCCTCGATCTTCTGCGCCTCGGCGTCGGCGGTCGCAGCTATCCGGCTCAATGCGCGCCATTGCGCAGCGAGCTCATCCGCACTCTGCTCGTCGACCTGCGCCGCATTCAGCAGATCCTCGGCCTGCTTGCGTGTCTCGGCCGGGACCGGCGACTTCCCGGCCGCCTGCAGGGCCGCTGCGATCGCCTTGGCATGCGAAGGCGGCAGCGCTTGCGCTTCGGCGTTGCCGCCGAGCGCGGTTGTCGGCAAGGATGCGCTCTTGAGCCAGCGCTCGCGCAAGGTCTTGTCATCTTCGGCGTTGAGACTGTTGATGGCCGCATCGAGGATGGAGCGCAGCTGCGGCCAGTCGCTGCGAACGGCGAGCGTGAAGACGGCTTCGACGTCAGTCTGCCCGGACAGCACGATGTCCTTGTCGAGCTTCAATCGCGCGATCGCGTCTGCGGCCGTGAAGGTATCGCCGACATAGGCGTCGGCATCGTGCGCGAGCAGCAGGCGCATGGCCGTCTTCGTATCCGCTGCCGCGTGCATCTTGATCGAAGCGACCTTGCCCGAGACGATGGCAGGCCAAGGCTCGACGGCTGCGACGACGTGGCCGCCGAGTTGGGCAAGCGTCGCGAACCCGAGTTCGCCGGAACGCGTATAAATCGCCGCCGGCAGGCGGAGGTACGAGGACGTGTACAGAACGCTTTGGTCGTCGACATTGGCGACCACTCCCGGCACGATGTCGATGCGGTGCTCATTCAGCGCTCGCGTGGCCTGATCGCGAGCCGCCATGCGGACGACGCGGAATTCGAGCCCGGTGCGCGCCGCGATCAGCTTCAGGTAATCCGCGGTCAGGCCGTGCTGGCGGCCGTCGCTGTCGATGCCGTCGAGCGGGGCTAGGTCCGGGTTGGGGGCCACGCGCACGAGCTTGTGCGCCGCGACCCACTGACGCTGGGCCGCGCTTAGCTCGAGGTTTTGGGCAGATGCGCTCGTTGCGGCAAGCAGGAGCAGTGCGAGAAGGCAGTAGAGACGCATCACAGGGCGTAGTTTGACCACCGGCACTGAACGCTGGGCCACCCGTGGAAGCCTGAGAATCACCCGATGACTTGCAGGATGGGGTCGGAAAACGCTAATATTAGCCTCTTTTCTCAACGCTTTGCGGAGTTGCGCCATGAAAGCCGACATCCATCCCAAATACAAGAACGTGGTGTTCCAGGATGTCTCCTCGAATTTTTCGTTCCTGACGCGGTCGACGATGACCAGCAAGGAGACGATCAAGTGGGAAGACGGCAAGGAATATCCGGTCATCAAGGTCGAAATTTCCAGCCAGTCCCATCCGTTCTATACCGGCAAGCACAAGATCCTCGATGCGGGCGGTCGCGTCGACAAATTCCGCCGCCGCTACGGCGGTACCGCCGCGAAGTAACTTCAGGATGAAGTTATCCCGGCCGTACAGGGACGTACCCTTGAGCCGGGATCCAGCTTCAATCCAATGAAGTTCTTGCGTGCGGGCCATGGATGGCCGATGACACGGGATCCAGTTGCAGATTTGAGATGAGTTATCCCTGCCGTACTGGGATGTACTCTTGAGCCGGGATCCGCTTGAAACGATTTAAAGTTATCCCGGCCGCGCAGCCTTAAAGACGGGATTCCGCTTGTCGAAAGCCGCAGCGATCCGGTACCCAGCCGTGATTGCGAACGTGCGGTCGCAATGCCGAGCTCGTCAGGCCCCGCCGACAATGCCGGTCAATCATCCATTGCTCATGCGCCGCCAGCCAGGCGGTCGACGTTTGCACGCGTGCTCGTGACGGCCGCTTCGTTCATGGCTGCATGCTGTAACGTTCCTGCAAACGGCTGTGCGATAATTATTTTTCGAGTCCACCGACGCGTCCCGCGGCTCGTGTTGCCGCCGCCGCGTTGCCGGGTCCAGACCGCAAGGAGTTCGCCGTGACCGATCGCACTGTTGTACTGACCGACGCTTCGTCCAATACCACGGTGACATTGCCCGTCGTCAAGGGCAGCCTCGGCGATCCCGCCGTCGACATCCAGAAGTTGAACAAGGACACGGGATTTTTCACTTACGATCCCGGCTTCATGTCCACGGCCTCGTGCCGCAGCGCGGTCACGTTCATCGATGGCGACAAGGGCATCCTGCTGTATCGCGGCTATCCGATCGAGCAGCTGGCGAAGAACTCGAGCTTCCTCGAAGTGGCGTATCTGCTGATCAATGGCGAGTTGCCGACCCCGGCGCAATTCAGCCTGTTCGACGACGAAATCACGCATCACACGATGATGCGCGAGACGATGAAGAACTTCCTCAACGGATTCCATTACGACGCGCACCCGATGGCCATGCTGTGTGCGTCGGTTGGTTCGTTGGCGGCGTTCTACCACGACTCGCTGGACATGAATGATCAGGCGCAGCGGCGTCTGGCTGCGATCCGCCTGATCGCGAAAATGCCGACGATCGCCGCAGCAGCCTACCGCTATTCGATCGGCTGGCCGATCCGCTATCCGCGCAACAACCTGGAATACGTCACACGTTTCCTGCACATGATGTTCGAGGTGCCGAGCGAGCCGCTCGATCTGAGCCCGGTCGCGGCAAAGGCGCTCGACCTGCTGTTCATCCTGCATGCCGATCACGAGCAGAACGCGAGCACCTCGACGGTGCGCCTGGTAGGCTCGACCGGCGCCAATCCCTACGCTTGCGTGGCTGCCGGCATCGCCGCCCTGTGGGGTCCTGCGCATGGCGGCGCGAACGAAGCCGTGCTGAAAATGCTCGCGGAGATCGGCGACGCGAAGAACGTCGGCAAGGCGGTCGAGCGTGCCAAGGACAAGAATTCAGGTTTCCGCCTGATGGGCTTCGGTCATCGCGTCTACAAGAATTTCGATCCGCGCGCGACGATCATCCGCGAGATGTGCCACAAGGTGCTGGCCGATCTGAACGTCAGCGATCCGCTGCTCGACGTGGCCATGGAACTCGAGCAGGCGGCGCTGAAGGATCCATATTTCGTCGAGCGCAAGCTCTACCCGAACGTGGATTTCTACTCGGGGCTGATCTACAAGGCGCTGAAGATCCCGACCGAGTTGTTCACGGTCATGTTCGCCATCGGCCGCACCGCCGGCTGGGTCGCGCACTGGCTGGAGCAGCACCTGGACAAGGAGACGAAGATCGGCCGGCCGCGGCAGATCTACACGGGCCCGGTCTCGCGCGATTACGTCGAGCTGGCGAAACGCTGATCGAGATCGTCCGATGCTGCCGCTGCGAGCAGGGCATCGAGCGCGGCGAGATTCGCGCGCGCCATCGGCTTGTCGCTGCCGCGATCGAGCGGCGCCTGGCGCAATAGTGCTGTCGGCAGCACCGTCACGTCGACTGGAATCGTCCCCGCGCTGAACTGGAACACCGGGAACTCCTGATCGCTATCGCGTGTCAGGCGCAAGCGTCGATGGTGTTCTTCATGCGGAATACGATTCTCGACGAGAAACCGCGCAACGGCTTCGGCTTCATCGGTGTAGAGATGCAGGCACACCGCCGAGTGGCGGTCGGCACTGCCGTCGAGCACGGCGCCGACCAGGCGCGGCTCGAAGCCGGCGAAAAAAAGCAGTGCCTCGCGCGCCGCTTCGCGCAGGACCGCCAATCGGCGCGGCTGCTCGTCGGCAGCGAATAGGCGCTGGTGTTCGCGCAGCGCTTCCTCGATCTCGCTGTTTTTCGGCAATGCCGTATCGGCAGCGATGCCCAGACGCTCGGCGGCCTTGCGTTTCGCCACGTGGTAGTCGCGGATACCCTGTTCGCTGATCAGGCGGGCCGCTTCGACGGCGATGCGCCGCCGGTTTTCACTGTCGCGGCCGCCCTCATCGCGGAACGCGCCGCCGCTGTGCCTGCGCTGCATCAGAAGATACCGTATGCATCCTGCTGCACGCGCTTTTCCTGTTCGCTCGGGTTGCTCGGACCGGTGGCCAGGCGCGCGATATCCTCGACCTTGAATACCTCGAGCATGCTCTTGCCGTCGCCGCTGGAGGCGAGCTGGCCGGTATCCGGATCGATGCGCGCCGTGGTAATTCCGGACGGCATCTCGAACGGTTTTTCCGGCAGGCCCTTGACCGCCTCGCGCATGAAACCTATCCACATCGGCAGCGCTGCTTGCGCGCCGAATTCGCCGATACCGTTGGCGCGGCCGAGCGAACTGAAATCGTCGAAGCCGACCCAGGTGCTGGCGACGACGTTGTCGTTGTAGCCGGTGAACCAGGCATCGCGATGATCGTTGGTCGAGCCGGTCTTGCCGGCCAGGTCGTTGCGCTTGAGTACCATCGCGTCGTGGCCGGTGCCACGGCGCACGACATCGTGCAGCAGCGAACCGATCAGGTAGGCGATGCGCGCGTCGAGCACGCGCGGCGCGAGCGTCGCGTTGCCTTCGGCATTGTTCGCCGTGACTGGCGGGACCGCCGTCGCGTGCGCAGTGGCAATTGCCGACAGGCCCGCGGTCTTGACTGCGTCGGCCTTGTCGGTGCCGACTTGCTCGGCAGCCGAGCGCGCATCTTCGGCGAGACGCTCGGGGCAGCGGCGGCAGGCAACGACCGGATGCGCCTTGTATATTTCCTTGTCGTCGCGGTCATTGATCGTATCGATGAAATACGGATCGACGAGAAAGCCGCCGTTGGCGAACACGGCAAAGCCGCGCGCCATGATCAGCGGCGACACCGACGCCGTGCCGAGCGCCATCGACAGATTGTCCGGAACCTGGTCGATCGGGATGCCGAAGCGCGTCACGTACTCGCGCGCATAGCGCACGCCGATGGCGTCGAGCAGGCGCACCGAGACGAGGTTCTTCGACTGTACCATCGCTTCGCGCAGACGCATCGGGCCGTCGAACTTGCCGTCGTCGTTCTGCGGCGTCCACAGGCCGTTGGGTTTCGATGGATCGGCGAACACAATCGGCGCGTCGTTGACCATCGAGGCTGGCGTGAAGCCGTGTTCGAAGGCCGCCGCGTAGAAGTACGGCTTGAAACTGGAGCCGGGCTGCCGGTTTGATTGCACGGCGCGATTGAACTTGCTGCGCGAATAGCTGAAGCCGCCGACCTCGGCGATGATGGCGCCGTCTTCGGGATTGAGCGCGAGCAGGGCACCTTGCGCGGCCGGGATCTGTGAGAGCTTCCATTTGCTGTCCGCGCCGCGCGCCAGGCGCACGATGTCTCCCGCCTTGAGCACCGCATCGACGCGCTTGATCGCTGCGCCGCGGTGCGCTTCGTCCTGATAGGCGCGCGCCCAGGACACGGCATTGAGATCGAGCGGAACAGTCTGGCCGTCATCGAGGTATACGAGTGCCGATTTCTCTTCGGACTCGGTCACGATGCCCGGAACCAGTCCGACGACCGGGCGGTAGGGGTCCAGATGCTTGTCGAGCTCGGCCGGGGTGAATCCGGCAGCGAGCTCGACGTGTGCTTCGGGCCCGCGATAGCCATGGCGCTGGTCGTAGGCGACGAGATCGTCACGCAGCGCCTGGTTGGCGGCATCCTGTGCGTGCGAATCGAGCGTAGTGTGGACCGTGTAGCCGTCCGTCATTGCGTCATTGCCGAGGCGCTCGAGCGCGTCACGACGGACCATCTCGGCCAAATATGGCGCTTCTACTTCTATGGGCGGCTCGTGCGCGTACGAAAGATCCGCTTCCGCGCTGGCCTGCTTGAACTGCTCGGCCGTGATGAAGTGGTTCTCCAGCATGCGCTGCAGCACGTACACGTTGCGGCGTTCGACGGCACGCGCACGGTTGTTCAACGGGTTGCCGGTAGACGGAAACTTCGGCAACGATGCGAGCATTGCCGCTTCGGATAGGGTTAGTTGATCGAGAGTCTTGCCATAGTAGAACTCGGCGGCGGCGGCCACACCGTAGGCGCGGTTGCCGAGAAAAATCTTGTTGAGGTACAGCTCGAGGATCTCGTCCTTGGTCAGAGCCTGCTCGATGCGCCGCGCCAGAAACAATTCGGAAAGCTTTCGCGTGTAGCTTTTCTCCGAGCTGAGGAAGAAGTTTCGCGCAACCTGTTGCGTGATCGTGCTGGCACCCTGGGTCTTTTCGCCGCCGCTGAACACGACATGCAGGCCCGCGCGCACGACGCCTTGCCAGTCGAAGCCCGGATGCTCGTAGAAGCGCGCATCCTCGGCGGCGATAAACGCTTTCTTCACCTGCACGGGGATCTTGTCGATCTTGACGGGAATACGCCGGGTTTCGCCGAACGTGGCGACCAGCTTGCCGTCCGCGGTGTACACGCGCAGAGGCACCTGCAGGCGTACCTCTTTCAACGTTTCGACCGGCGGCAGTCGTGGCGCGAGCAACCAGTAGGCGACGCCGAGCGCCAAGCAGCCGGCCACGAGCCCGAATACGACCAGGATCAGGAAATAGCGAAGGAGACGCAAAAACAGGTGCATGAAACGGTGGGAGATGTGACTGCCATCAAGGTGATGCTGCAATAACTGAGTATAGAGTCTACGCTCCCTTGGCCGATAGCACGCGGATGGCCGGAAAACGGCTTTTTGCGGGCAAAATTGCAGCCAGATCACCGGCTTGAGCAAAACGTCTGATGGGCTGTTGATAAATCGTTAAAGTTCGTATTTAATGTGGATGCGCATATATCGCTCGTAAGAGCGCGTTGCAAGGGGAAAAAGTGTGGGCCTATTCAGTGCAAAAGCGCCGCCGCTGATTGGGGTCGATATCAGCTCGACGGCTGTAAAGCTGCTGCAGTTGAGTCAAAACAGTGGTCGCTTCCGCGTGGAACACTACGCGGTTGAGCCGCTACCCCCCAACGCGGTGGTGGAAAAGAATATCGTCGAGGTCGAAGCCGTCGGCGAGGCAATCCGTCGGGCGTTGAGTCGCTCCGGGGCCAAGACCAAGTTCGCTGCGGCAGCGGTGGCGGGTTCGGCTGTCATCACGAAGGTCATTCCGATGCCTTCGGACCTTTCCGAAGAAGATCTCGACGGCCAGATCCAGGTCGAGGCCAACCAATACATTCCCTATCCGATCGAGGAAGTCAGCCTCGATTTCGAAGTCATAGGCCCGGTAAAAGACACGCCGGAGATGATGAACGTGCTGCTGGCGGCATCGCGCACGGAGAACGTCGACCTGCGCGTCGCCGCTCTCGATCTGGGCGGACTGACAGCGAAGATCGTCGACGTCGAAGCGTTCGCGATGGAAAACGCATTCCGCCTGGTCTCCGACCAGTTGGCCGTGCCCAAGGACGCGGTCATCGCCGTGGTCGACGTCGGTGCGACGATGACCACGCTCATCGTGCTGAAGAACCAGCGCACGATCTACTCGCGCGAGCAGGTGTTCGGCGGCAAGCAGTTGACCGACGAGGTCATGCGCCGCTACGGCTTGTCCTATGAGGAGGCCGGCCTGGCCAAGCGTCAGGGCGGACTGCCGGAGTCCTACGAGATCGAAGTGCTCGAACCGTTCAAGGAAGCGATGGTTCAGCAGATAAGCCGTCTGTTGCAATTCTTCTTCGCCGGCAGCGAGTACAGCAAGGTCGACCAGATCGTGCTTGCCGGAGGGTGTGCGTCGATCGCTGGCGTGCACGAGATGATCGAAGAACAGCTTGGCGTGCCGAGCGTGGTCGCCAACCCGCTCGCCAACATGTCGCTGTCGTCGCGCGTGCAGGCGCAGACCCTGACTCAGGATGCACCGGCGCTGATGATCGCCTGTGGGCTCGCGCTGAGGAGCTTCGACTAATGGCCAAGATCAATCTATTACCCTGGCGCGCCGAGCGACGCCGGGAACGCGAACGTGAGTTTTACATGATGCTCGGTGCGGCCGCGTTCGCAGCTGTCGCAGCGGTGTTCCTCTGGTGGTACTGGATGGGCATGCGGATCGAGGACCAGGACAACCGCAACGCATATCTGAAGAGCGAGATCAAGCAGCTTGACACCCAGCTTGCGGAGATCAAGGAACTCGACAAGACCAAGTCGAAGCTGCTTGCGCGCAAGCAGATCATCGAGCAGCTGCAGGCGAGCCGTTCACAGATGGTGCACCTGTTCGATGAACTGGTTAGGACAATTCCGGACAGTGTGCGCCTCGGTTCACTCAAGCAGGCGGGCGAT
>Ga0105242_10001039_pt1 | contig 21811 bp, 25 predicted proteins | sample KBSM24metaG_FD_81521 | JGI IMG/M metagenome (GOLD analysis project Ga0105242, IMG submission 81521) | Miscanthus rhizosphere microbial communities from Kellogg Biological Station, Michigan, USA - KBS M2-4 metaG | ecosystem: Host-associated > Plants > Roots > Rhizosphere > Soil | place... | reverse complement strand
AGCACGATCCGCGTCAGCACCTTGCGCGGGCCGATGCGATCGCCGAGCAGGCCGCTGGGGATCTCGAAGGCGCCGTAGGAGATGAAGAAGATGCTGGCCACCCAGCCCCACGCCTCGGGGCTGATGCCGAGATCGTCCTGCATCCGCGGGCCGGCGACGGCAATGCACACGCGGTCCACGTAGGTGATGACCGCGAGCAGGGACAGCATGCCCAGGACCCGGTGCTGATATTTCATGCGCGGCTGAGTCAGCCGCGGGCATGCTACTCCAGTTTCAGATGCCGTCGAAGAACTCGACGACGCCGGTCTCGAGGCAGTACTCAGCGCCGACGATCACGAGGCCGTCGGTCTGAATCAGCCGCTCGAGAATCTCCGAGCCGTGACGGAGGTGGCCCACCGAGGCCGTCACGTTGGCCCGCACGGCGCGGCGGATCAGCGCGTCGTCCGTCGGCGTGATTTGCGAGAGCAGGATCGGCTCGATGGCGGGGCGCACGCGCTCGACGATCGAACGAAGACCGCGCGACTGGTCCTTCGACGGCCGCGCCAGCTCCTCGAGAGTGGCCAGGATGGCGCCGCACCGGGAGTGACCCAGCACGACGACCAGGCGCGCGCCGGTGCGTTCCGCGGCGAACTCGACGCTGCCGATCTGCGATGGCGCCACGATGTTGCCGGCCACCCGGATGACGAACAGATCGCCGAGCCCCTGATCGAAAACGATCTCGGCCGGCACCCGCGAGTCGGCGCAGCCGAGGATGACGGCGAAAGGCTCCTGGTTGGGCGCGGTCTCGAGGCGGCGCGTACGGAACCCGATGCCCGCGTGGGTGGAGGCGTCCGCGGCGAAGCGGCGGTTGCCGTCGCGCAGACGCTCGAGCGCTTCGGCGGCTGGGATCACTCGACGCCGAAATTGCGCGACAGGTACGCGTGCACGACCGGGAACTGATCGTCGGACAGCGGTGCGCCTTCGTTGAGCATTGCGTTGAGGGTCTCTTCCCACTCCTCTGGCGATCGGTGCCCGCGCCGGATGCGCGTGAGGTCGTGGCACATGGTGCAGACGTTCAGCACGATCGCCTTGCCGCGACCGTCCGGCAGCGGCCCGTGGTGATCCGTGAGGTATTCGACGAGCACCGGGATGTCTTCCTTGGCGACTTTCGCGCCCCGGGCGATTTCGGCGTCAACCGTCTTCGCCCACTCCTCGGCACTCTTGGCCTGCACCTGGATCAGGCGCACGGCGTGGCACCCCTGGCAGCTGGCGTTCATGAGGCGTTCGCCCTTGTCGCCCTCACCTGCCTGGACGGCCGTGGGCGCCGGCGCCGGCTCGGCGCGCAGCGACGCCACGATGGTCACCGCGAACACCATCGCCGCAGCCAGCACGCACGAGGTTCCCGTGGTCACAATTCGATCTTACGGCACGATCTCGCATTCACCGTAGTTCTGCGAGACCGACGGCTCGGCGATGAACTTGCCCACCTGCATCTGCAGGTAGCCGTGGCGCGAGTGCACCGCCTTGAGCTTGCCAGGAGCGCTTTCCTGTGCGAAGACCGTGGTCACGTTGAGCTGGCCGACGCCGTTCTCGACGAAGTAGAGGCTCCAGCCCGACAGCACCGCGCTCACGAACGCCTTGCCGGCGGTGCCGGCCACTTCGGCCGTGCCGTCGCTCACGTCGATTTCGGTGACGTTGATCAGCAGCTCCTGCGTCCGGGGATTCGCCACCGCCTCGCCGTTCTTCCAGGTGCCGGACACGGCGACCGGAAAACGGCACTTGAGCGCCTTGACCGTCTTGAGCGGATTCGGGGGTTCGGCCGTCTGAGCGCGTGCGAGTGGGGCGATCGCGAGCATGACGGCGGCGCCAAGGGCGCCCGCCCGGGTCCAAAGCCTCATGCGTCTACTATCCCCTATAATTCGGTCTCCAAGGGAGACGACCCTGAAACGGTTCATGATCCTGGCGGCCCTGCTCGTGGGCAGCGGCAGCCTGACGGTGGGACAGGCCGGCATCGAGGCTTCGGTGCTGGACAAGCTGAAACGGCTTTTCCCAGCAGCCACGTCGTTCACGCCCAAGGAGGGGGAGCCCCTCCACTTCACCGCCTTTGCCAACGACGGGCGCGGCGGCCGGGCGCTGCTCGGCTATGCGTTCTGGACCACCGAGGTGGTGCCGCTCGAGCGGGGCTACGGCGGCCCGATCGTGATGCTCGTGGGGATCGACACCAAGGGCGTGCTGGCCGGCGTCGTGGTCGGTGAACACCACGAGCCCTACGGCAGCTTCTCCATCGACATGCCGGCATTCCCGGCGCAGTTCAAGGGCAAGGACGTCCGCGACCCCTTCAAGCTCGGTGAAGACATCGACGCGGTCTCGCGCGCCACGATCACGATGTCGAGCGCCGTCCGCACGATTCGCAACGCCTCGAGACGAGTGGCCCGCTCGCTGCTCACGCCGCCCGCGGCCGACAAGCCGTGACCGTTCGCGCGCCGCTGTTGCGCGTACTGCTCGCCGTTCTCGTCGCCATGCTCGGCGTGGTGGCGGTCGTCGCGCAAGGTGGGCAGGGCGGTCTGAAGACCGCCCTCTACATTGCGCAGGCGGAGCAGCCGCCGGCGGGCGGGTTCGACTTCCCTGACGAAGAAGACGACGCGCCGACGTGGGGCGACGACCTGCGGGCGCAGGGCATGGACCTCGCCCTCGTGTCGGGCTTTCTCGTGCTCGCGTTCGTCAGCTTCTTCCGCAAGAGCGTGCGGCTCAAGTACGTCACGCTCGTCGCGGCGGTGGCGTTCCTCGGCGTATCGAAGAGCCTGCTGATTTCGATCGTCAACGTGTTCGGGTTGCTGGGCGGCAACCTGCCGATCTTCAGGCCCAACCTCGCCTGGTATCTGCTCGCCGTCGTCACGCTCGTGTCCACCATCCTGTGGGGGCGCGTCTACTGCGGCCGCATCTGCGCATTCGGTGCGTTCACGCAGCTGGTGGACGCCGTGGTGCCAGACCGCTGGAAGTGGAACGTGCCGCGCGCGCTGGAGATGCGCGCGTCGTGGATCAAGTACGGCATTCTCGGCAGCGCGCTGGCCTATTTCCTCATCACGAAGAACCCGCTGATCTACCCCTACATCGAGCCGTTCTGGATGTTCGGCCTGCATCTGCGCACGCCAGTGCTGCTGGCCATGCTGGGCACCCTGCTGATCGCCTCGATCTTCGTTCGCAATCTCTACTGCCGCTTCCTGTGCCCGCTCGGCGCGTTTCTCGGCGTGCTGTCGAACCTGACCGTGTTTCGCATCAAGCGCTGGTCCGAGTGCAACACCTGCAAGATCTGTCAGAAGGCGTGCGAGTGGGGCGCCATCGACGGGCCGAAGATCATCAAGAGCGAGTGCGTGCGCTGCGACGACTGCGAGCGGCTCTACGAAGACACCAAGAAGTGTCCGCACCACCTGATCCTGATCCGCAAGGCCGACATCCTGGCGCGCCGCGGTCCGATCGCGACCGGATAGCCCTCGCGTCACTATTCCCGGGTAAGATCGGCGCTTTCGTGGAGGTCACCATGAGATCCGCGACCGCCATCACGCGAGTTTTCTTCGGCGCTGCCTTTCTTTCGACACTCGGCTGGAGCAGCGCGGCGCACGCCCAAATCGCCGTCGGTGAATGGGCGAGGACCGATGCCGAAGGCGGGGGGATGACCATGACCGTCGCGTCGTGTTGCAACGGCGGCTATCGCCTCACCTACCACGTCCCCGTCAAGGGCGGACAGCCGCTCACCATGACGGTCGACTTGCCGATGGACGGAACCGAAGTGCCACTGCTGAGCAGCGGCAAACCGACCGGGCAGACGATGTCGGCCAAACGCCTGGATGACCACCACTACACCGGCGCCATGAAGCAGAACGGTCAAGTCTCCCTGACGAACAGCGCGACGCTCTCGGCAGACGGGAAGACCCTGACCGTGATCGACACGATCGGAGCCAGCAAACTGAAAGTCACCGAGGTCTGGTCGAAGAAGTAGTCGCCGGCGCGGTGTGTCAGGCGGCGCGGGCCGATCGCGACCGGCTGACGTCTACCGCCCGACGAACGCGCCGATCCCCGCGCCGATCCCGCCGAACGATGCCGTTATCGTAACGGTCGGCATGTCGGGAGCGCTGCGCGAAGGCGCGAGCCCGATGCCAGCTCCCGCCGCTGCACCGATGAGCGCGCCTTTCAGGCTGCAGCAGCGCGGGCTGCGGTGTGGTCCCGGATACCAACGATGAGAATCACGAAGATTGGACGCATTCGCTCCTCCTGCTCGAGAGAGAAGGTGCAAGCGGCGTCCTGAGCAGCTCATCCCGCCGGACGAGGCCTATTTCAGGATTGGATAGGGGTCGATGGCCGTGCCCTGCCACCAGCGCTTCGGGTCGGTGAGCTGGAAGATGGCGAAATGCAGATGCGGCGTGTCTGGGGGCGCGTTGCCCGACGTGCCGACGTAGCCGATCACCTGGCCGCGCTTCACGCGCTCGCCGTCCTTCAACCCGTCCGCATAGCGTTCGAGGTGCGCGTAGTAGTAGGCGTACGTCGACGTGGGATCGAACTGATAGATGGTGAGCCCGCCGGGCTTGCTGAGAAACAGCCGGGCGATCGTGCCGTCTTCGACCGCGACAACCGGCGTGTTGCGCGGCGCAAGGATGTCGAGCGCTTCGTGCCGGCGGGTGCCGGCGCGCATCTCGCTGAACGTATCGCGGAGATCGTGACGCTTCAGCCCCTGAACCGGCAGCTCGAGATGCCGCTTCCGCAGCTCCTTGACCGCGTCGTCCTCGTCGGCACCGAGAGCCGCGCCCGACGCGAGCGCGGCCGTCGCGATTGCCGCAACCAAGGCAGGCCTGAAGGCCCGCTGGCACGCGCCTCTCACTCGACGAACTCCACCTTGGTGCCCTTCCCCACCATAGCGGCCAGTCGCAGGGCATCCCAGTTGGTGAGTCGCACGCAGCCGTGCGATTCGGAGTGGCCGATCGTCGACGGCTCGGGCGTACCGTGGATCCCGTAGTGCTCCTTGCTGAGATCGATCCAGACGACGCCGACCGGGTTGTTCGGCCCTGGCGGAATCTTCGCCTTCATGTGCGACGGATCGGCGTCCCAGAAGAGATCCGGGTTGTAGTTGAAGCTCGGGTTGCGAGACACGGCGGTGACGGACCACATGCCGATCGGGAGCGGATCGTGCTCGCTGCCGCTCGTGACCGGCGCGTGCATGATCGTCTTGCCGGTACCGTCCGTGACCCAGAGCGTCGACGACGACTTGGAAACGTGCACCACGGCGTCGGGCTGCGGCTTGCCCTCCGCGTCCGGCACGACGATCACGTTCGGCACGACGATCTGCTGGCCGGCACCAAGCCGCAGCCGCGGGTTGAGCCGCTTCAGCAGCGCCGGCGACGCGTGGAACTTCTCGGCAAGCATTTCCAGCTGTGACGTGTAGTTGAGCCGCTTCAAGCCCGCCTTGGCCTCCATGTCGCGCGGAATCGATCGGACGAGCGGCACGGCCGCGTCCTCGGCGGTGATCGTGTATTTGGTGGTTGGCGGCTCTTTCGCGGCAACGACGAGATCGCCCACTTGCGAACCGGTCACCCGCTCGTACGCATCCACGGCCCTGTCGGTGTTGGTGCCGCCGTTCCCATCAATCTCGCCCGGCGAGAAGCCGGCGCGATCGACCAGCACCTGCACCGCGAGCATGTCGCGCTTCGGCTGCTGCGGTTGCCGATGCTGCTGCTGCGCGCCAGCCGAGGTTGCCAGCAGGACAACGATGAGACAGGCGAAGCCACGGACCATGCCGTGGTCTGAGCAAGCTTCGTGCCTCGAAGCAGGCCTCAAGGCCTGCAGCCACGAACCTAGTCCAGCGGAACCGATCCGGTGTAGCGAAGGATATAGAGGCCGCCAGCAAAACGGTCGTTGGCGTAGATGAGTCCGTCCACCCCGACGATGGCGTGGTTGATCTGGATCGTCTTCGACGGGTTGCGCGGCGGCGCGGCGGGGATGTAGAAGCCGAGCTCCTCGATCTGCGGCGGCACGTTGGCCACGCCCTTGGGCCCGTCGGTCGCGCGGAAAATCCGCACGCCGCCGTTGAACCAGCTCGCCACGGTCGTGTTCTGCAGATTCGCGTAGAGCGGCCCCGGGAAGTTCGGGTGCAGGTTGTGCGCGCCGAACCGGCCGCCGCGCGAGCACAGGTCGCCGTCATTGGGGTGGAGCGGCGCGGTGGCCACGATCACCGGGTTGGTCTCGTCGCGGATGTCGAGCAGCCACACCAGCTTCGGCGCATCCTTGCAGTTGTCCATCGTGTCTTCATCCGACGCCCACGCCAGCTTGCGCGCGAACATCGGCTGGAACGTGTGGGTCCACGCCGGGAACGGCGGATGGAAGTCGCGGCGGCCGACCAGCCGCGGCGTGTAACGCGCGGCGCGGCCGTTCTTCACCTGTGCCAGGTCCGAGATGTCGAAGACCATGGCGCCGCCGTCGATGTAGGCCACGTACGCGCGGTCCGCGTGGTCGGGCCAGATCTCGATCTGGTGCGGGCGGTAGCCGTCGTCGAACGGGGCGTGCCGCTTCGGCAGGCACCCGGGAAGACAGCGATCGCCCTTGCGCGTCCCGGGCAGCCACCAGCGGCCCACCTCGCGCGGCCGCCGCGGATCGCGGAGGTCGACGGTGACCCAGATCTGATCGTCCTGCTCGTTGGTGGGAACGAAATCCGGCATGCCGGTGGTGAGGTGCGCGAACTCGCCGTCCACGAACCACAGGTTGTGGACGCCGCGCGACTGCGGCCCGGAGGTGTCGAAGAACGACAGCTTGAGGTCGTCGAGCGACTTCGCCGTCCTGATCTTGTCGAAGCTCGAGACGTCGAGCACCCACATGCCGGCGGTTTTGCCACCGGCCTTCGCCGCCTGGTTCGCCACCGCCAGCACGGTGCCCGAGAGGCCGAGCGAGTTGCAGCGGGTGACGCCGGGCGAGGGCGACGGCAGCTGGTTCACCATCACCGGCGCTTCCGGCCGGGTCACGTCGATGACGCTGAGGCAGCGCTGCGGCGCCTCGTGCGCCAGGTAGAGCAGCTTGCGGCCGTCGGCGAACTGCTGGAGCGCCAGCCCCTCGCCGCCGTCGCCGTTGCCGTTGAGGTCGTTGTGCCCAACCAGCACGACGTTACGGGACTCGGCCGCCGATTGGGCGCGGAGATCCGGACGGGAGACCAACGCCAGACCGGCCAGTATTGCGAGGGCGGGCGCTCGACGCATGGCTGGAGATTGTATGTCCGGCCTTGCCGCTGTCGGGCATAATCGGCGCGTGCGAGGAGGGCTGGTTCTGCTCATCGCGGCGGTCATCTGGGGGGCTGGTGCGAATACGGTCAACGGCGCCGATTTGGCGCCGACCGGGACGCTGCGGGCTGCCTTTCTCGGTAGCAACCCGGTGCAGGCACGCACCGACCCGAAGACCGGCGAGATCACCGGACCGATTGCCGACCTTGTGCGCGAGCTCGCGCGGCGGCTCAACGTGCCGTTCACGCTGATTCCCGCGCCGAACGCGCAGGGCGTCATCGCGCACGTGCAGGGCGGCACCGCGGACATCGGCTTTCTGGCCTACGAAGAGGCGCGGTCGCGCGAAGTGGAGTTCGCGGGCCCGTTCGCGGTCATGTACAACACGCATCTCGTGCGCGCCGATTCCCCGTTGCGCACGGTCGAGGACGCCGACCGCGAGGGCGTCACGATCGGCGCCGTTCGTGCGCAGACGCAGGAGATCTACCTGAGCGCGAACCTCAAGCGGGCGCGCGTGAAGATCGTCGAAGCGCAACCGTCGCAGGCCGATCTCGAGCGGATGATCGGGAATCGAGAAGTCGACGCGTTCGCGCAGAACACGCAGCGGGCCGCCGACGCCGTGGCCGCAGCCGGATCGCGCGTGCCGCTGCGGGCGCTGACCGGCAGCTACGTGGGCGTCGAGCAGTCGTTCGTAGTGAAGAAGGGCGACACCACCAACGCCGCGATGCTCGACAAGTTCGTGGACGAACTCCGAGCGTCGGGCTTCATCCGCGCCTCGCTCGACCGGGCGCAGCTTGGCACCGTCGGCGTGGCGCCGGCACGTCGGAAATGAGTCAGGACGACGCGTCTCGCCCCGACGGGCTGTCACGCCGCGCGCTCCTGGGGCGCGTCGGCGCGGCCGGCGCGTTTGTCGCGCTGACCGAGGTGCTGCCGTCGGGCACGGGTGACGCCGACGCGCAGACGCGCCGGGCTCCAGCGCGCGAACCGCTCGAGACGCTGACGCAGGCCGAGGCGGATACGCTCGACGCCATCACCGCGCGCCTGATTCCCACCGACAGCACGGGGCCGGGTGCGACGGAGGCACGAGCCGCGCATTACATCGACCGCGCGCTCGGAGGCGCACTGGCGGGCTTTCGCGACGCGTATCGGGCAGGCCTGGCCGGCGTGGACGCGTACGCCCAGGCCGCGAAGGGCGCGCCGTTCGCGCGGCTCTCGGCCAGCGACCAGGACGCGGTGCTCACGGATCTCGAGCGCAACACGGCGACCGGGTTCGCGGGGTCGGCGGGTTTCTTCAACCTGGTGCTGGCGCACACGGTGCAGGGCACCTTCAGCGATCCGTTCTACGGCGGCAACCGCAACTTCGCCGGCTGGGATCTGATCGGCTATCCCGGGGTGCGGCTGGCCGTCACCGCCGACCTGCAGAACCTCGACGCGAAGACCGCGCCGACGCACATGTCGGCGTACGACTACTCGATGTTCTCGAGCCGCAAGCCGGCGCATGGCCACTGAGCTTCGGCGCACCGACGTCGTCATCGTGGGGCTCGGCGCCACCGGCGGCGTGGCGGCGCTGCCGCTCGCACAAGCCGGGCTCGACGTCGTGGGGCTCGAAGCGGGCACCTGGCTGGCACCGGCGGATCTCTCGCCCGACGAGCTGCGGAACAACTTCCGCGGCTGGCCGCAGTCGGTGCAGAAGGCCAATCGAGAGGTGCCGACGCACCGGCCCAACGCCTCGGCGCCGTACTCGGCGCGCCCCGCGATTCACCCGATGATGAACGCCGTCGGCGGCACCACGCTTCACTACTGGGCCCAGAGCTGGCGGCTGAACCCGTGGGACTTCAAAGTCGCCAGCGAGACGCGCCGCCGCTACGGAGCCTCGAAGCTGCCCAAGGGCACGACCGTCGAGGACTGGCCGTTCGGGCTCGACGCGCTGGAGCCGTACTACGACAAGGTCGAAGTCGAGATCGGCGTGTCCGGTCAGGCCGGCAACATCAGCGGCAAGATCGACGCGCGCGGCAACATCTTCGAGGGGCCAAGAGCCCGCGCCTACCCGATGCCGCCGCTGCGCGGCACAGGGTTCACCGAGATGATGGCCGGGGCCGCCCGATCGCTCGGGTGGCATCCGTTCCCAGGGCCGGCAGCCATCACCTCTGGCCGCTATGAAGGGCGATCCGGCTGCGTGTATCACGGCTACTGCAATCGCGGCGGCTGTCACGTGAGCGCCAAGGGTTCGACGGCGGTGACGACGATTCCGAAGGCGCAGCGCACGAAGCGGCTCACGGTGGTAACCGAGGCCCACGTGACGTCGATCGACGTGGACGGCCAGGGCCGTGTGAGCGGCGTCACCTACCGCAAGGGGAACGACGAGTTCTTCCAGCCCGCGTCGGTGGTGCTGCTCGCCAGCTACACCTACGAGAACGTCCGCCTGCTGCTGCTCTCCGCGTCGAAGGCGTTTCCGAATGGGCTCTCGAACAACCACGGCCAGGTGGGGCGGCACTACTTCAGCCACAACCAGATCGCGACGGTGAACGCGCTCTTCGCGCGCAATCTCAATACCTGGTATGGACTGCCGGCGCAGGGCATGGCCGTGGACGACTGGGCCGACGACAATTTCGATCACGGCGCGCTCGACTTCATCGGCGGCGGCAACCTGTGGGTCTATTCGGATCGCCGCCCGATCGCCGCGGCGAACATGAGCACGTTCGGGCGCGCGCCGCGCTGGGGCGCGCAGTGGAAGGCGTTCATCAAGGAGAACGCGGATCGCGCCAACACGGCGTATCTGCAGCGCACGACGCTGCCCTACGAGGACAACTATCTCGATCTGGATCCGGACGTGAAGGACCCGCTCGGCTTCCCCGTGTGCCGCATCACCGCCGACTACAAGGAGAACGAGCGGCGGCTGGCCGATTTCATCCAGGACAAGATGGTGCAGTGGTACCGCGCCGCCGGCGCGATCGCCACCGAGAAGACGCCGGTCGGCACGATGGGCCCGACCACGCACGCCTACGGAGGCACCCGCATGGGCGACAACGCGGAGACGAACGTGGTCGACCGCTGGGGGTTCTCGCACGAGGTGCCCAACCTGGGCGTGCTCGGCGCGTCGGTAATGGGCACGAGCGGCGCCCGCAACCCCACGCTCACCGCGCAGGCGTTGGCGTGGCGCACCGCGGAACATCTGGCGATGAACTGGAAATCGATCGCCGGTTAGACGCACCAAGGAGTTCGACCATGAAGGCAGGTGTTGCAGCCGTACTCGTCGTGGCCTCGGGCATCGGACTCGGGGCCCAGTGGCTCGGACAGACGACGCCCGGCATTCCGCGCACCGCCGATGGAAAGCCGAACCTGGCGGCACCGGCGCCGCGCACCCAGGACGGCAAGCCCGATCTGTCGGGGCTGTGGGCGAAGTCGTCGGTGAAGTACGCGCGGAACGTGGCGGCCGATCTCAAGCCCGAGGACCTGCGGCCGTCGACACGCGACACGGTGGAACGCCGCCGGGAAGACCTCGGCAAGGACGGCATGCAGGTGCGCTGCCTGCCGCTGGGCCCGGCTTACCCCACCGCTGGCGACAGCACCGGCTCGGAGATGATGCGCGTCATCCAGACGCCTCAGCTCATCGTGATGCTCAACCCGGTTCTCACCTATCGCCAGATCTGGATGGACGGCCGCAAGCTCGAGACGAACCCGAACCCTTCGTGGATGGGCTATTCCGTCGGGCGCTGGGAGGGCGACACGCTGGTCGTCGAGAGCTTCGGCTTCCATCCCGGGACGTGGCTCGATCGGGACGGGCACCCCCACACGGATCAACTGCGTCTGACCGAGCGCTATCGCCGCCCGACGTTCGGCAAACTCGAGACCGAAGTCACCTTCACCGACCCCGGCGCCTACGCACGGCCGTGGACGGTGAAGGTGGTCGCCGACTACGCCCCCGACACCGAGATGCTGGAGTGGGTGTGCAACGAGGGTGCTGGCCGCAGCCTGGTGCACTGGGTGGGCACCGCCGAGGACGATCGCCGCAACGAGGTGAAGGTTCCGCCAGCGGTGCTGGCCCGCTACGTCGGCACCTACGACGAACAGGCGCCGTATTGGAAGAGCGTGCAGATCTCGGGAGCGGCGCAGGACAGCGGCCGCACCGTGCAGATCACCGTGGAAGATGGGCGCCTGGTTGGCGACATGGACGGCCGCGGCAAGCAAGTGCTGATCGCGTCGTCCAACACGGAATTCAGCGGTCTCTACGGACTCGGCGTCCAGTTCACCGACGGCGGCCTGTTCGTGAAGCACGTCTCGGGCAACTACCGGTTCAAGCGCCGATGACGGACGCCCGCGCGTATCGCCTCTCGGACATCGACATGCTCCGGGGGCTCGTCATCGTGATCATGGCGATCGACCATACGCGCGACTACCTGCTCGCCGGCACCGTACAGGATCCGGCCAGCAATCCGAATGTCTCCGCCGCGATCTTCTTCACGCGGTGGATCACACACTTCTGCGCGCCCGCGTTCGTGTTCCTGGCCGGTACCAGCGCCGGGCTGATGGCCGGCCGCAGGAGCCCCTCCTGGCTGGGAGCCTTCCTGCTGAAACGCGGCATCTGGCTGATCGTCGTCGAGGTCGTTCTGATCTCGACGGCATGGAGCTTCGCGCCGCTCGGCGTCGAACAGCTGGGCGGCCTGATCCCGATTCCCATGCAGGTGATCTGGGCGATCGGCGCCAGCATGGTGGTGCTGGCCGGCGCGCAGTTCCTCGGCCACCGGGCCTGCCTCGTCATCGGCCTCGCGATCGTCTTCGGCCACAACCTGCTCGACCTGGTCTGGCCGCAAACGAGCGCACCGCCGGATGCGGTGGCCACGACCGGACCGCTGTGGGCGGCACTGCACTCGCAGGTGCATCAGGTCGTGGGTCCGTTCCGCTTTCGGTTCCAGTACCCGTTGCTGCCGTGGACCGGGGTGATGCTCTTCGGGTTCGGTGCGGCGCAGATCTTTCAGGAGCCGCCCGAACGACGAAGGACGGTGCTGCTCGTGTGCGGACTCGCCGGAACCGTGGGCTTTCTCGTGCTTCGCGCGGCCGGCGTGTACGGCGAACCGGATCCCTGGCACTCGGGCGATGGAGCACTTCGGACGACGATCGATTTCCTCAACACGACCAAGTACCCGCCCAGCCTGTTGTTCTTGTTGATGACACTGGGACCGGCCGCCATCGTCTGCGCGTTGGCCGATCGCATCCCGGAGGCAGTCCGGCGGCCCCTCATCACCTTCGGACGTGTTCCGTTTGCGTTCTACGTGAGCCACATCTACCTGATCCATCTGATTGCGGTCGCAGTCGGCGCGGCGCAGGGGTTCACGTTCCACCAGATCGCGGTCCCCGTCGCGTTTCTGCCTGCGGGCTATGGAGTGTCGCTGCCGCTTGTCTATGTGACGTGGGCCATGGTGCTCGTCACGCTTTATCCGCTCTGCCGGTGGATGGCCGATCTGAAGTCCCGGCGGCGGGACTGGTGGCTCAGTTACGTCTAGGCGCCCGGGGATTCTCGGGGGCTTTCAGCTCCGGGCGGTCGTGCCGATTGATCGCTCATGGCCGACCGGTCCGCCGATGAATTTGCCGCGGAGCTGCTCGGGACGGATGTCCTCGTCGGCGTCACCATGGTCGATCACGCGGGCCGGGTGACGGAACGGCGGCAGTTTCACGGCCAGGTTGTTCGCGCCAGCGCCGAGGACGGCGTCACGCTCGTCGATACCGACGGAGGCGAGCACTGGCTGCCGCTCGACCCCGAGGCGTATGAGCCGGCCGAGCCTGGCGAATACGAGCTGCGCTCGACCGGCCAGGTCGTGCGCCACCCGACCTGGCTCACGAAGTGGATCGTGAGCCCCCCGAAGCGACACTGAGCCGTCCGGTCGAAGCGGTTTCGGCGTTATTGTTCTCGTTCACTTTCAGAGGAGAACAATGGCCGAGTACAAAGTGATGGCGAAGGAGATCACCTCGGTGGTCTGGCGCGACGTGCAGAAGGCCTCGCAGGAGTTGACGACCGAGGTCAACGGGCAGCTGTCGTCGGGATGGGAGCCACAGGGCGGGATCGCCAGTGTGGAGGCAGGCAGCAGCGTGTACCTGCTGCAGGCGCTGATCAAGCGATGACCGCTGCCCTCGGCTAGGTCCGCCTTCCCACCAGGGCGCGATTCGTCAGAATGAAGACCGTCGGCAGCCACGCGGCCACGTGCGCGAGCATCAGCACGAACGCCGCTGGCCAGGTGGCGCCCGGGACATTTCCCGGCAGCAGCGCGTCGGGAATCATCGAGACGGCGAGCACGGCCAGCGCGATCTTCCGGTAGAGCGGAATCGGCCGCGCCGCCCACATCGCGCAGCCGACGAACACGAGCACGCCAAGGCCGACGAGCATCACGGTGAAGAAGGCGAGCCCGCCGTAGGTGAGCGGCGGAAAGCCGGCCGGCAGATCCACCAGCGCGAACGCGACGGCGCGCGTGGCGAACACGAGCAGGACCGCGCCCACGACGGTCAGCGGCCCTGCCCACCACAGCTTCTGCGTGTCGACGTCGTTGGACGGCACTAGAAGCCGTCCGCCCCTTCCTTGATGAACGTGCCGGCGCTCAGCTCGTACTGCGCGAGCCGCAGTTCCTGCGGCGTGTTCATGACGATCGGGCCGTACCACGCCACCGGCTCCTCGAGCGGCTTGCCGGAAACGAGCAGGAAGCGGATGCCCTCGTCGCCCGCGCGCACGACGATCTCGTCACCCTGATCGAAGAGCACCAGCGAGCGGTTGCCCGTGGCGCCCTGCTCGCGCACGCCGGTGAGCTCGTTGAGCACCGACTGCGGCGCCGACGAATCGCGGAACGTCCCCGAGCCGGCAAACACGTAGGCGAACGCGTGGTGCGAGCGCTCGATCGCGATCCGCTTCTCCTTGCCGGGCGGCACGCTGATGTCCACGTAGCGCGGCTCGGCGGCGACCCCGACCACGGGGCCGCTCTTGCCCCAGAACTCGCCGACGACGATCCGCGCCTTGGTGCCGTCGTCGTCCGTGACTTCCGGAATGTCCTCCGCCTTTACGTCCTGGTAACGCGGCTTCGTCATCTTCAGCGACGCCGGCAGGTTGGACCACAGCTGGAACCCGTGCATGCGTCCCTGTGCGTCCCCCTTCGGCATCTCCTGATGCAGGATGCCGCTGCCGGCCGTCATCCACTGCACGTCGCCGGCGCCGAGGCTGCCGCGATTTCCCAGGCTGTCGCCATGCTCCACGTCGCCCGCGAGCACGTAGGTAATCGTTTCGATGCCGCGGTGCGGGTGCCACGGGAACCCGGCCAGGTAATCGCTCGGGTTGTCGTTGCGGAAGTCGTCGAACAGCAGGAACGGATCGAAGTCCCGCGTGTTGCCGAAGCCGAAGGCCCGCTGCAGCCGGACGCCCGCGCCTTCGAGCGTGGGTTTGGGGTGGGACAGGTTCTTGATGGCGCGAATGGACATGGCGGGACTCCCTCCGAGGATTCTACTGGCCTCGCCGATTCGATGCCGGATCCTCCCCGCCGGTTACGCCTCGCGCCGGGTCGCCCGCCGGCAGCACGTCCCGCGCCCAGTCGCTCTGTTTCCAGCCTGGAATCGGCGGCGCGGCTCCCACCCGAGGCACAAACGCAGAGCGCTCGACAAGCTGGTACTTGTGGATGTAGCGCGGACAGTTGGGGTAGATGCGCTCGGCGTGGACGCGCACGACGAATTGAGCCGCCGGATAGCGCTCGAGCAGCCGGTCGTCGTGCCGAAGCTCCGCGGTTCCATCGACGCGTATGCGCCGCTGGCGTTCGAAGTCGATGAAGAGAAGGCCGACCCGCTGCGTAGCATCGACGTTGCCCGTCGACAGATACATGCCGTTGCCGTCGTAGTTCGGAAACGCCAGCGTCTGGTCGTCGACGACGGTCACGAAGCCAGGGTCGCCGCCCTTGTACGAGCACGTCGGTTGACCCTGGGCGTCGACCGTGGCCAGGAAGAACATGTCGAGCCGCTCGATGAACGAGCGTTCCTTCGGCGTGAACCGATCGTGCACCTGCACCTCGGCGACACGATCGGCCAGACGGCGGGTGTCGAAGCGATCCTGCAAAGCGCGGGCTGCGGGCGTGTAGAGGGAGAACATGCGGGTCTCCTGAATCAGGGAGCGTCGGTCGGCGGGCCGATCATAGCCAGCTTTCCCTGCAGACCGGACGACACCAGCACGCGGTTGTCGGCGGCGACGATGACGCCCTCGACGTTCGGGAGGCGTTCGATGAGCGCCATGCCCGTGTCGGGTCCGAGCACAAAAACGCCGGTCGAGAGGCCGTCCGCGATCACGGCCTTGTCGGCGACGATCGTGACGCTGCGGCAGCCCCGCGCCGGCGCGCCGAGGTCCGGGTCGAGGATGTGGTGATACCGGCGCCCATCCTTCATGAAGAAGCGCTCGTAGTCGCCCGAGGTGCTGAACGTGCCGTTCGAGAGGTCGAGGGTCGCGAAGCTGCGATCGGCGGGCCCGCGCGGGTCGCGGATGCCGAGACGCCACGGACGCCCGCCGCGATGGCCGCTGACGAAGAGGTCGCCGCCCGACTGGATCATGAAGTCGTTGAACCCGCGCGCGCGCAGGATGGCCGCGGCGCGGTCGATGGCGTAGCCCTTGCCGATGCCGCCAAGATGGGCGCGCATGCCGGGGCGGCGCAGGAACGCGGTGCCGCGAGCGGCGTCGATGTCGAGCGATGCATAGTCCACGTCCGGCAGGCGGGCCGCCACCGCGGCGCGCGTGGGAATCTCGTTGTCTTGGTCCTGGTCGAACTTCCACAGACCCGATAGCGCACCGAACGTCACGTCGAACTTCCCGCCGGTCCACTCGCTGATCTGGCGCGCGACGGTCAGCACTTCGATCGTTTCCGGGCTGACGCGGACCGGTTCGCGGCCGGCCGCGGCGTTCATCCGCAGCACGTCGCTCCCCTCTTTCCACACGCTGAGCAGCCGATCGAGGCGATCGAACTCCGCGAACACAGCGTCGATGGCGGACGTCGCGCCCGGATCGTCGCCGGTCCAGAGCGTGACCTGCAGCGACGACCCCATCGTGACGGTCTGCTTCGAGAACGCGTACGGCTCCTTCGACGGCCGCGCGTGGTCGCGCTCGGGCGCGCCCGTACACGCGGTCAAGAGCGCGGCGACGAGGCAGGCCTGAAGGCCTGCGGCCACGGGCGCTCGCATGGGATTACTGGCGGGCGACGTCGAGGAGCACCTTGAGCACCGGCCGCACCTGCGCCCGCTGCAGCGCCGCGAGCCCGTGCGAAAGGTCGAAACGGTCGCTGATGAGCGGCAGCACGTCGACCTCTCCTTGTGAGAGCCCGTCGAGCGCGCGATCGAACGGGCCGCAGCGGGATCCGACCAGTGTCACTTCGTCGATGACGAACGGCGCCCACGCCAGCGTCTGCGTGCCGGCCACCGTGGTCTTGAGCACGATGGTGCCGCGCGGCCGCACCAGCCGCAGCGCCGTCGGCAGCCCGGTGTCGGAGCCGGTGCACTCCACCACGATGTCGGCCATGCGTTCGCCGATCGCCTCGGTGACGAGCGCGGTGGCAATCCCGCGCGCCTGCAGCAGCGCCAGCTTCTCGGGGTGCTTGCCCACGACGATCACATGGTCCGACAGCCCCGCCAGGACCTGCGCGCACAGGTTGCCGAGACGGCCGTCGCCGAGCACCACGATGCGGTCGCGGCGCGCGATCGAGAGCTGCGCCGGGATCTGGTAGGCGGCGGCGACCGGTTCGGTGAACACGGCCACATCGGTAGAGATCGTGTCCGGCACCGCGTGCAGGTTCACCTGCGGCACGGCGATGCGATCCGCAAACGCGCCGTCGTGGTTGAGGATGCCGAGGACCGTGCGATTCGGGCAGTGCGTCTGCAGGCCCGCCTTGCAGGTGTCGCACGTGCGGCACGCGCAGTTGATCTCGCCCACCACGCGTTGCCCTGCCAGCGGGCCCGATTCCGCGACGCCCACGAACTCGTGGCCGAGCACGCCGCGGAAGCCCATGTAGCCTTTGATCAGCTGCAGGTCGGTTTCGCAGACGCCTGCTTGCAGCACCCGCACCATCACTTCGCCCGGTCTGGCGACGGGTTCGGGTCGGGAGTCCTGATAGACGGCCTGATCTTCGAGAACGATCGCGCGCATGAAACAAAGGGCGGTCTAAAGACCGCCCTCTACATTATGGGCCCGCCTGAAGGCGGCCCCTACGAAAGCGCGGTTACGGCGCCGGCGGGGCCTGCGCGGCCTGCTGGAGCATGTAGTTCGCCAGCGCGTGCAGGCGCGCGTCGCCGAGATGCGCGAACGACGGCATCGGCTCGAAGCGCATGCGCTTGCGCTGCGGCGCCTTGGCCCAGGTGACCACCTTCTCGACGTCGTTCGAGTAGAGATTGTGAATCTCGGCGAGCGTCGGCGCGGTCTTGGTGGTGAAGCTGTGGCAGCTGCCGCAGGTGGCCTCGAAGAGCGGCTGCGGGTTGGCGAGCGCCTGCGCGCTCGCGGCGGGCAGTTCCGCCGCCTGGAGCTTGGGCAGCATCCCGGCCGTGGTGGTGCCGCGGGGCGAGGTGAGCCACCCGCGCGACATGTAGTCGGTCATCGTGAGGCCGAAGAGCGACGCCAGGAAAAAGAACGTCGACGCCACCAGCAGCTTCGTGAGCTTGCTGCTGTACTTCACGTGCATGAAGAACAGCACGACCAGCGACGCCTTCAGGAACGCGATCGTGATCGCCACCGGGAAGTTGAGCCATCCCAGGTGCTGGAACGCGACGTAGACCGTCAGCGCCGTCAGGGCCATCAGGGCCCCGAAGATCGCGTAGTAGGTGCTCTTCGGAGAAATGTGCGACATGAGCTATTGCACCTGGTGCGCCCTGTCCACGAGGTAGAGCAACGGGAACAGGAAGATCCAGACGATGTCCACGAAGTGCCAGTACAGCCCGGCCATCTCCACCGGCGTGTACCACTCGGGCGTGAACCGCTTCCGTAACGCCATCCAGAGAATGACCGACATCAGCACGAAGCCGATCACCATGTGCAGCGCGTGCAGGCCGGTGAGCGCGAAGTAGAGCGACAGGAAGATGGCAATCTGCGGGACCTGGCCCTCTTCGAGCTGGAAGTTCAGGCCGGGCACGTGGTGCAGCACCCACTTGTCGTGGTACTCGAAGCCCTTGACGACGAGGAACACCGTGCCGAGCGCAATGGTCGCGATCAGGAAACCGACCAGCGCCTTCTGCTTGCCGGTCTGCGCCGCGCGCACTGCCAGCGCCATCGTCAAGCTGCTGAGAATGAGCACGACCGTGTTCAGGCCGCCCAGCTGGATGTTCAGCTCAGCGCTGCCCTCGGACCATGCCGTCGGATACCAGATCCGGTACAGCATGTAGGCCGCCAGGAGGCCGCCGAAGAACATGACCTCCTGGATGATGAAGATCCACATGCCGAGCGTGGACGCTTCCTTCTGCTGCTCCAGCGTCTCGAAGTGATGCTGGAGGTCAGGGTGATGCGCGGCGTGCCCGTGGCTGTGGCCGTGGGCCTCGGCGTGCGCGGCAAGTGCGTCAGGCAACCTTGATCTCCCGCTTCGAGTAGTCGTACGCCTCTTCGGTCACCACCGGCTGATCGGGGAAGTTCTCGGGCAGCGGCGGCGACTGCGTCGTCCATTCCAGCCCGGTCGCTCCCCACGGATTGTTGCCCGCGGCCTGACCCTTGAAGATCGAGTAGGTGAAGTAGAGCACCGGCAGCAGGTAGCCGATGGCGAGCACGCTCGCACCGGCCGACGACAGCACGTTGAACACCTGGAACTCCGGCGGATACGCGTGGTAGCGCCGCGGCATGCCCAGGTAGCCCAGGATGAACTGCGGGAAGAACGTCAGGTTGAAGCCGACGAAGACCAGCACGGCCGAGAGCTTGCCGAGGGTGTCGTTGTACATCCGCCCGGTGATCTTCGGCCAGTAGTAGTGCAGGCCGGCGAAGAAGCCCATGATGGCGCCGCCCACCATGATGTAGTGGAAGTGCGCCACCACGAAGTAGGTGTCGTGCAGGTGCACGTCGAGGCCGAGCGAGGCGAGGAAGAGGCCGGTCAGGCCGCCCACCAGGAACAGGCCCATGAAGCCGAAGACGTAGAACATCGGCGACTTCCACCAGATGGCGCCCTTGTACATCGTCGCCGTCCAGTTGAACGTCTTCACGGCCGACGGGATGGCGACGGCGAACGACAGGAACGAGAACACCATCGCCGAGTAGGGCGAGATGCCGGCCACGAACAGGTGGTGCGCCCACACGACGAAGCCGAACACCGCGATGGCCAGGCTCGAGAAGGCCACGAACGAGTAGCCGAAGACCGGCTTGCGGCACCCCGCCGCCACCAGCTCGCTGACCACGCCCATCGCCGGCAGCACCATGATGTAGACGGCCGGGTGCGAATAGAACCAGAACAGGTGCTGGAAGAGCACCGGGTCGCCGCCGACCGCCGGGTTGAAGAAGCCGAAGTGGAAGATGCGCTCGGCCGCGACGAGCAGCACCGTGATGGCGATGACCGGCGTGCCGAGCACGTTGATCAGGCTGGTCGCATACGTCGACCAGAGAAACAGCGGCATGCGGAACCACGTCATCCCCGGCGCGCGCATCCGGTGGATGGTGACGATGAAATTGAGCCCGGTGAGGATCGACGAGAACCCGGTGATGAAGATGCCGATCGCGGTCGGCACCACGTAGGTGTTCGAGTAGGTGGTCGAGAACGGCGTGTAGAAGGTCCAGCCGGTGTCGACGCCGCCGTTGACGATCGCCCACAGGGTGAACAGGCCGCCGAGGTTGTAGACGTACCAGCTCGCCAGGTTGAGCCGCGGCATCGCCAGGTCCTTCGCCCCGATCATGATCGGCACCAGGAAGTTGCCGAGCACCGCCGGGATCGCCGGGATGAGGAAGAAGAAGACCATGATGATGCCGTGCATGGTGAACACCCGGTTGTAGGTGTCCGGCCCCAGCAGGTCCCCCTCGGGGGTCAGCAGCTCGAGGCGGATGATCGCGGCGAAGGTCCCTCCGAGAGCGAAGAAGAAGGTCACCGAGATGAGATACAGCAGGGCGATCCGCTTGTGGTCGAGGGTGAACAGCCACGATTTCCAGCCGTACTCCGCGTTGAGGTAGTTCGGCCGCTCGTCGGCGGTCTCCGGGGTGTCGAGGGGTGCGCGTGCGACTGCGGTCGTATCCATGATTGATCTCACTTCTGCGGGGCCGCCGGCCCCGGGGTCTGCGGCGTGTTGGCGGCCGTGCTGGGAGCCGTACCGGCGGCGGGTGTGCCGCCCGTGCCGCCGGCCGGCGCGCTGCCGGTGGAGCCGAGCGAGCGGACGTAGGCGATGAGCTGCGTGAGCTGCTCCTCGGTGACCTGCCCCTGGAAGGTCGGCATCACCGGATCGTACCCCGCCACCACCTTGGCGAAGGGGTTGAGGATCGCCTCCCGGACGTAGTTGTCGTCCGCGATCACGGTGCGGCCGTCGGCGAGCTTGACCTGGCTGTTGTAGACCCCTTCGAGGTTGGGGCCGCGCTGGGTCACGCCGGGGGACGGGCGGTGGCAGGTGACGCAGGCGAGCGAGGTGAAGAGGTCGGCGCCGGAGGCGACCATCGACTTGCCGCCGACGCCGCCGGCGATCCAGGTCTCGTAGTCGCGAGGCTCCATGACGTAGACGCTGCCGATCATCCTGGAGTGCTCGGTGCCGCAGTACTCGGCGCAGAACAGGTGGTAGACCCCCGGCTTGGTGGCCTTGAACCAGAGCGAGGTGTAGCGCCCCGGAACGGCGTCCTGCTTGATGCGGAAGGCCGGGATGTAGAAGCTGTGGATCACGTCTTCCGAGGCCAGCTTGACCTTGATCGACTGGCCGACGGGGACGTGCAGGGCGTTGATCTCGCTCTGCCCCTCCGGATGCTGGACCTTCCACATCCACTGCTTGCCGATCGCCGTGTACTCGACGGCGTCCGCCGGCGGCCGGTAGAGCTGGAAGAAGACCCGGGTGCCCCAGGCGAACATCGCCAGCATGACGACGAGCGGCACCGCCGACCAGAGGATCTCCAGCCAGACGGCCGCCCGCTCTTCCACACCCACCTGTTCGGGATCGCTGCGGTGGTAGCGGGCCATGAAGAAGACGATGAGGCCCGCGATCAGGATGGTGAAGAAGACGCTGACCAGCGCCCAGATGATGTACAGGGCGTCGACGTGGCTGGAGAGCGACGACGCCGAATCAGGGAAGAGGGGGAACGTCGATTTCATGTCAGGCGGCTCCCAAGGGCCCGGGCTGAGCGGTCTCCCGCCGGCGCAGGAGCAGGACGAAGAGGACGAGGCCGATCACGGTCGCGAGGCCGGCCACGCGGACGAGTCTCATGGTGATGACGCTGTAACGGCCGATCACGGGGTCGTAGTGAAAGCAGTAGAGCAGGACCTGGTCGACGAGGCCGCCGATCTTGCCGTCGGACGCCTCGACCAGGCCGAGCCGCAGGTCGCGCGGCGGGTACTCGATCCCGAACAGGTAGCGCGAGACCTTCCCCTCGGGGGTCAGCAGCACGATGCCGGCGGCGTGCGCGAACTGGTCGAGCTTCGGATCGT
>Ga0105242_10001036_pt1 | contig 21833 bp, 7 predicted proteins | sample KBSM24metaG_FD_81521 | JGI IMG/M metagenome (GOLD analysis project Ga0105242, IMG submission 81521) | Miscanthus rhizosphere microbial communities from Kellogg Biological Station, Michigan, USA - KBS M2-4 metaG | ecosystem: Host-associated > Plants > Roots > Rhizosphere > Soil | place: Michigan... | reverse complement strand
TGTCATTTGATCAGTTGCAGCAATACAAGGACCAGTGCCGTCGGGATCAGGTGCATTCCATGTTAATGTTATTGTTGTTCCAATTTCACCAGCAACAGGAGTATAAGTTGCATTAGCAGTAGTTCTGTTTGGAGTAAATGTACCAGAGCCGCCGGTCCAGTTTCCGCCAGTAACAACACTTGCATTTAATGAAACTGCAAGTACACCGCAAACTGTTTGATCCGTTCCTGCATTTACTGTAACAGGAGCATTAACTGTAATTGCCATTGCATCAGTGGCAGCAGTACAAGGACCAGGACCATCAGGATCAGGCGCATTCCATGTTAATGTTATTGTTGTTCCAATTTCACCAGAAGCAGGAGTATAGGTTGCATTAGCAGTAGTTCTGTTTGGAGTAAATGTTCCTGTACCACCGGTCCAGTTTCCACCAGTAACAATATTGGCATTTAATGATACGGCAACTGCGCCACAAATAATTTTATCAGCTCCCGCATTTACAGCAGCCGGAGTATTAAAAGTAATTGTCATCGCATCAATAGCGGAAGTACAAGGACCAGTGCCATCAGGATCAGGTGCGTTCCATGTTAATGTTATCGTTGTACCAATTTCACCAGCTGCAGGAGTATAGGTTGCATTCGCAGTATTTCTGTTTGGAGTAAATGTTCCTGTACCACCGGTCCAGTTTCCACCTGTTACAGTATTTGCATTTAAGGATACTGCATTTGCACCACAAACTGTTTGATCACTTCCAGCATTTGCAGTAACAAAATCATTAACTGTAATTGTCATAACGTCCGAAGCGGCAACACATGGGCCCGTGCCGTCAGGATCCGGAACATTCCATGTTAATGCTACAGTTGTTCCTGCTTCGCCAATGGATGGAGTGTAAGTTGCATTAGCTGTATTTCTATCTGGATTAAATGTTCCGCTACCACCGGTCCAGTTACCTCCGGTAGCAATATTTGCGGATAAAGTTGCAGCAGATGAACCGCAAATACTTTGATCAGTACCCGCATTAGCCGTGGTTGGAGTATTCACGGTGATCGTCATTGCATCTGACGCAGCTGTACACGGACCGATACCATCTGGATCAGGAGCACTCCATGTAAGAGTTATAATCGTACCAATTTCAATCGCTGCAGGAGTATAGACTGCATTCGCAGTATTTCTATTTGGGTTAAATGTACCAGAGCCGCCCGTCCAAATTGCTCCACTAATCGGGTTAGCACCCAGCGTGACATTTGTAATTCCACAGATTATTTTATCAACACCTGCATTTGGATTTGGAGTTGAGTTAATAATGATGATCATTGCGTCTAATACAGAGGTACACGGTCCTGTGCCATCAGGATCCGGAATGTTCCATGCTAAAGAAATAGTAGTTCCTATTTCGGATAGAGCGGGAGTGTAAGTTGCATTAGCCGTATTTCTATTCGGATTGAACGTTCCCGCTCCACCAGTCCAGTTTCCGCCGTTAACAGCAGTAGCACCAAGAATAACTGGACTATTGCCACATGTTATTTTATCTGATCCGGCATTTGCAGTAACAGGAGTATTGACGGTAATTGTCATCTGATCATTTGCAGCTGTACATGGCTGCGTTCCGTCAGGATCAAGGACATTCCACGTTAATGTGACTGTTGTGCCGATCTCTGACGCAGAAGCTGTATAAATTGCAGTATTACTATTTCTATTAGGTGTAAATGTACCGGTACCTCCGATCCAGTTACCGCCAGGATCACTATTGGCTGATAACTGTACACCGGTTGTTCCACAAACAATTTGGTCCGGACCAGCATTGGCCGTAACAGGTTTATTGATCCTTAAATTCATAACATCGGAGGCCCCTCCACAAGGTCCGACGCCATCTGGATCGGGCACACTCCATGTTAAAGTAATTGTAGTTCCGATCTCTCCCGACGCAGGCGTGTAAGCTGCATTCGCTGCATTTCTGTTAGGGGCAAATGTGCCTGCACCACCAGTCCATGTTCCCCCTGTAGCAGGTGTTGCAGCAAGTGTCGCCGCCCCATTTCCACAAATAGTCTGATTAAAACCGGCAAAGGCTATTGCAGGCGAATTTATTATCAGCTGAAGATTGTCAGACGAAGCCGTACATGGTCCTGCGCCGTCTAAGTCAGGTACATTCCAGGTTAATGTAACGGTTGTCCCATATTCTGAAATAGCAGGAGTGTATGTTGCATTAGCCGTATTTCTATTTGGATTAAATATTCCGGTACCGCCAGTCCAGTTACCGCCGCTTGCGGCATTCGCTATTAAAAAAGTGGTTGAATTTCCGCAAACATTTTGATCAGCGCCTGCGTTGGCTACAAGCGCCGAGGTTATGGTCAACAGCATTGCATCTGATCCAGACGAACATGGACCTGCTCCATCTGGATCTGGAACATTCCATGTTAAGGTTACAGTTGTACCGATTTCCGCCAGGGAAGGAGTGTATGTTGCATTAGCCGTATTTCTGTTTGGACTAAAAGTTCCGACGCCACCTGCCCAATTACCGCCAGTTGCAGCATTAGCCGCTAACGTTATTGTGGAGGTGCCGCAAGTAGTCAGATCGGGACCTGCATTAGCATTAGATGAATTTGTCACTGTAAGGGTCATTGCGTCCAAAGACAATGAACAAGGTCCGACACCATCAGGATCTGGTATATTCCACGTCAATATAACTGTAGTACCAACTTCAGACAATGCTGGGGTATAAGTCGCATTGCTTGTATTTCTATTCGGTATAAATGTGCCAACACCGCCGGTCCAGTTACCTCCGGTAGCAACATTGCCAGCCAGTGTTATTGTTGAAGTATTGCATGTTGTCTGATCAGGCCCGGCATTAGCAGTTACAGATTGGCTCACCGTTACTGTCATTGCATCCGATGATGAAATGCAAGGTCCGCTTCCGTCGGGATCAGGTACATTCCAGGTAAGGGTTACCATGCTGCCAATTTCAAATATTGAAGGAGTATAGGTTGCAGTTGCAGTGTTTCTATTTGGATTAAATGTTCCATTACCACCAGTCCAATTACCACCAGTTGCGGAAGTACCGGAAAGTGTGACAGCTATAGCACCACAAACTGCTTTATCTCCCCCCGCATTTGCAAGAGCGGCATTGTTTATGGTTATTGTCATTCCATCAGAAGATGCCGAACAAGGTCCCGCACCATCCGGATCAGGGACGTTCCATGTAAGTGTTACATTTGTTCCAATTTCAGGAACAGAAGGAGTGTAAGTTGCATTTGCTGTATTTCGATCAGGATTAAATGTACCTGTACCACCTGTCCAGTTACCGCCAGTTGCAGCATTAGCGGAAATGCTTACAGCATTTGCGCCACAAATGATTTGATCCGCTCCCGCATTTGCCGTGACTGGATTACTCACGGTAATTGTCATTGCATCAGATGTTGCTGTACAAGGTCCTGCTCCGTCTGGGTCAGGAATATTCCATGTTAAAGAAATTGTTGTTCCAATTTCTGATGCCGCCGGAGTATAAATTGCATTGGCTGCATTTCTTGATGGGGAAAATGTTCCAGCACCACTTGTCCAGTTACCTCCTGTGACAGCATTAGCAGAAAGTGTAGTGGGACTAACACCACAGATAGTTTTATCAGCACCTGCATTTGCTATGGTTGATGTATTTACGGTTATGGTCATTGCATCAGATGATGCTGTACAAGGCCCAGCACCATCGGGATCAGGAATATTCCATACCAATGTTACTGTACTGCCAATTTCAGAAATAGCAGGAGTATAAGAGGCATTTGCTGTATTTCTATCTGGAGTAAATATGCCGGTTCCTCCAATCCAGTTACCACCAATTGCGGAATTTGCAGCAAGTATCGTGGCGGTGTTACCACATACTATTTTATCAGTGCCTGCATTGGCGCTAACAGGCGTGTTCACTGTAATGTTTATACCATCATTAGCTGCGATACATGGGCCTGAACCATCTGGATCAGGAACATTCCACGTAAGTATTATTGTTGATCCTATTTCACCTGGGGCAGGAGTGTATATTGCATTTGCAGCAATCCTGCTTGGATTAAATGTACCTAAGCCACCGGTCCAGTTACCATTTGTAGCAACATTTGCTGAAAGCATAACAGGATTAGCGCCACAAATTATCTTATCCGCTCCGGCATTCGCAAAAACAGGGGTATTAACAACAATATTCATCGCATCAGCTGCTCCATTACATGGCCCGCTATTATCTGGATCCGGTACATTCCATGTCAATGTAACTGTGGTTCCAATTTCTGTTACTGCAGGAGTGTATGTTGCATTAGCAGTATTTCTATTTGGATTAAATACACCATTACCACCAGTCCAATTTCCTCCTGTTGCAACAATAGCGGCAAGCGTAACCGTTACATTGCTGCAAACAGTCTGATCAGCTCCGGCATTAGCTGTTACCGGAGCACTAACAGTTATTGTCATTGCATCAGTTGCTGCACTACATGGACCAGCAGCGCCATCGGGATCGGGAACATTCCAGGCTAATATAACTGATGTGCCTATCTCGGATATAGCAGGTGTATAGATCGCATTCGCAGCAAGTCTGTTCGGATTAAATGTTCCAAAGCCACCTGTCCAGTTGCCTCCTGTTGCTACATTGGCATCAAGAGAAACACCAGTACCACCGCAAACAAATTTATCAGCACCTGCATTTGCAGCTACAGCTGCATTTACAGTTATGGCCATAGCATCAGAACTAGAAAGGCAAGTTCCGTTAGCAGGGGTATTCCATGTCAATGTTATTGGTGTTGTGCCCACTTCACCAGTAGCAGGCGTATAAATTGCGTTTGCTGAATTTCGATTTGGAGTAAATGTTCCAAGGCCACCTGTCCAGTTACCTCCTGTGTTTCCAACAGCAGTAAGTTGAATTGGAGTATTGCTACAAACTATTTGGTCAGGCCCTGCATTAGCTATTGTAGATGTAGTAGCGATTATCATATCATCTGACGGAGCTGGACAAGGATCGGTTCCGTCAGGGTCAGGTACATTCCATGTTAGGGTCACACCGGCTGTTAGTTCACCCGCGGATAGAGTGTATACTGCATTAGCAGCATTTCTATCCGGAGTAAAAAAGCCGGCACCACCAGTCCAGTTACCGCCTGCTACTGGATTAGCAGCGAGAGTAACAGTTAAAGCTCCGCATAATATTTGATCCGGTCCCGCATTAGCGGTTATTGGTATATTAGATGTAACTGAAGTGACAGCGGCAAAAGATGGACATGGTCCGGGGCCATCTGGATCAGGTAGATTCCATAATAAAACAACTGTTGTGCCTACTTCAGAAGCTGCGAGAGTATAGACAGCGTTGGCTGCATTTCTATTAGGCGTAAATGTGCCTAAACCTCCTGTCCAATGACCTCCAAAAACAGCATTTGCACCTAAAGTAACAGGAGTAATGCCGCAGACAGTAAAGTCGGGACCTGCGTCTGCAAGGATTGCTGCATTGGATGTGATTGTCATCACATCAGATGAATTAGTACATGGTCCACTACCATCAGGATCTGGAATGTTCCAGGTTAAAGTTAATGAAGTCCCTATTTCTGATGGGGCAGGAATATAAGTGGCGTTTGCAGTATTTCTGTTTGGATTAAATGTGCCGGAACCGCCGGTCCAATTTCCCCCTGTTGCTGTATTTGCGGCTAGTAACACCGACGTACTTGTACATGTAGTTATATCTGGTCCTGCATTAGCTACAACAAAATTATTTACTGTAATTGTCATGGCGTCAGAGGAGGTAGTGCAAGGACCTGTGCCATCTAAATCAGGAATGTTCCAAGTAAGTGTAACTATAGTTCCATTTTCGGATAAAGAAGGAGTGTAAATAGCATTGGCACTTGTTCTGTTTGGGTTAAAGATACCAGAGCCACCAGACCAATTACCTCCTGTTACCGTATTTGCGGCAAGTTGAACTGCGCTTGATCCACAAACAATTTGATCTGGGCCAGCATTTGGGGCTATCGAATTTGATACAGTTATTGTCATTGCATCAGAAGCAGAAGAACATGGGCCAGTGCCATCAGGATCAGGCACATTCCACGTTAAAGTAATTATGGTTCCTGCTTCAGATAATGACGGTGTATAAGTTGCATTTGCAGCAAATCGATTTGGAGAAAAAGTTCCATTGCCACCTGTCCAGTTCCCTCCAGTAACTGTATTACCATTTAGAATTACCGGAATGACACCACAAATAGATTGATCTGCTCCTGCATTAGCTGTAACAGGCGAAGAAAAAGTAATTGTCAATCCATCAGTAGAGGCTGAGCAAGGGCCAGCACCATCCGGATCTGGTAGATTCCAGGTAAGTAAAACCGTTGTGCCAATTTCTGACACGGCAGGTGAATAAGTTGCGTTTGGAACTGTCCTATCCGGATTGAAAACACCACTTCCTCCCGTCCAGTTACCACCTACACCGGCATTTGCTGAAAGTGTTACTGGCCCAATACCACAAATAGCCTGATCAGCTCCTGCGTTTGCAATTGCCGGGTTAGAAACCGTAATGATCATTGCATCATTAGAGCTTGAGCAAGGGCCACTGGCATCCGGGTCCGGTATATTCCAGGTAAGAGTAATAGTTGTACCGAATTCTGAAACAGCCGGTGTATAAATTGCGTTGTATGCGTTTCTTCCTGGATTGAATGTACCGGCACCTCCTGTCCAATTGCCACCTGCGGCAGCGGTAGCAGCTAAAATAACAGATCCATTACCACAAGCTGCTTTATCGGGACCAGCATTTGCTGATACAGGGTTGTTGATCGTGATTGTCATTCCATCCGATATAGCAGTACATGGTCCGCTACCATCCGGATCCGGAACATTCCAAATTAATGTAATCGTATTTCCAATTTCTGAACCAGCAGGAGTGTATGTTGCATTAAATGAATTTCTGCCAGGAGAAAATGTACCAGCACCACCTGTCCAATTACCTCCCGAGGCATTATTGGCAAATAATGGAATAGGGACTGCTCCGCAAACGATCAAATCGGCACCTGCATTAGCCGTTACCGGGGTATTAATGGTTATTCCCATTTGATCGCTTGCACCAGTGCATGATCCACTGCCATCCGGATCAGGAACTACCCAAGTGAGAATGACAGTTGACCCTACTTCACCTGCTGCTGGTATATAGGTTGCATTCGCGGCATTTCGATTGGGAGAAAATGTACCTGCACCTCCAACCCAATTACCACCAACTATCACATTTGCAGAAAGAGAAACTGGTACGCCACCACAGATCGTCTGGTCAGGACCGGCATTAGACGAAGCAGGATTACTGTATGTAATTGTCATTAGATCTGAGGTAGCAGTACAAGCTCCACCGCCATCAGGATCAGGAATATTCCAGGTAAGTGTTACTATTGTACCTGCTTCTGAGGCGGCAGGCGTATAGACTGCATCTGGTTTATTCCTGTTCGGACTGAATGTGCCCAAACCACCCGTCCAGTTACCACCAGAACCTGTATTCGCTGCAAGTGTCGCGGGTTGTGATCCGCAAAAGAATTGATCGGGTCCTGCATTTGCTACAGCATTATTGATGATCGTAACATTCATCTGATCAGAACTGCCAACACAAGGTCCCGATCCGTCAGGATCAGCAACATCCCATGTTAAGGTTACCGTTGTTCCTACTTCCTGAGGCAAAGGTGTAAAAACCGCGTTGGGAACATTTCTACTTGGAAAAAAAGAGCCGATTCCACCAAGCCATGAACCGCTGGGCGCCGTGTTTGCTGCCAACGTCACTGGTGCAGTACCGCAACTTACCAGGTCAGGGCCTGCATCAGCAGTATTAGAAGAATTTGCCTTTACCGTCATGTTATCCGAAACACCACTGCAAGGACCGGCTCCATCGGGATCAGGCACATTCCATGTAAGCGTTACTATAGTTCCTACTTCTGAAAAAGCCGGCGTGTATGTTGCATTTGCAAAATTTCGATTTGGATTAAATGTTCCGATTCCGCCTGTCCAACTGGCGCCGCCACTAGGTGTGGCGTTGAGTGATGCAGCAGTTGTTCCGCAAACAATTCTATCTGGTCCGGCATTGGCCGTTGCGGGTGTTGATACGGTTATGGTCATATTATCGGAAGAAGATGCACAAACACCCGGAGCCGCCCAGGTAAGTGTAATTGTTTTTCCTATTTCAGATGCTGCAGGTGTATAAAGGGCATTAAAGGCACTTCGATTCGGATTAAAACTCCCTGCTCCACCAGTCCAGCTGGCGCCTGAAATATTATTTCCCTCCAGTGCTACCGGAGTTGTGCCACAGGTAGCTTTGTCCGGGCCAGCAGTAGCGATTATGGGCTCAACCACATTGACGACAATATTGGTATAAAGAAGTGAACCGCAAATTGCATTACTAAGTATGACAGCAATGTTTTTAAGACCAGTTGTAGTATAAGTATGAGATACGACCGTACCAGGCTGAATAACGGCTGGAGATGTACCATCACCCCAGTCGTAAGTAATCGTATATCCATCAGCAGCTACGTTGCCAATTGAAAAGGCTTCATCTTTACATATGCTGGTCTTACTTGTAGAGAAGTTAGGGGGCATAATAAGGCCTCGTATAAAATAATCCCCGCCTCCAACCGGCGCAGAAAAATTTCCTAATGAATCAGCGTACAAGAATTCACCGAAATAGTTTGAGAGTAAAAATTTATTCGGACCTATACATAAACCTCCCGTGATTTCAATATCTGGTGGTCCTGTTGAAATGGACGAGAGTGTATAAGGGGAAGTATATTTGAATTTTTCATAAAACACCGGTGAGTTTCCTGATAAATGAAACATCAGGTCATCATGAGGGTTATACACAATTACTTCTCCATCATCACCGCTACCTAATACTTTAAGCTGAGTTTTGGATGCGTTTGTTTTATCAATTGAAAAAAAAGTTTCAGGTTGCGCCGCGTCTTCATTTGTAACTCCATAAAGATTTCCGTTTTTGTCAAACTGTATGGAACTAAAAATATCACCCAGTGACCCCACATTAAGACATGACCCGGTTAAAATATCAATTTTAATAAGATTACTTGTAGTCAAGCCACTAAAAATAGCGGTGGCATAAGTTTGGTAAGAACAAGGATCAAAGGCAAGGCCGCCAAGACTTGTAATAGCAAAATTGGATATTGTAAGAGGTTGGCTAAGAACCCGCGCCCAGCCCTGTGATGTATCAAATCCATAAAGACGGGGAATATCCGGATCAAGGCCATAAACAATGGGTTGCGGCGGATAAGTTTGTGCATTCAGGCTACCAGCATGCAGCGTTGCATACAATACAAGCAGTGAGATATAAAACTTTATATAACTAAAACGACAAAGTCTCATAAGGTCTGTTTCAACTTGCCTTGGCCGAGGCTTCCATTTGAATAAAAAAATCTTATTGTGACCATTTCAGCCACCTGAAATAAAGATCCAATGGTTCTTTGGGATAATGGAGGGATTCTAAAACAGCGTTCAGTCTTTCACTGACTATAATGGAGCAGGAGCAATCCAATACACCCAGGCAGGATAAAAATTTTACCAGGTCCCGAAATTACATATTAAATCGCCAATTGTTACAAAGACTATTCTTTCATGGAAAATTTCCGGAGCGGGCAGCTAAATTAATAAAGTAGTTATAAGAATCCAAAGAGCAAAACAAATAATCTTATGATTAAAAAAAAAGGCTGCCTCGCGGCAGCCTTGGTTATCATGATTCAACTGAATCTTAATGTGTCATTCCAACGAGTTTACCACTCACAGTTTGGTTACCAATCCTGAGTCTGTAAATCATCATAGAACTAGCCGCAGACTTAGGTTTGTATTCAATGTTCTTGGTCTCATTGGCCTCAATACGACCATTGTATAAGGTCTGTAATTTCTGTCCAGCCACATTGTAAACTTCCAACACAGCCTGGCCGGCAACTGGAGATTGAATTACAAATCTTACCTGGTCTCTGAATGGATTCGGATATGCAGAAACTTTTAATTTTCCAATAGTTGATGCTTCTGCTGTTGCACTTACAGTGATCCTTGGTGGAGCAATTGCGGATACTGAACAAGGTCCGAGATCCCAACCCACAGCAATACGACACTCATCAAATACCTCATTAATAGATCCAGCAGCACCAGCGATTTCACTCAGTGACAATCCATGTTCAGTACCAGCCACACAGTCCTTATTACCCAAGGCATCATTGGCCAGTGCAAACACACCACTTACATCCGGAGTATAATACTGAGTAAGCACATTGATCAATGCCTGGCTGAAGCATCTGTTTTCGTACTCGTTATGTGTCATGGTCTGTCCGTTTACAAGCTCACAGGTCCTTGCTGTATATTTATCTCCACCGCATTCGAGGGCTTTTGCAGTATAGAGGCAACCTGCCTGTAAATGGAAGTCACCAAGACCTTGCTGAGGATCACCAATACCTATGTTAAGACCAAGTGCTAAAGTTTGAGCCAGCAGCACATTACTTATCCGACCATTTTTCAGATCATTGAAGCTGCAGATAGTAGATGCACCACTCAACTCTTTCGCTGGTCCACCACCAGGCATTTTATCGATAACACACAAAATTTGTGCAGGCGTATTTGTAATGGTCATTCTGCGGTCGAATGCCACACCACCACAGGTACCGTTTGCACCTAACGTAAGTGTTCCACCCCAGTTTTTAAGTGATTGTGCAATCAACTCAGCTGTAGTTTTACCACCATTGGTTCCATCACAGCTCTTACCACCGGCATTACCGAAATAACCTTGGGTGTAAGTACAGAGCGCCGCTTGGCAAGTGATAACATTGATAACAGTGGTTGAGGACGTTGTACAACCCGCTGTATTCGTATAAGTATAGGTTACTGTATAAGGACCAGGTGCAAGACCGTTTGGACAGAATTGACCGTTGCTTACTCCATCACCACTAAATGTGCCTCCAGCAGGAAGTGCTGAAAGACCTACACAAGCCGTAACGTTATTACACTGATCCGGAACAGCAGTTATTGATACTTCGTCCAAATGATTTTCAATTACATCAGCAGGACCCGAAGTCGATTTACAGCTTGTAGCCACGAAGGTTCCCTCTACAGTATAGCTGCCGTCACCCAAACCTACCCATGTGAAAGAAGAAGGGCAGCCGGAGGTGCAAAGCTTTGGTGACTGTATAGGATTATTGCCGTCATCTTTAAGCTGATATGAAACATTAGCTTGTGGATTTTGCAACGTAACACTACCCGTCGTGGTCACGTTTGGACAGAAATTACTACCAAGCAACGTTCTCAATAATGGTCTTGCATTCAGGACAAGCGTTACATCATCAAATACGCTTCCGCATGATGGTGTTGCGTTGCTGTTTGCAGTAATGCGCAATGTTACACTTCCGCCATTTACATTACCACTGATGAGAACATTAGTAGTAAGTGAATTCGGGCTTACAATATTTACTGTGAAACCATCAGGGTTACCTCCAGGAGCTATAGTCCAAGCAGGATTTGCCAGAACAGCATTGGTTAAATTACTAGCTGTAACACTAAATGTATTTGTATTAAATGACAACACACCATCTGTAACAGATGCTTCACGGCATTGTGCTGCCGGATCAGTTCCTGCATTAATTGTTGGAAGCTGATTAACTGTCAATGTTCGGCTGCATGAGCTTGTACATCCTGTGGCCGCTGTTACAGTTACACTATATGTACCTGCGGCTGTAACACCACTGATGGATGCAGTTGTTGCGCCAGTTGACCATTTGTATGAGGTTCCACCTGTCGCAGTAAAGCTTGCTGAGCTTCCAGCGCAGATAGTTTGATTACCCGGTAATATGTTACAATCCGGAGGATTATTAACAGTTAGTGTCCTGCTGCAAGAGGTTGTACATCCGCCAACACCTGTTACGGTTACAGAGTATGTACCCGCCGCAGTAAGGCCGCTGATACTCGCAGTTGTTGCGCCAGTTGACCATAGGTATGTGCCGCCACCCGTAGCAGTGAATGATGCTGTTTGATAAGAGCATATCGTTTGATTACCCGGTAGGATATTACAAGATGGAGGATCAATTACAGTCAGCGTTCTGCTGCAAGAGCTTGTGCATCCTCCAGCAGCGGTAACAGTTACACTGTATGTACCCGCAGCAGTTATGCCATTGATAACCGCAGAGGTAGCTCCAGTTGACCATAAATATGTTGAACCACCGGTAGCCGTAAAGCTTGCAGATCTGCCAGCACAAATAGTTTGATTACCCGGAAGGATATCGCAACTAGGATTTGTAACCACAGTTAATGTTCGGCTGCATGCACTTGTACATCCTGTGGCCGCTGTTACAGTTACACTATATGTACCTGCGGCTGTAATACCACTGATGGATGCAGTTGTTGCGCCAGTTGACCATAGGTATGAAGTTCCACCTGTCGCAGTAAAGCTTGCTGAGCCTCCAGCGCAGATAGTTTGATTACCCGGTAATATGTTGCAAACCGGAGGATCATTAACAGTAAGTGTCCTGCTGCAAGAACTTGTACATCCGCCAACACCAGTTACGGTTACAGAATATGTACCCGCAGCAGTAAGGCCGCTGATACTCGCAGTTGTTGCGCCTGTTGACCATAAGTATGTGCCACCACCCGTAGCAGTGAATGATGCTGTTTGATAAGAGCATATAGTTTGATTACCCGGTAGGATATTACAAGATGGAGGATCAATTACTGTCAGTGTCCTGCTGCAAGAGCTTGTACATCCGCCAGCCCCAGTTACAGTTACACTATATGTACCTGCGGCTGTAACACCACTAATGGCTGCAGTTGTTGCGCCTGTTGACCATAGGTATGTGCCACCACCGGTAGCAGTAAAGCTTGCAGATCTGCCAGCACAAATAGTTTGATTACCCGGTAGGATATTACAAGATGGAGGATCAATTACTGTCAGCGTTCGGCTGCATGCACTTGTACATCCGCCAGAACTGCTTGTTACGGTTACACTATATGTACCCGCCGCAGTAAGGCCGCTGATACTTGCAGTTGTTGCGCCAGTTGACCATCGGTATGTGCCACCACCCGTAGCAGTAAAGCTTGCAGATGTGCCAGCACAAATAGTTTGGTTACCCGGGAGAATATTGCAAACCGGTGTATTATTTACAGTCAGCGTTTGGCTGCATACAGAAGTACATCCTGTTGGATTCAAAACAGTAACATTATATGGACCGGCAGCAGTTAGGTTGCAGATCACTGGACCTGTTGCTGTAAAACCAGAACCAGGAGGCCCACTCCAGGTATATGTAAAATTGCCCGGACCGCCAGAAGCTGTAAAGCAGGTGGAAGAACCCGAGCAAATTGTGGCATTACCTGTTATACTACAACTAGGCGCACCAGCCAATGCACCACCTACAAAGTCGTCGAGGGTGGCAGTTATTTCTTTAGTTGACCTTGTTTCCAACAACCAGGTTGAAGGACAGAAAACGGCGTTAGCACCAAAAATACCAAGATCTACATATCCTTCATAAAATTCATTTGGACTATATTGATGGGTGGGGTCGGGGTTAGTGTTTTGTTTATCCTCAAAATTCCAGCCAGCTGGCACAGGGGCAAACCCGTCATTATTAGTACCAACAGCTGCAGATGCTCCAATCTGATTAAAGTGGTTGTTTGAATTGGGAAAAGTACCTCCAGTCAACACCCATTGTAGCACGGTAACCGCAGCCTGTCTTCCACCGGCTGAAAAATCAGCAAGCACCAGGATATCTCCAGGGGCCGGGTTTGCGTGTTTCTCAGGATAAAAACTATTGGCCAAATTGGTTATTGGATTCAAGGCAACAGGGCCTGTACCATCCTGGAAAAACCAAAAGCCAATTTGAGCATCCCCGTTATTTGATGTCCTGTCGCCAGCAAACACCAGGAATTTTCCGGTTACTGGTCCATCTGGACCTATTACATTTGCTACCAACGCGGCAGCACCATTGGCAATTTCATTTTTGTCTTTTGCAGTGCCGAGTTTCCAGAACCAATTTGCGGCAAAAAAGAAATCCTTTTCATTGCCGGCAAAAATGGTGTCCTGGTTGATTAGATTGAATTTGTCTTGCACATGTGCAGCGGTAAATGGCGCTACTCCCCAATCGGAGCCGTTACCATCAATGGTGATTTGTGCAGAAATTTTCTGCGTAAAGAAATTCAGGAAGAGTAACGTCAAGATAATTTTGACACTCTTTCCTAAACTTCCGGATAAGGACTTTAGGGTAGCTGTTTGTTTCATAAATCAGTGTTTAGTTTTGACATAATAAAAAAAAATTAAAAACAAATAATCACTCGAATGCGTTAATGCATTTGAATGCCTATTGCTGCTAATCAGAAGATAGATTAGTCTTCGAGGGGTTGTGGACGTGATTGTTTTCAGATGTGGACGGTGCTCGGGGTCATCAAAACTCGGGGTCATCAAAAACTATGGGGATGATCCTTAGGAATTTTAACGGATATGGGATGGTAGTTTTTACAAAATCTTTACTAAGGTAGAGGGATTATTTTATTTTGCAAGTTTTTTTGGAAAATTTTTTTAAAATAAATCAGTGAGTATCAGTCTCGTAAATATACGATGGCACTGTTTTGACATAGATGTTATCACTTTTTTCGAAGAAAAATATAACCACCTGTTATATTTTTTTTACATAAAAAAACACATAAAACCTTTACCAGATATGGTTTTTAAGGATTGTGGTTTTATTTATTTCAGGTAAGATTAACGCAACATTATTATATGCTGAATGATTTTATATGCTGTATTTTTTCATTGCATGACTAATTTAGCGCAACAAAAAAAATATTATGCGGCGACTATTTTTTTTATTGGTTGGATTTATTTTTTCATTTTTTGTTGATGCGCAGGAAAAACCGGAAGGACTTTTTATTAATTCAAAGGCGCCGGATTTCAAGGCAACTGATCAGTATGGAAATGAAATAAGATTGAAAGATGTTTTGAAAGACAGTCTTGTTGTTCTGATCTTTTACCGTGGGCAATGGTGTCCGTATTGTAACAAGCAATTAAAAAAATTAGAAGATTCATTGCAATTAATAAAAGACAAAAGGGCAAAACTGATAGCTGTTACTCCTGAAAAAACTGAATACATTTCAAAAACGATAGAGAAAACAAAAGCAAGTTATTCTTTATTATATGATAAGGAAATGAAAATAATGAAAGCGTATGCTGTAGCTTTTGAAGTGGATGAAAGAACCGTTTCAAGATATAAAAACGCTGATATCGACTTGGCGACTGCTAATGGACAAAAGGATAAAGTTTACTTACCTGTTCCTGCTGTATATATAATAAATAAAGAAGGTACCATCACCTATCGTTTTTTTGATGCAGATTATAAGAAGCGACCATCTGTGAAAGATATACTGGAGAATTTAAGATGAGGGGTCTTGGGTTAATAGGTAATAGTGAGAGATGAAGAATGCAACATGGGAGATGCAGTTTAGAAATCTTACATGGAGTCCATTCGGATAATATTCAATGCTCAATTATTAATTCTTAATTTAAACTAAGACTACCCAATAAAAAATCACTGCTATTAATTTCTTAGTGCCTTTACTCTCTTTATTCTATCTAAACACTCATTCGCCTTTTCTTCATTGCCGGCGGAACGGTAAGTGAACGCAAGATTCTCCAGAGCTTTTATGTTGTTTGGATTTTTTTTCAACAGTTGCTCTGAAACATTGATCGAACTCTCGTATTGTTTTAGCACGCCATAGCAATTGGCAAGATTAATATAGGAATCCTCCATACTTGCATCAAGATTGATCGATTGCTGAAACTGTTCGGCTGCTCTTGTATAGTCTCCCCGTGAAGCATAGAAATTTCCGAGGTTAAAGTAATACTGTGCATTTTTAATTTGTGAAGTTGAATCAGCCGTCGTTATTAAAGGATTTACCTGCACATCAAGCCCCGTGGCTTTTTCCAGGTTTTCTTTTGCCGTTTTTGCGTTCTTGTACGTGGGGTTCATTTTAATTGCCTCGTTGTAGTAATAAGAAGCTGCTGCATTATTTCCCGTTAATTGGTAGATCGTTCCAAGGTTATAATAAGGAAAAACAAGACCAGGGGTGGCTAAAATTGACTGGGTATAATAATAGATAGCTGAGTCGGGAATAAGAAAAACTTCCTGGTATATGGTTCCGATCTGGTTATAACATTCTCCGAATTTCGGATGAATACGTAAAGCGCTTTTAAAAGTGTTAATAGCAGTATTTGCGTATTCTTTTCTTTTTATTGGATCCTTTTCGTTTATAGCCAGCCGCATTATCTCAGTCCCATAATGGCGAAGGTTTTGTGTGCAGTTCTGCCCCGATTTGATATCTGTGCTGAACAATGTCATTTCATCTTTCCAGGCAAAATTTCTGCTGAAAGTTTTTATGCAGTAAAGTACAGATATGCTCAATATCAACAGGAAAAAAACAAGATTAGAAAAGATAAAAGTTTTCAAACCGCTTAGTTTCTCAGTCAACCCCGGTTTGAATAGTATGCTTAGAAAGCTTATAACTGCTATAGAAAATCCCAACGTCGGGAAATATAAAAAACGTTCTGCAAAAATGCCTCCTCTCAAAACGGTAAAAGCCACCAGGGGAGCCATACTTATATAAAGTAGAATAAGACCGAGAATGATCGGCGATCTGCTTTTATAATATTTTATAATGGCCACTGCCCCGGCCATAAATAAAATAATTCCGGTGATGACAAATACATTCGAAATGCCTTCTGCGGGAATCTGGTTGAATGAATAATCATACCTTAAAGGATGCGGGAAAAATAAAAGCTTAAGACCGAATCCAAACAAAAGAAAAGCCATTGGAATTCTGACGTTACTTTCCCGGTAGGGATAATTGACTGCGTCATCAGGAGTCATCCCGGGAGCAGTTTCCAATAATAATTTTTTCTGTATGAAAAAAATGGCGATGATAAATAAATAAGGTATGGTCTTCTTTACAACATCTATAATTGAATAGTTTCCCCGGAAGTATAAGATCGCCGGCAAAAATAATACTGCCATTATTGCCGTTTCTTTTGATAATAGTGCGAGGTAGAAAAAAAGCAGGCCTGCAAAAAGATGAATATTTTTTTTTGATTCAATATATTTTAACGAAAACAATAACATTAAAAGTACATTCAAAAAACTCAGCAATTCGTCCCGGCTTTTAATATTGGCCACTACTTCGGTATGAACAGGATGAGCAATAAAAAGTAAGCTTATTGCTAAAGGGAACAGAAAATTTCTTGTCTTAAATATTCTGCTTAACAGTATAAAAAGTATATAAGCAGTAAAGGCATATATTAATACATTCACAAGATGACTGATATGCGGGCTGCCTTTAAAAAACTGTTGCTCTATCGCAAATGTGATCAACGACAAAGGGCGGTAATACCCCAATTTAAGATTACTGAAATGCCAAAAATCAGATCTAAGCAGATCCGGGATACCTGCAAGTCCTTTTTGCACAAACTGGTTTTCCACTATCGCTCCGCTGTCATCGAGCACATAACCAAAATTTATAGTGTTACTGTAAAGCAGAAATGCGATCAATCCAAGCATGATCCCCACTCTATGATTGATAGGGAATTTTTCCTGTCTTTTTAGATCTTTAAATGCAACAGGGTCCGGCTGTGATTTTTTTTTATATATTTTTTTCTTATCCCTTTTCATGTAAAAAGCTACTGAATAATATTGTGAGAACAAGTTATCCTTTTTCTTAGTTGCGAGGTAATAAATTTCAATGAAAGAATCATCCTTCGGTTGTCAATTTTTTGAAAATATTTACTGGCCCCATACCAATTTTCCAATTTTTCCATTGCCGCCTGCCAGGTAAACTGTATTGCCGATCCTTGCATACCTGCATACATGAAAACCTTCTTTGCTGATTGAATAAAAATTCCTGCCACCATCAAAAGAATAATCCACTCCATTTAATCCGCATGTAACGATCGTTTCTTTATCTAAAAACTCAACGCAGCTTCTGTAACCATGTGGTGGTGTTTTCGGACGTTCCCATTTTTTACCTCCATTATTAGAAAAGAAACAATTTTTGTCAATCGATGAATCTGCCTTGAAATCTCCGCCTACTATAATTAATTTATTTGCTGAACTTTTTTTGTAATTATCATAAACCGCTACAGAGTTTGTGCCAGCAGTTTCTTTCCCTTTAGTCATTGGCACATCAAAAATCGTTTTATTATAAAACAATCTGGAGTTTTTACCACCGCTTGCTATCACTACAGATCTATTATACAACATGCGGATGTTGGTGCCGCTGGATGCAAAAAAAGCTTCTCCACTGTTTGCTACAAATCTTTGTTCAGCCGGCAACTCATTCCAGGTATTCCCGGCATCCGTTGTTTTCGCCATAAAAAATCTTCCATCAACCGGATCACCGATCACCATCCCATTTTTAGGATCACGAAACTCCATTGCATCTAAAAACATTCCTTTGGTCTTGTTTTCATAAACCACTTTCCATGTGTCACCACCATCTATCGTTTTCAAAATATATGCTGGTGCATCTGCAGGTTCTGCAATAGCCATAATGATCGCGACGTTAGCATCAAAGGCTTCAATATCTCTAAAATCACTTTTTTCAAATCCTTTTACTACCATCCATTTCCAGTTCTTTCCAGCATTAGAACTTTTTCCTACCATTCCATTACTTCCACTTACCCATACTACATTATTGTTTACAACTGATAATCCGCGAATACTTGTTTTTACACTTGTATTGAGTATTTCAACTTTTGGTAAAGTTTTTCTTTGGGGGAAAACTGTTGTTGCAAGGGCAAGCGAAAAGCATAAAATAAAAAAAGACTTCCCAGGGTTATTCTTCATAGAAACGATTTGATAACAAGATAATTAATCCGGGGCGGAACTAATAATTCTGCATGTATCTCTTTGATGTGCCATCAGCATAGAATTCAAGCATTGCATAAGCAGGAGCAAATTCCTGGAAGCTTCCTTTCCACCAATTCCCGCAAACAGCACCATTACAGTAATATTTTATTCCCAAATAATTTAATTCATCCTGCAAATGAATATGGCCACTGATGCAAACTTTTATATTCGGGTAATTGTTGAATATTTTTTTCAATGCAAAAAAATCTGAATGCATCAGGTTTCGCTGAATTTTTAGATCACCATTTGCTTCTGTTTTATCAAAAAACAAGCCTGCACAAATTGAAAGAATAGGTATATGTGATACGATACAAATGAATTTTTCTTTTGGCACGGATGCGAGTTCAGTTTGTAACCATGCTAATTGTTCTTCATCGATCTTGCCAATATAACCGCCGGCAGGATTTAGTTGTGTGCTATCAAGAACAATAAAATGCCATTTATCTTTTGAAAAACTATAATACCTGTTTTTCATTTGCAAAGTTTCTACCACCCATACCTTTCCATATTGCCTTTCATTTTCAGGTTTATTTTCTTTAATGAACCAACCCCATATATCATGATTACCGATGCAATGATAAACCGGCAGGCTGATCTCTTTTTTCAGTATAGAAGTAAAAAGATCCCATTGTATTTGTGTTTTTTCTTTATCCGCTTCTAATGAATCCATGATCGAATCACCGCCATTGATAATAAAATCTATTTCTGGTACCAGGATTTGTGCATGATGCATTGCTCTTGCAGCACTTGCTTCAATGTCCTTACCAGGCTTTATATGTATATCAGTTAAATGAGCAACCCGTATAGGCGATTTTTTTTCTTGTGTTGTAAGAAAAGTTGAAGGATTTACAAATGCGGCTGCACCGAGTCCAGCGGAATTAAGAATAAAATCTTTTCGTTTCATAGTTTGATTTTATGAAACGAAAAATTACGGAAAATAAACACTCTTTTTAGAAAGCTTTTTTCTCAGCAGATTTTAATTTAGGAAGGTTAAAATTATCCAAAACGCTTTTTTCAGCCATCATTTTCTCAATGTCTTCTACTTTGCGTGGTGCAAATGCAGAAAGAAGTTCATAACCTTTTTCAGTGATCAATGCATCGTCTTCAATTCTTACAGCAATGCCCCACCATTTTTTATCACAATCACTATTCGGGGAAATATATATACCCGGTTCTATAGTAATGACCATATCTTTCTTCAGCGTTTGTGAAAAACCACGATCATGAACATCTAGACCGATATGGTGTGAAAGACCATGCGGATAATAAGTCCCTACTTCATTTTTATCTTTAATGATCCCTAATTTTAATAGCCCATCCGCAATTATATCTCTTGCTGCTTTCGACGCATCTGCCCACTTAGCTCCATCTTTTAAGATCTTAAATGCAGCTTCCTGTGCTTCGTACACAAGATTGTAAATAAGTTTTTGTTCCTGGGAAAATTTTCCATTGGAAGGAACTGTTCTTGTTACATCAGCTGTGTATCCATGATATTCTGCGCCCACATCCATCAATAACATTTCAGTACCGATCTTTGTTTTTGTGTTTTCCATATAATGCAATACACATCCATTGGCACCCGCGCCGACAATAGAACCATAACCAACTTCCTCAGCTCCATATTTTTTATGTACATATTCATGCAATCCCTGTATCTCTAATTCACTCATTCCTGGTTGCGCCACTTTCATCACTTCATTTTGCCCACGACATGAGATCTCAACTGCTTTACGAATAAGATCCATTTCCTCTGGTGTTTTTATCTCCCGAAGCTTACCGGTAAGTTCTCGAAAAAGGCGTGTATCATATTTACTCTCCTTCGGTATTTCTGCCGGTATGTTTGCTATTTTTTTAAACTGTTCAATGAGATCAGCGAGATCTGCATTATTACGATTGTCACTTCCTGCATCATCCGGGAATTTGTCAAAAATTATTTTATCAAATTTTGAAAAATCTATTTTCATATTCTTGAAATCTTCTCCATTGTATGCATAGGTAAAGCCAAGTTTTTCTTTGGCTCCTTCTGTACCTAATCTTCTTCCTGTCCATTGTTCAGCTCTTGGATCTTTCTTTTGTACAAAAATTATTTCTTTATATGCGGACCCATCTGTTCCTTTTTGCTCTTCTTTAAAAATTAACAGCATTGATTGCGGCTCTTTGTATCCGCTGAAATAATACATATCAGGATTCTGATGATAGAAATAATCCACATCATTACTAAAAGTGCGGGTCGGGTAGGCCATTACAACGAACACGGAATTATCCGGCATTATCTTACGTAGTGCATCCCGACGGCCCGCATGAAATTCTTTACTTAAATAATCTGTTGGCAGATCATCTTGTGCATATAATGTAATAGTGAAACTAAAAACAATAAGGAGGGATAAGATGCGGGTTAAATTCTTTTTCATAAAAAAAGTGGTAATTGTTGTGAACTAAAATAGTTCTTTTCAATTACCACTCAATAGAAATTTTATGAATGGAGGTTAGATAAGCGATCGATCAATCTTCATCATCTTCTTCCGTGTAGGCATCTTCGCTGCTTTTATAATGAATTTCCCAATCTTTGACAGCCGAATCGGTCAGACATTCAATAATGTCAAACAACGGATCTTTCTTTAATTTCCATTCTGTGTCGGTTGGATCTTCAAACTTCATAATAAATAAACAATGATCTGTTTCCAGTGCTACCTTGATCAACGTGATCATTGAGTCTTCTTTTTCTTTCACCAGGTAATAGCAACCTGCTTCCAGCAAATCATAAGTATACATAGCTCCTCCGCTTTTTGAATAAAATAAATTTTCTTCCTGTTCCAATAAACAAGCTGGAATGGGTAGTAGTTAGTTAGAATTTAACGGGTAAAACTATACTGAATGGGTTAGTTGTTCAATAGGGTCAGTAGGTCAAATTTAGGGGTTTTGTTTTGACAG
>Ga0105242_10001034_pt1 | contig 21876 bp, 19 predicted proteins | sample KBSM24metaG_FD_81521 | JGI IMG/M metagenome (GOLD analysis project Ga0105242, IMG submission 81521) | Miscanthus rhizosphere microbial communities from Kellogg Biological Station, Michigan, USA - KBS M2-4 metaG | ecosystem: Host-associated > Plants > Roots > Rhizosphere > Soil | place... | reverse complement strand
GATGTCGATGAAGCCGCCCACCTCGTTGAAGCGCGGGTTGATCGGCACCGCCTGCGACGGCGTGGGGAACAGGTGGGCCTCGATGCCGGGGGCCACGACTCCGAGCAACGTCGGGCCCAGGGCCAGCCCGCCGAGGATCTCGCCGATCACCCGGGGCTGGTGGAAGCGGGCGAAGAGGTACCCACCGCAGTGCGCCCCGATCAACAGCAGCGTGATCGCCAGCAGGACGCGCACCACGTCGCCGGCGCTCAGGGTCGGCATCGGCCAGCCGCCTCAGTCGACGTCGTCGCCGGCCGGCAGGTCGATCAACCGGATCTGGCCGTCCTCCACCTCGAACGTCGCGAGGCTTCCGCGTCCCACCGGGATCCGCCACTGATCGCCCGGCAGATCCAGGATCGTGGCGGCCAGGAGCCGGATCATGACGGCGTGCGTGACCGCGGCCACGCGCTCGCCCTTGTGTCGCTCGCCCATCAGCTGCACGGCCTCGACCATCCGCTTCTGCCCGTCGGTGAGCCGCTCCCCGTTCGGGCAGATGGCCTCACCGGGTCGCGATCGATACAGCTCGAACGCCGCCGGGTCGTACATCGCGGCCTCCTCGGAGGTCATGCCCTCCCACACCCCGTAGTCGAGGTTCACGAGGCCATGGAGGATCCTGACGTCGGGGATCCGACATTCGTCGGCCACCACCTGTGCGGTGTTGATCGTGCGGCGGAGCGGTCCCGCGTACACGGCCGTGAGCCCGGCCCCCGACAGTGTGCGGGCCGCCTCGACGGCGTCCGCCCACCCCTGGGCGTCCAGGGGGACGTCTCGGCGCCCGCGGTAGCGGTTCTCAACGTTCATCGTCGTGGTGCCGTGACGGATCAGGTGCAGGGTCGCGACGCCTTGCCGCGTCGAAGCATCACTCACGGTGGATCCGGCGCTCGGCTGGTTGGTCATGGGTCGCCTCCTTCGGAGGAGTCGGAGCATCGACGGTACCCGCCTCGCTCCGAACGGGGTAACGGCCGAAGGACCTATCCGGATGCGAGGGACCGCCCCGCCCCTGGGCGGGGCGGTCCTGATGTCCTTACCCGTCGGACCGTGCGAACAAAGCCCGCGAGTTCCAGTCGTTGCCGTCGATCAGCGGTCCGCTGATGGGCGTTGCGGCCCCACCGACGGTGCCGGGGGTGGTCACCGTCGTACCGCTGGCGAACGACACCTTCGACAGGATCCCGGTCGACTGGCCGAAGTAGATCGTGCCATCGATCATGGTCATCCCACGGACGATGCTGGGGTTGAGGCCGCCGCAGGTGTTGCTGCCGGGCGACGCGCTCCAGGTGCATGCTACGAAGCGGTAGTCGCCCACCAGGTTCGATTCGGGTCCGAAGTTCCGCCAGTACAGATGGGTGTCACCCGAGACCGTGTAGTAGAGACGGTCGTTCGACGGATCGATGAACATGCCTGTGGCGCTCGCGAGTTGCGTCGCCAGGTCCGGCGGCTGCACGGTCTCCGATTCGAGGCCATGGAGCGGCATGTCCTTCTGCGCGCCCACCGTGTCACCAGCGAGCGTCTGGCGGTAGAGGTGCCCGTCGCTCCAGCCCGTGTAGAGGGTGCCGCTGAGCATGTAGGCTCCGCGCGCGCTCGACCAGTCCTGCGAGGTCCGCAGCACGGGGGCGCCGAAGGTCGAGCCATCGAAGCTCCTCGCCACCATGTCCCCGTTCTGCTGGATCGTGTAGAGCTCGCCTGGCAGGACGCCCGGGTTCGCCGGCGGCACGACCTCGCCGCCCGCAAGCGGCATCAGCGCGATCTTCGCGTGATGCTCGCCGCCGATCTGGTCGGTGTCGCTTCCTACATACAGGCCGTCGTCGGTCGCGAGCAACGCCTGGGCACCGAGGCCACGGATCCTGCCGGGGTTCCACGACAGGGGCACCCCGTTGATCGGCGCGAGCGCCGCGATGCCGGGCCGGCTCACCGAGCCCGGTCCAGCCGAGTCGCCTCCGAAGTAGTTGTTCTGCCACCGCTGATGCCCGCCGACGTAGATAGCGGTCCCGGTGATCTCGACGCTGTAGTTCGTGTCGCCACCCGTGAAGTCCACCCACGTGGGCTGGAGCCCAGTGCCTGTGTTGTTCGTCTCCCACCGTGCCGACGAGTCGCAGAGAGGGCCGGTGGTCGGTGTGCCTCCGAAGAACTTGGCGGAAGCGCCCGTTCCCACGGCGACGAAATAGCTGCCGTTCGGCGAGTACTCCACGTCGCGGAGCCACGTGTCGAACCTGCTGGCGCAGTTCGGCGTGTACCGGTCCGTCGCCCAGTTGATCAAACTGTCAGGTGACGTCGAGAGATCGATCTGTGCGAGCTGGCCTCGGTTCGCGCCTGCCACCTGCGTGAAGTTCCCCATCACGACCATGTGGCTGCCGTCCGGTGTCACGTCGATCTTGTCGACGTGCATCGCTTTCCCAGACTTGCGCGTGCCCGTCACCGCGAGGTTGAGTTCTGGGTCGAGCGCGCCGGTCGTGAGGTCGACCGCCGCGATCCCCTGGCGGGAGGTGTCGTCGACCGATGTGAACGCCCCTCCGAGGTACAGCAGCCCGTTCGCCACCGTGAGATCGTTCACCTTCTTGTCGGCTTTGCCCTTGAAGGCGGTGATGACCGCGCCGGTCGATGGATCGAGCTTCGCGAGCTTCTTCGTGCTCTTCCCGTCCGTCGTCGCGAAGTTGCCTCCCATAAAGAGTGACTGTCCGTCGGTGACGATCGATTCGATCCTGCCGTTCACATCCGGGAAGCCGAACCCGTTGACGTCGACCGCGCCCGTGTCCTTGTCGAATGCGAACAGTCCAGACACGTTGTAGATCGAGCCGCCATTGGCGACGTCCTCGACCTGGGTGAACTCACCCGCGACGTAGACCTCGTTGCCGACCTGAGCTATGGACGTGACGTGGTATCCCGCGTGGGGTGGATCGATGATGTTCGGGGTGTAGTCGGCGGGATCGTCGGACACGATATGGGATTGTGCGAACCCATGAGCCCAAGCCGGGATGGCGCCGGCCGTTGCGACCGAGGCCACGACGACGGCGCTCATCAGCCAGCGCAGTTGCCTTTTCATCGAACGTTCCCTTCCTTCCTGGTCGTACCTGGTCGTCGCCCTGGCGGGGGAGGGATCTGCCGGGGCGGGCGATGCCCCGAAGGGCGACAATGTAGCCAATGTGGCCTAGGAAGACCATCCGACGAAGGGTCCCGACCCTCGTCGCCTGGGCGGCATCCGACGTACGACCTGGGCGGGCCGAATGGACTCGGGGTCTGGGCCTAAGGTCCCGTAGCGCGGCTAGATCCTTGGCGATATGCTCCCACGAACGACGTAGGCCGCCCCCCCGCAGCGAGAAGGGACTAGCTCGTCGAGGTCAAAGGGCATTTCCGGGCTCGGGAGCCGACCTGGCTCAAGGGATGCCTGACGTGCCGCTCGATGGATGCGTTGGAGCGAGACCCCAACGGGCGTGCCCGAGCGACTCGTCGGGACACCGGAGCGACGTCCGTTTGGCGGTAGAGGCTCGCGCGGCCGCGGCGTTACGGTGTGGCTGACCACCTCACCCCCAACTCAACCGGAGGCTCGAACTATGCGGACGCACCCCCTCGTTCGCCGCCGTGCGACGATCCTGGCGACCGCTCTGGCCATCGTGATCGGGGTATCCACGATGACGCTGGCCCTGGCTTGGGCCACGACGTGCGCATCCTCGACGGGGACCCCCTGCGTGCGTCAGTTCGCCGGTCAGCCGAGCTGGGGCTTCGATGACCGGGTCCGGACCATGGTTCGTGTAGGTGGGACGGTCTTCGTGGGCGGGCGCTTCACCCACGCCTCGCTCGTCGATCCAGACGGGTCGGTCTCCCAAACGGTCGAGCGCGACCACCTCGCCGCCCTCGACGTCTCGACTGGCGCCCTCCTCGACTGGGCGCCTCGAATCGACACCTCGGGCACGGAGAACGGCGACATCTACTCCCTCGTGACATACGCGAGCGGTTCGACGACCTGGGTGATCGCGGCCGGGGACTTCACGTCGGTGGAGACGACCTCGAACGGGAGCTCATACTCAACGGCCACCCGCGATCACGTCGCGGCGTTCGCGAACGATCAATACGGCACGCTGACGTCGTTCGCCCCGGACGTCTCCCACCGGCCCCGAGCAGCACTGGTCTCAGGATCGACCCTGTATCTCGGCGGCTCGTTCGCCAAGATCGATGGTCAGAGGCGGTCGGCCCTCGGCGCCGTGACGCTCCCGTCAGGTGCCGTGACCCAATGGGCGCCGGCGGCGAACGGAGGCGTGGACGGGCTAGCGCAGCTCGCCAACGGCAACATCGCGATCGCGGGAGAGTTCACCTCCGTGAGCGACGGCTCGCGATCGACATCCACCCCGTACCTCGCCGTCGTCTCACCGGCCGGCGTGCTCGCCTGGACCGCGACGTCGACGGCCCCGACTGCCAAAGCTCTCGCCGTGGCGACGAACAACGACACGGTCTACATCGGCGAGGGCCTGAACGGGAACGCCGTCGGAGCCTTCAACGGCGAGACCGGGACGCGGCTGTGGGAGAAAGGCACGAACGGGGACGTTCAGGCCGTCGGCTTCGCCGGAGGCGAGGTGATCGCCGGGGGGCACTTCGGGAAGTTCCTCAATCAGAACGGCACGACCGTCAAGATCAAGAAGCTCGCCGCCCTCGACCCCGCCACGGGCCTGGTGGACACCGGATGGACGCCGGGGGTCGCTCCGGCGACGACGCTCGGTGTCTGGGGGATCGCCGGCACCGACGGGTCGAACCCCGACAAGCTGTTCATCGGCGGAGACTTCATGTCGTTGAAGCAGTACCCGAGCTGGCGGTTCGGCGAGTACGACGTTCCGGGAGGAAGCTAACGCCGAACGCCGCCGAGGGGAAACCCGATGTGGACGTTCAGCCGGTTCACCATGAGATCCTTCGGCGTCCAGTGCTCCCTCGACGGCGGCGTGCTGTACCCGACTGCCTGGACCGTTTGATGGAGCCCGGATCGATCGACATCTCCGGGCAGCCGAATGTGCAGCCTGCTTCGAGCCTGGGCGTCTGGGGGATCCAGGGATACAGCGACACCCTGTTCCTGGAGTTCCTTCAGGCGAAGGGCGAGCCTCCCGTCCGGTTCGCGCAGTTCGCCTTGGTGCCGTGAGCGGCCGCCGGCGACTCGTGCTCCTCGCCCTTGTGGTCTCCGGGTCGCTCCTTGTTGCGGCCGGATCGCCAAGCCTCTCCCGGGGATCGACCGCGCGCGCCGACGCGGCCGGCGATCCGGTGATCGCGGCCGTGGGGGATATGGCCTGCGACCCGTCCGATGTGAACTACAACGGCGGGCTCGGCGTGGGGAAGAAATGCCGGCAGCGGGCGACGTCCGACCTCGCAGCCGCGGGCGGATACGCGGCGGTCCTCGCGCTCGGCGACGAGCAGTACGAGTGCGGTGGGTACCAGGCGTTCCTGCAGGCCTACGACCCAACCTGGGGCCGCCTTCGCGGCATCACGCGGCCCACGCCTGGGAATCACGAGTACCTGCGGTCGAACAATTCGGACGGGACCGACTGCGGGGGCCTCGCTACCGCGCGCGGCTACTTCGACTATTTCGGCTCGGCGGCGGGCACCATGGGGATGGGGTACTACAGCTTCGACATCGGGTCGTGGCACCTGATCGCGCTGAATGCGAACTGTCGGTTCACGACCGGCTGTAAAGCGGGGTCGGCACAGGAGAAGTGGCTGAAGGCGGACCTCGCCGCGAGTTCAGCCACCTGTACCTTGGCGTTCTGGCACCAGCCGCGGTTCTCTTCGGGCAAGGGCCTCGGCAACAACGAGAAGTACGCCGCGTTCTGGGACGACCTGTATGTGGCGGGCGCCGACCTGGTCCTGAACGGCCACCTCCACGCCTACGAGCGGTTCGCTCCGCAGGATCCGAACCAACAGCCGGACCCGACCGCCGGGATCCGCGAGATCATCGTGGGCACCGGCGGTGAGGGTTACCAGCAGTTCGGGGCGGCCCAACCCAACAGCGAGGTGCGGGGAACGAAGCTGAACGGGATCCTCGCCGTGACGTTGCATCCTGACGGGTACGACTGGAACTACCTCTCGATCCCGGGCGAGACGTTCAGCGATGCGGGTTCCGACCTCTGCCATTAGGCCGCCGGGGGCGAAGTTCGTCATCCGATCGCCGAACCGATCGAACGCGGGCGGTCCCGGCGAGAAGTACGGATCTGCGCCCACAGCCGCGAACGCTGCGAGTGACGCGTCTGATGTGTCCACCCAGTGCTGCATGCTCATCGCGGGACGCGGTGAAGATTTCGGCGAACGACTTCCAGCGAGTGCCCCGCTTCATCGGTCACCGGTTGTAGCCGTCTACCCCGACCAGATCGTGGTCGTCGACGGGCGGGAGCCAGTCTCGTGGCCAGCCTGGCGTATCGGCAGCCCAGTGGTCGCCGGTTGAACGGATCCACCCCGAGGCGCACGCAGAAGGCCGCGGTCCAAGGCCGGACGGTCCGGTGAGGCGAAGGGCCGGGTCAGCCGTGGAACCGGGGACGGTGCGCCATCTCGCGGAAGGCCTGAAGTGCACTGGCTGACGTGTCGGCCCAATACGGGATGTGGGCGCTGCCCCCGTTCGTATGTGAGTAGACAGCGCCTTGCACCTCAGGCCACGAGGCCATCGTGTCCGCAGCCTCTTGGAACCACACCGCCTTGGCACCCCCGGCGCCGCCGCCGCCACACGCGTCCTTCTCGACGCACCCATATTCTCCGATGAAGAGACCCCTGTTCATGCGACGAGCCCACTGCCGGGCTGGGTTGAATATCTCGCCGAAGCTCCGCCACGGGTAGCTGTGATCGCACGGGTACCGGTTGTAGCCGTCGACGCCTACGAGGTGGAATTGTCTCGGGAGCCACACGTTCGCGCCGCCATGACCTCCGCCATACGTCGACGCCATGAGCGCGACGACCCAGGTGACGTTGTCGGCACCGACGTCCTGGAACAGGGTGTGTACGCGATCGGACGCCGCTCGGAACTCGGCGGGGCCGCCGTTCGCGGGGTCGTTCTCCGGCTCATGGTGGAACGAGAGATAGACGTGTTTGCCCCATGCCTTGATGGTGTGGGCCTTGTTCCGGATGTAGGCGTCGTGGTCGCCCTGCGCGATCGAGCGCCAGGGGATGGTCTGTCTCCCCCGCGTGTAGGCGTGCCACGAGATGTAGGGGGTGCGACCGTTTGCGGCCGCCCACTGGTGCGTACCATCCGGGATGTCGCACTCCCAGAACGTGTACCTGCGCATGATGCCGAGCTTGCGGTCGATCTTGCGTTCGAGCTCCAGCACAGCGGCGCGTTGGTCCTGACTGCCCTGCGGCTCGCACCCCGCCCCGAAGTGGATGTGGTGATCGCGGAGCGCCGCGAGGACAGGGTCCATCGGCAAGGCGGAGGCGGCTATGAGCCCCGCAACGGCGATCGCGGACGACCGGATGAACCGACGTCGATCGCATCGGGGATCGACGTCGGAGAGAGGGTCGGGGCTTGAGGCGGGCGGGAGGTCGAGATCTGGGCGGGAGGATCGGATCCTGCGCGCAGGCATCACGTCTCCTTTCGACGGTCGGGGGGGAACTCCATAAAAAAATGACCGCCGAAGTTCAACTCGGCGATCAGACGGCCGGACTTTAGCAGACCGGCTGAGGGATGCAACCCGGGTAACGCGTACGAGTTACATCCAACGCGGTATCTGCCCGGCGCAGACGGGCTTTAGGGTCCCCGTGGCTGGCGGACCGGAAGTCGTGTGGCGGAGGAGCTATGTGCACGGGCTAAGGTGATGCCAACGACGTAGGCTGGAACTCCCACGAGAAAGGACGCAATCGATGACCTTCCCGCGGCGCGCGCGCTCCCGCGTTTGCGTCATCGCCATCCTGGGGATCGCCGGCGCGGCCATCGCCACCCCCGCGGCGGCGGCGAGCTGCACGTCGTCGACCGGGATCTCGTGCTCGCCCAGCCACGTCGCGTGGGGGTTCGACGATCGGGTGCGGGCGATCCTCCAGGTCGGCAACGTCGTCTACGTCGGCGGCCGGTTCCACGACGCGATCCGATCCGATGCGAGCGGGACGGTGGTGGAGACCGTGCGCCGGGACCATCTCGCGGCGATCGACGCCACGACCGGCGACCTCCTGCCATGGGCCCCCCGCATCGATGAGGGCGGACACGACGACGGCGACGTGTACGCGATGGCGACGTACACGCCCATCGGAAAGAGGGTGCCGCTCGTCATGGTGGTGGGCGACTTCGTCGACGTGGCATCGACGAATGGCAGCACCTACACCCAGGCGCACCGCGAACACTTCGCCGCGTTCAGATCCAAGAACTTCGGGGCGCTGGACGGGCTCACGATCGATACCGGCCACCGGGCCCGCGCGATCGCGGTGCACGCGAACCGGCTCTACCTCGGTGGGTCGTTCTCGTGGGTGGACACGCCGAGCGATCCGAAGACCGATCGGTCCCGGGTGGCCGCGTTCAACCTCAAGAAGGGCGGGACGATCGTCCGGACCTGGTCGCCCGACGTGGAGGGCGGGAGCGTCTACGACCTCGACACCTTGCCGGACGGTGCGGTCGTGCTGGGCGGCACGTTCGCCTCGCTGAGCGGGGGGGGCACGACCACGGGTGGGTTCCTGGGCGAGGTGTCGCAACCCGGCGACGTGCAGCCGTGGCCCGATGCCCCCGTGGGCAAGGTGATCGACGTGAAGGCGGCCACCGGCGACCGGTGCGGGCTCGATCCCGACACGGACGCGTGCATCCTCACCGGCCAGGGCGACGCCCCGGGCGGGCACGCCCCGAACAACGGCGCCGCCCTATTCGACGAACGGGGTCACCAGCTCTGGTACCGCGGAGCCAACGGCGACGTGCAGGCGGTGGGATGGGTCGCGGATCGCGCCATCATCGGCGGGCACTTCGGCGAGGTCGACGACACGGGGGGACTCGGGAGCGTCGATGCGAAGAAGGTCGCGGCGCTCGACCCGTTTGATCAGGGCCACTACGACCCCTCCTGGAAGCCCAACATCCTCCCCGCGGCGGGTCTGGGCGTCTGGGGCGTCCTCGGCACCGCCGACGCGCTGTACCTGGGCGGCGACTTCACCCAGGCGAAGGGTGAGCCCACCAGGCGTTTCGCGCAGTTCCCGGTCGGTCCCTAGCGGTTCCTTCGTCGGCCGCGCCGCTACGATGGGGGGCCGTTCGCCGAGCCCCAGGAGCGCATGCGTGGCAGATCTCGCCAGGACCCTTCGATCGATGGTGCCCAGACCCGCGAAGGTCGCGCTGTCCAGGTCCCTGGAGGCGGTCGGCAGCTGGACGAGCGGCATGCGGATCCTCCCCACCTTCCAGGTGGTGGGCGCGCAGCGGAGCGGGACCAGCAGCCTCTACGAGTACCTCGTGAACCATCCGCTCGTGGGACGATCGTCCGTGGAGGAGGTGCACTTCTTCGACAACCACTTCCTCCGTGGGCTCGATTGGTACCAGGGGCACTTCCCGACCCGGGCGCGCGCCGCCCTCACCGAGCGCCGGCACGGCCGGGAGATGATCGGCGGCGAGGCGACGCCGTACTACATGGCGCATCCGCTCGCGATCCCGCGGCTCGCGCAGACGCTCCCGTCGTCGCGGCTGATCGTGGTCCTGCGCGATCCGGTCGACCGCGCCTACTCCCACTACCAGCACGAGGTGGCGCTGGGCGCGGAGACGCTGTCCTTCGCAGAGGCGCTGGATCGCGAGGACGAGCGGCTGGCGGGGGAGGTCGACCGGATCCTCGCGGACGCCACCTACTACAGCTTCGCGTACCAGCAGTTCTCCTACGTCACGCGGGGGCGGTACGCGGAGCAGCTGGAGCGCGTGTGGTCCTGCTTCCCGAAGGAGCAGGTGCTCGTGATCCACAGCCGCGACCTCGGCCGCGACACCGACCGCACGTACGGGCGGGTCCTCGCCTTCCTGGATCTGCCACCCCACTCGCTCGCGCGGTACCCCCAGCACAGCGCGCGCAGCTACCCGCCGCTCGATCCCGCGCTGCGCGCGCGGCTCGCCGAGACGTTCCGGGAGCCGAACGCGCGCCTGTTCGACCTGCTGGGTGAGGATCTGGGGTGGAACGACGCCCCTCGGACCGGATGAGCCGCACCCGCGTCCTGTACATCCTGGGGTGGGGCCGCAGCGGCAGCACCGTGCTCGGCAACATCCTCGGAGAGATCGACGGCTTCTTCTCCGCCGGGGAGCTCCACTACCTGTGGGAGCGCAGCCTCGTGGAGGGACGTGCATGCGGCTGCGGGCGCGACGTCCGTACGTGCGAGGTCTGGTCCGAGGTGCTGGCCCGGATCGGGGTGGGGACGTCGGTCGATGCGGACGTCGTGGTGGCCTGGCTCCGCGAGGTCCTGCGGATCCGCGCCACCCCCCGGCTGTTGCGCCAGCGTCCCGGAGCGACGCTCGAGCCGCCCGCGCTCGCGAGCTACGCCGCGCTCACGGACCGGCTTTACGACGCGGTGGCCGAGGTCACTGGGGCCCGCGTCGTGGTCGACTCGTCGAAGATCCCCGCGGACGCCGCGCTCCTGCGGCTGCTCCCGGGCGTGGACGCGTCCTACGTGCAACTGGTGCGCGACCCGCGCGCGGTCGCCTACTCGTGGAGCCGCGCGAAGGAGCAGCGGGACCCCCGTGCGCCGGCCACGATGCGCACCCACGGCCCGCTCGATTCGGGCGTGAACTGGTCGATGTGGAACCTCGCGGCCGAGGCGCTCGCGCGCGAGGTGGGGCCCGATCGGTTCCTCCGGGTCCGGTACGAGGACCTGATCGACGACCCGCGGGAGACGGTGCGCCGGATCGTGACGATGGCCCGCGAGCCCGACGCCGAGCTCCCGTTCGTTGACGATCGCACCGTGCGGCTGGGCGCGAACCACACCGTGTCCGGCAACCCCGATCGGTTCACGACCGGACCCGTGTCGCTGCGCTCCGACGATCGGTGGCGGGGAGCTCAGCGCCGGATCGATCGGTGGGAGACGGTCGCGCTCACGGCCCCGTTGATGCTGCGCTACGGGTATCCGTTGCGGGCGTCGAGCGCCTCGCGGTAGGCGGCCTCGAGGCCCGCGAGTCCCCGCTCAGGGCTGTAGCGCTCGCGCCAGCGCTCGAGGGCTCCCGCCCCGAGCCGCTCCGACAGGGCGTCGTCGGAGAGCCGCTCGACGGCGGCCGTCCACCCGGAGGCGTCGTCGAGGGGCGCGAGGGCGCCCGTCACGTCGTCGTCCACCGCTTCCTCCAGGGCGCCGATCCGTGTCGCGATCACCGGCACGCCGGCCGCGTACGCCTCGGTGATCCCGCGGGGCGCTGCCTCGTACCACCGCGAGGGCACCAGCAGAGCACGGGCGCGGCGCAGGATCGCGGGGACCTCGTCACCGCGGACCTGCCCCGCGAAGACCACGCCGGCGGGGGCATCGCGGCGCAGGGCGGCGCCGTCGGGGCCGTCGCCGACGATCAGGAGGCGCCGGCCCGACGGCGCCGCTCCCCAGGCGCGGAGCAACGTATCGACGCCCTTCTCGTGCGACAGGCGTCCCAGATAGAGGAAGTACTCGCCGGGGCCGGTGCGCGGCTCGGCGGCGTCGCTGAAGTTCGGCTTCACGACGACGCGGTCGGCCGGGAACCCCGCTTCGACGTACTTGTGGCGGACGAAGCCGCTCACGGCCAGGTACCGGTGGACGTCGCCGAACGTGCCGATCCCGCGATGGAGGGTGAGGGACGCGGCGAGCGTCGCGCTCCCCGCCGCCGAACCCCGGTAGCACCGATGCTGCACGCCGCGCCACGGCACGTGGTCGAGGCAGTCCTCGCACACGCGGCCGTCCCGCAGGAACGTGGCGGGCAGGCACATCAGGCGGTAGTTGTGCAGCGTCATCACCACCGCGGCGCCCCCCGCCGCCGCGCCGCGCAGGACGGCAGGGGAGAGCGACGGGAACAGGTTGTGGACGTGGACCACCTCCACAGCGCGTTCGCGGATCCTCCGGCGGACGGCGCGGACCGCCGCCGGGGACCAGATGGTCTCGGCGGCCGTCCGTGCCAGGCGCACGGCCCCCCCGACCTCGGGTTCGGGGCTCCAGAGCGTGACCTCGTGGCCGGCCGCGGCGAGCAGGGCGGCCTCGTCTTCCGCGACCCGGTTCTCCCCCGACGCGGCGCCCGACAGGTAGCGGGAATGCAGGATCAGGACGCGCATCGGCTCACGCGACACCGCGGCCGGGGCGGAGCGGGTAGCGGTAGCGCAGCAGCATCGGGAGCGCGAGGGCGGTGGTGGCCCATCGATCGCCGGCCGCTTGGTTCGCGACCCATTCGTCGTCGAGGCGCAGGGTCACGGGGCCGGTCCGGAACCTGCCCGGGTTGCCCGACACGGTGTGATTCGTCCCGAGCTCGACGGTGCGGTCGTCCACGAACGGGAGCTCGGCGTCGGGCTCGCCTGCCAGCGCCGCGATCCGCGCCACGGATCCGCGCGGATCCGCCACCAGATCCTCGTACCGGAACCGCAGGAAGCGATCGGGACCGACCTTGCGGGCGAGCGCGTCCGCGGCGGCGTTCACGGCGTCCCAGTTGAGCGCGGTCTCCGTGACGCCCCATCGCGGCATCTCCTCCTGGCCGTCGGGGTCGGCCTTGCGGCGCTGCCACGAGAACGCCACCGCGCGCGGGTCGCGCACGATGTGCACGTACGAGGCGTCGACGCCGTCGAGCAGCCGCAACAGCGCCGCGTCCGACGGGTGCTTCGAGGAGTCGACGATCACGCGCGCGCCGGTCACGTCGGCGATCGCCGCGTAGAGGGAGCCCAGGACCTCGGCGTAGGAGGCGAGCGACGCGTTCGATAGCAGCCCGCGACGGTCGTGCAACAGCCGCCACGTGTGGCGGACCCGCAGCGCGTCCCGCTGCCAGTCGATCACGTCCCGGGCGTGCACGTCGCCGAGCGTGCGACTCCCCGATCCCACGGGGCGCCGGAGCACCTCCGACCAGACCGGGCAGGACGTCACGGGCTCGCCGCAGCCGCACCGCCGCCCCTCCAGGAGCCCGCGCTCCCAGAGGAAGCGGAGCTCGCCGCTCGAGAACCATCCGTCGATCCCGCCCAGCACCGTGTCCAGCACGGTGCTGCCGCTGCGCGTCCCGGAGACGACGTAGACGACCTTCACCGTGGGGCCCGGCCGCCCGTCCGCGCTCCCACCGGCGCCGCGACCTGGCCGTCGGGCTCTGGCCGGTAGGCCCGCACCCGCACCGCGTAAAAGATCACGGCGACGCTCTCCAACCCGTAGCCGATCGCGAGCCCCCACGCGGCGCCGGTCACGCCGGCGCGGATCGCGAGGATGGGCGTGATGATCAAGGTCCCCACGGTGGAGATCACGTGGGCGAGCACCAGCGGGCGACCGCTCTTCGACGCCTTCAACAGGATGATGAACCCGATGCTCGCCGCCGCAAGGAGCTGCCCCGTGGCGACGGGGGCGATCAGGCTCGTGAAGGACGTGAAGCGGTTGCCGAACAGGAAGGTGAGGGCCGCGCCACCGCCGGCGGCGAGCGCCAGCGTGTAGAGCGCGGTGAGCCCTCCCACCGTGAGGCTCAACCGCGTCGCGAGCGACCTCGCGCTGTGCAAGGAGGCGTGGTACGACCGCGTCATCGACGGGAGCCCCGGGAGGGTGATCGCCGGGCCCAGCACGGACAGGGGCGCGAACACGGAGTTCGTGGCCTTGAGCCCGCCGAGCGCGGCGGCGCCCAGGAGCGGCGCGAGGATGAACACGGTGCCCTGCGTGCCGATGTTCGACGCGGCGCGGTCGAGCGCGAACCACTTGCCGATGGGCCAGGCGTCGCCGCGCCACCAGCGCCACGACGACCGCGGGCGGCCCGGCGGGACGCGGAGCTGGACCACGCCCACCGCGACGCCCACCAGCGCGCCGAAGCCCCAAGCTCCCACGACGGCCCAGTCGGTGTGGATCGCGAGCGCGATCGGCATCGCCACCAGCATGCCGACGACCCACGAGAAGTCGTTCAGCACGGCTCCGGGGTTGCGACCGTCGCGGAACAGGACGAACCGCCACAGATCCTGCAGCATCGCGACGGGGATCCACGGGGCGAAGAGGAGGAAGCCGCTGCCCACGACGCCGGGGAGGAGGAGGCCCAACACCACGAGCACGGCGGCGGTGACCGCGCCGGCGGTGATGCTCATCGTGATGGTGCGACGGGTGATGGGCCGCCGTTCACCCACCGGGAGGCTCGCCGACAGCACGGTGTGCGGCTCGCTCACGAGCGCCCGTTGGAACACGAGCGCGATCACGTAGGCGGAGAACCCGATCGAGATCACGCCGAGCGCCTCGGGCCCCAGGCTCCGGCCCGCGATGATCGTCAGCCCGAAGTTCGTGAGCGAGGAGAAGAACTGATCCCCGAACCCCCACGCCACCTTGCGCCCGGCACGCACCTTTTCCGTGCTGGCACCGGCATCGAGCTCGGCCTCGAGCTGGTCCTCGGCCGCTCCGACGGGCTCCTGCTCGACCACGCGGTCAGCCTCCCGTCACGAGGTCGTCGTACAGGGCGCGAACCCTGGCGCGCCGCCCCTCCAGCCGCGGGTCCATGAACGCCGACCGCGCCGTGTCCTTCTTCCGCTCCCGGGCCGCGGACGGTCGCGCCACCGTGTGATCCTCGACCGTCCCGAACCGTCCCGCGTTGCGCCGGTCGATCAACTCGAAGCACCGCTGCACGTTCCCTTCGGTGTGGTCGAACGGCGTGAACGCCGTGCCGAACCGTTCGTTGAGCCGCCGGATCGAGACGCCGAAGTCACCGGTCACCTCCTCGAAGTCGGCGACGACGACCCCGTCGCGCACGGCACGTACGGCCTCGTAGAAGCGGCTCCAGTTGCGGATCGCCTGCTCCGGCGTCACGCACGGGAAGCGGATCATGTGGGAGATGATCGCCCCATCCGGCTCGCGGATCAGCACCATCGTCGGGATGCGCCAGCGGACCGCGGCGGCGATCTGCGCCGCGGCGTGGAGGTGGTGCGCGACGTTGACGGGCTCGGGCTGCGCGAACTGGAACGCCGTGACGGAGAAGGTGTTCGCCGACCGCTGGAACCCGTCGATCACGACCTGGGTGCGATCGTGCTCGACGACCTTGCCCACGTTCCCCGCGTACTTCCGGCGCGCCAGCGGGAGGTACACGGCGGGATGGCACGAGAGTCGGCTGCGCAGCTCGTACTTCGAGCGGCACAGGCGGACGGAGATGGCACCATCGCGCGCGAGCGGGGACGCGGTCGACTCGGCGGTGCTCACGTCAGCGCTCCCTCGGGGACGTCGCGCGGGAGGCCGCCCGGGGCCGGCAGGTCCTCGTAGGGGTCCCGCGGCACGATGTCGGGGACGGGGGCGTGGAAGGGCTGCGGGGCTCGCACCGCCATCAGCATCGCCAGGAAGAGCATCGACTCCATCCCGAACGTCTCGAAGGACGAACCGGTGATGCTCCGCACGGCCAGGACCGTCAGCACCAGGATCGGAGCGAGTCGGCCGCCGCGTGCGGCCAGCAGGTACCCGCGGTAGAGGCACAGCACCACGGTCGCCGCCAGGAGCGTGATGCCCACGAGCCCGGTGCCGACGAGGGCCTCGATCCAGCTGCCGTGCACGCTCCCCGTGTACCCGCGCCCCAGGGAGTCCAGCACGAGGAACCGGCTCGCGGTCTCGATGCCGCCGCCGATGATCGGCGACTGCTTCCAGATGGGGATCGCGGCCGCCCAGAGGTTCGTCCGGCCTGACAGGCTCGAGGCGACGTTCGCCCCCTGGCCGCGGAGCACGAAGGCGAACAGGGGCGCGAAGAGGGTCTGCCCGAACCGGACGACGATGAACCCGCAGAGCGCGATCGCCGACGCGAGCACCGCGCGGCCGTGCAGCGCGAGGAGCACCAGCACGCCCACGCCGACCGCGATGTAGCCCGTGCGGTACTGGGCGGCGAGCAGGCTCGCGATCCCGAAGCACTCCAACCCGAAGGCGATCCGGTTCGAGGCCACCACGCGGTCCCGGAGCAACCCCTTGCGCGACGCGTACGCCCAGAAGAAGAGCACGCATCCGTACTCGCCCAGGCGGTCGGACGCGAGCGCGGGCATCACCCCCTCGATGCGGAAGGGGAACGGGCTCGCCGCGCGCAGGGCCTCGCTGGGGAAGACGACCACCCCCAGCCACGCGGTGGCGACGTGCGCCACGATGAACCAGAAGATCGTCTTCTCCAGGCGATCGAGACCCCGGTCGGCCATCGTGAGGTACGCGGTCAGGACGACCAGCAGCGACACCACGATGTTGACCGCGTGGAACGCGGTCAACAACGGGTAGACGGACCTCGTGATGCCCAGGCAGATCACCACGATGTACGCCGCGTACAGCCACAGCGGTCGCGCCGCCCGCAGCGAGGCGAGGCCACCTTTGATGTCGGACTGCAAAAGGGCCATCACGCACAGCAGCGCCGCCCCGCCGATGCAGGCGAGACGGAATAGGCCGGCCGCATCGAGCGGGTTGGTCGACAGCGACGTCGTGTCCCGCATCCGGAACACGAGGGACGAGAGGCCCAGGAGCACGACGGGCACCTCGACGGCGAGGGTCCCCGGACGCGAGGGGACTCGGATCCGCAGCACGACGGCGGTGGCCACCGCCGCCCCGGCGACGGCGACGGCGAGGCCGTGGACCCCAAGCGACACCGAAACGCCCACGACGAGCGCGAGACCCAGCACGGCGATCCACACGGCGGCCTTCGTGAGTCGCGCCCGGCGTTCCGTGGTGGGGATCATCGGGAGCCCGCCCGGCGGGGCGGTCCGGAGATCCGGTCCCACGCGTAGCCCGCCGCGAACGTCGGGTTGCCGATCAGGTACCGCTTCCACAGCCGGCGCGGCTCCGACGCCAGCCGGTGCACCCACTCGAGGCCGCTCCGCTGCATCCATGCGGGGGCCCGGCGCTTCGCACCCGAGATGAAGTCGAAGGCCGCGCCCACGCAGAAGATCAGCGGGGCGGCCTCGCGTTCGCGGAGCTGCTGTCCCACGACGTGCTGCTTCGGCGTGCCCAGGCCGATCCACAGGGCCCGCGCCCCGCTCGCCCGGATCGCGTCCGCCGCGGCGTCGAGGTCGTCGTCGGTGAGGTCGCGGAAGGGCGGTGACTCGCTGCCCGCGATCGCGATCCCGGGGAAGCCCTCGTCGAGGTGCTGGGTGAGCTCGGCGACGTCGTCCGGCGTGCCGCCGCCGTAGAGGTAGTGGGGGAGCGCATCGGCGATGCCCCACCCCGCGATCAGCCGGAACGAGTCGGTGCCGGGCATCCGGGCCGTGGGCTGGCCGAGGGACCGGGCCGCCCACGCCACCGGCAGCCCGTCCGCGAGGTTCAGCTCCGCTTTGTTGAGGAGCCGTCGGTAGGCCGGATCCGTCTGCGCGCGCGCGATCGGATCGACCGCGAGGAAGTTGACAACGTGCGAGCGACCGCACGCGAGGAAGGAACGGACGGTGTCCAGGAGCTGCTCGGGCGCACGGGGATCGATCCTGATGCCGTTGACGATCACGCCGCCGCGCGGCGGCGCGCAGGTGTGCGCCGTCCCCGGGTCCGGTCCGTACCACCGCACCCCGGATCCCGGTTCGAGGGTCGGATGCGCCGCCTCGGCGTGGGACATCGTCGACCTCCCCGGTCGTCCGCCGCTCAGGACGACGCGGTGCCGTCGACGGGCGACGTCACCGGGTCGGCCGTGGCGGGCTCGGGCGTGGTGTGCGCGCCGCCGTAGCGACCGTACCTGCCGTACTTCCCGTAGCGGCCGTACCGCCCGTGTCCGTACGCGTACCCGTAGCGGCTGTCGTGCGCGGGGATGTTGTTGTAGACGGCCCCGATCACCTGCCCGCCGGCGGCCTTCAGCTGCTCGCGTGCATCCCCCACTGCGCGCCGGGTCGCCTTCTGCGCGTCGGTGACGAACACGACGCCGTCGGCGAGGGGTGCGAGGATCGATGCGTCGGCGACGCCGAGCACCGGCGGCGTGTCGATCAAGATGAACTTCGCGACTTTCCGCAGGGTGTCGGCGTACCCGCCCGCGACGAACTCCGACACGAGCCCGGTGGGGTCGTGCACCGCCGGGCCGCCCAGGATCACGCGCAGCCGGTCGATGCCCACCATCTGCATGTGTGCCCGCACGCGCGCGATGCTCAGCAGCGAGCGCGTCTGACCGTCGACCTCGACCAGCGGCGTCGCCAGCGCGGTGGACATCCCGTCGCGACTCCGCAGGTCGAACCGCTTCGCGAGGTCCGGCGCCCGCAGGTCCATGCCCACGAGCACGACGTCCTGCTCGAGGCTCGCGAGCGACACGGCGAGGTTCGCCGCGGTGGTGGTCTTGCCCTCTTCCGCGAGTGCGCTCGTGACCAGGATGATCTGCAGCTGGTCCTGCGAGGCCAGGTACATGATGTTCGTCGCGAGCGCCTTATACGCCTCGGACAGGGGGCTGCTCGGATCGTCCTTGAACGCGAGGTGCTGGCCCTCCTCGCGCTGCCGCCAGTCCTTCACGGCGGGGATCGATCCGATCACCGGGGCCTCGAGGATCCGCTGCAGCTCTGGCCGGTCGCGGATGTGATCGTCGAGCCCCTCGGCCCCGAACGCGAGACCGACGCCCAGCGTGAGGCCCAGCGCGAGCGACGCGAGCAGGTTCAGTGGGATGTTGGGGCTCACGGGGTCGTGCGGGGGGGTGGCGGGATCGATCGTCGTCACCGAGATCACGTTGTCAGCCTCGATCTGGCTTTTCTGGGCTTGGAGCGAGGCCTGCTGCGACGTGAGGTCGATCAGGTTGTTCGTGATGCTCGTCCTGGTGCCTTCCGAATGCGCCCGTTGCAGCGCCGCCGTGACGTCATCGATCTGCCTCTGGATGTTGTCGGACTGGGTCTGCAGCTCCTCGGTCAGCTTGGTGACGGTGTCGTCCGCTTGCGTCTGCTTGAACTGCTCGTACGCGGCGGCGAGCGCGTTCGCGATCGTAGCCGCCTCCACGGGGTCCGTGCTGGAGTAGGAGATCGTGAGGACGTTCGTGTCGGAGGGGACCGTGACCAAGATGTCCTTCGCCAGCTGCTGGGCCGTCATCGGCTGACCGGCGTTGTTGACCGGCGCCTCGCTAAGGCTGGCGATGGCGTTCGAAACCACCTCGTCGGACGTCACGACGGTCTTGTCGGTGCTGAGCGTGCCCAGGTCCTTGTTGTTCGCACCGGCGCCGGCGCTCGACGTCTGGTCGGGAGACTGCACGAGCACCTGCACCGACGCGCGGTAGATCGGCGTCGCCATGAGGGACAGCACGAGGGCGACGACGACGGCGACGACGGTGGGGACGATGACGAGCCACTTGCGTCTGCGCAGCACGCGGAGGTACTCGCGGACCTCGCCCGGTGTCCGCTCTTCTGGGGGGTTGACGCTCACTCGGCTCCTTCTCGGCGCAACCTGGCGATCCAGGCTACTACCTGCCGTCCACGCGGCCTGCGGGCGAGACGGAACCTCAACGGGATCGTCACCGGACTCCGGCCGGGGAACATGGTGCTCGGGGCGGGCCATGTGGTCGGTCATCCTTTCCGGGAGGGTTCGTAGCCGTATTTCTGCATCCGGTCGCCCACCGACCGCGCGAACAGGGCCTCCAGCTCGTCGTCGAACTGGTCGCGCCACTGTCCGATCGCGCCCTTGCGGAACGTCGGGCTGTCCGACGAGAACAGCTGCCGACACGTGGCGCCGACGCGCGCGTCGTCGGCCTCCAGGCCGAGATAGCCGTAGAGCTCGCGAACGGTGCGTTCCTGCGCGGCGTCGTCACCGCCGCCCCCGCTCCCCACCAGGTCCTCGAACCGCACCACCAACGCGCCAGAGGTCAGCCATCCCGCGTAATGGTCCAGCCGATCCGCGATCGAGGCCACCTTGCGATCCGGGTCGCCCACGATCGACAGGCGCAGCCGCTCCTTCGTGTCGGGGATCGATGCGAACGTCTCGTGCTGCCGATGATCCGTGGTCTTCGACACGAAATGCACCTGTGACACCACGATGTCGCGCGGATCCCGGATCAGGAAGACGGGCAGCACGAGACGATCCCGCAGGGTTTCCGGGTACTCGGGCCGGAAGCTCAGGTGCGACACGATGACCTGCCCGGGGCGCAGGTCCGCGACCACACCGCGCAGCCCGCGCCAGCGCACCACGTTGCCGTCGCCAACGGTGGGCCGCAGCTTCCGGTACATCCGCGGGTGCAGGCACACCGCGCGCTCCAGGAGATGGGTCCCCGCCTTCGGGATCGAGTCGCAGAAGACGCGCGGTGCGGTGCGGTCCGCGACCCGATGACGCACCTTGCCGGGCGTCATGCCGAACCGCTCGAGCGTCCATCGGTTCGGCGGGAAGGCGTTCGAGGACATGGCAGCTTCGCGTGGCCCGCGGATCAGGCCGAGGCCGAGGCCGACACCGGCGCGGCCTTGCCTCGACCGGTGAGCATGAACTCGAAGATCGCCTCGACGTCCTCCGGCTGCTTGTTGGCGATGTACCACTCCCACGTGCGCCGCAGACCTTCCTCGAAGAGGGTCTGGGGCTCCCAGCCCAGCAGCTGCTTCGCGAGCGCGTTGTCCGCGACGCGGTTCATCGGGCCCGTGGGCTTGTCGGGCTGCAGCTGGATCGCGGGGGAGTAGCCGGCGAGGTCGCACACCATCTTCACGGCGTCGATCACCCGCACGCGCTCCATCGTGCCGAGGTTCACCGCCGTCCCGTCCTCGATCGACTCCGAGGCGCGGATCGTGCCCTCGGCGATGTCGTCCACGTAGGTCCAGTTACGGATCTGCTCGCCGTTGCCCCACACGTCGAAGGGATCGCGCTTCAGGAACGCGCGCGCGATCATCGCGATCACGGCGTGGTTCTCGACCCCCCGAGGTCCGTACACCGTGAAGTACCGGCACGAGGCGGTCTTCATCCCGTGCTCGTCGTGCATCGCCTTCAAGGTCAGCTCGGCGGCCATCTTCGCCATGCCGTAGAGGCCGTCGGGGTCGTACGGAGGCCCAGCCTTGTCCTCCGTGAGGTACACGATCTCGTCGACATCGCCCTGCATGTAGAGCGGATAGATGCAGCCGGACGACGCGTACGTGATCCGGTCGACACCTTCGCCGAGGGCCGCGGCGAACAACGAGGCGTCGAGCCCGAAGTTGGTGGAGCAGTCGTACTGGTGCAGGTCGACGTAGCCGCGCCCGCCGTGGTCGGCCGCGAGGTGGAAGATCGTGTCGATCCCGCGGACCGACGCGGTCGCGATCTCGGGGTCGCGGAGGTCGCCCTCGATCAGCTCGATCGCACCCGCATCGGCCTGCGCCTGGACGTTGCTCCGCACGCCGCTCGAGAAGTCGTCCACCACACGGACGGTGCCGGCGCCGCGCGCCACGAGCTTGTCGACGATCGTCGAGCCGATGAACGAGGCGCCGCCGGTCACGAGCGCCTTACGGGAAGACCAGTCCTCACTCAATGGGTGCCTCCTTATCGCACGATGGGCCGTCCCCATCCGGTCGTTTCCGTAGGAAGGTCGGGGGGGGATACCCAGTATCCAGATTCCCCAACGGAGGGACAAGACTGACGATGGACCTAGGCCGGGCGATGCGCGGGTCGCGGCGGCCGTCACGCCGCCGAGATCGCCTCCAGGGCGAGGGGAACCGTCCGTTCGGGCGCCGCTTGGTACCAGGCCTCGCGGATCCGCCCGTCCGCGTCCACGAGGAACGACGATCGGATGAGGCCCTCGTACGTCCTCCCCTCCCTGCTCTCTTCGCCCCAGACGCCCCACGCCTCGGCCACCGTGTGGTCCAGGTCCGCGCCCCCGGCGAGGATCCTGGACGGATAGTGTCGTCGCTCTTCCCAGCGGCGAGAGGATGACTGCCATCTCGCTGT